>Ga0214472_10003037_pt1 | contig 17856 bp, 16 predicted proteins | sample RVTome_6_FD_207662 | JGI IMG/M metagenome (GOLD analysis project Ga0214472, IMG submission 207662) | Soil microbial communities from uranium-contaminated site in the Upper Colorado River Basin, Wyoming, United States - RVT140D175 | ecosystem: Environmental > Terrestrial > Soil > Contaminated >...
CTACTCGATCATCGTCGTCTCCGACCGGCTGGTCGACGCCGAGCGCGTGCCGATCCCGGCGCTGCTCGCGCTCTCGGCGATTCACCAGCACCTGGTGGCCCGGGGCCTGCGCACCAGCGCCGGGCTGGTGGTGGAAACCGGCTCGGCGCGCGAGGTGCACCAGTTCGCGCTGCTCGGCGCCTACGGCGCCGAAGCCGTGCACCCCTACCTCGCCCTGGAGACCATCCTGGCGATGCATCCGGGCGACAGCGCGGCCGGGTCCAAGGCAATCAAGAACTACGTCAAGGCGGTCGGCAAGGGCCTGAAAAAGGTGATGTCCAAGATGGGCATCTCGACCTACATGTCCTACACGGGGGCGCAGATCTTCGAGGCCGTCGGCCTCAAGCGCGACCTCGTCGAGCGTTACTTCACCGGCACGAGCTCGGCGATCGAGGGCATCGGCCTCACCGAGGTCGCCGAAGAGGCGATGCGCGTGCATCGGGCGGCGTTCGACCCCGACGACCCGCTGCTCTCGCGCGCGCTTGACGCGGGCGGCGAGTACGCCTGGCGCGTGCGCGGCGAGGAGCACATGTGGACCCCCGACGCGATCGCCAAGCTGCAGCACGCGACGCGCCAGAATTCGGCCAGGACCTACCGCGAGTACGCCGAGCTGATCAACGACCAGTCGCGGCGCCACCTGACGCTGCGCGGCCTGTTCGAATTCCGCGCCGGCGACCGCATACCGGTGCCGATCGAGGAAGTCGAGCCGGCGGCGGAGATCGTCAAGCGCTTCTCGACCGGCGCGATGTCGCTCGGCTCCATCTCGACCGAGGCGCATACCGTGCTCGCGATCGCGATGAACCGCATCGGCGGGCGCTCCAACACCGGGGAAGGCGGCGAAGACCGTGCGCGCTACGCCCCCGTCAAGGCGGGCGAGACGATGATGAGCCGCCTGGGAAGAAAGCGCGTCGAGGTGGACATCCCCTTGCGCGAGGGCGATTCGCTCAAGTCCAAGATCAAGCAGGTCGCCTCCGGGCGCTTCGGCGTCACCGCCGAGTACCTGGTGTCCGCGGAGATGATGCAGATCAAGATCTCTCAAGGCGCGAAGCCCGGCGAGGGCGGGCAGCTCCCGGGCCGGAAGGTCTCCGAGTACATCGCCGAGCTGCGCTTTGCCACGCCGGGCGTGGAGCTCATCAGCCCGCCGCCGCACCACGACATCTACTCGATCGAGGACATCGCGCAGCTGATCCACGACCTGAAGAACGCGAACCCCGGGGCCGCGGTGAGCGTGAAGCTCGTCTCCGAGGTCGGCGTCGGCACTGTCGCGGCAGGCATCTCGAAGGCGAAGTCCGACCATGTCACCATTTCCGGGCACGACGGCGGCACCGGGGCCTCGCCGTGGTCCTCGATCATGCACGCGGGCACGCCTTGGGAGCTCGGCCTTTCCGAGACGCAGCAAACGCTCGTGCTGAACCGCCTGCGCGGGCGCATCGCGGTGCAGGTCGACGGTCAGCTGAAGACCGGGCGCGACGTGGTGATCGGCGCGATTCTGGGCGCGGACGAGTTCGGCTTCTCCACCGCGCCGCTGGTGGTCGAGGGCTGCATCATGATGCGCAAGTGCCATCTCAACACCTGCCCGGTGGGCATCGCCACACAGGATCCGGTGCTGCGGCGCAAATTCGAAGGCAAGCCCGAGCACGTGGTGAACTACTTCTTCTTCGTCGCCGAGGAGGCGCGCGAGCTGATGGCGCAGCTCGGCGTGCGCACGATAAACGAGCTGATTGGACGCACGGAGCTCCTCGACATGCGCAAGGGCGTCGAGCACTGGAAGGCGAAGGGACTCGATTTCTCGCGCGTGTTCAAGGCGCCGCGGATGCCCGCGGACGTGGCGCGGTTTCACTGCGAGACGCAGGACCACGGTCTCGCCAAGGCGCTCGATAACCGCCTGATCGAGCTCGCCGCGCCGGCGCTCGAGCGCGGCGAGAAGGTCGCCATCGAGATGCCGATCCGCAACATCAATCGCACGGTCGGCACCATGCTCTCGGGCCGCATCGCGGCGCGCTATGGGCATGAAGGGCTGCCCGACGAGACGATCCACCTGCGGTTCGCCGGCTCGGCGGGGCAGAGCCTCGGCGCGTTCCTCGCGCGCGGCGTCTGGATCGACCTGATCGGCGACACCAACGACTACTGCGGCAAGGGGCTTTCGGGCGGGCGCATCTCGGTGCAGCCGTCGGCCAAGTTCCGCGGCGAGCCCACGGAAAACATCATCACCGGTAACGTGGTGCTCTACGGCGCGATCGCGGGCGAAGCGTACTTTCGCGGCGTCGCCGGCGAGCGCTTCGCGGTCAGGAACTCCGGCGCGGCAGCGGTCGTCGAGGGCGTGGGCGATCACGGCTGCGAGTACATGACCGGCGGCACGGTCGTGGTGCTCGGCGGCACCGGGCGCAACTTCGCTGCCGGGATGTCGGGCGGGATCGCCTACGTGCTCGACCTGGAGGGCGATTTCGCGCGGCGCTGCAATCCCGCGATGGTCGAGCTCGAGCCGCTGCTCTCGGAGGCCGAGCAGCCGGCCAAGATCGCGCGCGAGCTGTGGCACCTGGGCGAGGCGGACGAGGTCATCGTGCGCCGCCTGATCGAGCGCCACGCGCGCTTTACGGGCAGTCGGCGCGCGGCCGAGGTGCTCGAGCGCTGGGGCGAGTACCGGACGCGCTTCGTGAAAGTCTTCCCCAAGGAATACCGCAGGGCGCTCGGCGAGCTGGCGGCCGCGCAGCGCAAAGTCGCGGCGTAGATGGGCAAAGTCACGGGGTTCCTCGAGTACGAGCGGCTCGAGGAGGCGCACGAGGCGCCGGAAGCGCGCAAGAAGCACTACCGCGAGTTCTACGTGCGCCTGTCGGACGAGGACGCGAAGATCCAGGGCGCGCGCTGCATGGATTGCGGCATCCCCTTCTGCATGCAGGGGTGTCCGGTCAACAATCTGATCCCCGACTGGAACGACCTGGTGTACCGCCAGGACTGGAAAGCAGCGATCGAGGCGCTGCACTCGACCAACAATTTTCCCGAGTTCACCGGCCGCATCTGCCCGGCGCCGTGCGAAGAGGCGTGCGTGCTGCGCATCAACGAAGACCCGGTGGGCATCAAGTCGATCGAGCACGCGATCAGCGACCGCGCCTGGGACGAAGGCTGGGTCGCGCCGTGGCCGGCGGCGCGCCGCGCCGGGAAGAAAGTCGCAGTGATCGGCTCGGGCCCGGCGGGGCTCGCCTGCGCGCAGCAGCTCGCGCGCGCGGGGCACGCCGTGACGGTATTCGAGAAGAACGACCGCATCGGCGGGCTGCTGCGCTACGGCATCCCCGATTTCAAGATGGAGAAGTGGCTGATCGACCGGCGCGTACAGCAGATGGCCGCCGAAGGCGTGGAGTTTCGCGTCAATTGCGTGGTCGGCGGGGCGCCGGTGGGGGCGGGCAATGCGCAGGCGCGGCCGGTCGATGCCAAGAAGCTGCGCGCCGAATTCGACGCGCTGGTGCTGGCGGGCGGGGCCGAAGCGCCGCGCGACCTGCCCGTGCCGGGGCGTGAGCTGGCGGGGATCGAGTTCGCGATGGACTTCCTGCCGCTGCAGAACCGGCGTGTCGCCGGCGACAAGAACGTGAAGGAACTCTGGGCCACCGACAAGCACGTGGTCGTGATCGGCGGCGGCGATACGGGCTCGGACTGCATCGGCATTGCCAACCGCCATGGGGCAAGATCGGTCAGCAACTTCGAGCTGCTGTCGATGCCGCCCGACGTCGAGCGCAATCCCGTGTGGCCTTACTGGCCGGCGCGGCTGCGAACCTCGTCCTCGCACGAAGAGGGCGTGACGCGGGACTGGTCGATCGCCACCAAGGCTTTCCTCGGCGAGAACGGGCGCGTGCGTGCGCTGCGCGCCGTGCGCCTGGAGTGGCAGGACGGCAAGCCGCTCGAGATTCCCGGCTCGGAGTTCGAGATGCCGGCGGACCTGGTGCTGCTCGCCATGGGCTTCGTCGGCCCGTATGCCTCGATCCTGGATGCGTTCGGCGTCGCCAATGATGCGCGCGGCAATGCGAAGGCCACCACCGACGGTGCGGGCTGCTACGCGACGAGCGCGCCGAAGATCTTCGCCGCCGGCGACATGCGCCGCGGGCAGTCGCTCGTCGTCTGGGCGATCCGCGAGGGCCGGCAGTGCGCGCGCGCGGTGGACGAGTTCCTGATGGGGACTTCGGAGCTGCCGCGCTAGCTCAGTCGCTCGTCGGCGAGATGCGGTACTCGAGAATGCCGGGGTCGGCGTTGAGCGCTTCGGCGAGCATGCGCACGTTGTCGGCCTTGAGCGTGCGCATCACCATGCGGTACTCGAACTGCTCGCCTTCGCCGAGCAGACGGTAGTTGAGGTTGGCCACCGAGAAGCCGAAGCGCGCGACCAGGTTGCGCAGCTGGATTTCGGGCATCACCGAATCGCGCGCGAAGCGCACCGTGAAGTTGGCGTACAGCTCGGTCGGCATCCTGCCCTCGATCCAGCGGAACACCGAGAGCGTGCCGAGCGCAAGCACCACGCCCAGTCCCGCCGCATAGTAGAAGCCGATCCCGGTGAGGATGCCGATCGCGGCGGTCACCCAGATGGACGCCGCGGTGGTAAGCCCGCGCACGGTGAGACCTTCCTTCACGATCACGCCGGCGCCCAGAAAGCCGATGCCGGTCATGATGCCCTGCGCCATGCGCGTCGGGTCGATCACCACGCGCGAACCGCTCTGCGGCGCAAACCATTGACTCTCATACACGGTGACGAGCATCAGCAGGCTGGAAGCGATGCACACGAGCGCGTGCGTGCGAAAACCGGCCGCGCGTCCGCGGAAGCTGCGCTCCAGGCCGATGATGCCGCCGGCCGCCAGAGCGGCAACAAGGCGCAGGAGAATCTGCAGATATTCGTCGTTCAATCCGGGCCGCCATTCCGTGGCAGCCATGTTACAGCAGTTTTCCATGATCTTTCAATGAGTTCGCCCGATTCCGGGTGCTAGAATCCGCGCCATGAGCCTCGCCGTGATCGTGCTTGCCGCGGGCCAGGGCAAGCGCATGCACTCGGCCTTGCCCAAGGTGCTGCATCCGCTGGCAGGCAGACCGCTGCTCGCGCACGTGCTCGATGCGGCGCGAACGCTCGATCCCGCGCAGCTGCTCGTCGTGCACGGCCACGGCGGCGCCGAAGTGCGCGCTGCATTCGCGGGCGCGGACGTGTCGTGGGTCGAGCAGGCGCAGCAGCTGGGCACCGGACATGCGCTGGCGCAGGCGCTGCCGCGCGTGACGCGCGGCGCGCAGGTGCTGGTGCTGAACGGCGACGTGCCGCTCGTGCGCGCCGGCACGCTCAAGCGGCTGGTGGCGGCGTCGACGCAGGGGCTCGCCATCTGCACCTCGGAGCTGGGCGACGCGACGGGATACGGCCGCGTGGTGCGCGACGCCCGAAAGCGCGTGCGCCGCATCGTCGAGCACAAGGACGCGAGCGCGCGCGAGCTGCGCATCCGCGAGTGGTACGCCGGATTCCTGGCGGCGCCGGCGGCGCGCCTGGCGGCCTGGCTAGGGAAGGTGAAGCCCGCGAACGCACAGAACGAGCTCTACCTCACGGATGTCGTCGCGCTCGCCGTCAAGGACCGCGTCGACGTGAAGACGGTGAAGGCGGAGGATCCGTGGGAGGTCGCGGGCGTCAATTCCCGCCACGAGCTCGCGCTCCTCGAGCGCGCCTACCAGAATGCGCGGGCGAGGGACCTCCTCGAGGCCGGCGTCGCGCTCGCCGACCTGTGGCGCGTGGACGTGCGCGGCGAGCTCGCCTGCGGGCGCGACGTGGCGATCGACGTCAATTGCGTGTTCGAGGGCCGGGTGCGGCTGGGCGACCGCGTGCGCGTCGGTCCGAACTGCGTGCTGCGCAATGTCACCGTGGCTTCGGATACGGAGATCCTTGCGTACTCGCTACTCGACGGCGCGATGATCGGCAGGCGATGCAGGATCGGACCATTTGCGCGTACGAGACCTGGCGTGACGCTTGCCGACGAGGTTCACATCGGAAATTTTGTGGAAGTAAAGGCAAGCCGCATTGGGGCAGGCTCGAAGGCGAATCACCTCGCCTACATCGGCGACACCGACGTGGGCGCGCGGGTGAATATCGGCGCCGGCACCATCACCTGCAACTACGACGGCCTGGCGAAGTACCGCACCGTGATCGAGGACGACTGCTTCATCGGCTCCGACGCGACGCTGGTCGCCCCGGTGACGATCGCCAAGGGTTCCTACATCGGCGCGGGATCCACCATCAGCAAGAGCACGCCGCCCGGCCAGCTTACGGTGGCGCGTGCCAGGCAGGTGTCGCTGTCCAACTGGAAGCCGCGGAAGAAGTAGCCATGTGCGGAATCGTCGGCGCCGCGGCGCATCGCGACATCCTGCCCGTGCTGGTCGACGGCCTGAGGCGACTCGAGTACCGGGGTTACGATTCCTGCGGCGTCGCCGCGCTGGGCGGCGAGCAGATCGCGCGCGTACGCAGCGTCGCGCGGGTCGAGGATCTCGCCAGCCAGATCAGCAAGCAGCAGCTGCAGTCCGAAACCGGAATCGCACACACGCGCTGGGCGACGCACGGCGCGCCGGCGACGCACAATGCCCACCCCATGATCTCGCGCGGCGAGATCGCCCTGGTGCACAACGGCATCATCGAGAACTACGAAGAATTGCGCGCCGAACTGAAAGCCCGGGGCTACGAGTTCGACAGCCAGACCGACACCGAGGTGGTGACGCACCTGGTGCACAGCCTGTACGAAGGCGATCTGTTCCAGGCGGTGCGGCGGGCGGTGCGGCGTCTCACCGGCGCGTACGCCATCGCCGTCGTGGCGAAGGGCGAGCCGCACCGCGTGGTGGGCGCGCGCGCCGGCAGCCCGCTGGTCGTCGGCGTCGGCACGGACGAGATGTTCGTCGCCTCGGATGCGCTGGCGCTCGCCGGCACCACGGATCGTATTGCGTACCTGGAGGAAGGCGACGTCGCGCAGATCGACAGCGGTGGTTTTCACGTCGTGGATGCGGCCGGGAGGCCGGCGCGGCGCGAAGTGCGCACGGTCAAGGCGGGCGCCGCGACGGTCGAACTGGGCCCCTACCGGCACTATATGCAAAAGGAGATCTTCGAGCAGCCGGTTGCCGTGGCCGATACGCTGCAAGGCATCGAGGCGGTGACCGCGGGTCTTTTCGGCAAGCATGCGCAACGCACGTTGCCGGGCGTGAAAAATGTGCTGATCCTCGCCTGCGGGACCAGCTACTACTCGGGCCTTACCGCCAAGCACTGGATCGAATCCCTCGCGCGGCTGCCGACCCAGGTCGAGATCGCGAGCGAGTACCGCTACCGTGACAGCGTGCCCGACCCGGCCGCGCTGGTGGTGGTGGTGTCGCAGTCCGGCGAGACCGCCGATACGCTTGCCGCGCTGCGCCACGCGCGCAGCCTCGGGCAGAAGCGCACGCTTGCCATCTGCAACGTCGCCACCAGCGCCATGGTGCGCGAGACCCGGCTCAGGTTCCTGACCCGTGCCGGCATCGAGATCGGCGTGGCTTCGACCAAGGCGTTCACCACGCAGCTGACGGCGCTGTTCCTGCTCGCGCTGACGCTCGCCAAGCTGCACCGCCGACTGCCGGCGCGCGAAGAGTCGCGCCACCTCAAGCGCCTGCGCCATCTGCCCAAGGCGCTGGCGGCCGCGCTCGCGCTCGAGCCCCAGCTGATGGCCTGGGCCGAGCGCTTCGCCAAGAAGGAACATGCGCTGTTCCTCGGCCGCGGCCTGCACTACCCGATCGCGCTGGAAGGCGCGCTCAAGCTGAAGGAGATCTCCTACATCCACGCCGAGGCCTATCCGGCGGGCGAGCTGAAGCACGGGCCGCTCGCTCTGGTGACCGCCGACATGCCCGTAGTGACCGTGGCGGCCAACGACGCGCTTCTGGAAAAGGTGAAGTCCAACATGCAGGAAGTGCGCGCGCGCGGCGGTGAGCTCTACGTGCTCGCCGACACCGATTCGCGAATCACGACACAGGAGGGCATGCACGTGATCCGCCTGCCCGAGCACTACGGTTTGCTCTCGCCCATCCTGCACGTCGTGCCGTTGCAGCTCCTCGCCTATCACACGGCGCTCGCGCGCGGCACCGACGTCGACAAGCCGCGCAACCTCGCCAAGTCTGTCACCGTCGAGTAGGGCGGTGGGCCGCTACGACGCGGTAATCATCGGCGCGGGCCACAACGGTCTCACCTGCGCCTGCTACCTCGCGCGCGGCGGCCTAGAGGTGAAGGTGCTCGAGCGCCGCGCGCGCGTCGGCGGCGCCGCCGTGACCGAGGAGTTCCATCCGGGCTTTCGCAACTCGGTGGCCGCCTACACGGTGAGCCTGCTGCAGGCGAAGGTCATGCGCGAGCTGCGCCTTGCCGAGCACGGCCTGAGGATCGTCGAGCGACCGCTCGCCAACTTCCTGCCGCTCGCGAGCGGCTACCTGAAGGTGGGAGGCGGGCTGCAAGCGACGCAGCGCGAATTCGCGAAGTTCTCGGCGCGCGACGCCGGGCGCCTGCCCGAGTACGGGGCGCGGCTCGAGCGCGTGGCCGATGTCCTGCGCGCGCTCGCGCTCGAGACCCCGCCCAATGTCGGCGGTGGCGTGCGCGACATGCTGGCGGCGCTGCGCACCGGGTGGCGGATGAAGGAGCTCGACATGACCTCGCGGCGGGATCTGCTCGGGCTCTTCGCGCGCGGCGCGGCGGACTGGCTCGGGGACTGGTTCGAGTCCGATCCGGTGAAGGCCGCCTTCGGCTTCGACGCCGTGGTGGGCAACTACGCCAGTCCTTTCCATCCCGGCACAGCCTACATGCTGCTGCACCACTGCTTCGGCGAAGTGAACGGCAGGCGCGGCCAGTGGGGCCATGCCATCGGCGGCATGGGCGCAATCAGCGAGGCGCTTGCCGCCGAGGCGCGCCGGCTGGGCGTCGAGATCGAGTGCGAGGCGCCGGTGGCGCGCGTGCGGCCGGGCGTGGTGACGCTGGAGGACGGGCGGGAAGTGACGGCACGCGCCATCGCCGCCAACGTCGATCCGAAGCGCCTGTTCCTGAAGATGATGGATGCGTCGCTGCTCGAGCCCGACTTTCGCGAACGCATGGAGCGCTACAAGTGCGGCTCCGCCTCGTTTCGCATGAACGTGGCGCTCTCCGCGCTGCCGCGCTTTGCATGCCTTCCCGGGGAGGGGCCGCATCACGCCTCGGGCATCATCATGGCCCCCTCGCTCGAGTACATGGATCGGGCCTTTCTCGATGCGCGCGCCGGGGGCATCTCGCGCACGCCGATCGTCGAGATGGTGATTCCGAGCACGCTGGACGATTCGCTCGCGCCGAAGGGCGCGCACGTGGCGAGCCTTTTCTGCCAGCACTTCGCGCCCGATGCGGACTGGGCATCGCGCAAGGCGGAGGCGATTGAGCGCATCTTCGACGTCGTCGAATCGCACGCCCCCGGCTTCAGGCAAAGCGTGATCGCGCTAACGGCGCTCTCGCCCCTCGATCTCGAGCAGGAGTTCGGCCTGACGGGCGGCGACATCTTCCACGGCCAGCTCTCGCTCGACCAGCTGTGGGCCGCGCGCCCGGTGCTGGGGTGCGGCGATTACCGCACGCCGGTGCCGGGGCTGTACCTTTGCGGCTCGGGGGCGCATCCCGGCGGCGGGGTGACGGGGGCGCCGGGGCACAACTGCGCGCGCGAGGTGCTGCGCGATCTCGGGAGGCGGTGATGGGCAAGGTGGAGCAGTTTCTGGAGCACGGGGCGGCGATCGAGCAGGGCCTGCTCGACATCGGGCGCGCCTCCAAGGCGAGCGGGGTCTCGGTGAAGATGATCCGGCACTACGAGTCGATCGGGCTGCTGAAGAAGGTGGCACGCACCTTCGCCAACTACCGGGTCTATACCGGAAACGACGTGCATACGCTGCGCTTCATCAAGCGCGCGCGCACGCTCGGGTTCCCGGTCGAGGACATGCGCGAGCTGCTCTCGCTGTGGCAGAACAAGTCCCGCCCGAGCGCATCCGTCAAGAAGATCGCCCGCGGCCACTTGGACGGCCTGCGCCGACGCATCGCGGAGCTGCAGTCGATGCTGGACACGCTCGATCACCTCGTGCGCCACTGCCACGGCGATCACCGGCCCGAGTGCCCGATCCTCGAGGACCTGGCCGCGTCGCAGCCGGCTTGACGAACCCTTGAACCATTGCCCGGGGTCGCGCACTAAGCATGGGACAGGAAGGAGGAAAAACAGATGCCGTTAACGTGCCCTGCCCTCCGGTGCGGCGTGCTGTCGCTGCTTTTGATGCCGGGGGCCCTCATCGCCCAGGAGCTGGATGCGCTGGCAAAAAAGGGCCGGCCGCACCTCGCTCGGGTGCAGACCGAAGCGGACCGCGGCGGCACGCACGTGCCCTCTGGCACGCCGGTGGCTGGAGGCGAGCAGTTTCCCCTTTCGGGGCCGCACTGGCCGAGAGCGACGCCTTCGGGCTTCTACAAGGAGCCGCAGCCGAAGGGGGAGCTCATTCATGCGCTGGAGCATGGCCAGGTCGTCGTCTACTACGATGCGCCCGGCTTCAAGGGGCTCAGCGTGCTGAAGCGGTGGACCGGGCAGTTCGCAGGGCCGTGGTCGGGACTGATCGCCGTGCCTCACGCAGGCCTGGGCGATGATTTGGTGCTTACCGCATGGCGGCGTCGGCTGCGCCTGGACGCGTTCGACGAGGCTGCGCTCGCAGCGTTCATGGACGCCTACATGGGCCGCGGGCCGGAGAACCCGGTGCGTTAGAGGATGAAGATCGGAATCGAGATGGCGAAATGACCCTCGGCAGGTTCCTGATTGCGGCGCTGGCTCTTGGCGCTGCGTCTGTCGTTGCGCAGGCGCGTGCGGACTCGGCCGCCGGCGGCGCCGAAGCGCGGCTCAGGCTGGTGCTGGAGAACATTCGCGAGGGCCGGCTGAATCCGGCGCTCGAGGAAGCCGACCGCCTCGTCGGCCAATATCCGAACTTCCGGCTGGCGCACCTGCTGCGCGGCGACCTGCTTCTTGCGCGCGCGGGGCCGATCACGAGCTTCGGCAGCACCGGCCACGCCGGCCGCGAGCGGCTGGAAGAGCTCAAGCTCGAGGCGCTGGCGCGCCTGCGCGCGCAGAGCGAGCCGCCGCCGCGCGACGCGATTCCCCGCTACCTGCTGCAGATGGCGCCGGCACAGAAGCACGCCATCGTGATCGATGCGAGCCGCTTTCGCGTCTACCTCTACGAGAACGCGAGCGGCACGCCGCGGCTGGTGAGCGACTTCTACGGCACGCTCGGCAGGAACGGCATCGACAAGCTGCGCGAGGGCGACCGCAAGACGCCGCTCGGCGTCTATTTCGTGACTTCGAGGATCCCGGGCGCCAAGCTGCCCGATCTCTACGGCTGGGGCGCGCTGCCGATCAGCTATCCGAACGAGTGGGACCGCCTTGCCGGCAAGACCGGCTACGGCATCTGGCTGCACGGCGTGCCTTCCGACACCTATGCGCGCGCGCCGTGGGCGAGCGACGGCTGCATCGCGCTCGCCAATCCGGACATCGAGGCGCTCGCCTCGCGCCTCGCGCCGGGCGCAACGCCCGTGGTGATCGCCGAGCGCGCCGAGTGGCTGGCGCCCCGGGAGTGGCGCGAGCAGAGCGAGGCGTTCCTGCGCCAGCTCGAGGCTTGGCGCGCCGACTGGGAGAGCCGCGACACCGAACGCTATCTTGCGAACTATGCGCACGGTTTTCGCTCCGACGGCATGGATCTCGACGCCTGGAGCGCGCACAAGCGCCGCGTCAACGCGGCGAAAGCGTGGATCAAGGTCCGGCTTGACGATCTGAGCGTGCTGCGCAGCCCGGGCAAGCAGGACCTGATGGTGGTCACGTTCGGGCAGGACTACCGCTCGAACAGCTTCGCGCAGCGCAGCCGCAAGCGCCAGTACTGGGTCATGGAGGGCGGCCGCTGGAAGATCGCCTACGAGGCGCCGGTCGGGCGCGCCCCGGTGGCGCTGCCGGAATCGTTTCCGGGCCGGAGCGCCGACAGTCGCAGCGGCGCGCGCTCGAGCCGGCGCGTGAATTGAGGCATGCGCGCGACGACCAACAACCCTCCATCCGAGAGCCGGCGCGCGGGCACGATGCGGTCGTCCGATTGGAGTCTTCCCAGATGCAGGCAGAACGCGGCAGCGACGAGGTGACGCGCGCGCATTTCACGGCGCGCCGCGGCTTCATCGCGGCGGCCGGCTTCGGCATGGTGAGCCTGTATCTGCTGTGGGCCGGGTATGGCGCCGCGCCGCTCGGCTTCGGCGGGCACGGCGAGGCAGGCGCAGGCGACGCACCTGGCGCGGGCGGACACGGCGGCGGCCACGCGGCCGCAGACAGGACGCCGCCGGAGGAGTTCCGGGGTGTCGTGCAGCGCTTCGTCGATCGGCACCAGCTCCCCGACGGCAGCGTGCAGCCGCGGCGCGCAGCAGCACCGCCGGTTGCGGCGGGCGGCCACGCGGGACACGGCGATCACGCCGCCGGGGCGGCTAGCGGCGGCGACGCGGGGCCGATCGACGTCTACCTGATGGCCTACCAGTTCGGCTTCATGCCATCGGTGTTGCGGCTCGAGGCGGGCGTGCCGTATCGCTTTCGCATGATGGCGCTCGACGTCGCGCACGGCGCGTCGCTGCAACTCGGCCGGGGCGCGCGCATCGTGCGGCTGCGGCCGGGTACGCTGGTCGAGCAGGAGCTGACGTTCTCGCAGCCCGGCGAATACCTGCTCTATTGCACCGTGTACTGCGGGCTGGCGCACGATCGCATGCAGGGACGCGTGATCGTCAGCGCGCGGCAGGAGCAATCATGAAAGGGCATCACGCGCTGATCGACGGGCTGAAGGCGCTGCCGGGTACAGACCAGCGCCTGCTGAAGTCTTGTTTCGCCGCCGCCCTCGCCGCACTGCTCGTGGGTGTCGTGTTCGGCGCGGCGAGCGCGCTTGCGCGCGGCGGCTTTCTCGACCTCGGGCCGCTGGCCGGCTACCGCTCGATCACCGCGCACGCGGTGAGCATCTTCTTTTTCTGGCTGTACTTCGCACAAGCGGGCCTGCTGCTCGTCTTCGCCACGGTATTCACCTCGCACAAGCATGGGATCGAATGGCGGCGCACCGCGTGGCTCGGCCTCGCCCTCATGCTCGCCGGATTCGCCGCGAGCCTCTATGGCGTCTCGAGCGGCCTGCCGCTGCTCTATGATGCCCCGCCCGAGCTCGGGCGCGAACCCTCGGCCGCGCTCGGTGCGACCTACGCCGGCTACCTGCTGCTCGCCGCAGGCTTGGTCTGCGTGGCGGCGGCCGGCATCGCCACCACGGTTGCGCCGCTCGCGCGTGGCGAGCACGACCGCATGCCGGTGGTGAGTTTCGCCGCATGCGCCTGGGCGGGTCTGCTGATGGTGAGTGCGATCGCCGCGGTCAACGCCTTCCTGCCGAGCGCGCTGTGGGCGTTCGGGTTGCGCGCGGCGCCGGCGGAATACGCCACCGGCTGGCACATCCTGTTTCACAACATGCACTACCTGCCGCTCATGGCGACGGTGCTGGTGTGGTACGTGCTGGTCGAGGCGCTCACCGGCGTGAAGTCGATCTTCGGCGCGCGTTTCTCGAAGATCGTGTTCGCGGCGTACCTGGTGTTCGTGCCGCCGACGTCGCTCTACCACATGTTCCTCGAGCCGAACCTCGCCGAGGGCGTGCGCATCGCGGGCTCGCTGCTGTCGCTGTTCATCAGCGTGCCGACGCTCACCGTGTTCCTCGTGATCGTCGCCTCGCTCGAGGTGCACGCCCGCGCGCACGGCGCGAAGGGCCTCTTTGGCTGGATCGGGATGCTGCCCTGGCGCAATCCAGCGATGTCGGCGATCGGCTTCGCGGTGCTGAACCTCGCCTTGGGCGGCGCGCTCTCGTTCGTGCTGATCCAGGAAAAGCTCGCAGGCCTGCTCTCGGACACATTCTTTGTGCCCGGATACTTCCACTTTCTCACCGTCGGCACCGTAACGCTCAGCTTCCTTGCCGCGTTCCTGTATGTGCTGCCGGCGCTCACCGGACGTGCGCTGTGGCGTCCGGGGGTGCTGCGCTGGCTGCCGCATCTCACGACCACCGGCTTGGCGCTGTTCGGCGGCGCCGGCGTGGCGGCCGGCTATCTCGGCGTGCCGCGCCGCGCGCTCGAGGTCGCGTACGACGGCGCGGCGCCCGGCGCCTGGGCGGCGCTGATGAGCGTGGTCGGCGCCGGCGGCGCGCTGATGACGGCGGCGCTCCTCGTGTACCTCTATGCGCTCTTGCGCAACCTGATGCCGGTTGGAGCCGCGGCGCCTGCGGCCGGCGGAGCGCTGCCGGAGGTGCGCTGGGGCGACGCGGCGGCCGGCGTGCAGCGTGCGTGGACCGGACCGCTCGCCGTCACAGTCCTGGTGGGGTTGACCGTGGCCTTCACGGTGCTCGCCTTCGAGCTGATGCGCGCACTGCCGGTCGCGGGAGCGGTAGCGGCTCATTGAAAACGGAGGGAAGATGCACTCGGATGCAGTGATGTTTGCGGTTGTGTTCGCAGTGTGGCTCGCGCTCGCCGTCGTCTACGCTACGGTGCCGATGTTCGCGATGCCCGGCTACGCCGTGGTGTGGGGCTGGGGCGCGCTGGTGTTTCTAGGCCTTGCGGCGCTGGTGGTCGCGGCTTCACGGCGTTCGCGACGCCGCCATGACGGTTGATCCAGGTCAAGATCACGCTCGCGCAAGAGGAGAACATCACACCATGGTGAGCAGGCGCGGGTTCTTATCGGCGGCGACGGCAGCGGCGCTCGCAGCCAGCGCGTTGCCCGCGCTCGGACAGCGTGCGCCCCGCGTCACGGTTTACAAGAACCCGGCCTGCGGCTGTTGCGGCGGGTGGGTGAAGCACATGCAGGCGAACGGCTTTCGCGTCGAAACGCACGACGTCGCCGACGTGACGCCGATCAGGCAGCGTAACGGTGTTCCCGAGTCGCTCGCGTCGTGCCACACGGCGCTCGTGGGCGGCTACGCCCTCGAAGGCCACGTGCCCGCGGCGGACGTCTGGCGGCTGCTGCGCGAGCGTCCCGCGTTGAAAGGGCTCGCGGTGCCGGGAATGGTGCCCGGGTCGCCGGGGATGGAGCAGGGTGCGCCGCAGCGCTACGCGACGATCGCGTTCGATGAGCGCGGCAGCCGCGTCTTCCAGCAGCACTGAGGGGAGCCAGCGCTGTCGCAGCCATCGGCGCGCATCGAGATACCGCCCGGCCACGCCTATCCGTGGCACGTGCGCCTGATCCTCGCGCTGCAGCGGCGCAGGCACGGCGCCGAGCTCGAGTCGGCGAGGCTCTGGGGCCGCCTGCCGCGGTCCTTTCTCGCGCTGACGCTCCTTTACCGCACGCTCGATCGCCGCGGCTCGCCGATCGAGCCCGCCCTGCAGGCGCTGCTCCAGGTGCGCATCTCGCAGATCAACTGGTGCGCTTTCTGCACGGACTTGAACGGCGCCGCGGCGCTCGAGCGGGCGGTGGCGCCGGAAAAGCTCGCCGCGCTCGAGCAGTTCGAAAATTCGCCGCTCTATTCGGAGCGCGAGAGAGCGGTGCTCGCGTATGCCGAAGCGCTCACCGATCCCGCGCGCCGCGTCGACGACGCCTGCTTCGCCCGGCTGCGCGCGCACTTCGACGAGCAGGCGGTGCTCGAGCTCACCGCGCTCGCCGCGTTCCAGAACCTTTCAAGCAAGTTCAACGCGGCGCTCGGCGTGCCGGCGCAGGGGTTCTGCCAGCGGAAAACCGCGCGCTAAACGACGCAATCCGCCAGGTCCAGCGCCATGTGAACGAGAAGGCCCACCCCGATCAGCCGCGTGGCACGCAGGAGGGCGAGCGCCGCATATCCGGCAATCGCCGGGGCGGTGTGCAGCGGATGAAATCCGATGCCGCAGCGGTTGGGGTCGTAAACGGGGTCGGCGAGAAGATGATCGAGGTCGACGAGCATCGTGGCGAGCATGACGAGCCACGCGCTGCGCCAGCGCGCGCGAAAGAAGAGCCACGCCACCGCCCCGGGGACGGCAGCGTGGAACACGAGATGAACGACTGACGCGAGCGTCATTCCCCTGATTCCCACCGATTCACGGTTTCTGCGCTCTATAAAGCGCGATCGTGCCAAGCGGCGTATGGAGTCGGGCCGGCCCGTGCGGCCTGCGCCGTGGGCAGTGATGGAATAGTACGATACGCCCGGTGTTCCCCGGTCACTGCGACCCGAAAAGGAGGAGATCATGGCATCGCTCGTTCGCATCGGCCGCGCGTCGCTGGCGGTTCTGGGCGCCTGCCTGCTGTGGCAAGTCGCCGCGCTTCCGGGCGCCGTCGCCCAGGCGCAGACCGGCAAGGTGAGGCTCGAGTGGTTGAGCTGGTCGTTCTTCCGCCTGACTTCGCCCAACGGCAAGGTCATCCTCACCAACCCCTTCATCACCGGCAACCCGGATGCTCCCGTCAAGGTGGAGGAGATCAACAAGGCCGACCTGATCCTCGTTCCGAACGGCCACCGCGACGAGATCGGCGACACGGTCGTCGTCGCCAAGGCGACCGGAGCGAAAATCGTGACGCCGTTCGAGCTCGGCACCTGGTTCATCGGCCGCGGCGTTGCCGAGGCGCAGGTCATGCGCCGCAACCCGGGCAGCCGTTTCGTGTGGGAGGGAATCACGATTCGCGTGGTCGGGTCGATGCATGGCTCCGGCTCGGGGCGTGACGGCCCGTCGGACGTCGCGCCGATCTACGGCGGCGCTGCCGCGGGCTTCATGATCACCTTCGAGAACGGCTACACGGTCTATTTCCCCGCTAGCTCGGCCGCCACGCAGGACATGGCGATGTGGGCCGAGGCGTACCGGCCCGATGCCATGCTCTTTCTCATGCATCCGACCGGCGAGCCGCGCGATGTCGCCATGGCGGTGAGCCTCGTCGCCGGCAAGAGCCCCAACCTCCGGACGCTCGTGCCGCAGCACCATCGCGTCGCGCCGCCTCCGGGAGCGCTGACGGCAGCCGAAGTGCGCAAGGCGCTCGACTCGATGGGGGTCCGCATTCCGATCATCATGCTGGCGCCCAGACAGGCGATCGAGCTGCCGAACTAGCTGCGCCGAAGCGCTCCCGCCTTAGAGGGACACGGCCTGGAACGACAGGCTCAGGCTCTCGCCGTTGAATTCCACCCTCAGGCCCCAGCGCCCGGCCATGGAGACCCGGGCCGTGCCGCGCCAGGATCCCGGCCCCTCCTGCACGAGAGCGACGCGCTCGTCCTCCATGGTCATGTCGAGCATGCGCAGAACCGCGGTCGGCGGCGTCGGCGATGCGAGCGGCCGTCCTTCATCGTCCCTGGCTGACACCGTGACGGCGATCGTACGGTCGGCACGCGGAACGGCCTGTGCGACAAGGGTCCAGGCTCCCGCTGAGCCCCCGATGCGCTTCTCGGCCGCCACCGGCGTCCCGGCTGCGCCCTCGGCCGGCGGCGGGGGCGGCCGGATGATCGCCCAGAGGAAAATGCCGATGATGGCGAGCATCACCAGCAGGATCGCCGCCGCTACCCAGCGTGCTGCCATGTTTCTCCTCTGTACTGTGGCGATCGCCGCCGCGGCGGGCTGCGAACAGGCGACAACCCGCGCGCCGGACGTGCGGTTCGAGCCGACGCCGCGGCACATCGTCGCTGAAATGCTCGAGCTTGCGCAAGTCGGCGCGACCGATGTCGTGTTCGATCTGGGCTGCGGCGATGGACGGATCGTGATCGCGGCGGCAAAGGAGCGCGGCGCGCGGGGCGTTTGCGTGGACATCGATCCGCGGCGCATCCGCGAAAGCCGCGCGAACGCCGAGCGCTCCGGCGCCG
>Ga0214472_10003038_pt1 | contig 17855 bp, 17 predicted proteins | sample RVTome_6_FD_207662 | JGI IMG/M metagenome (GOLD analysis project Ga0214472, IMG submission 207662) | Soil microbial communities from uranium-contaminated site in the Upper Colorado River Basin, Wyoming, United States - RVT140D175 | ecosystem: Environmental > Terrestrial > Soil > Contaminated >...
GATCCCACTTCGAGGTCGAAGACGTCGATGTCGGAGAACCGCTTGAAGAGGACGGCCTTTCCCTCCATCACCGGCTTGCTCGCCAACGGCCCGATGTTGCCAAGGCCCAGCACAGCCGTTCCGTTGGAGACCACCGCCACCAGGTTCGCCCGGTTCGTGTACTTGAACACGTCCAGCGGGTCCTTGGCGATCGCCAGACATGGCTCGGCCACACCCGGCGAATAGGCCAGGCTGAGGTCGGCCTGTGTCGCGGTGGGCTTGGTCGGCCGGACCTCGGTCTTCCCGGGTCGACCACGCTGGTGGTAGTCGAGAGCTTCGCTGAACGTGGTCTCGGACATGTCTCCTCGGCGTGAAGTCGCGACAACCGAGACCCTACCGGGCACGGAGAGGAGGCGAGCCGATACGGTTGTCTCGTGCGTCGACTGTCGCCCGTCTACAAGACCCTCGCCTGGGTCGGGGTCGTGACGCTCGTCGGCATCGTGTATCTGGCGTTCCTCGCCTTCGTGGGCGCCTCCTTCTGACCACCGAGCGTGCGAGCGATTCGTTTCCCGTCACGACCGTGGCACACTCGGCATGGCAATGGGTGACGAGCGCTACGACAACGGATACCGGATCCTCACCGGGTGGCGGGTCGGCGCATCGCCGGACGAGAACACGACGCGATCGGGTCTGCTCGTTCCCGCCGGGACGAAGGAGGGCAACGATGCCCTCGCCCTCATCGACGTGAAGACGGGTCAGCGCTTCTGGGCGGTCCCGTCCGGAGCGTGGCGCTTCCTGTGGCCGCCCACCGGCAAACCGGTCATCGCCGTGCGCGAGTCGCAGATCATCGCCGAGGAGGAGCCGGGCCACGTCGGCGATGAGGGCCAGTATCTCTAGCAGCCCCGCATCCGGTCGGCGGAGCCCGAGTCTCCGCGGCCCCGACCCAGGGTGCCTGGTGAGCGATAATCCCGTGGCACAATCGCCGCAGGCCGATACCGTTAGCACGTGACATACGACCGCCAGGGACGAACGGGCCGCCGGCTGACCGCGACGGTCACCGACCTCGACGTAGTCGTTCAGAACGCATTCCTGGTCGGAGTCCAGCTTCCCGATCATGACACGATCGATTCGGAGCGGTCGCTCGACGAGCTCGAGTTGCTCACCGACACCGCCGGGTCGGAGGTGGTGGGAGTGGAACTCGTGAAGCGCGATGCGCCGGACGCCGCCTGGTACATCGGATCGGGCAAGGCAGAGGAGCTCACGACGCTGACGAGAGCACTCGACGTCGACGTCGTGATCTTCGACAATCCGCTGTCTCCCGCCCAGCAACGCAACCTGCAGAAGAAGTTCGAGTGCGACGTCGTCGACCGCGAAGCGCTGATCCTGGACATCTTCGCCCAGCACGCCTCCAGCCGGGAGGGTGCGATCCAGGTCGAGCTGGCCCTTCTGCGGTATCGACTCCCCCGACTGCGCGGCCTCGGCAAGCAGCTCTCCCGGCAGGGCGCCGGCTCCGGCATCGCCAACCGCGGCCCGGGAGAGACCAGGCTCGAAACGGACCGACGACGGATCGAGACACGGATCTCGAAGTTGGAGCGCCAGCTGGCGGCGCTGTCCAAGACTCGCGCGACGCAACGCAAGGCGCGCCGGCGGGCGGAGATCCCCCAGGTGGCCATTGTCGGGTACACCAACGCCGGGAAGTCGACGCTGTTGAACCGGCTCACGTCCGCCGAGGTGCTCGCAGAGAACCGGCTCTTCGCCACGCTCGACTCGACGGTGCGGAAATGTGAGCTGCCGGACGGGAGGCGAGCCCTTCTCTCCGATACGGTCGGGTTCATCCGGCGCCTCCCACACAACCTCGTCGAGGCATTCCGGTCGACGCTGGAAGACACGCTCGAGGCGTCAGTCCTGCTTCACCTGGTCGACGCAACCGACGCCGACCCGGACGGCCAGATCGAGGCGGTCCACGTCGTGCTCGAAGAGATCGGCGCATCCGATCTGCCGGAGGTCGTCGTCTTCAACAAGATCGACACCGCCGACGCCGGGGCGCTTGGCCGTCTCCGCAACATGTACCCGGAAGCAGAGTTCATCTCGGCCCGCACTGGCGAAGGTCTCGAGGACCTGCTGCGCACCATCGCCGACCGCCTGGCCGAAGGAAGCGTCCTCCTTCGACTCCAGATCCCGTACACCCGTGCCGACATGATCGCCTCGGCCCATCAGGTCGGCGAGGTGCTGGCCGAGAAGCACGAGGACACCGGCGCCGTGCTCGAAGTGCGACTCCCGACCGCGGACGCCTACCCCTTTGCCGAGTTCGCGCTCCCGGCCTGAGCCGGGAGCGCCACATCGGAAAGCTGCTCAGGCAGTTCGCTGAAGCAGCCCGCGCAAGGCCTTGACCACTTCGTGGCCGGACTCCAATGCGCCACCCAGGAGTTGACGCGCCGCCACCAGGCCCGCTCTGGCATCTGCCAGTATCCGCTCTGCCGGATCGGGCCAGTCGGCAGCGGTGAGCGGGAGCACGGCGGCGGCCACGGGCGCACCGAGAGACACTGCATCGGCGATCTGGCGTCTCATCTCCGCCAGGTGAGCCTCCGCCTCCGTCACGTCGTAGCCGGCGTCGGCGGCTCGATCGATCCAGGACTGGAGCAACTCGGCAGCCTCGCCCAGCCGACCCGCGGCTGCGACCACGGAGTCCGAACCGAGGACCAGGTTGACCTTCGGGACGACGACGAGATAGATCCGGAAGTCCTCTGCGATCTTCGGAACCAGCACGCGAAGTTCCGCCATCGACTCGGCGGTTCTGATCTCGGCGGCGAGCGAGTGCAGACCTGCCTCGGCACGACCGAGCTCGCCCAGAAGCTCGCCCTGATGTTCACCGGTGACGTGGGGATGGGATGTGATCCGCTCTCGCAGACGGGCGATCGTGTCCAGGCGGGCGTCGATGGCGGCGAGCGCTCGCTCCTTCACGTCGTCGATCTCGAGGTTCTCTTCCGCGGTCGCCGGCCGGTCCGGTTCTTCCGTCTGGGCGGCGGCGCCCAGTGGAACGGTCAGGATCATGAGGGCGGTCATTGCCGCCACCAACGGGGTTCGCATCTGGCGCCTCCTGTCTCGGGTACGACGCCAGCATCGAACGAGGTCATCAGAGACGGGTCAGCGAGATGTGAAGAGAGTGTGAGCCGTCCGTCAGTGGGCGCGCGCCGCGGCCACGGCAGCCCCGACAATGCCCGCCTCGTTCTGGAACTGCGCAGGCACCGTCTCGACGCTAGTCGTGAGCACGTGGCCCCACCGGTCCCACTTCCGGCTGACGCCGCCTCCGATGATGAAGAGATCAGGTGAGAAGATCCGCTCGAGGTGACCGAGGAATCGATCGACCCGCTCGGCCCACTCCTCCCAGGAGAGGTCCTCCGCCCGGCGCGCCCGGGCCGCTGCCCACCGCTCCACCGGCGCATGACCGTCGAAGTGCAAGTGGCCGAGTTCGGTGTTCGGAACGAGCGCGCCATCGACGAACATCCCCGACCCGATCCCGGTGCCGAAGGTGAGCACCAGCACCACCCCCATCCGCCCCTGGCCCGCTCCGAACTCCATCTCGGCGATGGCGGCGGCGTCGGCATCGTTGAAGACCCAGAACTCGAGTCCTGTGCGCGCCTCGAACAAGGCGTCGGCGTCGGTGCCTATCCAGGAGGAATCGACGTTGGCGGCGCTCAGCGCCACGCCCCGTCTGACGATCGCCGGAAACGTGCAACCGACGCGCCCACCGTGTCCATAGTGGCTCACCATCTGTGCCACGACGTCCGCCACCGCCTCCGGCGTGGATGGTTGCGGGGTGTCGATCTTGTGACGCTCACCGAGCAGAGCGCCCGTCTCGACGTCGACGAGATTGCCCTTGATGCCCGATCCGCCGATGTCGATTCCGAGGACGGCCATGACGGCGAGGATAGGTGGGAACGCTCAGTCGAGCGCCGCCGCGATCCGTTCGAGACCCCGCGTGACCGCCTCGGGTGGGGCCGCCGCGAAGCAGAGACGGAACAGACCGGGTTCTTGCGATCGGCACGCCGCTCCCGGTGTCATGTTCACGCCCGCCTCGACCATTGCCAGCCACAACGCCCGCTCCCCGGCGAATGTCTGCTCGTCGAGATGAGGGCGGAAGTCGGTCATGAGAAAGAAGCCCGCCTGACCCGGAATGTGGTCGATCGCCGCCCGAGTGAGGCCCTCGACCGCCCATCGGTGCGCCTGCGCCAGGCGAAGCCGCATCTCGGTCAGATAGTGGTCGGTCCAGGCGGTGTCGGAGAGCATCTCGGTGAAGAGCCGCTGGGTTCGGCCCGACACGCCCGACCAGATCCCCTGCGCGGAGACCGCTCGGCCCAGCCGATCGTTCTCGGTGATGACGACCCCGCATCGGAATCCACTGACGGCGAAGTCCTTCGACAGCGCCCAGATGACGTGAACGTCGTCGCCCAGCTCGGTGATCGAGGCGACACTCACGAACGGCGTGCCGTCGTGGACCGAGAGGGCGTAGACCTCGTCGAACACCGCATGAATCCCCTTCGACCGGCACCAGGTGACCAGATCGGAGATCTCGCCGGCCGCCAGCACCCTTCCGGTCGGGTTGTCGGGTGAGGCGAGGAGGAGCGCGCGAATAGGACGATCGGCACTCTGGTATGCCCGGTCGAGTGCATCGAGGGAGATGCGCAAGCGGTCCTCCCATCGGGTCGGCACCGGCACGATCTCGACCTCGTCCCGTTGTTCCAGATCCATCCAGAAACCGGCGTAACCCGGCGTTGCCACGAGCACTCCCTCACCGGGATCGCACAATGCGTAGAACACGGCTTCGAGCACGGCGCCCGCCCCGGCCAACGTGTACACACAATCCGGGTCCACCTCCCGCTCGAGGAACGTCCGCCCGGCCAGACCGGCGACGGCCGTGCGGAAGTCGACATTGCCCCTGATATCGTCGTAGCCGGTGACGGCTGGAGGGAGAGACCTGGCGGCCGAGAGTTGCGGCTCCAACAGATCCCACACCAGTCGATTCTCGGCGACGCTCAAGTCGATGAACCCGTCGGGCCGCTCCGGGCTCCACCGGCTGTCGGCGTTGTCACGGGAGGCCAGCATGTACTCGGAGAAGGGGCTGTGGTCGGCCAGCCGGGCGCCGCGGGCGGAGAGCTTGGGCATGTCGTCACGATAGGGTCGAGCCCATGACCACACCTGCAGACGTAGGGCTCATCGGCCTCGCCGTGATGGGCCAGAACCTCGTACTCAACCTCGCCGACCACGGTCACCGCGTAGCCGTCCACAACCGGACCACGTCCGTGACGGACGAGTTCCTGGCGGGAGCGGCCGCCGAGGGAGGCGCGATCGTGGGCCATGCCGACCTCGCCGACTTCGTGGCGGGACTCGCCCGGCCCCGCAAGATCATCCTCCTGGTGAAGGCCGGAGCCGCCGTCGATGCCGTCTTGGAGGGCCTGGTCCCGCTCGTCGACACCGGCGACATCGTCATCGACGCCGGCAACTCGCTGTACACCGACACCGAGCGGCGCGTGGTCGAGATGGCGGAGCACGGCGTTCGCTACGTGGGCGCCGGGGTGTCCGGTGGCGAACAAGGAGCAAGGCACGGACCGTCGATCATGCCAGGCGGCGATGCCGGGGCCTGGCCGCTGATATCCGACATGCTGCGTTCCATCGCTGCCGTCGCCGACGACGGAACACCCTGCTGTGACTGGCTGGGACCGGGTGGTGCCGGCCACTACGTGAAGATGGTCCACAACGGGATCGAGTACGGCGACATGCAGGTCCTCGCCGAGGCGTATTCGCTCATGAAGGCGTCGGGGATGAGCCATCGGGAGATGAGCGAGACGATCCGGAAGTGGGGCGAGGGCGCCCTCGACTCCTTCCTCATCGACATCACCGCCGACATCCTGGCGACCGAGGACGACGACGGGTCGCCCCTGCTCGAGAAGATCCTGGACACCGCCGGACAGAAGGGCACCGGCAAATGGACCGTGATCTCGTCCATGGAGCTCGGCCAACCCGTCTCGCTGGTGGCGGAGGCCGTCTACGCCCGCATCGTGTCGAGTTTCAAGGACCTGCGGATGCGGGCTGCGGCGGCGAGATCGACGGACACGGGGCCGGTCGACGTGTCGGTCGACGACCTCCGGGATGCCCTCTACGCCTCGAAGATCGTGTCGTATGCCCAGGGTTTCATGCTCCTGCGGGCCGCGTCGGACGAACACGGATGGGATCTCGAGCTGGGGAAGGTGGCGTCGCTGTGGAGGGCCGGGTGCATCATCCGGGCAGCCTTTCTCGACGACATCATGCGCGCCTTCCAGCAGGGGGTGGAGCATCTGCTCCTCGACCCTGGCGTCGCCGCCGCGGTCGGACGAGCCGAGGCGGGTTGGCGCCGGGTGGTGGCGGCGGCGGTCACGGCAGGCGTGCCCGTGCCGGCGTACTCGTCGGCCCTGGCGTTCTTCGACGCGTTCGGCTCCGAGCAGGTGTCGGCCAACCTCATCCAGGCCCAACGCGACTACTTCGGTGCTCACACCTACGAACGGGTCGATCGTCCGCGCGGAACGTTCTTCCACACCGACTGGACCGGCCGCGGCGGCCAAACCACATCCGGCTCCTACCAGGCCTAGATCGCGTACCCAGGGTTCAGAACCACCGATTCGGTGGTTTTCGAGCCTCAGTTCACGCGGCCAGGACGACCTGGAGAGCATCGACGATACGGTCCGGGTGCCGATGGACGTCGTCCCACGTGAATCGCAGCATCGTCCATCCGTGGATCGCAGCATCACGGTCCCTCGATCGGTCCGCTTCGAAGGACGCTCGCTGGCCGTGGAAACGCCTGGAATCCCACTCGATCGCCACCCGTTGATCGGGATAGGCGTCATCGAAGCGACGATCCACCGTCCACGGAATCGGAAACTCGGCCACCGGCAGCGGGAGACCGGCATCGACGATGACCCGTCGCCCGTGCCGCTCGAGCACCGACGAATCTCGGTCCTCGCCAAGACGCTCGGCGAGCACCTCGCGCATCACGGTCGTGCCGGGCTTGCCCCGTCGCCCAACCGCAGCCAACACTGCCTCGACCTCGAACAGTTCGACTGCGTCCTCGGAGACGGCCCGATCGAAGATCGTCTCCATCAATCTCACAGAGCGAGTGGAGGCGAGATCGATGATGGTGCGGGCCACGGTGGTGACCCTGAGACCGTCGCGGTCTTCCACGTGCCAGGCGTCGAGATCGTGGGTACGGCGAACTTCGACGCCTGGGAACGCGTGGGTCGTGCGAGAGTGGTGTGAGACGATCACCCGATCGGAAGTCACGAACGGAAGGCCATGCAACTCGCCCGCCGATTCGTGGGAGATCACCGCTCCGGACCACGCTGCCAGCACGGACCGCATGACGTCGCGCCGGTCCCGTGGTTCGGCGAGCTGGTACACGCCACGTGCAACGATCGTCCACCGACCTCGGGCTACCCGCACCTCGATCTGCCTCGTCGAGAACCCCAACTCGAGTAGCTCCCGTCTCGTGATGACTCCACCGTGTGTGAGAGCGGCGTCGTAGGCGAGTCTGTCGAGATTCTGCATCTCTTCACCCTCTCAGAACGAGGTTGAAGAGTCGACCCCCTCGTTCTGGGTCTCCGAAACCACCGAATCGGTGGTCCTGAACCCTGGGTACGCGACCAGGGGTCAGGTGTCGTCGGTGCCGGAGATGTCTTGGCGGGGGATTCCGAGGAGGAAGAGGGCGGCGTCGAGGTAGGGGACGTTCAGCGACGTGTCGGCGGCATCGCGCACCACGGGCTTGGCGTTGAAGGCGATCCCCAGGCCCGCCGCCGCCAGCAGATCGAGATCGTTCGCACCGTCGCCGATCGCCACCGTCTGCTCCAGCGGGACGCCACTCGCCTCGGCCAACTCTCTGAGGATCTCGGCCTTCCGTTCGCGACCCACGACGCGCCCCACCAACCTGCCGGTCAGGAGCCCCTCCGATATCTCCAACTCGTTCGCTTCGGCATGATCGAGATCGAGCCTGTCCTTCAAGCGGTCCGTGAAGACGGTGAACCCACCGGAGACGACACCCACCCGCATCCCCAACTTCTTGAGCGTCGCCACGAAAGTGCGCGCCCCGGGCGTGAGAACGATCTTGTCCGCCACCCGATCGATCGCGGAAACGGGCAGGCCGACCAGGAGCCGTACCCGGTCCCTCAGGGCGGTCTCGAAGTCGATGTCACCCTCCATCGCCCGAGCAGTGATCGCCGCCACTTCGTCGGCGACACCGGCTTCCTCGGCGAGGAGATCGATCATCTCGTTCTGGATGAGTGTCGAGTCGACGTCCATCACCACCAGGCGCCGGCCACGTCGGTGTAGACCCTCGGGCTGGATGGCGATGTCGACCGGCGTGGCGGCGGCGACCTCCACGAGGGCGCGGCGCATCACGTCGATGTCACCGTCGGTGATGGCGAGTTCGTAGGCGATGACCGGATACCTGGACAGCCGGAAGATGCGGTCGATGTTGCCGTTCCCCGATGCGATCGCACCGGCGACCGCGCCGAGGACCGCCGGGCCCACTTCCCGGCCGATGATGGTCACGGCCGACCTCGTGCGGTACTCGCTCGGGGCATCCTCGACGACCTCGAAATCGAGCCGAAGATCGTGCTCCCATCCGTAGAACAGCAGGTCCTTGATGATGGTGTTGCCTGGTGGAACGTCGATCAGGATGTCGAGGGTCAACCGCCCGCGCACCACGATCTGCTCGACGTCGAGCAATACGGCGCCGCCCGCTTCGAGCACGCCCATCAGACCGGCGGTGATGCCCGGACGGTCGAGGGCGGAGACGCGGACGAGAACGGTCGATGACACGGGCTGCAAGGCTACCGCCGGACCTCAACCACCCCGATCTCTGTACGATCACCCGTCGGACCGAGCAGAGAAGGATCACGTGAGCGACAACCCGTACCGACTCCCCCGGACCGTCATGCCCCGGCGGTACGAGTTGAGGTTGGAACCGGACCTCGAGGCGTTCACCTTCGACGGCCAGGAAACCATCGAGCTCGAGGTCGTCGAGGAGACCGACAGCATCACCCTCAATGTGCTCGAGATCGAGATCGATCATGCCGTCCTCACGGACTCGGCCGGGGCGATCGTGGCGAGCGTCTCGTACGACGAGAGGATGCAGCGGGCAATCCTGACATTCGACCGCCCCATGGCGCGCGGGGAAGCCGAACTTTCGGTTCGCTTCCGCGGCGTGCTCAACGACCAGTTGGTCGGCTTCTATCGGTCGAAGTTCACCGACGTCGACGGCAACATCCAGGTCATAGCCACGACCCAATTCGAGGCGACGGACGCACGTCGGGCCTTTCCCTGTTTCGACGAACCAGACATGAAGGCCACCTTCGCCGTGTCCCTCGTCGTCCCTGATCATCTGCTGGTCGTGTCCAACACCGCCGAAGCCGCTCGCCTCCCCGTCGATGGCGACAGAGTGGCCGTGACCTTTGCCGAGACGATGAAGATGTCGACCTATCTGGTGGCGTTCGTGGTGGGTCCGTTCGAGGCGACGGACGCAATCGACGTCGATGGCGTTCCCCTGCGTGTCATCGCACCCAAGGGCAAGGAGCACCTCACGCAGTTCGCGCTCGAGTGCGGTGAGTTCTGCCTCCGCTACTTGACCTCCTACTACGACATCCCCTATCCCGGCGACAAGGTCGACATGATCGCCATCCCCGATTTCGCATTCGGTGCGATGGAGAACCTCGGCTGTATCACGTTCCGGGAGACGGCGCTCCTCGTCGACCCGGAGACGGCCACCCAGGCAGAGTTGCTCCGGATCCTCGATGTCGTCGCCCACGAACTCGCCCACATGTGGTTCGGCGATCTCGTGACGATGACGTGGTGGGACGGGATCTGGCTGAACGAGGCGTTCGCCAGCTTCATGGAGATGAAAGCGACCGACGCCATGAAGCCGGAGTGGAAGCGATGGCTCTCGTTCAGCGCGGTGGAGCGGCCCTGGGCCTATGACACGGACGGTCTGCAGACTTCACGTCCTGTCGAGTTCGAGGTCACGTCCCCGGAGGAAGCAAACGAGATGTTCGACGCCCTCACCTACGGCAAGGGCTCGTCGGTGCTCCGTCAGATCGAGCAGTACCTCGGCGAGGACGTCTTCCGCCAGGGGGTCGGCGACTACCTCCGTACCCACGCCTATGGCAACACCGTCACCGCCGACCTGTGGGCGGGTCTCGACCGGGCGTCGGGACTCGATGTAGGAGCGATCATGGACACGTGGATCCTGCAGGAGGGATTCCCGCAGGTCGACGTCTCGCACACCGACAACGGCCTCAGGCTCCACCAGCGTCGCTTCCTCTTCATTCCCGACGAGACGGATCAATCGGCATGGAGGATCCCGATACAGGTCCGAGGTGCATCGGACGGGCGACCGTTCGAGCTGAAGATCCTCCTCGACGCCCCGAGCGCCGGCATCGACATCGACGGTCCGATCGATTGGGTGGTCGTCAACGCCGGCGGTCACGGGTTCTACCGCGTGGCCTACTCGGAGCAGCTCGCCAAAGCGCTGCGCGCCAATGTCGGCGAGCTCGACGACAACGAGCGCTACGTCCTCATCTCGGACACCTGGGCGATGGTCGAGTCCGGGCAGGTGGCTGCATCCGCCTTTCTCGAGCTGGCGGCGGCATACCGCGACGAGACCGAGTACGCGATCTGGCAGGCTGTCGTGGGCGGCCTCGCTTCGCTCAGGCACCACGTGGTGAGCGATGACGACCTGCCGGCATTCCACGCCCTCGTGCGCGAGATCGTGATGCCGACCGTCGCACGGCTGGGGTGGGAGGCCCGTCCCGACGACTCCGACCTGACGAAGAGCCTCCGCGGCCTCGTGATCGGAGCCCTGGGGCGCACGGGCGCCGACCCGGACACGATCGAGCGATGCCGCCAGGTTGGACGCTCCTGGATGGACGATCCGAAGTCCACCGATCCGGACGTCGGTCAGACTTCGCTGTTCACCCTCGCCGCCAACGGCAGCGCGCAGGACTACGACAACGTGTTCGCCGCGTACCGCAGCGCACAGACGCCACAGGTCGAACTGCGCCTCCTGCAGGCAGTCACGTTCTTCGACGGGGACGCCTACGCCGATCGCACCTTCGACGCCATCAAGGACGGCGCGATCCGCAACCAGGATGGTTCATGGGTCGCAGCCCGGCTCCTGGGCGGCCGCCGCAGCGGCGCTCACGCCTGGCGCCGGCTGCGCGAGAACTGGACGGACTTGACCAGCCTGATGCCGCCGCTGACTCTGCGGCGCCTCGTGGAGGGGATCCCCTCCCTATCCCAGCCCGACGTCGCCGCCGACGTCCAAGGATTCCTCGCCGAGACGAAAGTCGTCCATGCGGAGAAGGCGTCGGCCCAGAATCTCGAAAAGCTCCGGGCCAACGTCCTGCTGCGTGAGCGTGAGGAAAGCTCCCTGTCGAGGTATCTCGCCGAACGGACCTGACCCTCGCCCGGGCACTGGTGATCGATGAAGGCCCCGGAACCCTCCGGGGTCCTTCACCGACAGGTGGTTGCTACTTGATCTCGACCGATGCCCCGGCGGCTTCGAGCTGAGCCTTGGCCTTTTCGGCGGCTTCCTTCTCGACACCTTCGAGCACCGGGTTGGGCGCTCCGTCGACGAGATCCTTGGCCTCCTTGAGTCCGAGGCTCGTGATCGACCGGACCTCTTTGATGACCTTGATCTTCTCGGCCCCCGCCCCGGTGAGGATCACGTCGAATTCGTCCTGCTCCTCGGCGGCGGGGGCACCGCCGTCGCCGGCGGCCGGAGCCGCCGCTACCGCCATCGGGGCGGCAGCCGTGACATCGAAGCGCTCTTCGAATGCATCCAGGAACTCCTTGAGCTCGAGGACGGTCATCTCCTCGAATACACCCAGCAGTTCGTCGGTTCCCATCTTTGCCATGTTCTATTCCTCCTCGGCCGCGGCGGCCGGTTCGGCGGGCGCCGCCTCCGCCGGGGCTCCGCCCGACGGGGTGGGTTCACCCGACTCCTTCTTCTCGAGCAGCTGTGACATCATCGTTGCGGCATTGCGTGTGAACGACGCGAACATCGCGGCACCCTTGTAGAGGGGAGCCTTGGCCGCTCCGGCGATCTTCGCCAACAGCACGTCGCGCGATTCGATCGATGCGAGCTTCCTGACCTGTTCCGGGAGGAGAACCTCACCGGACAGGATGCCCGCCTTGATGACGAACTTCTCATTGCCGTCGCCGACGTCGCGCAGCGCTTTCGCCGTCGCAACCGGGTCGACGTTGGCGAACGCCAGGGCGGTGGGTCCCATGAGGTGCTCGTCGATCCCGTCGATCGAGAGTTCGTCGGCCGCCCGCCGCGCCAGGCTCATCTTCACGACTTTGTATTCGGCGCCGGTCTCACGCAGTGACGCCCGCAGCTTCTGCAACTGCGTCACGGTGAGACCACGGAACTCGGTCACGAAGACGGCCTGCGCCGCTTCGATCCGCTCCTTGATGTCTGCAACCGCCTGGACCTTCTCAGGTCTCGGCATTCCGCTCCTCCTTCACAAAAACGGCCCCCCGGCATTGCGCGACACGGGAGGCTCTGAGGAGCCGACCTGCGGTGGCGGACCCCTGTTCCTGTGAACAAGGGGTCCCTTGGGCGCCGGGCGCACCGACCGGTCTGGGGCCGAGGAGATCTATTGGAGTTGCGGACGACAGGATACGGGCGCGGACGCCGGCGCGCCAAGTCGAGCGCCCGACTCTGGCAGGAATTGGCTGGACAGTGGACGTGCGACGCGAGATAGTGGAAGGCGGTCAGGGGGTCTCCGGACGAAACTGGGCGGTACCAACCGAACCGCCTCCGCCCACCTCCCGGGCCAGAGTTGGGCCTACCAGCGTATGTGGAAAAGTCGGGAAAGATCCCTACCTCCCCGACCTGCATCCGGTAGCCACGGCAGACCTGGCAGCCGTCGCCCAAGGTCCGGACCTGGAGACCCCCTCTCTTCTTCACTCCACCGAACGCGCCCGCGGCCGCATCGACGTCGGCCACCCGACTGATCGGTACGGGAGCTCAGACGGCGTGCTTGGCGAGGTCTTCCACCTGGGAGGTCTCGATCTTGACGGCCGGGCCCATCGTCGAGCTGACCGAGAGTCCCCGGACGTAGCGGCCCTTGGTCGATGCCGGGCGGGCCCTCCACAATTCGCCCGCCAGAGCTGCCAGATTGGCGTGCAGCTGGTCGACGTCGAACGAGCTCTTGCCGACCGGCACGTGGATGTTGCCATAGCGGTCGTTGCGGTATTCGATCTTGCCGGCCTTGAACTCGCCGACGGCTTTGCCGACGTCCGGGGTAACGGTGCCCGCCTTCGGGTTCGGCATCAGCCCCCGCGGTCCCAGCACGCGTCCGAGCTTTCCGACCTCGGCCATCATGTCCGGTGTGGCGATGGCGAGATCGAAGTCGAGAGCCCGCCCTCCGGCCAGCTCCTCGACCAGTTCCTTACCGCCCACGAGGTCGGCGCCGGCTTCCGTCGCTTCGGCGTGCCGGTCGGCCGGAGCAAAGACGGCGACCCGGACCTCCTTGCCGGTTCCGTGCGGAAGGGCGACGGTCCCACGGACCAGTTGATCGGCCTTGCGAGGATCGATTCCGAGACGGAAGACGGCGTCGATCGTCTCGTCGAACTTGGCGGTGCTCAGGCCCTTGACCAGCTCCAGCGCCTGCCGAGCCGGGTATGCCGCGTGCTTGTCGTAGGTGCGGGCTGCATTTGCGTATCGCTTGCCGCTCATGGCGGTCTACCTCCTGTGGTCCGGACGGCGGGGTCTGCCCGCCTCCCACTCGTTGTGTCCGATCGAGATCAGCCCTCGACGAGGATGCCCATCGATCGGGCGGTTCCCTCCACGATCTTCATCGCTCCGTCGATGTCGACTGCGTTGAGATCGGGCATCTTGATCTCGGCGATCTCCCTGACCTGGGTCCGGGTGACCTTGCCGACTTTCTCCTTGTTGGGCTCCGAGGAGCCCTTGGCGATCTTGGCGGCCTGACGGAGCAAGGCGGCGGCAGGCGGCGTCTTGAGGATGAAGTCGAAGCTGCGGTCCTCGAAGATGGAGATCTCGACCGGAATGATCTGACCGCGCTGGTTGGCGGTGGCGTCGTTGTACGACTTGACGAAGTCCATGAGGTTCACGCCATGCGGGCCGAGCGCGGTGCCGACCGGCGGAGCCGGGGTGGCCTGGCCGGCCGGGAGCTGCATCTTGACCACGGCGGCGAGTCTTCTTCTACCCATTTGTGTTCAGTCCTGTTCGTTCTCGGGGCGGACGGTCGTCAGCCCCGCTGGATGTCCTCGAATCCGAGTTCTACCGGCGTGTCCCGTCCAAAGATGTTGACGAGCACCGTGACCTTCGACTGATCGAGGTCGATGTCCTCGATACGGCCGTTGAAGTCGGCGAACGGCCCCGTGACCACCCGCACCATGTCGTTGATGTCGAAGGCGGGCTTGAACCGCGGCTTGGGCTTCTCCTCTTCCTTCTCGACACCCAGGAACCGCTCAACCTCGCGGCGGGACAGCGGCGTCGGCGTGTTGCTGCCGCCGACGAATCCGGTGACCCCGGGGGTGTTGCGGACCGTGTACCACGAGTCGTCGTCGAGGCGCATGCGCACCAGGATGTACCCGGGGAAGACCTTCTTCTTGACTGTGACCTTCTTGCCGTTCTTGATCTCGACGACGTCCTCCATGGGGATCTGGACGTCGAAGATGCGATCCTCCATGTGCATCGACTTGGTGCGGGTCTCCAGATTGACCTTCACCTTGTTCTCGTACCCGGAGTACGAGTGGATGACGTACCAGTCGCCGGGGAGGTCGAAGGGGCTGGCCGGCTTGGCCGGTTCCTCTTCGAGGATGTCCTCGGTCTCGGTGGCCGATGCTTCTTCAGCCACTGATGCCTCCATCGATGATCCACAGGACCACGGTCTTGAGTCCGAAGTCGAGTCCGAAGATGACGAATGTGAGTACAACGCTGGTGATCATCGTCACCGCCGTGAAGACGATCATCTGCTCTCGCGTCGGCCACGACACCTTGCGCATCTCGACCCTCACCTCGTGTAGGTACTCGACGACGCGCCGGAACCACGACTGCTTGGCGGCGACAGGCGCGGCGCCGCCCCCGGCCGTACCGCCCCCCACGGGAGGCTTGCCGGGGACGCGTCCACCGGGGCCGCGGCCTCCCGGGCCGCGTCCGCCTTCACCCTTGTCTTTGTTCTTCTGCCGCCGCTCTTCACGTTCGATCATGCGGCGTGTTTCTCGGTTCATGACTCTTTTCCTCGCGGCGCTGCCGCGGTGGTCGTGCTTTGGCAGGGGTGGAGGGACTCGAACCCCCAACCTCCGGATTTGGAGTCCGGCGCTCTAACCAGTTCGAGCTACACCCCTACGGGGCGCAGGGCCACGTCAGTATACGGAGCGCCTCGGAGCGGGGGAAATCCCTGAATTGTCTGATTCTCCGGACATTCGGCGTCCCGAGTGCCCTCCAGCGTACCGGGTTGGCGGAGGCACCGAGCCGGGGTCGGGAGCTCAGTCGAACACGGCCGTCAGATAGGGTCCCTCGGCGTCACTCAACTCGAAGGAAGCGCCGTCTCCACGCCGCGCACCGGTCAGGTCCACCACGGCGGCGGCTCCGAGCGGCCGCCTGTACCGGAACTTGGCCGCCGACCGTTCCAGCCCGAGCCGCACCGCCGCCTCGATCACCCAGGCGCTCTGCAACAGACCGTGCACCACGACGCCGGGAAGGCCGGCAGCGACCGCGGCATCATGATCCCAGTGGATCGGATTCCAATCGCGGGATGCTCCGGCATACCGGACCAGATCGGCTCGGGAGGCGGCGAACCGGCCCAGCACGGAAGCGCCGCCTGACAGCGAGCCCGTGACCTCCCGCCTCCCGCCTGCCTGCGGTTCCGGCTCCCGGCGCTCCTCCCCCCCGGTACCGGGTGTGGCCCCTGCACCGGACATGAGGAACGTCGACGTTCCCGCCAGCACCTCCTCGCCCCCGGCGGTGACATCGAGGTCGAAGCCGACGAAGTGGACGCCCGAGCGCTCCCGCACGCGCCTGACGACGCCGGTGACGGCCAACTCGGTCCCCATCGGGATCGGCCGGTGCCAGGTGAAGGACTGGTCGCCGTGGATGACCGACCTGGTCGAGTCTTCCGCCCGCTCATCGCCCAGCAGATGCGGCGCAACGGTGAACAACAACGCGCCGGCCAATGACCGGGGCGCCGCCGCCGCATCCGGGGCGGCACCGACCGCCTCGCCGTACTCGTGCACCTTCTCGGGGTCGGTCCGATACGGGAAGGGACCGTAGGTGACGCCTTGCAGGTCGGCGAGGCTCACCGCGTCACGACGAAAGTCCGGACGCGAGAGAGCGAGGCCGACATCATGCCGAGCCTCGCTCCCGGACCCCTGACTCCGCGATCCAGCCAGGAACCGTACACCCTGGAGGCGGGAGGTGCCACGGAGAGATCCCCTTCGATCCGGGGATCTCTCGATTCATCGCGTCTCGCGGTGCGAGGTGTGCGATCGGCACCACCTGCAGTACTTCTTCAACTGGAGTCGGTCGCGGGTGTTCGCCTTGCTCTTCGTGGTCACGTAGTTGCGACGTTTGCAGTCGTCGCACGCCAGCGTGATGGGTGGTCGCTTGTCGCTCGGCATGTGGTACTTCCTACTTGGTGATCTTGGTGACGCGGCCGGCGCCGACGGTGCGGCCGCCTTCCCGGATGGCGAAACGCTGACCCTCGTCCATGGCGATCGGGGTGATCAACTCCACCGACATTCTGGTGTTGTCACCCGGCATCACCATCTGGGTGCCCTCCGCCAACACCACATTCCCGGTCACATCCGTCGTCCGGAAATAGAACTGGGGTCGATACCCCGAAAAGAACGGGTTGTGACGGCCCCCCTCCTCCTTGGTCAAGATATACACCTGCGCCTCGAAATCGGTGTGCGGAGTGATCGACCCCGGCTTGGCCAACACCTGACCCCGCTCCACATCATCCTTACCCACCCCCCGCAACAACACCCCCACGTTGTCACCGGCCTGACCCTCATCCAACAACTTCCGGAACATCTCGATCCCGGTCGCCACCGTCTTATGCGTCGGCCGGATCCCCACAATCTCGACCTCCTCATTCACCTTCAACAAACCCTGCTCGATCTTGCCGGTCACCACCGTCCCCCGACCCGTAATCGAAAACACATCCTCGATCGGCATCAAAAACGGCTTGTCCGTCTCCCGCACCGGCTGCGGCACATGCGAATCCACCGCCTCCATCAACTCCATGATCTGATCCTGGGCGGCCTCATCCCCCTCCAACGCCCGCAACGCCGACCCCCGCACCACCGGAATCTCATCCCCATCAAACTCATACTCGGTCAACAGATCCCGCACCTCGAGCTCCACCAAATCCAACAGCTCCTCATCATCGACCATGTCCACCTTGTTCAAAAACACCACAATCGACGGCACCCCCACCTGCCGAGCCAACAACACATGCTCCCGCGTCTGCGGCATCGGACCATCCGTCCCCGACACCACCAAAATCGCCCCATCCACCTGGGCGGCCCCCGTAATCATGTTCTTGATGTAATCGGCATGACCCGGCATATCCACATGGGCATAATGACGAGCCGCCGTCTCATACTCCACATGCGCAATCGAAATCGTGATCCCCCGCTCACGCTCCTCCGGCGCCTTATCAATATGATCAAAATCCGTAAACGCGTTATTCCCACCAACCCGCTCAAACAACGTCTTCGTGATCGCCGCCGTCAACGTCGTCTTCCCATGATCAATATGACCCATCGTCCCAACATTCACATGCGGCTTGTTACGCTCAAACTTCGCCTTGCCCATT
>Ga0214472_10003039_pt1 | contig 17855 bp, 11 predicted proteins | sample RVTome_6_FD_207662 | JGI IMG/M metagenome (GOLD analysis project Ga0214472, IMG submission 207662) | Soil microbial communities from uranium-contaminated site in the Upper Colorado River Basin, Wyoming, United States - RVT140D175 | ecosystem: Environmental > Terrestrial > Soil > Contaminated >...
GCTTCGTCGTTCCGCTTCGCTCCACTCCTCGCAATGACGAACAGGTATTCGTCATTGCGAGGGCTTTGCCCGAAGCAATCCAGGAGAAACTCGTCGTTGTCATTGCAACTACGACAAGAATAACTGGATTGCTTTGACTGAGGTCTCGCAATGACGACGACGAAAGAATTTCCTTCGGAAATTTTTCTCCTAAATCTTAAATCCTAAATCTTAAATCTAATTTTAAAATTTTGGCTTTAATTATCACTTTATGGAAACAAAAAATTTACACTCTAAAATTTTTATTTCATAAACTATTATCCACAGCCTATTTTTAAAATTTTGGAGTAAAATTAGGTTTACAATAAATATTATTTAATAGTTAATTTTTAAAAAAAATGGTGAAAAAAACAGCAAAAAATTCAAAAACTAACAAAAAAAATACAGATTTTGTCAAAAAAGTGCAAAAAAGAGATGGGACAATTGTTCCTTTTAATATAGACAAAATAACCAATGCTGTTTATAAGGCTATGTTGGTCTCTAAAGAAGGTTCTGAAAAAGAAGCTCAATTTGTTGCCCATAAAGTCTTTATGGAACTAGTAAAAATATCCAAACAACATAAAACTTTTATTCCTACAATAGAAGGTATTCAAGATTCTGTAGAAACAGAATTAATATTAAATGATTATGTTAAAACCGCTAAAGAATATATTCTTTATAGGAAAGAAAGATCAAAATTAAGAGACTGTGGAATAAAAGTTCCTGAAAAAGTTAAAAAATTAACAGAAGAAAGTAAAAAATATTTTAGAAATCCACTAGCAGAGTTTGTTTATTATCGTTCTTATTCAAAATGGATAGACAAAGAAGGGAGAAGAGAGACTTGGATTGAAACAGTGGATAGATATATGGATTTTATGAAAGAAAATCTTGGTAAAAAACTAAAAGAAACAGAGTATAAAAAAATAAGAGAATTTATTTTGAATCAACAATCAATGCCCTCAATGCGTTTAATGTGGAGTGCTGGTTTGGCAGCAAGAAAGACAAACACAACAGGATACAATTGTTCTTTTATAGCACCTACAAGAAACAGAGATTTTGGTGAAATAATGTATCTTTCAATGTGCGGTGCAGGTGTAGGTTTTTCTGTTGAAAGTCATAATGTACAAAAATTTCCTCAAATAGAAAAACAAACAGGAAAGAAAAAACTTACGCACATTGTTGCTGATGAGAAAGAAGGATGGGCAGATGCTTTTGTTTTAGCAATGGATACTTGGATGTCAGGAGAAGATATAGATTTTGATTATTCTTTACTTCGTCCAAAAGGAGCAAAACTAAAAACTATGGGAGGAAAAAGTTCTGGACCAGAACCTTTGATGGAGTTGATGCGTTTTGCTAAAAGAAAAGTATTAAGTAGACAAGGAAGAAGACTATCTAACTTAGATGTCCATGATATTGTATGTAAAATTGGCGAAATAGTAGTATCTGGAGGAGTAAGAAGAACGGCTTTGATTTCTTTGTCTGATTTAGATGATAGGGAAATGAGATCGGCAAAATTTGGTCAATTTTACACCACAGAACCACAAAGAATGATGGCTAATAATTCTGCTATTTATAATCAAAAACCAACAAATAAAGAATTTTTGGATGAATGGGTTGCTCTTATGAAGAGTGGTTCTGGAGAAAGAGGTATTTTTAACAGAGGTTCTCTTATAACTCAAATGCCAGACAGAAGATGGAAAATTTTTGAAAAAGATTTAGATAGTTCTGGTGTTAATCCGTGCGGAGAAATTGTTTTGAAATCTAAAGAATTTTGTAATCTTTCTGAGGTTGTGGCTCGTGCAGAAGATACAGAAGAAACTTTATTAGAAAAATCAAAAATAGCAGCTATTCTAGGAACATATCAAGCTACATTAACAAACTTTGGTTATTTGTCTAAAAAGTGGAAAGATAATTGTGAAGAAGAAAGATTGTTAGGTGTGTCTATTACAGGACAATGGGATTGTAAAGTTGTAAGAGATAACCCAGCCTTACTAAGAAAAATTAAAGCTTTGATTATTAAAACAAATAAAGAATACGCTAAAAGATTTGGAATAAAATCTGCCACAGCAACTACATGTGTAAAACCCTCAGGAACAGTATCTCAACTGGTAGATTCTTCTTCTGGTATGCACCCAAGACATTCTGAATATTATATTAGAAGAGTTAGAATTTCAGCTACAGATAGTTTGTTTGAGATGTTGAGAGATCAGGGTGTTCCTTACAAACCAGAAGTTGGTCAGACAATGGAGAATGCTAATACTTTTGTTTTTGAATTTCCTGTAAAATCTCCTGCCAAATCTATTTATAAAAATGATTTAACAGCGATAGAACAATTAGAACATTGGAAAGAAGTTAAAATAAATTATACCGAACATAATCCGTCTGTTACTGTTTCAGTAGGGGATAATGAATGGATAAAAGTAGGAAATTGGGTTTATGAAAACTGGGAAATTGTAGGAGGGTTGTCTTTTTTGCCAAGATCAAATCATGTTTATAAACTTGCTCCTTACGAAGAAATAGATAAACAAACTTATGAAGAAATGTTGAAAAGATTTGGAAATATAGATTTTTCAAAAATTGTCACCTATGAAAGAGAAGATGAAACCGAAGGTTCAAAAGAAGCGGCCTGTGTAGCAGGACTTTGTGAGTTGTAAAGATTTTAAATCAAGATTTGGCTTTTCAAAATTCGTTCGTCGTGTCATTACACAGACTTTCTGGATTGCTTCGGACTTCGTCCTCGCAATGACGAACAGCCAAAGGCTGTTCGTCAACGGAAAAGCTTTGCTTTTCCATGGACGAATTTGCTTCGCAAATTCGTCCACCGTCGTCATTGCGCCTGTGCCCGCCGTAGCTTTAGCGAAGGAGGGAGCGAAGCGAACTTCGGATTTTTTTAACCAAAAAACTTGAGTTTTTTTAAAAATAGTGTAATATATAGAACATTATGAAATTTGCAGTAATAGAAACAGGAGGTAAACAATACAAAGTATCCGAAGGAGATACTATTACTATTGAAAAACTTTCTGATGAAATAAAAGAGGGGGATAAAATAACTTTTGATAAAGTGCTTCTTGTTGATGATGGAAAAGATACAAAAATAGGTTCTCCTTATTTAGAGGGTGTAAAAATTTCCGCTGTTTTTGAAGAAGCAGGAAAGGGTAAAAAGATTCATATAATTAAATTTAAATCAAAGAGCAACTATTCAAAGAAAATAGGGCACAGACAACCTTTTAATAAGGTAAAGATAGAAAAGATTTAATAATTTAATAGAACAAAGAAGAGCTTTCCGTCCATAGCTCAGCTGGTAGAGCATCCGACTCTTAATCGGCAGGTCGTAGGTTCGATTCCTACTGGACGGACACTAAAAATTAAAATACTATGTCACAAGATCAATTAATAAAACTAGCTTGTCAGGATTGTAAAAGAATCAATTACTGGAGCAGAAAAAACAAAAAATTAGTTACTAAGAAAATAGAACTAAAAAAATTCTGTAAATGGTGTAAAGGACAAAAAGTCCATAAAGAAGTTAAGAAATAAAAAAATAAACGGCATAGCCGTTTATTTTTTTAAACTTAATACGACATAAATTGCTATAGCAATTTATGTCGTATTAAGTTAATTAGATTTTTTAAGAGTATTTTGAGTATAGAATTATTATCATTTTTATATTATAATACCAAGGTAGTTGATAGGCGTAGTGGCGAAGTGGAAACGCTGTGGTTTGCAAAACCTCCATGCGCCGGTTCGATTCCGGCCTACGCCTCAAGTAAGTTTTGAAAAAATAATAATGCCTGGATGGCGGAATTGGTATACGCGCACGACTTAAAATCGTGTCCCGTAAGGGATGTGGGTTCGACTCCCACTCTAGGCACAATTGTAAATGTTAAATATTTTACTAAAAAATATATTTAGTACTTGCGATTATTTTAGGGTGGGAGTCGAACGGAACTTTTGCGCCATTGGTCCGAGCAAAAGTCCGTGGCTCCGGATGAGTCTTGTGAGTATATCGTGAATACTTGGAACGATACGAACAAGACGAAGGAGGAGGACTCCCACTCTAGGCACAATTGAAACTATTTAAATATAATTTATTTCAATTTATAATTAAATATTTTCAATTCATGGAGTGTGGGAGTCAAAAGGAATTTTTAAAAAATAAAAGATTGGGTCTATAGTTTCAATTGGTAAAACAATGGTCTCCAAAACCATCGTTCGAGGTTCGAGTCCTCGTGGACCCGCAAAAAATATAAACCAGTAAAATTTTATTTTACTGGTTTATATTTTTTGTGGGTCCATGAGCAAAGCAAACTACTTTGCTTTGTGTAAGACGAGAACGGCGGAGCGGTTTACGATTTTTATTTTTTCTGCTCCAAACAGAAAAAATAAAAATTGTCGCGAGCCGCGTCCAGCGATACTTATATTATTTTCGAGCGCGAAGCACGAAGAAAATAATTAGTAATCGCAGGACGATTCCTTGTGGACTCGTCAAAACAAAAAAGCCTGTATTGCACAGGTTTTTTGTTTTGGTAGGTCCATTTCTGGATTGCTTCGCTACCGCTCGCAATGACGAAGAGAACGGACGAGTGTGGATTGCTTCGTCGTTCCGCTTCGCTCCACTCCTCGCAATGACGGGTGACTGATGACGGACAGGTGTCCGTCATTGCGCAAAGACCAATGACGAATTTCCTTCGGAAATTCGTCTCTTAATTCTTAAATTCTAAACCCCCACACCAATAAAAATTGGTGTGGGGGTAAATTCTATTTTCTAAATTTTAATTCTTATTGTTTCAACAACTCATCAATCTTTTGTCTATTTTTTTCTCCTTTATCTAACTCAAAATCAAAGAAGGGGATTGATTTCATTTTTGCTTTTGATTTAAAAAATTCTTTTAAACCCTTTCTTTTTCTTTTTAGAAAGTTTAGAGCAGATTCTTCAGCTGATTCTGGATACACACTTACATAAACAGTAGATCTCTTTAAATCTTTTGAAACATCCGCATTTGTGACAGTTATTAAAGAAGTATAATTAGATTCTTCTTGTAAAAATTGTGCCGCTAATTCTTTGATTAACTCTTTTATTTTTTCTTGTCTTAAGGTCATATTTTTAAAATTAGCTTATAGCATATAGCTTATAGCCTATAGTATAAAATTGCTTTGCAATTTTATACTACTATTATCTATTAGTTGTCAGCTCAAATTTATTTAATCTTATTCTTCTACAATTATAACAACATTTAAAATATCTCCAGAGGCAATCTCTTTTTTGGATTCTATCATTGTACCGAATTCAACTCCTTCTTTTACTTCATTTACTTCTAATTTTTGTGATTGTAATCCTAATATTTTTCCTTCTCCTATTTCATAATCGCGTCTAATTATTTTAACTTTTGATTTAGTAGAAACAGAACCTTCTAAAACTTTTCCCCCTAACACTTGTTTGTCTTTTGTTTGACTAAACACTCTTAATACTTTCATTTTTCCGATTATTTTTTCTGTTTTTATTTTTGGTGTTTTTAATTTTATTTCTTCTTCCAACCACTCTGTTAATTTGTAAATAATATCAAAAGTATTTACTTTAATTTCCATTTTTTCGGCAAAATTTTTAGCACTATTGTCTATTTTTACATTAAAACCTACAACTATTGTATTAGTGTCTCCTCCAGCTGTTTTTATATCATTCTCTGTTATATTTCCTACACCAGTGCTGATTATTTTTAAATTTATTTTTTCTGTTCTTATTTTATTTATTTCATGTTTTAGTGCTTCTATGCTTCCCAATACATCAGCTTTTATCACAAGAGATATTGTAGCGTTGCTTTTGTTTTCTAAAACCTCTTCGTCATTTAAGTTTTTATCTTCTTGATATTCTTTGGCTACTTTTTCAGCGTCTTTTTTTGATTTATAAATATTAAAAATAGAACCAACATTAGGGGTTTCTTTAAACCCTGTTATTTGTATAGGAGAAGAAAAGTGAGCTTCTTTTATTTGCCCCCCTAAAAAATTTTCTAGTGTTTTGATTGAGGCAAGTTTGTTTTCACTTACCACATAATCACCAATTTTTAATGAACCGTCGGTTATTATCAAAGTAGCACAAACTCCTTTTTTGGGATCTAGTCTTGTTTCTAAAATAAAACCTTCTGCTTGTTTACTTTTATCTCCTTTTAATTCTTCTAATTCTGCCATCAAAATCAGAGTATCTAATAGTTCAGAGATACCTTGTCCTGATTTGGCCGAAATAGGACTAAACGGTACATCTCCTCCATAACCTTCTAAGTAAATTTCCTTTTCCATTAATTGTTGCTTTGTTTTTTCTATATTTGCTTCTGGTCTATCTATTTTATTTATAGCGACAACAAAAGGAATACCAGCTTTTTTTATTGATTCATAAGCCTCAATTGTTTGTGTTTTTGGACCTTCTTCTGCAGAGACAATCAGAATAGCAATATCAGCTATCTCAGCCCCTCTAGAACGCATAGCAGTAAAGGCTGCGTGTCCGGGAGTGTCCAAAAAAGTTATTTTTTTATTATTGTGTTCCACTTCATAAGCAGAGATATGTTGAGTAATACCCCCCGCTTCACCAGCAACGACATTTGATTTTCTTATATAGTCTAAGAGAGCTGATTTTCCATGATCAATATGACCCATCACTGCTATGATAGGTGGACGCTCAACAATATTTTCTTGTTTTTGTTTTTTGTCCATATTGATTTTTGAAAAATATTAAAGATTTTCACCTCGTTTATTTTTTTGATTTTACCTTGTCTAAAACCTCTTTCTCCTCGCTAGACATTTCATATTCACAGACCCAATTAATTATTGGTTTTGCAAAAACACTTACTTTTTCTCTTGAATAAAGACTGGATATCACAACTCCGTTTCCATTATCGTCTATTAATGCTGTTGCAAAGCTTTGATTTCCACCAATACCTTCTCCTTTGTAAGGGTTAAATCTGATTGTTTCAATACCTTTTATTGTGTTGCTCAATTCCTTATCAATATCACCAAAGTGCTCTATTGTCTTGTTTGTGAAGTTTTCTAAACCTGAAAGGCTATTTTGAATAGCTATAATTTGATTATTTAAATTTTGATTATTTTTTACAGAAGGGATATTTTTGATTTTTACTTCTAGACGAATAATCCATAAAATAAGCAAAACACTAACTCCTGTTAGTATATAAATGATTAATTCTTCGTTTGATATAGGCAAATTCATATATAAATAAAATAATACTTCAAGTTATTGAATATACTTATGATTATACATTTTAAGCCATTTTTTGCAAAGGAAAATCTGGAGTAACATGTCCGCACATCCGTTCGTCATTGCGAGCGAAGCGAAGCAATCCATGTCGCAATGACGAGTGAGTTTAGATTGCTCCGTCGCAAGCTCCTCGCAATGACGACGACGAACACACCCATTATTGGTCGTCCGTCATTGCGAGGAGTGGAGCGAAGCGGAACTTTGATGCAATCCACACTCACTCGTCATTGGTCGTTGCGCAATGACGAATTCTGGAGAATTCGTCATTGCGAGGGCGAAGCCCGAAGCAATCCATGTCGTCTTCGCAAAGACGAGTGAGTGTGGATATATCCAAAAAAATATTTAACACACTAATTTTTATAGAACCGATTAAATTATTTCAATAGAATAATCAAAATTACTAAAAAGCTCAACAACTTTTTTACGAAAAATAGGGGAGTCTTGTGATATTAAAAATTTAATTTTACCTTTTTGAAAAAAACAGCGCTCCGGTCCCTGTAAATTAAATTTTTTTATTGTTTCTTCCACTACTGCTTCGGCAGGGTCGTAAATTTTTACTTTTTTATTTAATTTTTCAAAAGCTTCTTCAAAAAAGTCTTTTGCGAAGGGATAGTGGGTACAGCAGAGCAGGGCGGTTTCAACGGCTACGCTTCGCGTAGCCGTTGAAACCACCCTTTCCACAATATTTTTTATTTTATTTTCACTTTCTCCAAACTCAATAGCCCCCGCCAATTCTGGAATAGCAAAAGTATTTATTTTTATACCTTTCTTTTCAAAATTATTTTGATATGTTTGAGATTCAATAGTAGCAGGAGTGGCAAAAATTATAATTTTATTTTGTTGGGTACATTGCACCCAACTTTTTGAAAATTTCTCTACTGTTGGTTTTATCATTTCTACAATCTCAAAATTTTCCTTTGATAATTCTTTCAAATCGTCTTTTATCATAAAAGTAGAAATACTATTACAAGCAGATAAAATATTTTTTGCACCATTTTCTAACAAAATTTTTACACCGTTTTTGGTTAAATCTTTTAGTTCTTCTTGATTTTTCTCTCCATAAGGAGCATTTTTGACATCACCAAAATAAATCACATCAATGTGTGGTGCTTTTTCCACTAAAACTTTCAAAACCGAAAGTCCTCCAATTCCAGAATCAAATATTCCTAATCTTTTATTTTTTCTATCCATAGGGTAAAGTATATATTATGGTTTTTAAATTTAAAAATAAAAAAAGAATATTTTTAGACAACGCAACAACAACCCCTGTGAGAAACGAGGTGTTAAAAACAATGCAACCATATTGGAATGAAAAATTTGGCAATCCAGGGACTATCCATTCTTTTGGTATGGAGGCAAGAAAAGCTCTTGAAGATTCTCGTAAAAAAATAGCGAGTATTTTAAAATGTCATTCTGACGAAGTGGTTTTTACGGCTAGTGGGACAGAGTCAAATAGTTTGGCTGTTTTTGGTGTGTTGGATAGATTGGAAGAACAAGGACAAGATTTGAGTCAGTTTCATATTATTACTACAGTAATGGAGCATCCATCTATTTTACATTGGTTTGAAAAATACGAGAAAAAAGGGGTCCTTGTGAGTAAAATAGGAATTACCGAAGAGGGAATTGTTGATTTAAAACAACTAAGAGATGCACTTAAACCAAACACAATTTTTGTATCAATTATGTATGTAAACAATGAAATTGGCACAATTCAACCAATTACAAAAATATCTCATATTATTCGTGATTATTCTCAAAAAGTTGGCGGTGCCACTCTCAATAAAATAATTTTTCACACAGATGCTAGTCAGGCACCTCTCTATATGAATTTGGATGTGAATAGTTTGGGAGTAGATATGCTCACAATAGATGGACAAAAAATTTATGGACCAAAAGGGGTAGGGGTTTTGTTTAAGAAAAAAGACTTAAAATTAAATCCATTATTAGTAGGAGGAAGTCAAGAAATGGGTTTGAGGGCAGGGACAGAAAATATTCCTCTTATTGTTGGTTTGGCAAAAGCATTAGAACTAGCTGAAATTGACAAACAAAAAGAGACAGAGCGTCTTGTAAAAATCCGCGACCATTTTATTGAAAGAGTTTTAAGTGAAATAGAAGGGTCGCAGTTAAATGGAAGTAAAGAAAAAAGATTACCTAATAGTGTTAATATTTCTATCCCAAATATTGATACAGAATTTATGATTATCAAACTTGATAACAAAGGGATTGCTTGTTCGTCAAAAAGTGCATGTATGGGAAAGGTAAAAAAAGATTCTTATGTTGTAGAGGCACTTGGAAACAAAATAGGTAATTCTTTGAGATTTACACTAGGTAGATTTACTACAATAAAAGATGTTGATTATGTTGTTGATACTTTGAAAAATTTGGTGGATTAGATTTAAAAATTTAAAAATTTAAGAATTTAAAAATTTAAGAAAAAATAAAAATTAAAATAAAAATGTGAGGTGTCAAACACCCCACATTTTTATTTTTTTTCTTCCAATTTTTTTTCTTTTTCTAAAAAACGATCTTCTTTTTCTACTGCCTTTTCAACGATTTTCTTTTTAGTATAAATTTTTGTAAGAGAAAAAATTATCATTCCTGCAAAAACGATACCAAGAGTATTAAATAAAAACATAATAAAAGAATCTGCAATAATAGACCAGCTCCATTTTGCAATACCAACACCGATCAAAGCGATGGGTGGTATTAATGCAACAGCAATAGCAACTCCTGGAAGACTCTCGTTAAGCTTTGGTTTTATTAAAGCAAAAGCTCCAGCAAGACCAGCGACAATAGAAACGACAGCATAAAGTAATGTAGGATGGGGTTGTATAATCATTTCTTCTATAGGTATTTCTACCCCTCCAAAAAGTAAGGTTGCGATAGCCCCGACTCCAGCACCTATTATCAGAGAAGTAAAAATAGTTTTAACAGAGCGTCCAATTAAATCTCTATCTGAAATAGTTATTCCTAAAGACAAACTTAAGATAGGTGAGAGTAGTGGAGCAATAAGCATACTACCGATAATCACAGGAATACTTTCTAGTACTATTCCAAATATAGTAGTAAGAATTGATAAAGAAATAAAGAAGTAAAAGTCTTGACTCGGGGTGCTTTGGGTTATTAGTCTTTCTACAGCTTTAGTTTTATCTTCTTCATTAAGATTTTCAAATAATACAAGTTTCATATATTTATAATTTATAAATAAAAATTAATTATTAATTTCTTTAATACCAATATTATAATACACAACATAGCGACTTCAAAATCAATTTTTTTAAGAGTTTAGTCTAGGCGAGATTAGACGAGATATCGTTTAAAAATCACTCGCAATGACAGACGAATTTGCTTCGCAAATTCTTCGTCATTGCGACCCGCCCTGGGCGGGGAAGCAATCCAGTATCGTCGTCCGTCGTCATTGCGAGGCCTCAACCGAACTTCGGATTTTTTACCTAAAAAATCCGAAGTTCGTTCCTCGCAATGACGGAAAAAGCTTCGTTTTTCCGTCAACGAATTTCCTTCGGAAATTCGTCCTATAAGCAGGAAATAAGAAAACATAATCTCGACCCTGTCTTTTTTTTTGTATTTCTTCTAGACGAGATAAGTTTAAAAATATAATAATTTTCCACAGTTTTTATATTTTTAACTAACTAATTTGTGTTAATATATTAATATCTTTATATGAACAAAGTTGAAATATTTTTAGATGGTGAAAAATATATCTCGTCTACACGTGCTGCGAAGACGACTGGGTATACCAATGATTACATTGGTCAACTTTGTCGTGTTGGAAAATTGGAATCTCGTATGGTTGGGAGGAATCGTTTTGTTAAAGAGACTTCGCTTTTTGAATATGTTGAAAAATTAAATTTAATAAATGAAGAAAAATCTGGCAGTAAAGAAAATCTAATTTTTAGAGAAAACACTATCTCGTCTAAAACAAAAAATATTTTAAAATCTTTTTCACAATATATTTCAAGACCAGAATATCTTGTCTTTGGTAAAAAAATTCTTGTGAGCGGTTTGATATTGTCGCTTATAGCTGGGGGATATCGTCTAAGCGAGACATCTGTTGCACAAGCAAGTTTTTATAAAATCGTTTCTTATTTTGAAGGGTCATCAAAATTAATAACGAGCTTTTCTGCTGATGTAGCAGAAAATGTTTTTTTGTCCGTTGTAAAAATAGAAGACAAAATTGAAGATAATATTTTGAAAACAAAATTAGGCGTTAGTCAATATTCAAACAGTCTAGCAAAAAATGTTTTTGTATCTACTAAAAAAATTGAAGATGGAATTGAAGATAATATTTTGAAAACAAAATTAGGCGTTAGTCAATATTCAAATTTTATTAAAAAATTCTCAACAGATTTTTCAAGTAAAGAAATTAAATATGTGTTAAATGTAAAAAACGAAATGTCAGATTTTGTACATATAGTAGAGAGTGGATCTAAAAATATTTTTGACAATATAAAAATCTCTGGAAGCAAATTAGCAAAGATAGATTTTTCAAGAAAATCAAATGACAACAAAATCTCCATTTTTGAAATAAAAGATAAAACCAACAAAAAAGATGAAGGCAAAAATATTTCCTTTGAGTTTGAAAAAAACGAAGACAATAAATTGGAAAAAAATAATTCAAATAATTTTGTAAAAAAAGAAATTGGATATTTTGGTGATATCAAAAATGAGATGATTGGTTTGGTTGTCGCTATAAAGAAAAATGGGACTGACATCCTAATCAATAACACAAAAAAAATATTTACTTCAAATTCAAAAAATAAAATTACAAAAAAAGAAATAGCAAAAAAAGAAACACAAAACAAAATCGTAGTAGTGGATGAAAATAAAAAAACTACACTAACCCAAAGTTTGATTTCTATCAACAAACAAGTTTTGGCAGACCTAGGAAACAAAATTAAAAATATTTTTAATATTTTCTCAAACTCAAAATCAGAAAAAAATAACAAAAATATTTTAGTAAAATCAAAAGAAGATTTTTCTTATTTTGTTGATGATATAAAAGACGGGGTAGAAAAAAATATTTTCACAATCAACTCAATCAAAAATATCCCTGCGCCAGATTCAGTTAGAGATTTTATTTTAGAAAGTTTTGCTAAAGCAAACAATTTGCAAAAAGATGATAATAAAAATATTTTTGATAAAAAATATTCAATAAATAAATTTGGTAATAATGCTCAGGTTGTTTCAGTAGATTTAAACAATTTTGAAAAAGTAGCTTCTTATGTATACAAAACAATCTCAGGTTTTTTTGGAAATTTGTTTACAGACACAGTTTTGGTTGAAGAAGAAATTGTTGATGAAGAAGTGGTTGTTGTAGAAATTGAAGAACCTGTAATTACAAAAGAAACTCAACCAACACAACAAACAATAATAAATCAACCAATAAAAGAAGTTGTAAGAGAAATCTTTACTGAAAAAACAGTATCAGGAATTACCAACGAAGACCTCCAAATTTTAAGCAATCAGCTTCGCTCCGAAATTTACCGAGTAGCCGAAAATGCCACAACTCGTAGCGACCAAAATTTTCAAGCAATAGCACTAACAAACAAAATAGACAAACTAACTTCTGTCGTAATCAACAATTCAACCATCACAGGAGGAACAATTTCAGGCACATCTATTTCAGGAACAACGGGTTCGTTTTCAGGAGCGTTAACTTTATCAGGAAATCTTTCTGCGACAACAGGTTCATTTTCTGGAAATCTTTCAACATCAGGACAACTAATAGTCTCTGGAACAGCCACATCTACAATGGCGGGTGATTTTGCTTTTGATACAGACACTCTATATATAGACTCTATAAACAATAGAGTTGGAGTAGGCACAACATCTCCTTTCAAAAAATTCTCTGTAGGAGGCGACGCTTGGTTTGATGGTACTCTTACAACAGGAAATTTGGTAACAGAATCTTCTGTCACAACATCATTGATGCAATCCCCATATTTTATTGGGACAAGCAACAGCACCGCATCAACTTTTCCTTATGCATCTACGACAATGATTACAGCTAGCGAAATCGCTTCTACCACAGATTTATTTGTAGACAATAAAGCATATTTTGGTCCAGGTTATTTTATTTCTTCTGATGGTAATTTAGGGAGTACTTTATATAGATGGGGAACTTTATTTACTGACAATATAAATGTAAGTAATTTGGTAATAAGTGCGAGTACAACATTAGGAAGTATTACTAATTCTGATATTACTATCAATTCAGACAATACTACCGCTGACACCGAAGACTCCAGTATTACATTTGAAAGAGGGTCTGAAATGCCAAACGCACAATTATTGTGGGATGCAAGTGATACCTTGTTTGATTTTAATTTTCCTATAAGAAGCGATAGTTTGCATTTAGGGGGGGTAGCCACAACCACTGGTACTTCGTTATTGGCTAGTGGAAATTATACGATAGACTCGGCCGATACCCTTTCAATAAACACAACAAACAATCAGTCCATCAATTTTGGAACAGGTCTTTTATCTATATCTAAGGCAACATCAACATTATTTACAACAACATCAGATACTTGGTTAGCAACACTAGGTGGAAACGTCGGCATCGGCACCACCTCGCCTTTTGCAAAGCTATCTGTCAAAGGAGCGGGAACAACCACAGGCATAAACTTCCAAACAACCAACTCGTCCGACACTCCGTTGGTGACTGTTTTGGATAGTGGATATGTGGGGATAGGGACTGTTAGTCCAGATAAATGGTTGACTATAAACCGAACTGATTCAACAGATGATGGAAATACAATTAGTTTTCAAGAAAATGGTGTATTTATGGCTGGCATTGGTTGGAATACTTTGCATAATAGATTGCAATTTACCACAAATGGAAATAATCAGAAGATTCTTTTTAATGGAACTGCGATGGTTATAGATAGTTCCGATAACATCGGAATAGGCACAACTTCGCCATTTAGAAAGTTGAGTGTGGCAGGTAGTGGGTGGTTTGACAATGACATTACCGCTTCAACTTTGACCGCCACAACATCAATCTCATCTCCATATTTCACAGCCACCTCCGCCACAGCAACAAGCACTTTTGCAGGAGGATTAATAGTAGATACAAATTCTTTAGTTGTTGATTATTCTACAAACAATGTCGGTATTAAAACAACATCCCCTTCTTCTAGATTGGATTTAGGTAATTTAGGTGTTTATGGAACATTGTCTAATGAATTACCCTTTAGAATGTCCCATAATGATAATTCAGACACTGTAGGAGAATCATTTATTGGAGTAAGATTTGATTTTGATGAATCTAAATCAAACCTAGGTGGAAAACAGGCACTTATAGGTGCAGTAAGAGAAGCTACTTTTTCTAATCAAGTTGGTATATCATTTTATACTAGTAGTACTGCAGGCATTACTTCAGAAGTAATGAGACTTTCTTCTCAAGGGAATCTCGGCATCGGCACCACCTCACCTTTTGCAAAACTATCCGTTGCAGGAGATATTTATGCAGACGGCAATATCACAGTCTCAGACATAACAGCCACATCATCTGTATATTTAGCAGACACAACTAATGTAAACCAATCTGGAATAATTTACAAAAATGGAAGTTCTTTCATCCACAACTTTAATTACGGAAATAATGGAACAGTGACAACAGAAGGATATAATACTTTTATAGGAGAAAATGCAGGAAATTTAACAATGGGAAGTACAGCTACTGAGACTTATCATAGTAGTTCCAACACCGCTATTGGTAGAAATTCTCTCCTCTCCAACACCACAGGTTTTTCCAACACCGCTATTGGTAGAAATTCTCTCCTCTCCAACACCACAGGTCATTCCAACACCGCTAGTGGTTATGCTTCTCTCTTCTCCAACACCACAGGTCATTCCAACACCGCTAGTGGTTATGCTTCTCTCTACTCCAACACCACAGGTTCTAACAACACCTCTATAGGTCGGGAATCTCTCCGCCACAACGCCTCCGCCACCTCAACCACAGCCATCGGATATCAAGCAGGCTACGGAGTCTCTGGTCAATCTTACAACCAAAACGGAGTTCTTCTCGGATACAAAGCAGGATACGGTCTAACCACAGGAAACAACAACTTACTCTTGGGCTATCAAGCAGGAGACAACTTAACCTCAGGCGACACAAACATTGTAATCGGATACAACATAGATTCACCAACAGCCACAAACTCCAACACAATGACAATCGGAAACTTAATCTTCGGAACAGGAATTGACGGAACAGGGACAACAGTTTCTTCGGGAAACATCGGCATCGGCACCACCTCACCAACTCATAAATTAACGGTATCAGGATCTCTTTGTGTGGACAATCTGGCTGGAGGATGTAATGGGGCAGGGACAACAGATGGAGACATTTATTACAACGCAGCTCACGCATCGTATACAGATATTGCAGAAAAATATCCTTCAAATGATATTTTGGAAGCAGGAGAGATTGTCGTTCTTGATGAAGATGTTGCTAATATAGAGGAAAAACCTTATGTTAAAAAAGGAATTAATGGAAATACCAAAGTAATAGGTATTGTATCAACAAACCCCGGTTTGACTCTGGGTGATGCTTATGGAAATAACAATGATTATTCTATTGCTCTCTCTGGTCGTGTACCTGTAAAAGTAAATCTAGAAGGTGGGGATATTGAAATCGGAGACAAGATCGCTCTTTCTTCTGTTGCTGGAGTAGGAAAGAAAGCAAACAAATCTGGGCAAACAGTAGGTATGGCACTTGGCTCATTCAATTCTTCGTCAGCCACAAGCACTATTATGGTGTTTGTTCAGAATGAAAAAACTTTTGTTGATAACGAATTTGCTGTAAACGAAAATGGAAATATAGGAATAGGTACTACCACACCAGAATACAAATTGCATGTAATAGGAGATGTAGCAGCTACTTCATTTGTAAATATTTCAACAAAGACAGCTAAGAAAGATATTTATTATTTGGACGAAGAAGACGATGACAATGTTTTGACAAAAATAAAAGGAATGTCTGTCGCAAGATATAGATACAATATAGAAAACGAAGAAGACCCACTAAGACTTGGATTGATAGCAGAAGAAGCCCCTCAAGAAATTTTGGCAAAAGACGGCAAAGGTGTAGATATTTACAAACTCTCAACCTTTATTTTAGCAGGAGTAAAATCTCAACAAAAACAAATAGACGCGCTGGAAATAAGAGTGGCTGATTTGGAAACATTGATGGCTGACGGAAGTGGATTTTCTGTACAAGGAACTGTTGATTACTTTACTGATTTTGGTGTAAAAATGATAGCAGGTGTGGTTCACTTTAAAGATGTGGTTGTTGAAAAACTAACAATAGGTAGCGCAGAAAAACCAAGTGGTATTACCCTTTATGATAAAGCAACCGGTGAGGCATATTGTTTGGAAATTGTGAATGGTGTGATGGTAAACACAGCAGGAGAATGTTCAACCGTCTCTGATTCTGGTAGTGATAACGAAGAAGCTCAACAAGAAGACCCTACAATTATTATTCAAGGTAACAACCCAGCAAATGTAGAAATAGGAGCGACTTATATAGATATGGGGGTAATAGCACAAGACTTTAATGGAAACGATTTGTCTGTTATAATTATGGTAAATGGAACAACTACAACAGAAATAAATTTGGACACATCCACAAGTACGACTTATATAATCAATTATTCAGCAACAGACAATAATGGAAAAACAGCGAGTGCGGAGAGGGAAGTGATAGTGGGAGGTGTTGTTGAGGAGATCGTTGAAGAGTCAGTGGTTGAGGAACCTGTGGTTGTTGAAGAACCAGTTGTTGAGGAACCTGCAACAGAGACAGCCACAACGACAGAAGAAGTGATTTAAAAATAAAAAATTTAAATACAAAAATATTTAAAAATTTAAATATTTAAATATTAACAATTAACCATTAACAAATTAAAATATTAAAAAATAATGGCAACGATACACAGATACGAAGACTTGCTCGTCTGGAAAAAAGCACGAGAATTGGTAGGTGAGATATACAAAGAAATGAGAAAAAACAACGACAACGGATTCAAAGACCAAATTCAAAGAGCATCCGTATCTGTGATGTCTAATGTGGCGGAAGGATTTGAGCGAGGAACAAAAAACGAATTCGTAAATTATTTGCAAATAGCAAAAGGTTCCGCAGGAGAAGTAAGAGCACAATTATACATTGCCTCTGACATCGGATATTTAAATATTGAAAAATTTATATATTTAAAAAATCTATCCGAAGAAGTTTCAAGATTGTTGTTTAGTTTGATTAAAAAAATTAAAACTTCCGAATATAGTGGAACACAATACAAAAAAGAAAAAACAAAAAAACAAATAGAACTAGAAAAGATGGATTTGGAACACACAAGAATTTTAGCCGAAAGTATGCCTAATTTGTATAAAGAAAAATATGAAGATTTGAAAAATAGAATTAAAAATTAAGAGACGAACTTTTGCTTCGCAAAAGTTCGTCAACGGAAAAGCTTTGCTTTTCCGTCATTGGTCGTTGCGCAATGACGGACACCTGTCCGTCTCACCCGTCGTCTTTGCGAGGAGCTTGCGACGA
>Ga0214472_10003040_pt1 | contig 17853 bp, 12 predicted proteins | sample RVTome_6_FD_207662 | JGI IMG/M metagenome (GOLD analysis project Ga0214472, IMG submission 207662) | Soil microbial communities from uranium-contaminated site in the Upper Colorado River Basin, Wyoming, United States - RVT140D175 | ecosystem: Environmental > Terrestrial > Soil > Contaminated >...
GAGTTCGAAGGCGCCGCTCCAAGAGTCTTGCCAACCGACGCCGCCCGAGTGGCCGTCATCGGCTCCGGCCCCGCGGGACTTACCGCCGCCTGGGACCTGCGCCGAGCCGGACATCCGGTGACGATCTTCGAAGCCGAAACAGAGCCGGGTGGGATGCTTCGCCACGGCATCGCGGACTATCGCCTCCCCCCGGATGTCTTGCGGCACGAAATCGATTTCATCCTGAGAACCGGAGTCGAGATGCGCACCGGCGCCCGCCTGGGCCGGGATCTCGAACTGGAGTCCATCCTGCACGATGGCTACGGCGCCGTCGTGTTGGCGACCGGTGCACAGATCGGAAAGCGGCTCGGGCTCGAGGGAGAGCCGGGGGTTGCCGCGGTCGAGGACGCGTTGGCGTTCCTGCGCCGCGTGAACGCGGGGTCGCGCGAGTGCATGGAGGGACGCGTTCTCGTGATCGGCGGCGGCTCCACGGCGATCGAAACGGCGCGGGCGGCGCTGAGACTGGGCGCGAGATCCTCCAGGATCCTTTACCGGCGCACACGCGACGAGATGCCCGCGAGTGGTGAGGAAATCGAAGCGGCCCGCAGGGAGGGCGTCGAACTGACGTTCCTCGTGGCGCCCTCGCGGCTGGTGCTGTCGGGCGACAGTTTCGTGGGGCTCGAGTGCGTTCGCTCCGAGTTGGGTCCGCCCGACAAGAGCGGCCGGCCGCGGCCAGTACCCGTTCCGAACAGCGAATTCGTCATCACGGCGCATCATGTGCTCGCTGCCATCGGCCAGGATGTCGATCTGAGCTTCCTACCAGCGCGTGGCCGGAGCGGCCTGACGGATGGAAAGAGCCTCCACGTCGACCAGGCGAGAGGTGCGACACGGCTCGCCGGGGTCTTTGCGGCTGGCGATCTGGTAACCGGCCCCTCGACGGTGATCGAAGCGATCGCGACCGGGCATCGAGCGGCCGCCTCGGTGCGCGACTTTCTCCAGTATGGGACCGGCGCGGCGCCGGGATTGAACGGCCGGCGCGCGAGCGAAACGATCTACGAGCTTCCCGATGCGCCGCCGCCACGGGCGACACGCCTGGAGCCCGTGGAGCTTCCGCTGGATCTCGCCGCGGCCTTCGACGAGGTCGAGCAAGCCTTCTCGTTCGGCGATGCGGTTGCGGAAGCCCGCAGATGTCTGCGCTGCGGCCCCTGTGACGAATGCCGTGTCTGCGCGCCGAGTTGTCATCGCCGCCATATCGCGATCCGGACCGCCGACGATGGAGCACGCAGGCACGCCGTCGTTCGGGCTCCCGCGAGCGTCGCGCTCTCGCTCGACCGGCAGGTCCCAGCCAAGGGAGTGCTCCTCTCGGGCGCCAAGAAGGCGCTGGTGGAACGGCCCATCGAGGCCCTGCCATTCCGCGCCAAGGTGCTGCCGCCAGAATGTCGCGGCTGCGAGAACTGCGTCGCCGTCTGCCCGTTCGACGCCATCCATGTCAGCGACGAGGCCCAGCTCTCGAAGGCGGCGCGAGTCGACCCATCTCGCTGCCGCGGCTGCAATCTCTGCACATCCGTCTGCCCAACGGCTGCCGTCCGTTCGACGGTCTTCTCGGCGGATCGCTGGGACAAAGACCTGAGTGGATGGATCAACACCACGAGCAATGGGCCGAAGACGACGGTGCTGATCTGCGAGCATCGCGCTTCGCAGCTGGCGGAAACCATGGAGAAGATCGCGAAGCGGAGCGTGGTTCTGCGTCTGCGCTGTCTCGGCCAGCTGGAGCCGGGGGTCGTGCTCGACGCCTTCCTTCAGGGTGCCACGCGCGTCGTCGTCGGCGGCTGCACGGACGAGACTTGCCGCTTTACACACGGCTCGGCCCTGGCGGTAGAGGCTGTGGAGAAGACCCGTGAGTATCTCCGCGCGCTGGGACATGATCCCGACGCCCTCGAGATGGTCCAGGCCGACTCGCTGGGGGCGGTCACGGCAGTGGGGGCGCGATGATGGACGCGACCAAGGCGCGTTTCGAACATCTCCGACGCAGCACGGGCGCCGCGCTCTGTGTCACCTGCGGCAAGTGCAGCACGATGTGTCCCGAAGGATCTGTCGCAGACTTCTCGGCCCGCCGCATCGTGAATCAGGAACTGCATCATCATCTGGATGGCTCGGCGGTCGGCGTGCAGCGTTGCCTGACCTGCGGCTCCTGCGAGCTGCGATGTCCACAGGGAGTGAAGATCTCGGAGCTGGTGCGCGGACTGCGGGAGCTACTGCCGGAGCAGGACCGCCGGCTTCGCCCTCACGGCGGCGTATTCCAGACGGTTCCCCGCATGCAGGCGGCCGGAGGCGCGAGCAGCAAGCAGGCTCCATGGCTGGACGATTCTCATCGAGTGGCTGAAAAAGGCGAGCTGGCTCTCTTCGTGGGCTGTCTCCCGCTCTTCGATCTCTATTTCCAGGACAGCCTCGCGATCCAGACGCTGGAGATCGCGCGATCGGCGGTGACGATTTTCAATCGACTCGGCGTCGAGCCGGTCATCGTCGACGAGGAAGTGTGCTGTGGTCACGACCTGCTTTGGAGCGGCGATCGTGAAGGATTCACCAGCTTGGCCCATCAGAACGCGAAGCTCTTCGCCGACCGCGGCGTGGAGCTCATCGTCACGACATGTGCCGAGTGCTGCCGCACATGGCGCCTGGACTATGCCGACGAGGTCACGGATTACCATCCGCGCGTCCAACACATTTCGGAGTATCTCGCCGAGCACATCGACGACCCGAAACTGAATCTCGCGACGCAGTCGCCCACCAGAGTCACCATTCAGGACGCCTGCCGCCTCGGGCGCCATCTGAACGTCGTGGATGCCCCGCGCGAAGTCCTGCGTGCCGTGGAGGGCACCGAACTCGTCGAGATGCCACGCTCGGGCAGGGATGCCGACTGCTGCGGAACGAGTGGCTTCATCCACTGCGACGCGCAGTCGAAGCAGCTACAACGCCAGCGGCTGCGAAGCGCAGAAGACACGGGGGCCTCGACGATCACGACTTCCTGTCCGAAATGTCTCATCCACTTCAGCTGTAGCAAGACCGAAGACGAGAAATGCGGAAACCCAATTCCCAACATCGAGATCATGGACTTCACCGTCCTGGTGGCCTCGTCGTTGGTCGATCGGCAAGAGCCGAATGAGAGTCCCGCTCCCGACGAGCGGGTGATTGGAGCACGACGATGACGAAAGAAACGCTTCGCGTGGGTGTGTTCGTTTGTGACTGCGGGCTCAACATCGCAGCGACAGTCGACACCGAGGAGGTGTCGCGCTTCGCCGCGACCCTGCCGGATGTCGTTGCGGTCATCCGCAACCGCTATACCTGTGCCGAGCCCGGTCAACAGGAAATCAAGCGAGCCATCGCCGAGCACGACCTCAACCGAGTCGTCGTCGCTTCCTGCTCGCCGAAGATCCACGAGCCAACTTTCAGAAGCTGCGTCGAAGATGCAGGCCTGAATCCATATCTCATGGAGATGGCCAACATCCGCGAGCACTGTAGTTGGGTTCACTTCGACGACAAGGAAGCTGCGACGGATAAGGCCAAGGATCTCGTTCATAGCGCCGTCCGGCGCGCGCGTCTGCTGGAGGCTCAAGACGAGAGCGTGTTTCCAGTGACGAACGCCGCGCTGGTCATCGGCGGCGGTGTTGCCGGGATCCAGTCCGCGCTCGATCTGGCCGAGGGCGGACATCAGGTCTATTTGGTGGAAAAGAAGCCGAGTCTGGGCGGCATCATGGCCGCACTCGACAAGACCTATCCAACCATGGACTGCTCTATATGAATTCTCGGTCCTAAGATGATGGATGCCGGTCGGCATCCCAACATTCAGGTCTTTGTCGACTCCGAGGTCGAGGCGGTCACGGGCTTCGTGGGAAACTTCCGCGCGACCGTCCGTACGCGCGCACGCTACGTCGACGCCTCCGTCTGCAATTCCTGCGGCGAGTGCGCCAAGGTATGCCCGATCGTCGTGCCCGACGAGTATCAAGAGGGTCTCTCTTCGCGCAACGCGATCTATTTTCCGTTCCCGCAGGCCATCCCCGCCGCCTATGCCCTCGATGGCGAGGCGTGTTTGGGGCACAACCCCATCGCGTGCGGCAAGTGTCTCGACGTCTGCGAGAAGAACTGCATCGACTTCGATGCCGTCGACCAGTTCACCGATCTGGAAGTGAGTGCGGTCATCGTGGCCACCGGCCTGGAGGTCTACGACCCGCGCAAGAACGATGAATACGGCTACACGCAATACGACAACGTCATCACGAGCATGGAGTTCGAGCGGCTGATCAACGCCGGCGGGCCGACCATGGGCGACCTCGTGCGACCCTCAGACATGCAGCCCCCGAAGTCGGTGGGATTCATACAATGTGTCGGCTCGCGCACGTCTGGAGAGGGGGTGCCCTACTGCTCGAATATCTGTTGCATGAACACCGTCAAGGAAACTCTCCTGATCAGCGATCATTTCCCCGACTGCGAGTCGAAAGTTTTCTATACCGATATGCGAGCATTCGGGAAGGGATTCGAAGAGCTCTACTCACGCAGCCGTGCCGCCGGTGTGCGCTACATCCGTGGCCTACCCGGCCTGGTCGAGGAGGACGAGGAGACGAAGCAACTCATCGTCCATGCCGAGGACACGCAGACGGGCGAGAAGGAGGAACATCGTTTCGACCTCCTCGTCCTTGCCGTCGGCCTCGTGCCGCGGCGAAACAACGCCAGTCACAACGGCAATGGCGGCGCGGACATCGAACAGATCCTGAGTCTCTCGCGCACTTCGGATGGCTTCGTCATGGAGGCCCATCCCAAGCTGCGTCCGGTGGACGCGCCCTCGCGTGGCGTCTACTTCGCGGGTTGCGTCGAGTCGCCCAAGGACGTCAAGGACAGCGTGACCCAGGCCAGCGCCGCGGCCGCGCGGGCGGGGAACCTACTGGCCGCCGGCCGGGTCAAGGTCGAGGCGATCACGGCGCAGTTGGTTCCGGATCTTTGCAACTACTGCGGCCAATGCGCGCGTGTCTGCCCCTTCCACAGCATCACGGAGGCCAGCAAGAAGGAGAAGACCTACCCGCAGATCATCGAGGCAGCCTGTTCCGGTTGTGGAACCTGCGCGGCGGAGTGTCCGGCCGATGCGATCCGCATGCGCCACTTCTCCGACGCCCAGATCTTCGCCCAGATCGACGCGATTCTGGCCGAAAAGCCGCTGGAGAAGGTCGTCGCATTCGCGTGCAACTGGTGCTCGTACGCCGGCGGCGACACATGTGGCACTTCCCGCATGCAGTATCCCGCGTCGGTACGTTTGATTCGCACCATGTGCAGCGGCCGCGTCGACGGCAAGTTCGTGTGGTACGCGCTGAGCAAGGGCGCCCCGCTCGTGCTCATCTCGGGGTGTCATTTCGCCGACTGCCATTACATCAACGCGGTCACCTGGACGCAACGGCGCGTAGAGAAGCTGTGGACCAAGATGGAGAAGCTGGGAATCCGTCCCGAACGTCTCCAGATGGAGTGGATCAGCGCGGCCGAAGGAAAGAGATTCGCCCAGGTCATGGGCGAGATGAACCGATTGCTCGGCGAGGTCTCGCCCGAAGAGGTCGAGGAGGCCCGCAAGATCCTGGTCGAGCAGGGAGAGAAGCTCCTCGGCGCGAGCGTCTAGCACTGGGGCGTGAGGAGGTCGAGATGGCCGAGATGAAACCGTTTTATTGTCTGCGCTGTCAGCATCGGTTCGCGATGGAATACACAGCGCGAGTCGTCGTCGAACGAAGCTGTCCATCCTGCGGCAGCAACAGCGCACGTCTGGAGACACCCATCGCGGCGGCGCGCGGCCGCGCAGGATCCGCGAGTTCCCCCAGGAAGGAGTAGCGCCATGCCGCATGTCGAACCGAACAAGCAACTATGGCTGGGCCGGGTATTGGACGAGCATGAAGAACTTCGCCGCAGTCTCGACGAGTTTCGTGGCTTCCTGTCCTCGCCGCGACCAGATGTTGGCGCCACGGGATGCCATACCTGGGCCTCGGAGTGCGCCACTCGTCTAGTCGAACTGCACGAGAAACTCTTCCGCCACTTTCGCTTCGAAGAGTACGAGGGGATGCTGCATGATCTCTCCGAAGCCCACCCCAGAGTCATCCCGCAGGTCGAAGAAATCGAACGCGAGCATCCGGAGATGCTGGAATCGCTCCGGAACATCGTCGGCGACGTGCTGGTCTATTCCGAAGGGTTGCCCCCGGAGGATTCTCGCATTCGGCGCCGCATCACGGAGGTCCTCGACCGGCTCGTGTCGCACGAACAGCGGGAGATGGATCTGATTCAGCACGCCTTCTATCGTGACATCGGGGCGGGGGACTGAGGGCGAAACCGCCTCTCTCATCGTCACGCTTCGACGCTGCCGCCGGTTGAGGCTCGGGCTCGTCGTTCCTGTGCAGCCAGTGTACAATTGTGTCCGGTTTCCAGGGATCTCGGCGGCGGAGACGTACGGAAGATGAGCCTCAGACATTGAGCGCCGGCGCGAGAGCCGGAAGCACGCCCGGCAGGGAACGCGTTCTCCTCGGGCTATTCCTGCTCTTTCTCGGTGCAGCCCTGGTGGCGATCGCGGCCCGGCGGCCCCTCTGGTACGATGAACTCTTCAGCTGGTACGTGGCTCAGCAAGACGGGGCCACGGGAGTTCTGCGTGCGCTCCTGGCCGGCGCGGACAATGGCCCTCCTATCGACTACTGGCTGCGCCAACTCAGCGTCGTTCTGTTCGGCGACAGCGCGCTGGCCTTTCGAGCTCCCTCGATCATCGCCTATCTGGCGGGCCTGCTGTGTCTCTGGAGTTTCGTCCGCCGCAGGGCCTCTGCCGGAGCGGCTTGGACGGCCGTCCTCTTTCCCCTGGCGACCGCCAGCCTCTACTACGCGACCGAGGGGCGGGCCTATGCCCTGCTTCTCTTCCTTCAGGCATTCTCGCTCCTGGCGTGGCAGCGCGCAGTCGACAATCGCGACAGCCGACGATGGCCCGTCGCGCTCTTTCTCGCGCTGGCAGCATCGCCACTGGCCCATTACTACGGCGTGTTGAATTATCTTCCGGTGCTGGCAGGGGAACTCGTTCGTCGTGCTCAGCGCGGAGCCTGGTCGAAGCGAGTTGCGCTCAGCGTCGGGCTGTCCTTCCTCACTGTCATCTTGCTCCCACCCTTCGCGCGGAACGCCCTCGAGATGCGCGATGCCTTCTGGGCAAGCAGCTTTGGCCTGTCGACGCCTTTCAGCAGTTATCAATTCCTGCTCGGAAAGCTCCTCGTCCCCTTCGTTGCCCTGGTGGCTCTCGGATGGATCTCTCGGCGATTCGCGAAACGCAGCGATCCGGGGCCGTCTCGACTCGCTCTTCGCGGGCATGAACTCGGCGCCGTCGCAGCGCAGATCCTGCTTCCCTTCGTCGTCCTCGCCCTGGCGATGCTGGCGACGAACGCAATGACCCATCGATACGCCATCGCCAGCTGTTTCGGGTTCGCTCTGCTCGCGGCCCACTCCATTGCATGGATCGAGCGGCAGGCACCCGTGCTCAGCCGGCTGCTCATCGCGGCGCTTTTCCTGTGGGGTGCAACGCAGGTCGGAGCCGCGATCGAGAGCGCCGCAAGACCCTGGGCCACGCCCGAACTCGAAGCTCAGCTCGCGGCCCTCGACGGTAACGTGGCCGTCGAATGCCCACGGCTCTTTCTGGAGAGCTACCACCATCTGCCGGGAGAACTCCGCGCGAAGCTCTACTATCTGAGCGATCGCGCCGAAGCTCGCCGCCGAACGGGGTACGACAACGACGAGATCGCCATCGAGAAGTTGCGACCGTGGGTGGACTTGAACAACGAGGCGTACGAGCCGTTCATGCTGCGAGAACGGGAGTTCTTCGTGCTCGCCGATGCCCGGCGTTGCTGGCTGCTGGCGCGACTCGTCGACGACGGGGTGGAGCTGCGGTTCGTCGTACGGATGGGCTCGCTCGAGCTCTTTCGCGCGACGCGGAGCGCGGCTGACGGGACACCGCGCGGGAGCTGATTCCCTGCGATCGCGGCGGAAAGCCGGGCGCGCTCAGCTCTGGCTGACCGCGAGGCAGATGTTGTCCTCGCCGCCCGGATTGCCATCCACACCCGCGAGGGCCAACTCCGTGAGTCGGCGCGCGTAGAGCTCGGGTCTTGGCCCCACTTCCCGGAACAATTGGTGGAGATGGCTCTCCGCCACCGAGCTGCGCGGCGAGCGATAGTGACACTCGTTGATGCCATCGCTGAACGCCAAGAGCAGGCTCCCAGGCCCGGCAAAGAAGACGAAAGGATCGGCTTGATCCCAATCCAGGCCTCCCTTTGTCGCAGGGGAGAGGAAGTGCGGAGATCGGAGGTTCACGACGCGCGCACCTTCCGGGGCCACGATCGCCAGGGAGGAGTCTCCAAGCGAGAAGCCAAAGCCGTGCTGCCGGCTGCGTTGGTAGACGGCGACCAGGAGGGTCGATGCGGAGACCAAGGCCTCGTGACTGGGCTGAATGCTCCTGAGGCGCCGTTGTAGCTCCTGCGGTTCGCGCGGAATGTCCGGTGTCAGCCTCGAAATCTCCGCGATGAGCCAGTGGCTGGATTCCCTGCCAAAGTGTGCGTCGGCGACGGCCACGAGCAACTGATCGCCCAGATCACAGGCGTAGAGTGCGTCTTCGTTGAGCGAGTCCGCGCCACCTCTGGTCTTCCGTGAGGCAGCTTTGGGATCCGCGCCCACGCTGATGGTGCAGGCGGTTGTTCCCCTGTTCAGGCAGACGGTGTCATAGCGGCCGTAGTCCACATGATCGCGCCCGAACAGCGCGATCGATCCTGGCGTCTTGGGTGGGTCGTGCGTCGGCATGATGACTTCGGATCAGGGAACGCTCTCGCCAGGCAACGGTCTGCGCCTCGCGAATTTCTTGTAGACCCGCGTCCGTTCGCCGCCGGTCAGAGCCAGCGACCACGCGAGTCCGGCGTAGACGATCAATCCGGCGCAGGACCCGAAGATCATCGGGAGGTAGCTTTCGCTGCCCAGGCGAGCCTCGAGAAGCACAGTGAATCCGTAGAACAGCGCGCTGGCGAGAAGCGGCCGCGCGTGCACCTGCAAAAACATCGCGAAGGGTGAGACTTCCAGGTAACGGCAAGCGTGCAGCGCGTAGATCGACTGCGCGATGACGGCCCCGGCCAGGACGCTGAAGGCCACGCCAGCGATGTTGAAGAATCGGGCGAGGACGGCGCCCAGCGCCACGACGGTGAGGGAGGAGATGGCGGATACCTTCACGAGGACATTCAATTCGCTCACGCCGATGAAGAACCGCCACAGGAGGGGCTGAAAGCTCTCGACGAACAGGGTGCCCACCAACAAGTAGAGCACGATGCGGCCCCGCTCCAGATATTCGGCCCCAATCCACAGTCCGATGAAGGGACCCCCATAGACGAACAGCAAGACGGCCATGGCCAGGAGGGCGAGGAAGATGTAACGCGTGTAGCTCAGGTAGATCTTGCGGATCGTGTCGCGCTCCTTCCGGCTCTCCAATTCGCTGAACATGGGCATGAATGCGGTCGTGAGTGTCCAGGTGAGTTGGCGTGTGTAGTCGCAGAGCCGGACGGGGATGGCGTAGAAGGCCGTCGCGGCCGCGTTGATGGCCGTGCTGATGATGAGCGGCTGGGCGAGTGTCGCGACCCGCGTCGTCATGCCGGAGATGAAGATGCGTCCGCCGAAGCTGAACAGCTCCGCGAAGGAGCGACGGCGCAGCGCCCCTGGCCGGATGTGCAGACCCGGAAGCACGCGCTTGGCCGCGAAGGCAGAGGCGGTGACGACGCACACGTCGGTGACCAGCTTGGCGGCGATGATGGCGAGCAGACCCCCACTCGGCAGGAATCTGAGGATCAAAGCCGCGCTGAGCAGCAGACCCGAGATGTCGATGATGTTCTTGAGATGGTACTTTTGCCGCCCATACAGGATTCCGGTGAACAGATAGTTCATGTAGAGGATCACGGCGTCCAACGCGATCCCGAGAAACAGGTATCGGGTATGGGTCAAGCCGTCGAGATCGCTGATGTTCGCGACGATGATGGGAGCCACGGCGATGAGGAAGATCCCGGCGACCACCCCGACCCCGAGGAAATAGCTGCCGGCCGCCGAGATGAGTTCTTCGAGCTTCTCCGAGTCGTCGATGGCGCCGTATTGGGCGACCATCTTCACGACGGCTGGCTGGACGCTCATCTCCAAGAGGCTCGCGTAGCCGATGAACGACATGACCAGGATCCAGAAACCGTAGAGCGAGTCGCCGAGGGTTCGGATGATGAATGGGGTCAGGAACAGCATTACCGCCATGGTCACGACGTGGCGGATCACATTTGAACCCGTATTCAGGATGAGCCGCCTGTGGAGTTGGCTGGATTCGGGCTGCGACATCTTACCTGTGTGAGCGCGGAACGGGCGCCATGACGATGGGCTCTGATCGAGAATGACAGTCAGAATAGCCTAGCAGTTCCTGAGCCGCCGTGCATCTTTGCGAATTCTTCCGCCGGAGAAGGCGGGCCATTGGCCCGAGGAAATCTCTGTGGCATACTACGACGATTCCAAGCACCCCGAACGTCTCGCCAAGATACGATGCCCAACGCCGATCCTTCCCACATCGACCTGAGCGTTTCCACGCGCGGCGACGGCTACGAGGGCTTCGTCGTGATCGACTCGTTGGTGGACGGGCGCAGCGCGGGCGGTGTGCGCATCAGCGACCAGCTGAGCGTCGACGAAGTCCGCGAACTGGCCCGTGAAATGAGCCTCAAGTTTGCCCTGTTCCATCTGCCGCGCGGCGGCGCGAAGGCCGGCCTCCAACTTTCCCCGGCGCTCGACGCCGAGGGGCGCCATCGGGCCCTTCGCGACTTCGGAAGGCGCATCTCGCCGCTCGTGAACGGAGGCCTCTACTATCCCGGAATGGACCTGAACTGCGGGCCAGAGGAGCTGCGCAGCATCTACCGCGGCGCCGGCATCGAGCTCGGCCGGATCACGGACACCTCGTTCTTCACCGGGCTGAGCATTTTCCACTGCCTCGAGGCCTGCGCCGAGGCCCTGCCGGCCGATGGGCAGCCCCTGCGGCTGGCGGTGGAGGGCTTCGGCAGCGTGGCGCGCCATCTCGCCGAGCGGCTCGATTCCGCTCGTTACATGATCACCGCCGTCTCGACGCTCGAAGGCGCTGTCCTGAGCGAGTCCGGCTTCGACCCGCGCGACCTTGCCCGGCGCAAGGTGGCGGCGGGCGACGCCTTCGTCCGCGAGCTGGAAGGAAGGCAGGTGGAGCGGGCCGATGTCCTCGTCGCCGAGGTCGACATTCTTCTGCCCTCCTCGAGGACCTGGGTGATCAGCAGGGAGCTCGCCGGCCGCATGCCGGTGCGTGCGATCCTACCCATTGCCAACGCCCCGTATGCAGCCGGCAGCCTCGAGATTCTCGCCGCGAAGAAGACGCTCTGCCTCCCGGGTTACATGAGCAATGTCGGCGGGGTCCTGGCGTCCTCCCTCTACGATCTGGGCGTCACGATCCCGGAAATCGAGCGCTTGTTCGCGTCCGTGTACCGATCCGTGGTCGAGGACATCCTGCGACTGGCCGTCCGGACGGGTCGGCCCGTGACCGCCATCACGGGCGAGTTGGTGGACCTACACAGGGTCGGACGTCGACCGCGCTACGCGCGCAGCCTTCCCGCGCGGCTCCATCAGCGCTTCTTGGCGCGCCGGTTGCCAAAGTCGTGGCGCGCGCGGCAGGCACGGCGGGAATTCCTGGCCCGCATGGCCTCGATTCGAGCAGAGATCGCACGGATGGGTTCGGACGCATGATGCAGGTCGAGGAATTCAGCGTCGACGACGACGAGGGCTGGGCTTCCCTGGTGGGCGCCTGTGGCGGCAACGCGCTGCACCTGCCGGCCATCCATCTCGCGCAGCACGAACCAGACGAGCTCAGACTCCTGGCGTTCCGCGATGGCGGCGCCGCGGTCGGCTGCGTCCTCGCCATCCTCTCAGGCCGGAAGGGAATTCGCCGCGTTCTGGGGGGCGGCCGTACCCTGACCCTGCCGACGGCGCCGGCCGCCGCCTCTGACGTGCCCGATGGAGCCCTGCGGGACGCCCTGTTCGGCTATGCCCGCGAGAACTCCTGCGACCGGCTCGTCGTGCAGCCGGCCTACGGCCAACGCCTCTGCGGCGATGAGGAGCTGGCGCGCTTTCGCAGCGGCGCCATCACGGAATTCATCCTCGCCCTGGATGGTGATGAGGACTCGATCGCGGCCGCCTATCACAAGACGCACAGGAAGAATGTTCGAAGGGCGATTCGTCAGGGCCTCGTGCTCACGGAGAATAGCGGTCTGACGGGGCTCGCGCTGCTTCGTGAGATGCAGATGACCTCGGCGCAGCGCGCCAGCGAGCGGGCGGAGGGCTTCGGGGTCCCCGCCGAGGAGTACTTCCGCCGCGTCCACGAACATGTCTACGCGCCGGGGCACGGTCACGTGATCCTGGCCGAATTGGCGGGAAGACCGGTCGCCACCCTGGCCTGGATCGCCGCGGCGGGGCGCGTGCAGACGGTGCGGTCGGGTTCATCCCCGGAGGGATATGAGACGCGCGCCATGTACTTCCTCTATGACGAGCTCATACGGCGTTCCATCCGGCAGAAGATGATCGAAATCAACTGTGGCGGCGTGCCGCTCGAGGCCGCCGACAGGGAGCATCCGCAGCACGGCCTCTACGAGTTCAAGGCTGGTTTCGGAAGCGGAGCGTTCGTGCGCCACGGCCTCGACATCCCCATGGCAGAGACGAGCCGATGAGCGTCGAACGGGTCTCCGAGTTGTTGCGCGAACGGCTTCGCAGGCGCCAGCCGCCAGGCGATGGACGTGTTCACGCCGAAGCGGCGATGCGCTGGTTGTACGCCGCGCAGGACAGCTCCGACGATCGCGGCGTGGCCTACGGATACTGGCTGGGTAAGCGTTGGATGCGGTCCTATCCCGAAACGACGGGCTACATCATTCCCACATTGCTGAACTGGGCCCGGCTCTACGGGGAGAAAGAGGCCGAAGAGCGCGCGATGGCGATGGCCGAGTGGGAACTCGATGGCCAGCTCGACAGCGGGGCTGTCCCGAACTTGACCGATGCCGAGCCGACCGTCTTCGATACGGGCCAGGTGATCTTCGGCTGGGTCGCCGCCTATCGGCATGGGTCGGACCCACGCTATCTGGACGCCGCGCGCCGCGGCGCACGATGGCTGATTTCCGAACTGGACGACGAGGGCATCTGGCGCCACGCGAGCGACGCGGGTGGCCCCGGCCGCGTGTACAACGTCCGCGCCGCCTGGGCCATGCTCGAGCTTTCACGCGCCGCCGAGGACCCCGGTCTCGCGGACGCGATGCGACCGTTTCTGGACTGGACGCTCAGCGAGGAACGATCCGACGGCTGGTTCGATCGCAACTGTCTGACCCAGGATGCGACGCCCTTGCTTCACACGATCGCCTACACGGCGAGAGGGCAGTTGGAGAGCGGGCTGATTCTCGGCGAACAACGTTACGTCGACGCGGCGCGACGGACGGCGCGACAGCTCGTGCCGAAGCTCCGTCACGACGGCTTTCTCCCCGGTCGCTTCGATCGTGCATGGAAGCCTACCGTGGGCTGGGCCTGTCTGACGGGGATGGCGCAGACTTCCATCGTCTGGCGGCGTCTGGCAGGTCTCGACCCGGCCGACGCGGAACTGTTTCGAGGCGCGGCCGCGCGCGTGGAGGATTTTCTCATGCGCACCCAGGATCGGAGCGCGAAGCATCCGGGGCTGCGCGGCGGCATTCGCGGCTCCTATCCCGTCAACGGCCAGTACGGCCAGTGGCGGGTTCTCAACTGGGCGACGAAGTTCTTCGTCGATAGCATGATGCTGGCCGCCAACGACGACGCACTCTTCTATCGGGGCTGAACACCGCCATCATGCGAGTCCTCTCTCTGCTCTACTGCTATCCGCCGCTCCTCGTCCCGGCGTCCATCTGCTACGCGAAGCTCATGGCGGGGCTCCGCGCCGCGGGCGTCGAGATCGAGATCGTCACCATCGATCCCGAGTTCTTCGATAGTCCCGCCGTCATCCCCCACGACGAGACCTTGGCGGCCGCTCTCGACCACGACATCGTCAACCATGTGATCAAGTCGCCCGAACTCAGCTTCCTCGTGCGCACCGTGAAGAGGCTGGATCCCGACCGACGCTGGAGCTATCGCTGGCTCGAGCCGCGGAAGAGGGAGTGGACCTTCGCGGCCATGCGCGCCCTGCGGAAGCTCGACCTGAGTCGTTTCGATCTCATCCTGAGCTGCAGCCAGCCCCACGCGAATCACCTCTTGGGCCTGGAGATGCAGCGCCGAAGCGGTCTTCCGTGGGTGGCCTATTTCAGCGATCCGTGGACCGACAGTCCCTACGCCCGCTATCCGTCGGAGAAGATCAGGCAATACAACCGCGCGCTCGAGGATAGCGTCCTCGCCGCGGCCGATCTGGTCCTGTTCACCTGCGAGGAGATGCGTCAGTTCGTCGTCGACAGCCACCCCGCATGGTCTGGCGAGAAGAGCGGCGTGCTGCCCCACGCCTTCGTTCCAAGGTGGTACGGCTCGGACGCGATGCCGCGTGAGCGGCTGGCGAACACGCCTTTTCGTCTGCTCCATACGGGCAGCTTCTACGGGCCGCGCACGCCGCTTCCCCTCATCGAATCACTGGAGCGAGTCGCCGCCGAAGTCGAACTCGCCGGCAAGATCAGAATCGATAGTTACGGCGGGATGGACCCTGCCTATGGGCAGCGGATCGAGCGGGCCGGGCTCGCGGAGGTCTTCGCCGTTCATGACTTCGTGCCCTATCTGTCGTCGTTGTCCCTCATGCGAGATCACGATGGCCTTCTCTTGATCGACGCTCCGCTGAAATCCACGGCAGAGAGCATCTTCCTGCCGTCGAAGCTGATCGACTATCTCGGTTCGGGCAGGCCCGTCGTCGCGGTCACGCCCGCGCGCGGAGCCACCGCGCGGGTCGTCCGCGAGACGGGCGGAATCGTGTGCCCGCTCGAGGAACCACAGCGGCTCGACGGGCTCCTGCGGGAACTCGCGAGCGGCGGGGGTCTACAAGCGAGCTCCCAGAGCGCTGCCGTCGGCAGTTATGATTTCCGCCAGGTGGGAGACTCCCTCGCCCGAGAGATGCAAGGGTTGCTCGCCCAACCGCACTGAACGGAGCGCCCCTCCCGTGGACAGTCGTGGAGCCCTCCGCTACAATCAACGTGGTTCGGGGAGCGCGGGGGAGCTTTCTGGCCGGCATGGACTGTCGCACGATGAATCCAACTGAATTGGGAGTTCACGCCGCTGGAGCCGGCGAGGATTCGCGCAAGGCATTGTCGAAAGAACAGGTTATCCTTCCCAACCGCGGCCGAAGGCGCGCCGTGGACGTTTCCCACGAACAGAGGCCCATCAGGATGAGACCCTCTCTCTTTTCCGCACTGCTTGTCGGAGTCCTCGTCTTTCCGTTGGTGGCATTCGCCCAGCAGGAGGAGACGCCGCCGCCGACCCCCGCCGCTGCCGACGCCAACTACCGCTTCGGACCCGAGGACGTGCTGCAGATACAGGTGTGGGGTCATCCGGAGTTGAGCGGAACGGTCGTCGTGTCCTTCGCCGGTGTCATCCAGATCCCCTCCCTCGGGGATGTACGTGCCCACGGTCGCACGCCCGCGGAACTCAGCGAGGATCTGACGCTGCGCTACCAGATCTTGGAGCCGAGCGTCTCGGAGGTGCTCGTCTCCGTGGTCGAGTACATGAATCGGAGCGTGACCGTCTTGGGCGAGGTCCGCACTCCCGGTCGCTATGGCTTCCGTGAACTGCCCGACCTCTGGGGAGCAATCCTCGCGGCCGGGGGCCCGACGCCGTCGGCGGATCTCGGCGAAGTTCAGATTGTCCGCAACGACATCAGTGGCGGCGAACTTCGCGTCATGACGTTGGACCTGTCCTTGGGCATCGAGGGCGCCGATGGCGCCGCGTTGCCGGCCCTTCGACCGAAGGACCAGATTCTGGTCCCTTCGACGTTGGCGGCCACGACGCGTGGTGGGGCGAACATCCAGATCCTCGGCGCCGTGAATTCACCCGGGACCTATCGGATCTCCACAGCCCGAGACGTGGTGGAGGCGCTCTCGACGGCCGGGGGGCCCACCCCGACCGCGGATCTCGCGAAGGTCTACCTGACGCGGGCCACGAGTTCTGGAGCCGTCTCGCACAAACTCGATATCCGCGGATATCTGCGCGAGGCCAGACCGCTGGACAACCTGCCTCTGCAGGCCGGCGACACCGTGACCGTCTTCGAGAAGACATCGTTCTGGAAGTCGTTCGGCACGGTGCTGGCGCGTCTGGTCCCGTTCGTATCCCTCGCCGTGACCATCATCCTGGCGTCAAATTGATCCGGAGGCCGACGGAGCCGTCATGAACGAAGCTCTCGACACACCCCTCGATATTCGGCACTACGTCCGCATGCTCATGCGGCGCAAGGGCATCATCCTGCTGTGCTCGGCGACGGTGATCTGCAGTGCCCTCATCGGATTGGAGTTCATCCCTGAAGAATATGAGTCGAGTGCGACTCTGATGATCGAAGACAGGCAGAGTATGGCTCGGGAGCTCGAGACCGTGATGGGTGGCATGCGGCCGACCGCTCGCGGATCGCGCGCCGACGAAGAGCGTCTCGATCGCCTGATGGGCCGAATTCAAAGCCGTCCGTTTCTCGAGAAGGTCGTCCGGCTGCTGCGCATGCACGAGGATTCCGCAGTCCTGGTGCGCGCCGAAAAAGAGTTAGAAAAGCGCTCGGATCTCACGGTGGAGGAACTTGCGACGCGCATTGTCGTGGGGAAGCTCAAGTCCCAGATCAGCTTCGAGAATACCGGGTGGGGCCTCTATCGGATCATCGTTGCGGACCATGACCCGGCCAACGCGCAGCTCCTGGCCAATTGGATCAGCGAACTCTTCGCAGACGTTTCGGTGCAGAACTCCATCGACGAATTGAAGCGCTCCCACGACTTCGGCGAGGAGCAGATGCGAATCTACGCGGAGAAGCTCCGCCAGTCGGAGTTGGCACTCGAAAGCTATCGCCAGTCACAGATTCAGGAAGATCTGTCTGCCAACATCGTGAATGAGAAGAACATCGCCGCCGCGGAAGGCCTCTATCAGCGCGTCTTGGACGAAACCGACCTGGCGCGCATGCGGGTCCTTCCCTTCAACCGCGCGGTTACTGAGGCGGGCCTGGAGCCGCAGAAAGCCAGTCTCCTCAGCGATCCCGAGCTGAGTCGCCAAGCCCAGGGCCTTTCTTCCACGTTGGAAGAAGCGCTCGGGAGCCGCCTTCTCAGCGAAGGGCGGGGCAGCGGCGAATGGCCACCCACGGGGAGTTATGTCGAGATGCGTCGGGGATTGCTGCAGCTCGTCGACCGCAAAGTCGCGGAACTCTCACTCAACCCGGCGACGGGGCTGGATGATGCGATGGTGCGCTTCGTCTTCGCCAGCTTCGATCACAAGGCGCATGCCGATGCTTCGAACCACCTGGGCCAGGCGATCTCGACCTTCAAGACCAAGGCCCAGTCGAAGCCGCGCGGCGAGATGGAAGTGGCGCGCCTCGAATCGGATGTGACCAACAACCGTCAACTGCTCAGCTCCTTTCGGGCGCAGCTCGTGGCCAGTGAAGTGAGTCAGGCGATGGAGGCGACGGACTTGGGCCTCACGATCGAGATCCTCGATCCCCCGCAAATACCGTTCGTTCCCAGTCATCCGAATCGGCCCAAGATCCTCATGGCAGTCCTCCTGATGGGCCCCCTCTTGGGGGTTGGCATCGCGTTCGTAAGCGAGATGATGGATTCAACCCTCCGATCGCTCGCGGATTTCGAG
>Ga0214472_10003041_pt1 | contig 17850 bp, 18 predicted proteins | sample RVTome_6_FD_207662 | JGI IMG/M metagenome (GOLD analysis project Ga0214472, IMG submission 207662) | Soil microbial communities from uranium-contaminated site in the Upper Colorado River Basin, Wyoming, United States - RVT140D175 | ecosystem: Environmental > Terrestrial > Soil > Contaminated >...
TTGGAGCCGGCGCCGGCCATCTCCAGCATTTCCTCGAAAGTGACGCTGCGCAGGCGCCGGGCCTCCGGCACGATGCGCGGGTCGGTGGTGTAGATGCCGTCGACGTCGGTGTAGATGTGGCACTCGTCGGCCTTGAGCGCGGCGGCGAGCGCCACCGCCGAGGTGTCCGAGCCGCCGCGCCCCAGCGTGGTGATGTTGCCCTGCTCGTCGACGCCCTGGAACCCGGCGACGACGGCGACGCAGCCGTCGTACAGGGTTCTCTTTATCGCTTCCTGATCGATCGAGACGATTCTCGCCCTCGTGAAGGCGGAATCCGTCAGCATCCTCACCTGCCAGCCGGTGTAGCTGCGCGCGGCGACGCCGAGCTCCATCAGCGCCATCGCGAGCAGCCCGATCGTCACCTGCTCGCCGGTGGCGGCGACGACATCGAGCTCGCGCGGGTCGGGCTGCGGCTGGATCTGCTTCGCCAGGGCGATCAGGCGGTTGGTCTCCCCGGCCATGGCCGAGGGCACGACCACCAGGTCGTGGCCTGCCGCCTTCCACTTGGCGACGCGGCGCGCGACGTTGCGGATCCGCTCGACCGAGCCGACCGAGGTGCCGCCGAATTTCTGGACGATCAGCGCCATTCCCGCGCCACTCCCCGGCGCGCCCGGGAAAACGGCGGATTCTACAGGATGCGGTTGAACCAGATGAGCGACAGCAGCGCCGCGGCCGCCGCCAGCGCCGCCGCGGCCGCGGAGAACAGCGCCGTGATCTCGGTGTCCTTCTTCTCCAGCACCAGTCGCGAATTGAGCACCTCGTAGACGCGCTTGAGGTCGCTCGCCGTGCCGGCATGGAAGTACTCGGCACGTGTCAGGTCGGCGATGTTCCTCAGCGTGTCCTCGTCCAGGCGCACGCGGATCGACCAGCCTTCGCCGGTCAGGATCTCGCCCTGCGTGGTGCCCACGCCTACGGTGAACACGCGCACGCCGCGCTCGGCGGCGCGCTTCGCGGCGTCGATCGGATCCGGCCCGGTGGTGGTCTGGCCGTCGGTGAGCAGGATGATGGCCGCCGAGCTGTAGGACCCGGGCGCGAGCGCCGGCGCAAGCCCGGCGCCGGCCGCCGCCTGGCGTGCCTCGGCGCGCTGCAGGTCGAACTCCAGGTCGGGGAAGATCGCCTTGAGCGAGACCAGGATGCCGCTGCCGATCGCGGTAGCGTGCTGCAGCTGGAACTGGCCGATCGCGGCGTCGATCGCGGCGCGGTCGTGGGTCGGCGGCTGCACCAGCGACGCGCTGCCGGCGAAGGCGACCACCCCGATGCGCGTGTGGCGCGGCTGGTCGGCGACGAACGCGCGCGCGGCGGCCTGCGCCGCCTCCAGCCGGGTCGGCTCCACGTCGGCGGCGCGCATGCTGCCGGAGACGTCGATGGCGAGGATCACGGTCTCGTGCTCCGAGGGCAGCATGACGACGGCCGCCGGCCGCGCCGCCGCCATCAGCATGCCGATGAAAGCGGCCAGGAACAGAAGCGGCGGCAAGTGGCGCCGCAAGCCGGGGCCCTTGCCCATCGCCTCCTTCACCATCGCCAGGCTGGCGTAGCGCAGCGCCGCTTTCTTCTTCCTGCGCAGCACCCAGACATAAGCGGCGACCAGCGCCGGCGCGGCAGCGAGCAACCACAGCATCTTCGGCCACAGGAAGGTCATGCGGCGAGCCTGTTGCGCCGCCTGCGCATCTCGGCGAAGCGCAGGATGGCGTCGAGCAGCGAATCCCCGGTGCCCAGCTCTATCGCATCGACGCCCGCGTCGCGGAACGCCGCGCGCAGCGCGTTCTCGCGCCGCTCGGCGGCGCGCGCGAAGCGGCTGCGCAAGCCGCCGTCGTGCGTGTCGACGAACAGCTCCTCGCCGGTCTCGGCGTCGCGCATGACCAGCATGCCGAGGTCGGGCAGCTCGGACTCGAGCGGGTCGTAGAGCCGCACCGCGATCGTTTCGTGGCGACGCGCGAGCCGGCCGAGGGCATCCGCCCAGCCCGGCACGCTGATGAAATCGGAAACCACGAACACCAGCGAGCGCCTGCGGACCATCTGCGCGGCCGCGCGCAGCAGCTCGCCCAGGTCGGTCTGCGCCGCCCGGCGAGGCTGCGGCCGCGACTGCATCGCGCGCAGCAGCTGCAGCACCTGCCGCCGGCCGCTGCGCGCCGGGATGACCGTGTCCACCTCGTCGCCGTACAGGAACGCCCCGACGCGGTTGCCGTGGCGCGTGAGTAGCCGCGAGAGCACGGCGACGAAGTCCTGCGACACCGATTGCTTCCTCACCTCGCCCGAGCCGAAATCCACCGAGGGGCTCAGGTCGACCAGGAACCAGGCGGTGATCTCCCGGTCCTCGTGGTACTCGCGCACGTAGGGCGTCTGCAGCCGCGCCGTCACGTTCCAGTCGATGTGGCGCACGTCGTCGCCGTACTGGTACTCGCGCAGATCCGCCAGGTCCAGCCCGAAGCCACGGAACAGCGTCCGGTAATCGCCCTGCAGCAGCCCGTCCAGACGGCGGATCACCGTCCATTCCAGGCGCCTCAGGACCGATTCAGGATTTCTCCGCGACGCGGACATGTGTCTGCAACGGCTTTTCGGGGGCGCGCACCGCCTGCAGCAGGCGGCGGATGAGCTGATCCGCCGTCAGCCCCTCGGCGAGCGCCTCGTAGGAGAGCACCAGGCGGTGGCGGAACACATCGGGCACCAGGTCGGTCACGTCCTCGGGCAGCGCATAGTCGCGGCCTCGCAGAAACGCCAGCGCGCGCGCCGCCTCGATCAGGTGAATCGAGGCCCGCGGGCTCGCCCCGTAGGTCAGGTACTGCGCCACCTCCCTGATCCCGAAGCGCTCCGGATCGCGCGTGGCCGCCGCCAGGCGCACCGCGTACTGGATCAGCGCCGGCTCCACGTAACCCTTGCGGCACTCGCGCTGCAGCTGCCCCAGCTGATCGGTCGTGGCCACCGCCACCGTGTCGGCCACCGGTCCGGTCACCCGCTCCACGATCACGAACTCCTCCTCCTCGCTCGGGTAGCCCACCAGCACCTTCATCATGAACCGGTCCACCTGCGCCTCCGGCAGCGCATAGGTCCCCTCGGTCTCGATCGGGTTCTGCGTCGCCATCACCAGAAACGGCTCCGGCACCCGGTGCGTCTGCCCCGCGATCGTCACCTGCCGCTCCTGCATCACCTCCAGCAGCGCGCTTTGCACCTTCGCCGGCGCACGGTTGATCTCATCGGCCAGCAGCAGATTGCAGAACACCGGCCCCAGCGCGGTCGCAAACTCCCCGCTCTTCTGGTTGTAGATCCGCGTTCCCACCAGGTCCGCCGGCACCAGGTCCGGCGTGAACTGGATGCGCCGAAACGTGCCCCGCACCGCCCCCGCCAGCGTCTTCACCGTCAGCGTCTTGGCCAGCCCCGGAACCCCCTCCACCAGCAAATGCCCCTGCGCCAGCGTCGCCACCAGCACTCGCTCCAGAAAATGATCCTGACCCACCACCGTCTTCTTCACCTCGTACAGGATGCGCTCCATCAGCGTCGACGATTCCATGCGTCTCCCTAGAATGGTGGCAGGCCTGCCGCCGCGGCGGCGTTCTCGATCGGCACCGCGAAGCCGATCCCGATGAATACGCGGCTCTCGGTCGGGTTCAGAAGTCCGGTCACGATGCCGATGAGCTGGCCATCGTTGGTAACCAGCGGGCCGCCGGAGTTCCCCGGGTTCACGGCGGCGTCGAACTGGATGAGATTGGTGAGCACGCGCGCGCCTTCGGCCGAGCGATACTCGCGCCGCAGGCCCGAGATCACGCCCGCCGAGGTCGACGGGCCGATGCCGAACGGAAACCCGACCGCGACCACCTCGTCGCCCGGGCGCAGGCCCTGGGTGGAGCGCATGGTGGCCGGGATCAGGTCGTCCGGAACCGCCCTGGGCTGCAGCACCGCCAGGTCGTGCTCGGGGCGCACGCCGACCACGTCGGCGTCGGCTTCCAGTCCGTTGGCGAAAACCACCTTCACGCGCTTCGCGCCGTGCACGACGTGCAGGTTGGTGAGGATGGTCCCGCTCTCGACGATCACCACGCCCGTGCCGGTGTTGCCTTCCGGCTCGTCCTCCGCGGCTGTCTCGTCTTCGCCGGGCAGGCCGCGCACCAGGACTACCGATGGCCTGATCTGCTCGTAGGCATCCGCGGCGGAGGGACGCCCTGCGGCCGCCTCGAGGGGCGGCTCCGGCGGCATCCCGCCCGGCGAAGGCGCGAGCGCCCAGCCGGCCGCGAGCAGAATGGCGAGCGCCGCCGCCACGACCACGGCGCGAAACTTGAGCGGGTGCGACTGCGCCAGATCGCTCGGCGAGGGACGCGTAGCCGGCCGCGGCGCCGCAGGCGCAATGGCCGCCGCCTCGGCGCGCCGCCGGCGAATCGAGCTGCTGTAGACCGCCGAGCGTCTGTTCACCCGGCCATTGTGGCGGATAGCGGGGCGCCTCGCCAACCCCGCGGCTCAGCTCGCCGCGTGGGCGGCTACCCACCGAACGATCGAGCGCGCGTCCATCGCCCCGGAGACCCGCGCCAGCTCCTTGCCGGCGCGAAACAGCATCAGGGTCGGAATCGAGCGGATGCCGAAGCGCGCCGAGAGGCCGGGCGCGCTGTCGGAATTCACCTTGGCGAAGCGGGCGCTCGCCTTGAGCTGCGCCGCGGCGCGCTCGAAGGCCGGCGCCATGGCGCGGCAGGGACCGCACCACTCGGCCCAGAAGTCGACAACCACCGGGAGGTCGCTTCGACCGACGAAGCTCTCGAAGCTGCGCTCGTCGAGCGCGGTCGGCTTGCCGTCGAGCAGCGGCGCGCCGCACTTGCCGCAGCTCGGGTCGTCCGCCAGCCGCTCGGCCGGCACCCGGTTCGCGGTCGCGCACCGGGCGCAGGCCACCATGAGCTTCTGCGGGGCTTCGGACGCCATGTTCCGAAAATCGGGCCGCCAGTGGCGCAAAACAACCCCTCTCGCTATAGTCTTCGCCGGGAAGGGGGGATCCCATGCAGGCCAAGGCTAGGCGTACGGTCGAAGGTCCGCGCGGCAGCGGGGTGTCGCCGGCAAAGCTCGCGCATTTCGTCCTGGTGACCCGCGACCTGCCGCGGCTGCGGGACTGGTACCTCGCGGTGCTGGAAGGCCGGGTGGCCTACCAGGACCCGATCCTTTGCTTCATCACCTACGACGACGAGCACCATCGCATCGCCATCGGCGCGCTGCCCGGGGTCGAGGAGCGCGCGCCGGGGCTGCGCGTCGGGCTGCACCACACCGCGTTCACCTACCGCGACCTCGGCGATCTGCTCTATACCTATCGGCGCCTGAAGGGCCGCGGCATCGAGCCGTTCTGGACCATCAACCACGGCCCCACCACCTCGATGTACTACCGGGATCCGGACGGCAACCGGGTCGAGCTGCAGGTCGACAACTTCGCCACCGCGGAGCAGGCCAACGACTTCATGCGCGCCCACTACGCGGAAAACCCGATCGGGATCCTGTTCGACCCGGAGGAGCTCGTCGCGCGCTACGAGGCCGGCGAGCCCCTGGAGATGCTGCGCGAGCGGCCGAAGCTGCCGAGCGGCAAGACGCCGCTCGACATGATGCGCGACTAGCATGGCGCGCCGCCTGATCTCGCACCGCCGCTACCTCGCCCTGCTCGGGTTGCTTTTCATCGCCCTTTGGGTCGCGCTCGGGCTCGAGCCGCGCTACCGCGAGGACTGGCTGCTCGAGAACGTGCTGGTCGCCCTGTTCGTCGTCGGCATCGCGGCCTCGCACCGCAAGCTGCTGCTCTCGCGCATCTCCTACACGCTGATCTTCCTTTTCCTGTGCATGCACCAGGTGGGCGCGCATTACACCTACTCCGAAGTGCCCTACGACGCCTGGATCGAGGCGCTGACCGGCCGCTCGCTGAACCAGGCGATGGGCTGGGAGCGCAACCACTTCGACCGCCTCGCGCATTTCCTCTACGGGCTTCTGCTCGCCTACCCGCTGCGCGAGTTCTTCCTGCGGGTGGCCGACGTAAAGGGCTTCTGGGGCTATTTCCTGCCGCTCGAATTCACCATCGCCACCTCGGCGATCTACGAGCTGCTCGAGTGGGGCGCGGCGCTCTCGTTCGGCGGCGAGCTCGGCGCCGCCTACCTCGGCACCCAGGGCGACATCTGGGACGCACAGCGCGACATGGCGCTCGCCAGCCTCGGCGCCCTGATCGCGATGCTCGCCACCGCGGCGCTGAATGCCTACCTGCAGCACGACTTCGCGCGCGAACTGCAGCAGAGCCTGCGCGTGAAGGCGCGCACGCCGCTGGGCGAAGACGAGATAGAGCGCCTGCGGCGCACCAAGCGCCTGCGCGAGGACCGGCCCGCTTTCCGGCTGAGGCTTGGCGGAGAGTGAGGGATTCGAACCCCCGAGCCCTCGCGGGCTAGCGGTTTTCAAGACCGCCGCATTCGACCGCTCTGCCAACTCTCCTTGAAAAAAGCCTGCCGCGGCCGCATTTTAGCCTTGCCGCGGCGCCCCCCGCGGTTGAAACTTCGGGGCACTTTGGTAGTCTTAAGGTCCTGAAAAGGAGGGAATCAATGCAACCTGAACTGAAACCCGTACGCACCGACGAGCGCGGCTTCGGCCGCGGCGGCTACCAGATCGGCCGGGAGGCGGGCGTCGCGCCGGAGGCGCAGAAGGTCCTGCGCAACACCTACATGCTGCTTGCGCTCACCATGGTGCCGACGGCGATCGGCGCCTGGATCGGCATGGCGAGCGGCGGCATCATCATGGCGAGCCCGATGGTCAGCATGCTGGTGCTGCTCGCCGCAGTCATCGGGCTGCAGTTCGGCATCGCCAAGTACCGCAACAGCGGCGTCGGCATCGCGCTATTGCTCCTGATGACCGGCCTGCTCGGCTGGTGGCTGGGGCCGCTTCTCAACGTGGCCTTCTCGATGAGCAACGGCATGGCGCTCGTGGGCTACGCGGCGGTGGGCACCGGCGCCATCTTCTTCGGCATGGGGGCGATCGCGAGCACCACCAAGCGCGACTTCAGCTTCATGGGCAAGTTCCTGTTCGTCGGCATGATCGCGCTGCTGCTCGCGATCTTCGCGAACATGTGGCTGCAGATCCCGGCGCTCGCGCTGACGATCTCGACGCTGGTGATCGTGGTGTTCTCGCTGTTCCTGCTCTACGACCTGCAGCGCATCATCCGCGGCGGCGAGACCAACTACGTGATGGCCACCACCGGCGTGTACCTGAGCCTGTTCAACATCTTCGCCAACCTGCTGCACCTGCTGATGGCGTTCGCCGGCGAGCGCGACTGACGCGCCAGCCAGCTCCATCCGGAAAGGGCGCCCCTCGGGGCGCCCTTTTCTTTTCTAGCGCTCGAAAAGCGCAATGCTCTCGACGTGCGCGGTATGGGGAAACATGTTGGCGACGCCGGCGGCCACCAGCCGGAACCCCTGGAGGTGGGCGAGCACGCCGGCGTCGCGCGCCAGCGTCGCCGCGTCGCACGAGACATAGACGATGCGGCGCGGCCAGGCCGCCGGCAGCGACTTGACGATCTCGACTGCACCCTCGCGCGGCGGGTCGATGAGCATCTTGGGGAACGGCCCGAAGGCCTGAATTCCATTCTTGAAGAGGTCCACGGCCTCGAATTGCGCCACGACGCCGTTCGCCGTCGCATTGCGCCGCGCCCGTTCCACCAGCGCGCGGCTGCCTTCGAACCCGACCACGCTTGCGCCGCGCACGGCGAGCGGCAGCGAGAAATTGCCCAGGCCGCAGAAGAGATCCGCGACGCGCTCCCCGGGCTGCGGATCGAGCAGGCGCACGGCGCGCGCGACCAGGATCCGGTTGATCCCCGGGTTCACCTGCGTGAAATCGGTCGGTCCGAAGCCGATGCGCACGCCGAACTCGGGCAGGTCGTAGTACAGCTCGCTTTGCGCCGGGTGCAGCGGATGCGCGCTGTCCGGCCCCTTGGGCTGCAGCCAGACATGGACCCCGTTTTCTTCAGAGAAAGCTTTCAACAGGGCGAGATCGCGCTCCTGCAGCGGATCGAGGTGCCGGAAGATCAGTATGGTGGCGTTGTCGCCGACGGCGACCTCCACCTGAGGCAGGCGGCTGCGCACCGAGAGCTTCTCGATCAGCTCGCGCAGCAGCGGAATCAGGCGGGAGACGTGCGGCGGCAGGACCGGGCATTCGTCGAGCTCGGCGACGTAGGTGGAGCGCCGCTCGCGGAAGCCGACCAGCACGCCACCCTTTTTCTCGACGCGCCGCACCGAGAGCCGCGCGCGGTGGCGGTAGCCCCACTCCTCGCCGTAGACGATCGGCAGCATGGTCTCGGGGCTCAGTTTTCCGATGCGCGCCAGGTTCTCCTCCAGCCCGCGCTGCTTGGCCGCCATCTGCAGCCGGGCGTCGGCGTGCTGCGTGGCGCAGCCGCCGCAGACGCCGAAATGCGGGCAGCGCGGCGCGCGCCTGCCGGGCGCGGCTTGCAGGATACGGGTCGCCGTGCCTTCATCGTAGGAAGATTTTTTATTGAAGATCCGGGAAACAACGCGCTCGCCCGGCAGCGCGCCCTCGACGAACACCACCTTGCCCTGCGCGCTGCGCGCGACGCCGCGGCCCTCGGCGTCGAGCGAGTCGATGCTGAGGATCAGGTCTTCCAGAGCGACAGGAACTGCGCCCAGTGCGGCTCGGGACGCTTCTCGATCACCCCGCGCAGCAGCGCCCACTCGGCTGCGTAGCGCTGCGGATCGTACGCGCAGCGCATCAGCTGGAAGCGCAGGAAGAGCAGGTAGGTGTTGGCGCAGTCCGCCTCGCAATAGCCGCGGATCGCCCCGATCTCGCCGCGGCGGTAGCTTTCCCACACCGCGCCGCCCTGCATGCCGACCTTGCCGGGAAAGCCGGAGAGCCGCGCGGTCTCGTCGAGCGGCGAGCCGCGCCCGCCGTAGAGCGACAGCACATCCATCAGGTCGATGTGCCGGTCGTGGAAGCGGTTGATGTAGTTGCTCCAGCGGAAGTCCTTGTTGTCGTTCCCGGTGTCCCAGAAGCATGCCGCGCGCACGCCGTGCTGCAGGCCGCGGTTGACGAGCACCGGCAGGTCGAAGCCGCGGCCGTTCCACGACACGATCTGCGGCACGTAGCGCTCGATGCCGTCGAAGAAGCGCTGGATCGCCTCGGGCTCGGACGCATCCGGCTCGCCGATCGAGAACAGCTTGAGGCCCTCCTCGTCGCGCAGCACGCACGAGATGACGAGCACCCGGTGCAGGTAGGGCGGCAGGAAGTCGCTTCCGGTCTGCACCCTGCGCTTCTGCAAGGCGATCTCGGCGACCTCCCGGTCGTCGAGGTCCCCCGGCAGCTCGTACAGGCGGCGGATCCCGGCGCAGTCCGGAATCGTCTCGATGTCGAAGGCGAGGATCGGCGTCATTCGGGAGATCGGGCTCTGACCCCGAATTCAGTCGGGGAACACGCCGGTGCTGAGGTAGCGGTCGCCGCGGTCGCAGACGATGGTGACGATCACGGCGTCCTTCAGCCCGGCGGCGACGCGCAGCGCCACGTGCATCGCGCCGCCCGAGGAGATGCCGGCGAAGATGCCTTCCTCGCGCGCCAGGCGCCGGGTCATTTCCTCCGCATCGGCCTGGCTCACGTTCTCCACGCGGTCGACCCGGCTCGGCTCGAAGATCTTCGGCAGGTAGGCCTGCGGCCACTTGCGGATCCCCGGGATCTGCGAGCCCTCCTCGGGCTGGCAGCCGACGATCTGGATCGCCGGGTTCTTCCCCTTCAGGAATCGCGAGCAGCCCATGATGGTGCCGGTCGTGCCCATGCTCGAGACGAAGTGCGTGATGCGCCCCTGCGTGTCGCGCCAGATCTCGGGGCCGGTGCTCTCGTAGTGGACCAGAGGATTGTCGGGGTTGGCGAACTGGTCGAGCATGGTGCCGCGCCCCTCGCGCACCATCTTTTCGGCCAGGTCGCGCGCCGCTTCCATGCCGCCGGCCTGCGGGGTGAGCACGATCTGCGCGCCGAAGGCGCGCATGGTCTGGCGCCGCTCGACCGACAGGTGCTCGGGCATGATCAGCACCATGCGGTAGCCGCGGATCGCCGCGGCCATGGCGAGCGCGATGCCGGTGTTGCCGGAGGTCGGCTCGATCAGGGTGTCGCCCGGCTTGATGCGGCCGCGCGCCTCGGCGTGCCGGATCATCGAGATCGCCGGCCGGTCCTTCACCGAGCCCGCCGGGTTGTTGCCTTCCAGCTTTGCAAGAATGATGTTCCTGCTGTCCTTGCCAGGGAGCCGCTGCAGGCGCACGAGCGGCGTCTCGCCGATGAAGTCCTCGATGCTGCGGTTCATGGCTTCTGCAGCGCCTCCACGTACGCGGCTGCCCCCTGCTCGACGTTCCTGAACTCGCCCGGGTAGCCGGCGGCGCGCAGCCTGGCGAGGTCGGCCTCGGTATGGCTCTGGTACTTTTCCAGCAGGCCGGGCGGAAACGGCACGTACTCGATCAGCCCGCGCGCCGCCAGCTCGCGCACTTCGAGCTGCGTGCCCTGCACCGCGTTGATCACCGCGGCGGCGAGCCGGTTGAAGCTCTGGGCGCGGCCGGTGCCGCAATTGAAGATCCCGGAGAGATCCGGGTGCTCGAGGAACCACAGGTTCACGTCGACCACGTCGTCCACGTAGACGAAATCGCGCCGCTGCTCGCCGTCGCCGTAGCCGCCCGAGCCGACGAAAAGCTTCACCCGCCCACCCGTGAGGAGCTGGTGGTAGGCGTGAAACGCGACCGACGCCATGCGGCCCTTGTGCGCCTCGTTCGGGCCGTAGACGTTGAAGTAGCGAAAGCCCGCGATCTGGGCGCCGCGCGAGCGGGCGAGCGTCCTGCGCACCAGCTGGTCGAACAGGAACTTGGAGTAGCCGTAGATGTTGAGCGGGCGCTCGCACGCGCGCTCCTCGCGGAACTCGGGACCGGTGCCATAGACCGACGCCGAAGAGGCGTAGAGCAGCGGCACCTCCTCCTCCTGGCACCACTCCAGCAGCGTCCTCGAGTAGGCGTAGTTGTTCTCCATCATGTAGCGGCCGTCGCTTTCCAGGGTGTCGGAGCACGCGCCCTGGTGCAGCACCGCCTCCACCGCGCCCTCGAGGCGCTCGAGCCACGCCAGGAGCTCCGCCTGGTCGAGGTAGTCGGCGATCTCGCAGCCGGCGAGGTTGCGGAACTTGTCCGAGTGCGCGAGGTTGTCGACCGCGATGATCTCGGTGACGCCGTGGCGGTTGAGCGCCTCGACCAGCTTCGAGCCGATGAATCCTGCCGCCCCGGTGACGACGTAGTACATCAGGCCTTCCCGAACAGTTCCTGGTGACTGGCCACCGCGGTCCCCAGCTTGCCGACCACGATCCCGGCGGCACGGTTTGCCGTGCGCACCGCGTTCTCGAGGCCTGCGCCGGCCGCCAGCATCACGGCGAGCGTCGCGATCACGGTGTCGCCCGCCCCGGTGACATCGTAAACCTCGCGCGCCTCGGCGCGCACGTTGAGGGCGCGCCCGGCGCGGAACAGCGTCATCCCTTCCTCGCCGCGCGTCAGCAGCAGCGCCTCCAGTTTGAGCTTCTGCCGCAGAGCCTGCGCGCGCTGCGCGAGGTCGCGCTCGTCGCGCCAGCTGCCGAGCACCTCGCGCAGCTCGGCGAGATTGGGCGTGATGATGCTCGAGCCCCGGTAGCGCGAGTAGTCGTCGCCCTTCGGGTCGACCAGCACGCGCTTGCCGGCGCGGCGCGCGCGCTGGATCATCTCGCCGATGTGGGCGAGGCCGCCCTTGCCGTAATCGGACAGGATCACCGCGTCGCACTCGGCGAGCGCCTGCTTGAAGTCGGCGAGCTTGGAGGCCAGCACCTCGCGCGGCGGCGGCCGCTCGAAGTCGATGCGCAGCAGCTGCTGCTTCCTGCCGATCACGCGCAGCTTCTGCGTGGTGCTGTAGGCGCGGTCGCGGTGCAGGCTCGCCTCGATGTCTTTTTTCTGCAGCAGCGCCGCCAGCCGCTCGCCGGCCTCGTCGCGCCCGATCACCGTGAGCAGCCGCGTGCGCGCCCCCAGCGCCTTGCAGTTCCAGGCCACGTTGGCGGCGCCGCCCAGGCGCTCGTCCTCCTCGCGCACCAGCACCACCGGCACCGGCGCCTCGGGCGAGATCCGGGAGACCTCGCCGAACCAGTAGCGGTCGAGCATCACGTCCCCGACCACCAGCACGCGCGCCCTGGAGGTGTCTATGTCCTTCTCCCGATGGCGTAATACTCGAAGCCGAGGCCTCGCAGCACGGCCGGGTCGTAAAGGTTGCGGCCGTCGAAGATCGCCGGCACCTTCAGCCGCTCGCGGATGGCGGCGAAGTCCGGGCTGCGGAACTCCTGCCACTCGGTGACCACGGCGAGCGCGTCCGCGCCCTCCAGCGCGGCGAGCGCCGAGTCGGCGATCTCCACGCGGCTTTCCCCGGCGAACAGCTTGCGCGCCTCGGCGCCGGCGGCCGGATCGTAGGCGCGCAGCGTCGCGCCCGCGTCGAGCAGCTCGGCGATCAGCGTGCGGCTCGGCGCCTCGCGCATGTCGTCGGTGTTGGCCTTGAACGCGAGGCCCCAGATCGCGAAGCGCCTGCCGGCGAGATCGGGCCCGAACCGTTGCCTGATCTTGGCGGCGAGCACGCGCTTCTGCGCCTGGTTCACCGCGTCGACCGCGGCGAGCAGCCGCAGCGGCCGGCCGGCCGCGGCGGCGCTGCGCTGCAGGGCCTTCACGTCCTTGGGGAAGCACGAGCCGCCGAAGCCCGCGCCGGCGTACAGGAACTGGTAGCCGATCCTCGGATCCGAGCCGATGCCGCGGCGCACCTCCTCGACGTCGGCGCCCAGCGCCTCGGCGAGGTTGGCGATCTCGTTCATGAACGAGATCCGGGTCGCGAGCATCGAGTTGGCCGCATACTTGGTGAGCTCCGCGGAGCGTATGCCCATCACCATCACGCGCTCGTGATTGCGCTGGAACGGCGCATAAAGCTGGCGCAGCAGCGCGGTCGCGCGCGCATCCTCCGCGCCGATGACGATGCGGTCCGGCCGCATGAAATCCTCGACCGCCGCGCCTTCCTTGAGGAACTCGGGATTGGAGACGACAGAGAATTTCAGGTCGAGCTTGCGTCCGGAAAGCTCTTCTTTCACTACCCCTTGAACCCGATCCGCTGTTCCCACCGGCACCGTGGACTTGGTGGCGATTACCTTGTAGCCCTTCATGTGCCGGCCGATGGCGCGCGCCGCGGCGAGCACGTGCTGCAAATCGGCCGAGCCGTCCTCGTCGGGCGGCGTGCCCACCGAGATGAGCTGCACCTCGCCGTGCGCCACGCTCGCCGCCACGTCGGTGGAGAAGCGCAGCCGCCCGGCGCGCCGGTTGCGCCGCACGATCGGCTCGAGGCCCGGCTCGAAGATGGGGATTGCGTCCTCGTTGAGCGTCTTGATCTTGCGTTCGTCGAGGTCCAGGCAGAAAACCGTGTTGCCCGCGTCCGCGAGGCAGGCGCCGGTCACGAGGCCCACATAGCCGGTTCCGATGACCGTGACGTTCATGGCGCGAGGTCAAACTCCTCGGTGCGCCTGGGGGGGTAGGTCTCCCAGCCGCCGCAGGCCGGGCAGCGCCAGTGGAACTGCCGCGCCTTGAAGCCGCAGCTCTCGCAGCGATAGCGCGCCAGGCGCCGCGTGTGGCTGTGCACCAGGTTCCTCACCAGCTCCAGGTCGCGCCGGCGCTCGGGCGAAGCGGCGGAAATGATCTGCGCCTCGAGCAGGCGGTCCAGGCCGAGCAGCGTGGGATTGCGCCGCAGCTCGTCGCGCACCAGCCGGTACGCATCCTCCGGGCCCTTCGCTTCCAGCGTCTGCTGGAACACCATGTCGAGCAGGTCGAGCGAGGGATAGCGCTCGAGATAGCCGGCGAGCAGGCGCAGCCCTTCCTCGGCCCGGCCGGCTTCGCGGTGCGCCTCGACCAGGCGCTGGGCCGCGAGCGCGAGGTAGGCCGGGTCCTGAGACTCGATGCGCTTCCAGTGCTCGATGGCGCGGTCCAGCCTGCCCGCATTGCGCTCCAGGTCCCCCAGCTGCAGGCTGGCACGCACGCATTTGCGGTTCTCCTCGAGCGCCGCTTCCAGGTGGCGCTGCGCCGCCGCCGGGCTGGCGGCGGCGTCCGAGGCGGCGAGCTCGCACAGGTACTGCGCCAGCTCGCGCGGCCCGGGCGAATCCGGGCCGAGCCTGCGTGCGATCTGGATCGCCCGCTGCCAGTCCTTCTCCTGCTCGTAGATCTCGAGCAGATGGCGCTGCGCCTGAGCGGCGTGCGGGCCGTCCGAGAGCCGGTTGAAGACTTCCTCGGCGCGGTCGAGGATGCCGGCCTTGAGATAGTCCTGGCCGAGCTCGGCGAGCGCGATCGCTTTCTGCTCGGCGCCGAGGTCGGCGCGCTCGAGCAGGTTCTGGTGCATGCGGATCGCCCGGTCGTATTCGCCGCGGCGCCGGAACAGGCTGCCGAGCGCGAAATGCAGCTCCACGGTTTCCGGGTCGACCTTGACCACTTCGATGAAGGCCTCGATCGCCTTGTCGGGCTGCTCGTTGAGCAGGAAGTTGAGCCCCTTGAAATACGAGCGCGGCAGGGCGCGCGACTCCGAGACGATCTGCCGGATGTCGATGCGCGCCGCGATCCAGCCCAGACCGAAGAACAGCGGGAAGCCGAGCAGCCACCAGTACTCGAACTCCATGGCGCTAGATCATGGGCACCGCCGGCGGCGGCTCGGCGGGCGGCGGCTCGGCGCGCGTGCGCAGCTCCTTCCTGAGTCGCGAGGCCTCCCGGCGGCCGCGCACCAGCGAGCCGACGAGCGCGGCGAGGCCGAACAGCACGCCGAGCGCGAAGGCGGCGAGCAGCCCGACCACCAGGGGCAGCTCGAAGGCGAGATCGAAGTAGAAGCGCAGCGTCACCGGCTCGACGTTCTTCGCGGCGAACGCCACCAGCAGCAGGAACAGGATCAGGCGGATCGCCCAGGTGACGAAGCGCACGGGCCGGGCCTAGGCGAGCCCTACCGCACGGGCTGCGAAGCGCGCTCCTGCGGCGCAGCCGGAGCCTCCGCGGTGGCCGAGTCGACCCGCTCGCGCAGCTCCTTGCCGGCCTTGAAATGCGGCACGTACTTCTCGGGCACCTGGACCTTCTCGCCCGACTTCGGGTTGCGGCCCGTCCTGGGCGGGCGGTAGTTCAGCCCGAAGCTGCCGAAGCCCCGGATCTCGATGCGATGGCCGCCGAGCAGGCTCTGCGTCATCGCGTCGAGGATCATCTTGACCGCGTATTCGGCGTCCTTCGCCACCAGCTGCGGGTAGCGCTGGGCGAGGCGCGCGATCAGTTCCGACTTGGTCATGGCGACCCATCCCCCCTTGGCAGCCCTGCTTATTGCTGCGGATTGCTGTCTTTCTTGTCGAGTTTCGCGCGCAGCAGCGCGCCCAGGTTGGTCGAGCCGGCGCTCGCCGCCGCCTGCTCGCTGCGCAGCTGCTTCATCGCCTCGGTCTCCTCGGAGAGATCCTTGGCCTTCACCGAGAGGTTGATCGAGCGGTTCTTGCGGTCGACGTTGATGATCATCGCGTGAACCGTATCGCCTTCCTTGAGCTGCGCGCGCAGGTCGTCGACGCGCTCGCGCGCGAACTCGGAGGCGCGCAGGTAGCCTTCCACGTCGCCGCCGAGCGCCACCAGCGCGCCCTTGGCGTCGACCGACTTCACCGTGCCGGTGACGACGCTGTTCTTGTCGTGGCTCGCGATGAAGTTGGTGAACGGGTCGCCCTCGAGCTGCTTGATGCCGAGCGAGATGCGCTCGCGCTCGACGTCGATCGACAGCACCACCGCCTCGACCTCCTCGCCCTTCTTGAAGTTCTTGACCGCCTCCTCGCCCGCCTGCGACCAGGACAGGTCGGAGAGGTGCACCAGGCCGTCGATGCCGCCGGGAAGCCCCACGAACACGCCGAAATCGGTGATCGACTTGATCTGCCCCTTCACCCGGTCGCCCTTCTTGTACTCGCGGGCGAAATCTTCCCAGGGGTTGGGCATGCACTGCTTCATGCCGAGCGAGATGCGGCGGCGGTCCTCGTCGATCTCGAGGATCATCACCTCGACCTCGTCGCCCACCTGCACCACCTTCGACGGATGCACGTTCTTGTTGGTCCAGTCCATCTCGGAGACGTGCACCAGGCCCTCGATGCCGGACTCCACCTCGACGAACGCGCCGTAGTCGGTCAGATTCGTCACTTTTCCGAATAATCTGGTTCCCTGAGGATACCTGCGCGCAATCCCGACCCAGGGATCCTCGCCGAGCTGCTTCAGCCCGAGCGACACCCGGTTCTTCTCGGCATCGAACTTGAGCACCTTGGCCGTCACCTCGTCGCCGACGTTGAGCACCTCGGAGGGATGCTTCACCCGCCGCCAGGCGAGATCGGTGATGTGCAGCAGCCCGTCGATGCCGCCGAGGTCGACGAACGCGCCGTAGTCGGTGATGTTCTTGACCATGCCCTTTACCACCGCGCCCTCCTGCAGGGTGGCGAGCAGCTGCTCGCGCTCGGCGCCTGCGGTCTCCTCGAGCACGGCGCGGCGCGACACGACCACGTTGTTCCTCTTGCGGTCGAGCTTGATGACCTTGAACTCCATCTGCTTGCCCTCGTAGGGCGAGGTGTCCTTCACCGGGCGCAGGTCGACCAGCGACCCCGGGAGGAAGGCGCGGATCCCCTTGGCCATCACGGTCAGGCCGCCTTTCACCTTGCCGGTGATGACGCCCTCGACCTTCTCGCCGGTCTCGAGCGCCTTCTCGAGCTCGAGCCAGGCGGCCATGCGCTTCGCCTTGTCGCGCGAGAGCCGCGTCGCGCCGTAGCCGTCCTCGAGCGCCTCGATCGAAACCGCCACGAAGTCGCCGGGCTTGACCTCGACATCGCCGGCGTCGTTGCGGAATTCGTCGACCGCGATGATGCTCTCGGACTTCAGTCCCGCGTTTACCACCACGAAGTTCTCATCGACGCTGACCACTTCGGCGGTGATGACCTCGCCGACGCGCATCTCCTTGCGGTTGAGGCTTTCCTCGAAAAGCGCCGCAAACGATTCGCCGGCGGGTTGGGTCGAAGCTGGGGAAATACTGGACATGTAAGAAAAAGACCTTTCAGGCCGCGAGCTTGGAAGCCCGCGGGTCAGGTTGAACATCGGACGCGGCTAGCCGCGTCCGCCGGTTTGCCTTTCCCTGAACCAGCGCACAATGCGCTCGGCGACTTCCTCGATCGAAAGCGCCGAAGAATCCAGCACTTGCGAGTCCGGCGCGGGAGCGAGGGGCGCGAGGGCCCGACTGGCGTCTCGCGCGTCCCGCTGCTCCAAGTCGCGGGAAAGGGCGTGCAGATTAGCATCGAATCCTTTGTCTATCAACTGCTTATATCGCCGTTGGGCCCTGATTTGCGGGTCCGCTGTCAAGAACACCTTGAGGCTCGCATCGGGAAACACGACGGTTCCCATGTCGCGCCCGTCGGCGACCAGGCCAGGCGGCTGAAGAAACGCCCGCTGCCGCTTGAGAAGCGCCTGCCGCACGCCCGGCATGCGCGCTACCTCCGAAGCCCGGTTGCCTGCCGCCTCGCTGCGTATTTCTGAGCTAACGTCTTGATCAAAAAGGAAAACGATTTCCCCCTGGAAGCGGATCTCCATCTCCCGGGCGGCGCGCGCGAGCGCGGCCTCCTCGAGCGTCCCCTGCCGCAACGAGAGCAGGGCGACGAGGCGGTAGAGCGCGCCGCTTTCCAGATAGTGAAACCCGAGCCGCTCCGCCACCCGCCGCGCGATCGTGCCCTTTCCCGACGCCGAAGGCCCGTCGATCGCGATCACCGGAGCGCTCACGCGGCGA
>Ga0214472_10003043_pt1 | contig 17846 bp, 17 predicted proteins | sample RVTome_6_FD_207662 | JGI IMG/M metagenome (GOLD analysis project Ga0214472, IMG submission 207662) | Soil microbial communities from uranium-contaminated site in the Upper Colorado River Basin, Wyoming, United States - RVT140D175 | ecosystem: Environmental > Terrestrial > Soil > Contaminated >...
ATTCGGTGAGCCGCCGGGCCAGCTCGCGGGCGTCCTCGTAGTAGCGCGACATGGCGAGATCGCGTATCGCCACTTCCTTGTCGCGGCTCTTTGCCTCCTTCAGCCGCTTCTCGGCGACGTCGCGGGCAACCACGCGCGACGAGCCGAAGAACACCACCGTGTCGGCGACCTGGAAATCCTGGAAGCGGGCCTGCGGCTCCAGGTACTCGGCGAGGATGCGGATCGGCCGCGCGTCCGGGTCGCCGAGAAAATCCTCGTCCCGGTAGGCGAGCGTCGGGCCGGAGCGCTTTTGCCGGGCGCGCTTCTTCCGGACGAGACGGGGCACCATGGGTCTATTCCGCGGCGTTGGGCTTCTTGGCGATGGGCTTCGGTTTTGCCCAGCGCGTCGCCGCCTTGTTGTCGGAAGCGCGGGCGTTCACCCATTCGCTGCCGTCGAGGGTCTCCTCGAGCTTCCAGAACGGCGCCTTCGTCTTCAGCCAGTCGATCAGGAAATGGCAGGATTCGATGGCCGCTTGGCGGTGGCCGGACGCCGTCGCCACCATGACGATGCGGTCGCCCGGCTCGAGCCGGCCGTAACGGTGGATGATCAGCACGTCTTCGAGCGGCCAACGGCTTCTCGCCTCGGCCTCGATCTCGGCCAGTGCCTTCTCGGTCATCTGCGGGTAGTGCTCTAGGGTCATGGCGGCGATCTCCTTCGAGCCGGCGAGGTCGCGGACGATGCCGATGAAGCAGCACACCCCGCCGATAGCGTGGTTGCCGCGGCTCAGCCGCTCCAACTCGCGGCCAACGTCGAAATCCTCGGCCTGCACCTTGATCATGGGTTCACCCTTGGCCGCATGGTTCGGCGACTATAGCACCGGCGACGTCCGTCCTAAAGCGACCCTAAAGCGAATCCTAAAATGTCCGGCGGAATATCGGCGTCAGCCGCCGGTGACCGGCGGGAAGAACGCCACTTCGTCGCCCTCTTTCACCGGGTAGTCGAGGGGCACGTGCTCCTGGTTGACGGCGCAGCGCACCATCGAGACGTCGGCGAAGGCCTCCGCATGGCCGCCGCCGCGCGTCTTCAGCCACCGCATGAGATCGCCGACGGTCTTCACCGACTTCGGCGGCGAAAGCGTCTCTTCCGAGACGCGGGCCTTCTCGCGCAGCCAGGCGAAATACAGTACCTTCATCCCATCACCCCGCTGAACGGCAGGAAGTCGACCACCGTGCCCTGCTTCAGGCCGTCCATGTCCTCGGGCAACTCGACCAGGCCGTCGGCCTCGACCATCGAACTGAGTATCCCGGCCCCCGATGAGCGGTACTTGACTGCCACCGGCCGGCCACCGCCGTTGGATTGCAGCCGCACCCGCGCCCATTCGCGGCGGCCTTTCTTCTTCTTGTAGTCGAAGCCGGCGACCACCGGGAAACGGGTGCTGCCGACGTCGGTGGCGCCGGCCAAGTGCAATACGAGCGGTCGGCCTATCACCAGGAACGTCACCATCGCCGCCACCGGGTTGCCGGGCAAACCTAAGAACGCCGTCGAACCGACCTGGCCGAGCGCGATCGGGCGGCCCGGCCGGATGGCGAGCCGCCAGAAATGGATTTGGCCCAAGGCGGAAACGGCGGCGCGCACGTGGTCTTCCTCGCCGGCAGAGATGCCGCCCGAGGTGACCAGCAGGTCGTGATTCTTCGCCGCCTTCTTCAACGCCGCGATGACGGCCTTGGCGTCGTCGGCGAGGATGCCGAGGTCGGTGACTCGGGTGCCAAGGTTCTCGAGCAGCGCCATGACGGCGAAGCGGTTGGCGTCGAAGATGCAGCCCGCGGGCGCGTCCTCGGACGGATCGCATACCTCGTCGCCGGTCGAGAACACTGCCGCCCTGAGCCGCTTGTAGACGGTGAGCTCGGCCATGCCGACCGAGGCGGCGAGGCCGATCTCCTGAGCGCGCAGACGCTGACCGCGCCTCAATATGACCTCGCCCTTCTTCACGTCTTCGCCGGCGAAGCGGCGGTTGGAGCCGCGCTTCAGGCCGGGCGGGCAGACCACGTAGTCGCCGTCGCGCTCGCAGTCCTCCTCCATGAACACCGCGTCGGGGCCGGTCTTCTGGGTGCCGTCGGCGCCGTTCGGCATCGGCGCGCCGGTGAAGATGCGCACTGCCACGCCACGCTTTGCCGGATGCTTGAGTGGATGGCCGGCGGCGACCCGACCGATGACTTTCAACCGCGTCTCGGCGTCCGCCTCCAGATCGTCGAAATAGACCGCGTAGCCGTCGACGGCGCTGTTGTCGAGCGGCGGCACGTTGCGCATCGCGGCGATGTCCCTGGCGAGGATGCGGCCGTTGGCGACGCGCAAGGCAACGGTCTCGGTGGCGGCAACTGGGCCGACGCGCCCTGCAAGGATGGAGAGCGCGTCGTCGAGCGGCATCAGTTCGCCGCCAAACGCGAAGCAGTCGTCCCTAAGCTGCGCCATTCCGCACCTTGGCCTTCAACAGACAATGGCCGACGACGAAATCGGCGACCGCGTTGACGTCGTCGAGATCGATCACCGGGCGGCCGATGTCGCCGAGATTGGCGTCACTTGCGACCGCGACGATGGTTGGGTCGTCGGCCGCCAGCATCGGCTTGCCGACCGCCGGGCGGAACACCTCGAGCTTGTGGTGGCGGTGCGCCTTAAAGCCCTCGATCAGCACCAAATCGACCTCGGACAATCGCGCCAAGAGCTCGTCCATCGAGGGCTCCGTCTCGTCGCGGTTCTCGTGCAGGAGCGCCCAGCGCTTGGCGCCGGTGATCAACACCTCGCTGGCGCCGGCCCTGCGGTGTTCGAACGAATCCTTGCCCGGCCGGTCGATATCGACGTTGTGGTGGGTGTGCTTCATGGTCGAGACCGAAAGCCCGCGGCCGATCAGCTCCGGCAACAACTTCACCAGCAGCGTCGTCTTGCCGCTGCCGCTCCATCCCACCAGGCCGAAGATTTTCATGCCGATGCCGTCCGCCCACCAAGTCAACGGGGTCCAAGTGTTGGCCGGGAAGCCCTGAAAATCAACGAATTCAATTCTTGCCTGCGGCCGGCTTGGGAGCCCTCGGCTTGCGCTTCGGGGCGGGCGCGTGGTCGGTCAAGCGGATGTGGCGAAGACCGGCGACCAGGTAGTCGTAGCCGGTGATCAGCGTCAGCGCCGCCGCGCCCCACAGCCCGTAGATGCCGACCTCGGTGGTGGTGAGCGGACCGAAGTCGGGCCCCGACGGCCCTACCAGCAAGAACCCCAGCGCCACCATCTGGATGCCAGTCTTCCACTTGGCGAGCGTCGTCACCGGCACGCTGACTTGGACTTCGGCCAGGAATTCGCGCAGTCCCGACACCAGGATCTCGCGGCACAGGATCACCGCCGCCGGCAGGACGGTCAGCCCCGAGAACCGGTGGATGCCGACCAGCACCAGCAGCACGGAAGCGACCAGCAGCTTGTCGGCGATCGGATCGAGGAACCGTCCGAACGCCGACTGTTGGTGCCAGGCGCGGGCGAGGTAGCCGTCGAAGAAGTCGGTGACGCAGGCGAAGGTATAGGCGGCGAACGCCAGCCAGCTGCCGAGCGGGTCGTCGACGAACAGCAACAGCGCAACCAGCACCGGGATAGCGATGATGCGCGAGAACGTCAGGATGTTGGGCAACTTGGTCAGCATGTCGGGTCCAGGTCGGGGATTCGGGGGCGGTGGCGTATTGTAACCTCTAAATACCTGGTTGCGAAATCAACCCTCCGGGTGGAACCAGTCGTAAATGCGCGCCGCCGTCGTCCGGCTGATGCCCTCCACCGCCTCCAAATCCGCGCGGCCGGCCTCGGCCACCGCCTTGGCGGCGCCGAAGTGGTACAGCAGCGCCTTCTTGCGCTTAGCGCCGATGCCCGGGATGTCATCGAGCAGCGACCTGCCGATCGCCTTCGAGCGTTTGTCGCGGTGCGCGCCGATGACGAAGCGGTGCGCCTCGTCGCGGAGCCGTTGCAGGAAGAACAGCACCGGGTCGCGTGGCGGCAGCATTGTCGGCCGGCGCCCCGGCCGGTAGATGCGCTCGCGGCCGGCGTTACGGTCCGGGCCTTTGGCGATCGCCGCCACCGGCAAGCCCTCGATGCCAAGTTCCTCGAACACCCCGAGCGCCGCCGAAAGCTGCCCCTGGCCGCCGTCGATCAGCACCAGGTCGGGCCATTGCCCTTGCGCGCCGTCCGGATCCTCCCTCAACGCGCGGCTGAAGCGGCGGGTCAGTACTTCCCGCATCATCGCGTAGTCATCGCCCGGCGACGCGGCGGCATCGCCCTTGATGGTGAACTTGCGATAGGCCTTCTTCACCAGGCCTTCGGGTCCGGCGACGATCATCGCGCCGACTGCCTTGGCGCCGGATACGTGGCTGTTGTCGTAAACCTCGATGCGCTCCGGCGGCGCCTCCAGATCGAGGGTCCTGGCCAGTGCCTCCAGAAGCCGCCATTGCGAGGCGCTTTCCGCCATTCGGCGGGCAAGCGCCTCCTTGGCGTTGATCAGCGCGTGCCTGACCAGGTTCAGCTTGTTGCCGCGCGCCGGGCGGATGAGCCGTACCCGCCGGCCGGCGCGCATGGAGAGCGCTTCGGCGACCAATGCCAGGTTCGGCGGCGTGTGGCTGAGCATCACCGTCCGCGGCGGCTCGGCGCGAGCGTAGAACTGGCCCAGGAACGCCTCCACCACCTCGGCCGGGCCGTCGCCGGCGGCGTGGCTCGGGAAGTATGCCCGGTTGCCGAAGTTGGCGCCGGTGCGGAAGAAGAATATCTGCACGCAGGTCTGGCCGCCGGCTTGGTGAGCGGCGACCACGTCGGTCTCGCCGACGCCGGCAAGGTTGATGTCCTGGTGCGCCTGGACGCTGGTCAGCGCCCGGATGCGGTCGCGGTAGCTTGCGGCTTCTTCGTAGTTCTCGGCGTCGGACGCCTCCTGCATCTGCTTCGCAAAGCGCTGCTGGATCTTCTGCGAACCGCCCTTCAGGAACTCCCGCGCCTCCTCCACCGATTGCCGGTACTCGGCCTCGCCGATGCGGCCGACGCACGGCGCCGAGCAGCGCTTGATCTGATGCAACAGGCACGGCCGGGTGCGGGCGGCGAACACCGCGTCGGTGCAGGAGCGCAGCAGGAACGCCCGCTGCAGCACGTTGAGCGTCTCGTTGACCGCCCAGGCGGACGCGAACGGGCCGAAGTAGTCGCCCTTGCGGCTCTTGGCGCCGCGGTGCTTGAGGATCTGCGGGAACCGATGGTCGCCGGTGACTAAGATCGATGGGAACGACTTGTCGTCGCGGAGCAGGATGTTGTAGCGCGGCTGAAAGCGCTTGATCAGGTTGGATTCGAGCAGCAGCGCCTCGGCCTCGGTGTGGGTGGTGACAAACTCCATGGCCGCCGTCTCGGCGATCATGCGCCGGGTGCGGATCGGATGGCGTTCCGGGCGCACATAGCTCAATACCCGCTTCTTCAGGTTCTTGGCCTTGCCGACGTAGAGCACGGCGCCGCGCGGGTCGATCATCCGGTAGACGCCAGGCTGGCCGGGCAGTGTCTTCAGATAGGACTGAATGACCGGGGCGCCCTTCGGCGCCGCCGCGGGCGGCGGACCGGAGGGCCTCTCGGAAAGCGGCGCCTCGGCGGGTGCCGCGGTCGCGGCGTCGCCAGCGGCGGACGGGCGGCCGCGCTGCTTGCGCTTTTCCGATGTCGGTTGTCGCCGTTCGCTCATCGCATTCACTGCCGGTGCCCCGGCCGGTCCCTCGGCAGGCCCCGGTACGGCCCGTCCGGGCACCTGACAAACCTTTGTTTTGGCGCGGATTCTAAACGACTCCCGGGATTCGCGGAACCTGTGGATAAGGTTGTTGAAAAGCCGCCCGCGCCAGGGATTATCCTGCTCAATCAGCCGGCATTTCTCGTTCGGCCCTCTATCCTGCATGGTGCCGTAACCACGGCCATTCTGTTAACTCATTGATTTAATGAAACGACTCTTAAACGCGGGGGAAGACCCCCCGCCGTCACATGTCCGTCAAATATAGTTAACCGAGTTCCAAAGAATCCGCCGGCTTGTGCAAAACTTGTCGACGGCGATTGCCTAAATTGCCGATCCGAATAAAAGCACCGGCTCGACTAAAGACGTCGATCTATACTTTGGAATTGAACCTTTCGATTTCGACGCCGGCGCTTTCTGCATCCTCGAGTATGTCCAATTTCTCGACCCGCACCCGGGCCGACTTTACCCGCCGGTTATCGAGGCACATGGCGGCGATGTTCTCGGCCAGGGTCTCGACCAGGTTGACGTGGCCGCGGTTACAGATCCGTTCCACCCCCCGGGCCAGCTGCTCGTAGCAGATGACGTTACGGATATCGTCGTCGATCGGCCGGTCACCCTCGGTGACCGCTAGGTCGAGGTTGATCCGCACCCGCTGTTCGGCGTCCCGCTCGTGGCGGTGGACGCCAATCGAGCACGGTACCATCAGGTTGCGAATGAAGACGTGGCGGAGCTTGCGCCCAGCGTCGGCGATCTTCGCCGGGTTGACGAGCTTGATATGGCTTGCAGTCATCGCGCTCCTCACTCCGCCGTGCGTCGGGTCGCGGATCCCGGGGCCCAGCCCAGGTGCTGGCCGCCGTCGAGCACGATCATCTGCCCGGTCACCGACGGGGCGTCAAGGAGGAATCGCACGGCGCGGCAGATCTCCTCGGGGTCGACCCGACGCTGCAGCGGCAATTTTGACCATTGGCGGCGGAATTGCTCCTCGGTCTGATGCACGCTCGGCAGCGTTGGCCCCGGGCCGATGGCGTTGACGCGGATGCTGGGCGCTAGCGCCAGCGCCAGGTTCTGGGTCAATCCCCACAGCGCCACCTTACTCACCGTATACGAGGTGAAATAGGGGGTGACGTTCCACACCCGCTGGTCGATCAGGTTGATGACGTGGCCTTCGGTCCCCTTCGGCAACTGGGCGGCGAACGCCTGGGTCAGCAGGAACGGCGCCCGTACGTTGACCTGCATGTGGGTGTCCCAGGTCTCGCGCGTCGCCGTGCGCGGGTTGTCCTCCTCGAACACCGAGGCATTGTTGACCAGGCAATCCAGCGGCCCGACCGCGTCCGTTGCGCGCGCGACGAGCTTGGCGGCGGCCTTCTCGTCCATCAGGTCGGCCTGGACGGCCGCCGCCTTGCCGCCGCCCGCCTTGATCTCGGCGACCGCGGATTCGGCGTTCTTCTTCGAGCGGTTGTAGTGCACGACCACGGTGGCGCCGGCGGCCGCCAGGTCCAGCGCGATGACGCGGCCGATGCGGCGCCCGGCGCCAGTGATCAGGACCGTGTGCGAGGCCATGTCGTTCATCGCCGGAGCATGGGGGATGGTTCAAGCGCGCGCAAGGGGCGGCCGGGACCCCGGTTTCAGCCGCCGGCGGCGACGCGTTCCGGCAGGCCGCGGAATTCGGCGATGACGTCCTCGTAGACACGACGCTTGAACGGCACGATCAGCCCAGGCAGTTCGTCCATCGCCACCCACCGCCAGCGGTCGAACTCCGGCTTATGATGGTTGTCGAGGACGAAGTCAGAATCCTCGCCGATGAAGCGGAGCGCGAACCATTTCTGTGTCTGACCACGGTACTTGCCGCCCCAGGCGACGTCGACCAAATCCGGCGGCAGGTCGTAGGTCAACCAGTCCCTGGTTTCGGCGACGATCTCCACCTTGCGTGTGCCGGTCTCCTCCTCGAGCTCGCGCAGCACTGCGTTCTCGGGCGTTTCGCCTTCGTCGATAGCGCCCTGCGGCATCTGCCAGGTGCCGTGGTGGCGCGACGAGCCGGCGCGTCGGCCGACGAATACCTTGCCTTGGCGGTTGATCAACATCGCGCCGACGCCGCGCCGATAGGGCAGCGCCGCCGCCGTCGGGGATTTGCGGCTGCTCATGGCGTTCCTGGCGGTTACTTTTTCGCCTGCGGGGCGGGCTGCTTGGCTGGCTGCTTAGCCGACTGCTTGGCCAACGCCGACACCGGGACCAGGGCCACTTTCTTCTGCTTCAGCGTCGTGGTCCAGTTGATCAGGCGCTCGATGGTGGCGGGATGGGGATGCGCGGCGGCGACCGCGACCGTGCGTTCGCGGACCAGTTGCTCGAGCTCGTTCAGTTTCGCCTCGACGGCCAGCCGCGACGGATCCTCGTCGAGGGTGATGTCGCTGATCACTCTCGGCAGGCCGACCTTGGCGGCAACCTTGGGTGTCGCCACGGTGCCCTGGGGACCGGTGGTGACGAGCATCAGGCCGCGCGCCTTCAGGGCCTCCAGCACCGGGGTCAGCAACGCCTCCGAGGTGCCGAAGCGTGAGCCCATGATCGTCGCCACGCCGGTGTAGCCCGAGACCTGGCTCAACACCAGCTCCAGGCGCTTGATGTTGTCTTCGGCACTGAGCGAGGTGTCGAGCGCCATCGGCCCGGCGTCGTAGACCGGGAAGCGGTCGCTTTCCATCGGCAACCCGAGCATCACCTCGTGACCGGCGAGCCTGGATCGCACCACCCAGTCGCTGAGGTCCTTGGCGTAGGGATCGAGCACTATCGTCACCTCGGCTGGCAGCTTGGTAATGGCGGCCATGCTCGCCGCCCGGCTCAGCCCGATACCGGTGATCAGGATCGCCACCCGCGGGCCCTCGTCGATCTTGTTGGGCCGGGCGTAGAGCTGCCACGCCATGGTGCCGTCCTTGCCGGCGATCGGCAGCGGCCCCGGTAGGCCCTGCTTCTTCTCGATCAGCCGGACGTCGGGGGTCGCCGGCAGTGCATCGCTTGCGCTCGCGGGCTGGTCGGGCAGCCGGTTGACGGTGCTTGAGGTTACCGCCGGGACGACGATGCCAGCGCCCTGGCCCGGGGCCCTGCCGCCGATGACGTTCAGCGAGCCGCCGAGCGGGTCGACGATGCCGCCGAACGGGCCGCTGACATCGCCGGTCTTGGCGGCGTAGCGGGGCGGCGGCGCGGTGCCGGCTGCTGGCGGAGCGGATTGCGGTTGGCCAGGCTGGGTAGCCGGGCGGGCGGCGCCGGGGGCGGAAGCAGGCCCGCTGGTGGCCGTCTGGCCCGGCACCGGCGTCACCAGGGTGTTGAGCGAGCCCGGAGCCGGCGGCAGCGCCATCGCGATGCGCGCGCCTTTTTTCTGCTCCTGGGGGGGTGCGGGCTTGCCGGCGGCAGTCTTCTTGTCGTCGGTGCCGCTACTAGAAAAATACCACCAGGCGCCACCACCGATCATGCCGAGCAGCAGCACGACACCACCCGCAGCGGCCATGATCAGCTGCTTTTGGCGCTTGTCGGCGACGCCTTCGCCTTCCTTGCCCTCTTCGCTTTCCTCCTTTTCGGCGCCGGCGGCGGAGTCCTCTTCCTCTTCGTCGCCGTCCTTGGACTTCTTCTTGCGCGCCAGGAAGGCCGGCAGCTTCAGGCGATCGGCCCAGCCTTTCTTCTTGCTGCCGTCCTCGCCTTCAACCTCGTCCGCGGTTTCGGCCTCGCGGACCTCGTCCTCGTCGCCATCCCCGGACTTCTTCTTTTTCTTGCGCGTGAGGAAGGCGGGCAGCTTCAGGCGATCACGCCAGGATTTTCCTCCGGCGTCGGCTTCGTGTTCTTCTTCCTCGTCGCCGGCCTTCGACTTCTTCATCGCAGGCTTGGCAGCGCCCGCCTTGGGAGCACCAGTCTTGGCAGCGCCCGTCTTCGGAGCACCCGCCGGCTTGACGTTGGCTTTTTTAGCAGTAGGCGGCTTCACGCGATCACCCAAATGGTTGTCTCATCATCCCCCTGGGTGCACTCGGCCGTCACGCGGCCGATGCTTTTTAGTTAGTCGTGGTCGCCACCCGGCCCGGGAACAGCGCCAGCCCGCGCAGCAAATCGAGCGCGCGGGTCAGCTGATAGTCCTGCTGTTCGGCCGGTTTTGTCTCCGCCGCCTTAGCCGGATCGACCGGCTTCTGGTCGGCCGGTCGCTTGTCCTGCTGGACGCCCTGGTCGGGCTTTTTCGGCGCCGCCTTGTCGGCCGGCGGAACCGTCGGATGGTCTCGCGGCTTCGCGCCCTCGGGCGCCTCGCCGTTCTCGAGCGCATTCCTGAAATCGGCCTCGCTGCGGCCCTTCGGTTGGTCGATGTTCTCGATCCGCGCCTGCTGGACAACAATGTCAGGCTGAATACCCTTGGCCTGGATCGAGTGCCCGGAAGGCGTGTAGTAGCGCGCCGTGGTCAGCCGCATGGCGCCATGTCCCGGCAGCGGCATGATCGTCTGCACCGAGCCCTTGCCGAACGACTTGGTGCCGAGAAGCACGGCGCGCCGATGGTCCTGCAGCGCGCCTGCGACGATTTCGGAGGCCGACGCCGAGCCGCCGTTGATCAGCACCACCATCGGCAAGCCGTTGGCGATGTCACCCGGCCGGGCATTGAAGCGCTGCGTATCCTCGGCCTTGCGCGAGCGGGTGGAGACGATTTCGCCCTTGTCCAGGAAGGCGTCGGCAACCGCCACCGCCTGATCCAGGAGCCCGCCCGGATTGTTGCGGAGATCGAGCACCACCCCTTGGATCTCCTTGCCGAGCTTCTTGTGCAACTCGGCCATTTCGGCCTTCAGGCCCTTGTCCGTCTGCTCGTTGAACGAGGTGATGCGGATGTAGGCGATCTTGTCCTCGACCTTCGAGCGTACCGAGGTGATCTTGATCACCGCGCGGGTCAGCGTCACGTCGAATGGCTTACCACCAGCGCGGACGATGGTCAGCTTGATGTCGCTGCCGATCTTGCCGCGCATCTTGTCGACCGCCTGGTTGAGGGTCATGCCCTGCACCGTCTCGCCGTCGAGATGGGTGATGATGTCTACCGGCTTGATTCCGGCGCGATGGGCGGGCGTGTCGTCGATCGGCGAAATCACCTTGACGTAGCCGCTCTCCATCGTCACCTGGATGCCGAGGCCGCCAAACTCGCCCTTCGTGTTGACCTGCATTTCGCGAAAGTTCTTGGCGTTGAGGTAAGCGGAATGAGGATCCAGCGCCGCCAGCATGCCGGTGATCGCGGCTTCGATCATCTCCTCGTCGGTCGGCTGCTCGACGTAGTCGGAGCGCACGCGCTCGAACACGTCGCCGAACAGGTTGAGGAGTCGGTACGTGTCGACGTCGTTCTTCTTCTTCGTCTCGGCCGACCACGCGACGCCCGGGACCATCAACGGCGACAACAAGAAGGCGACGGCGACCGCCGCCACGATCATACGAGGTTTCATGCTCGAACCTTACCTTTGCGCCGCCAGCCACGGCAGCGGGTTAATCGGCTGGCCGTTACGCCGGAGTTCGACGTAAAGGACCGGCCTGCGTGTGTCGGTGCGTCCCATGACGCCAACCGGTTCGCCGGCCACGACCCATTGGCCGATAGTACTATCAATCCGCGAGAGCCCTGCGAGAAGGCTATGATATCCCTCGCCGTGTTCGATGATCAAGAGTTCCCCGTAGCCGCGGAACTGACCGGCGTAGACGACGTTTCCCTCGTATGGCGCCACCACTTGCGCGCCGGGCGCGGTCTCCAGCGTCAGGCCCTTCTGGGTCAGGCCGGTCGACGACACCTCGCCGTAGCGCCCGAGAATTCGCCCGACCACCGGCGGCGGCAACTTGCCGCGTTGGCCGGTTATCGGCGCCCCGGTCAGCCCCGCCGGCAGGCCCTCGACGGTGGGTGCGGTTTCCGGCCGCGGCGATTCGTCCTTGCCGGGCTTCGGCGCCGCCGCGCGCGTGCGCTCGGCCAGCTGCTGGCGGCTCTTACGCACCCGGTCCAGAAGCTCTCGCAAATCCGTCGCCTGCGCCGCCAGCTCGTTCATCCGCCTCGCCGCCGCCCGCGCTTGCGCCAACGTGCGGTGCTTGAGCGCCGTCTGTTGGCCGAACAGCGCCGCCAGCCGCCGCCGCTCGGTCTCAAGGCCGAGAGTGACCTGGTCGAACTGCGCCTTCTTGGCCGCCACGTCGCGCCGCGCCGCCGCCAAGCTGTCGATGTCGTCGCGCAAGCGCAGCGCGCGCGCTTCGATCTCGGGCACCGCGGCGCGCAACAGGATCGCGCTACGCACCGTGTCGCTGGGCGGGATCGGCTGCGTCATCAGCGCCTCCGGCGGGTAGCGCGCCACCCGTTCGAGCGCCACCAGCACCTTCGCCAGTTGCCCGCGCCGCGCTTTCAGGCGGTCGAACTTGGCGTCCTCCTTGGCGCGCAGGTCGGCAAGGTCCTTCTCCACCTCGGCGGCGCGCCGCTCCTGTTCCTGGATGATGCTGGCGGCGGCGACCATATCGCGGCGGAGGCGCGCCAGCTCGTTATCGATCTCAATCGCCTTCTCCTTCAGCTGACGCGACTTCTGGCGCCCCTCGTCGATTGCCTTCTCCAGCGCCTTCAGCCGCTGGCCGGGGTTTTCATCGCCGGGCTTCTTGGTCTCCGCCGCCGCGACGATACCGGCGAACGCGACCGCCAGCAGTGCGGCGACGAAGCCTGTCGAAACGTGGGCGATAACGGGATTGGCGGTCATTGCGCGGCGGCGGTTGCCGCCTTCTTAGGCTCGATCAACGAGCGGCCGGTCATCTCGGCCGGCTGCTCGAGCCCCATCAGGCCGAGGACGGTCGGCGCCAGGTCCGACAGTCGACCGCTGCGCAGCCCTTTGACCCAGGCCGGCGCGTTGACCATCAGCACCGGCACCAGGTTCATCGTGTGTGCGGTGTGCGGCTGGTCGCCGGCCTCGTCGAGCATGCGCTCGCAGTTGCCGTGGTCGGAGGTGACGATCAGCACGCCGCCGGCCTTCGTCACCGCTTTTTCGAGGCGGCCGAGGCAGCGGTCGATGCACTCCGCCGCCTTGATCGCCGCCGCCAGGATACCGGTATGGCCGACCATATCGCCGTTGGCGTAGTTGACGACGATCAGATCGAAGCGCCCGCTCTCGATCGCCCGCACCAACTTGTCGGTGACCTCGTCGGCCGACATTTCCGGCTTCAGGTCGTAGGTAGCAACCTTCGGCGACGGCACCAGGATCCTCTCCTCGCCGGGGAAAACCTCTTCGCGGCCGCCGTTGAGGAAAAAAGTGACGTGGGCGTATTTCTCGGTCTCGGCGATTCGGAGTTGTTTGAGCCCGGCATCGGCGACCAGCTGGCCCAAGATGTTCGTCAGTTCCTCGCCCGGGAACAGCGCCGCGAAGTATTTATCGAGGGCTCCGGAGTATTCGACCATGCCGAGGCGCGCCGCCAGCTTGGGCATCTTCGGACGCGGGAACTCCTTGAACGCCGGGTCGGCAAGCGCGGTCAGGATCTGGCGCGCCCGGTCGGCGCGGAAATTCGCCATCAGCACGCCATCGCCGTCCGCCATGCCGGCGTAATCGCCGATCACCGCCGGCACCATGAACTCATCGTTGACGCCATGATCGTAGCTGGCCCGGATGGCGGCGAGCGCGTTGGGATGCTTTTCGCCTTCGGCCAACACCAGCACCCGCCACGCCATCTCGAGGCGCGGCCAGCGCTTGTCGCGGTCCATGGCGTAATAGCGTCCGCCGACCGTAGCGACGCGCACGCCTTCGGCGTTCTTGAGGTCGTCGAGCAGTTTCTTGACGTAGCCCTTGGCGCTTTTCGGCGGCGTGTCGCGGCCGTCGAGGAAGGCGTGGAGGGCGACCGGCACGCGCGCCTCGGCGACGATCCTGGCCAGCGCCGCCATGTGGTCCTGGTGCGAATGCACGCCGCCCGGCGAGACCAGCCCCATCAGGTGGCAGATGCCGCAGCTTTTCTTCAGCGCCGAGATGAAACTGCGGAGCGCCGGGTTCTTCGCCAGCGTGCCGCTTTTCACCGCCGCGTCGATGCGTGGCAGGTCCTGCATGATGATGCGCCCCGCGCCGATGTTCATGTGGCCGACCTCGGAGTTGCCCATCTGCCCGGCCGGCAACCCGACCTCCTCGGCCGACGCGTCGAGCCGTGCCATGGGCACGGTCGCTACCAGCCGGTTCCAGTTCGGCAGGTCAGCGAGCGCGATGGCGTTGTGGTCGCGTTCTTCGCGCTCGCCCCAGCCGTCGAGCACGCACAGCACCACGGGGCGCGGCGCGGATCGCGGGCGGACGATGGGATTTCCGGGCTTCGGCATCGGTTCACTATATAGGTGTCCGCGGGTTACCGACGATAGCGCCGGCTCCGATAAGAGAGTCTTAAGGCGGATTCCGTAGCCGGCCCGCCGCGACGATCGGCGGAAATGTGCGATTCCCCGCGCCGTTCAAAGACTTGTCCGCCGGCATGCTGAACGCGCCAAGTCCTCATCTGGCCCTCGAAACACACCCCGGAATTGCGAATCGGCGGTGGAGTCCGTCTTTATCCGTATTGACCGGGGGTTGAAGCCGGGGTTCGATTCCGTATCAGCGACCTTCCGGGACACCGCCAATCACGACACCCGGGGCGGCGATCCGCGGATGCCGACATTTCCGCGTGCGCGACGCCCGCGCAACCAAGGGAGAGTTTCATCCATGCCATACTTGAAGGGAGCAACGGTCGGCCGCGCCGCCGCAACGGTCGCGTCGTTGCTGGCGCTGGCGTTGGCCGCGCCCGCCGCCGACGCCGCCAGCGCCGAGGCCGGCAAAACCAAGGCCGAGCCGTGCATGGCCTGCCACGGAGAGAACGGCGTCAGCGTCGCCGACGACATTCCGAACCTGGCCGGCCAGAAGGCCAAATACATCGAGGCGCAACTCAAGGCGTTCAAGGCCGGCAAGCGCAAGAACGACCTGATGAACGCCATCGCGCCGCAGCTTTCGGACGCCGATATCGCCGATCTGGCGGCGTTCTTCTCGGGGCTGGCGCCCACCGGCACAGAGAAATCGAAGATGTCGGCGAAGGTGGCGAAGACCAACGTCACCTTCCCCGAGGACTACAAGAAGACCTATACCCTCTATCACACCATCAACTTCCCCGACCGCAAGCAGGTACGCGACTACTTCGGCAACCCGGAAGTAATGGCGGCGGTCAAGGCCGGCAAGCCGGTCCCAAACGGCGGCATGGTGTTCGTCGAGGTGTATAGCGTGAAGTTGGAAGGCAACAAGCCGGTGACCGCCGCCGACGGCTTCTATGTGCGCGACAAGCTGACGCTGTACACGGCGATGGCGAAGGGCAGCGGCTGGGGCAAGGAGATCCCGGAAATCCTGCGCAACGGCGACTGGCACTATGCCGTATTCTCGGCCGACAAGAAGCGTCGCGACACCACCAATCAAGCGACCTGTCTCGCCTGCCACAAGCCACTCGACAAAGACGACTACCTGTTCACCATCAAGGAGATCAAGGCGAAGGTAAAGTGATCTAGGCGGCCGACGTGGCCGCGAAGGCCTATTGGCGATGATAAGGGTGGCCAGAGAGGATCGCTTGGGCACGGTAGATTTGCTCGGCCAGCATGGCACGCACCATCAGGTGCGGCCACGTCATCTGCCCGAGGCTGATCGTCAGCGCGGCCTTCCTGCGCACCATCTCGTCGAGGCCGTCGGCGCCGCCGATCAGGAAAACCAAATCGCGCACGCCGTCGTCGCGCCACCGGCCGAGCCTTTTGGCGAAGGCGACGCTTGAAAACGGCTTGCCGCGCTCGTCAAGAGCGACCACGACCGCGCCTTTCGGCGCTTCGGCCAGCAACAACTCGCCTTCCCGCCTGATCAGCGCCGGCGGCGGCAGCCTCTTCTTCTCTTCGACTTCCTTGAGCTCGAGGGGAAACGTGATGCGGCGGGCGAAGTGCTCGTAGAGCGAATGCTCGGGGCCGGCCTTCCAATGGCCGACGGCGGCGACTTTCAGTCGCATGGGGTTCCTCCCGGAATTTGCCGGTTGCGTCGCGGTCCCAGACGCGGGGCCGGCGCCGCGCGATCTTCTCTATTGCCGCCCAGCGCTTAAGCGGTTATGCCGCGCCTCATGGCGTCAGCCGCCTCGGACTTCGGACCTTTCCCCCACATCTTGTCGAGGTTGTAGAAGTCGCGGAACTCGGGGCGGAACAAATGCACGATCACATCGCCGGCGTCGATCAGCACCCAGTCGCAGGCGGGCACGCCTTCGGCGGCGACGCCTTTCAGGCCCTTGGCTTTCAGTTTTCGCTGGAGGTGGTCGGCCATGGTGCCGACCTGGCGTTGGGATCTGCCGTTGGCGATGACCATGAAATCGGCGATGTCGGTCTTGCCAGCGAGGTCGATGACGACAATGTCCTCAGCCTTGTCGTCGTCGAGGGATTTCTCCACCAGCTTGAGCAGCGCGGCCGTTGCCGGTGGATCAGTTCGCTCACGTGGTATGGGTGGCCTCCTTTCTTTCTAGCCGTTACGTTTCGCAACCCGGGCTTCGGCGGGCTTGTCGCCCCGGGCGCGAATCCTGGTTGCCGATTGGGCGTTCAAGGGCGTCATCAGGAACACCCACGCCGGCGGTCTCCTGTCGGCCAACTGGGCGGCCCGTTCGGCCTTCACCCGGCGTCGGGAGAACCGCCTGGCCGCCTTGGAAACCAGGGCCTTACCAGAATAGTTTGGCCGCGCGAAAACCGCAACCGGGACGGCGTGGAAGATTTCCATCCAGTCCTTCCAGCGCTCGATGTCGATCAGGTTGTCGGCTCCCATGATCCACACGAACCGGAAGCCCGGGTAGTGCTCGCGGAGCGCCGCCAGGGTATCGACCGTATAGCGGGTGCCAAGCACGCGCTCGATGTCGGTGACCCACAGCTTGCGGCCGCGGGCGATGGCGCGGGCGCGCCGGAGTCGCTCCTTCAGGGGCGCCATTTCCGCCTCGGGCTTCAGCGGGTTATGCGGCGACACCAGCCACCACACGTTGTCGAGGTCGAGCTTTTCCAGCGCCAGCCGGCTGATGTGCAGGTGCCCCTCGTGGGCGGGGTTGAAGGAGCCCCCGAGCAGGCCGATGCGGGGGCGCCTGCCGTGGCGTCGCGGCGGTCGTCTTCTCACTTAAGACCAGGCTCCCGCTCGCTCATGGCCGGCATTGGCCATCGCCACGGACCACGTATTTCATGCTGGTCAGCTGCTCGACACCGACCGGCCCGCGGGCGTGCAGCTTGCCGGTCGAGATGCCGATCTCGGCGCCCATGCCGAACTCGCCGCCGTCGGCGAACTGCGTCGAGGCGTTGACCAGCACGATGGCGCTGTCGACGTTCTTCAGGAATTTCTCCGCCGCCTCGGCGTTGCCGGTGATGATGCTGTCGGTGTGGTTGGAGCCGTGGCGGGCGATGTGGTCGATCGCCTCGTCGACACCGTCCACCACCTTCACGGCGATGATCGAGTCGAGATACTCGGTGTCCCAGTCGGCGGCGGTCGCCGGCTTGACGCGCGGATCGGCGGCGCGTACTTCGGGGTCGCCGCGCACCTCACAGCCGGCGGCGATCAGGTCGTCGAGGATCGGCTTCAGCATCCCCTTCACCGCGGCGCGGTCGATCAGCAGCTTCTCGGTGGCGCCGCAGATGCCGGTGCGGCGCATCTTGGCGTTGAGCACCACTTTCCTCGCCATCTCGGGATCGGCGTCTTTGTTGACGTAGGAATGGCAGTTGCCCTCCAGGTGCTTGAACAGCGGCACTCGGCTTTCGGCGCTGATGCGTTCGACTAGGGACTTGCCGCCGCGCGGCACGATGACGTCGATGAGCCCGGTCATGGTCAGCATTTCGCCGACGGCGGCGCGGTCGCGGGTCGGCACCAGTTGGATCGCCGCTTCCGGCAGCCCGGCCGCTTTCAGCCCCACGCTGAGCGACTCCATGATCGCCTGCGACGAATGGAAGCTTTCCGAGCCGCCGCGCAGGATCGCTGCGTTGCCGGCCTTCAGGCACAGCCCGCCGGCGTCGGCGGTGACGTTGGGCCGCGATTCGAAGATGACGCCGATGACGCCGAGCGGCACCCGGAGCCGCTGGATGTGGAGGCCGTTGGGGCGGTCCCACTCGGCGG
>Ga0214472_10003044_pt1 | contig 17845 bp, 14 predicted proteins | sample RVTome_6_FD_207662 | JGI IMG/M metagenome (GOLD analysis project Ga0214472, IMG submission 207662) | Soil microbial communities from uranium-contaminated site in the Upper Colorado River Basin, Wyoming, United States - RVT140D175 | ecosystem: Environmental > Terrestrial > Soil > Contaminated >...
GACGTATTCTGCGCAGGCGTAGGGTAATTCGCAACCTACCTGATAGGTCGCCTGATGCGGCGGTCTGGGGCTGGTGCCGAATGCGGACGTTACGCGTTTAGAGGCCGCGCAATCTTCCCGTTCGGGGCGAGTCTGCTTGGAAAGAGCGCTATGATGGATAGAATGGACAGACTGGACGATTTCATGCCGACTTCGATCGGCAATGCGGATCGCAAAACTTCCGATCTTTACGGCATTCGTGAAATTGCGGACATGCTCGGTATTTCGCTGAGAGCAATCCGGTTCTACGAACAGAAGGGTCTTGTGGCGCCGGGCCGCGACGGGCGGTATCGGGTTTACCGTGAAAGCGAGATCGAGCGGCTCCGCTTCATTCAGGAATATCGCCGGGCCGGTTTCAGTCTCATGGAAATCCGAACGCTTATCCGGAAATTGAACAAGACGCCGGGCGACGATCGCAAAGAGCTCTTGGTGAAAACCTATCTGGACAAGCGTCTGTCCGATATCAAAGAGGAAAAGGAAATCCTGAAAGAGCAGGAAGCGGCCGCCCTGCGCATGGCGCATGCGGCGTAGCGACTAGCCCGCATTTCTCACACTGGCCACGGTCTGCGTCGCGCTCAGGGACCCGTCGGCAAGGAGCGCCGCGAAAAGCGTAGCGGGGCTTACGGTTGAGCGGCGCCCGCAAGTCGGATCATTCCGACTTGCTCGTCCTGGTGCCAAACACGGATAGATCCGTGTTTGGGTGCCGTCCGACGGGTCCCTGAGCGCGACCCTTCGGGCGGCGCCGTGCCGCCGACAGGATGCGTCGAGCTGCTTGCCCGATGTCCCACATCGCGCCGCGCAGCTCTCCTACCCTGTCGGCGGGACGGCACCGCGCAGACCATGGCCAGTGTGAGAAATACGGGCTAGGCGGCGGAGTGGTCAACACCCGCCGCTTTCCTTTGCGCAAGGGCGTGGAACTCCACGTCAACAGCGTCCCGCGCCATTCGGCAAGGCGGGTACCCAAGCACACCATCCCATCAATAGGCGGCGATCTGCAGGCCAGCATCCATAAGCATGGATGCGATGGTGGTTGCGAAACTGTCTTCAAAGCCTCGCCGGATCAGCCGCTCCTTCGGGCTTTTGGCGAAACCGGGTTCGGTCTGCACCAAACTGTCGACCGCGCGGCGCGCAGCATCCAGGTCACCGGATTCCAGGGCTGTGAGCGCGCGCACGATATCGGCCAGGACGCTGTTGTGATCGACAAATCTGCCCGCCGCGCGACTGGCCATTGCCTCGTTGCCGGAGAAATGGGCGCCGATAAACAAATGGAAATTAAACCAATCCGGTTTCGTCAGAGCTAATTGTTCAACGTTCAACATGATCGGCATGGCTTGTGCGAAGGTTCCCCGGGCAACCAGATAACTGCCGTAATCGGCGAGAATGTCCAAATCTGCCGGATTGAGCGAAACGGCCTTTTCGCCGGATAGGCCGGCGTTGATATGATCGCCGGCGACCTTGTAATAGGCGAACATGGCCTGGTGTGCCCGGGCGCTTGAAGGGGCGTGATTCAAACCCCGAATTGCATACCGATAGGCCGCAGGCAGGGGCGGTTCGCCCAGGCCGGCATAGCCGGCGCGGTAAATGTCAAGAATGAGAAATGTCAGGGCGGCGTTCATGGAGGGCGAAGTCGAACCGGCGTCCATCAGGCGCTTGGCGCAGGCCAGGGATGATGCGTGTCCCTCGGGGGTACGGGCAGCGAAATAGGCGTAGGCGCCGATCAGGCAGCGCAGGCTGTCAGGCAGGCCCGTTTGCCGTCTGATATCCGCGAAAATTACGCCGTTCGGCGAGAACAGCGAGGCGAGTTCCGCGCCGAGCAATTCCGGGACGTTGCGTTTGGCCATATCGGCTGGCCTGCCGGAAAGCCTGTCGCGCGACCAGATCACCGTGTGGTCCCGCAGGCGAATCAAACGTCCGAAAAAGCGGACGGAATCGCCGCGCGGTTCCGCACTGACCGTATAATGATAATCGCCGGTCAGTGTCCGGAAGTCCAGCGAGGAGGATTGTTCGGCGACGCCCAGCAATTCCAGATCGTCGAACCCGTGCAAGACCATATCGAAAGCCGAGGCGAGTTCGGATGAGGAATGCCAATCCGGCATTTGGCCGGAACCGGGACTGACCACGGAGACACTGATTGTCGGGAGCACGGCAAGATCCGCGGTCCGGTTTTGATATTGCTTCTGATCTGAAACGCGTTCGGCTTCCCAGGGGGGGAAACGCCACAGGTTCAATGCCAGCAGGCCGAGGATGACGGCGATAAGGCCAGGAATCAGTCGACGGACGGAAAAGATCCGTTTGGTGACAGTCTGCGACATAAAGTGCGGGACTTCCTGCGCGTCCGATGCAGCCTGTGAATTCGAGCGGTTGCCCTGCTTTGCAAAATTCGGGACGTAGGACCCTCGTTTGATTTCGATTCGCACGGGGTCGGCCGCGCCGCTTTCCGAATAATAAAGCTGCAGGGCTTGCCGAAGACGTCCCGCCAGAACCCGCACGGCGGGGTCCAATTGCGGGTCGAAGGATTCCGGCTTTCCCAGGGCTTCGACGGCAATGGTATACGCCTTGATCGCACCGGCATTGCCTTCGAGCGCCTCGCCGGTGACAAATGCCAGGAATGCCGACAATTGCGGCGACATTTGAAACCCCTTCGACGCCAGGATTTTGTCCCTGCAGCGCTCGATTTCGACGCGGTCGATAGCCTGCGGTCCCATTTTGTCGATCGTAGCCTCCTGCGGGTTTCGTCTCTTCCCGTATGTGCAATCCATCAAAGTAGGATGGGAGTAAAAATAGTTTATTACCTACTAATTTTATCCATAAGAAAAATATGCGAACATTTAGAATGTCGCGCTTGCCAGTGTTAATGCGTTTAGTTTTCTTTAAATTTAAAAGTGCGTAGCTGTCTAAAATCTTGAACTTGAATTGATTGAGATGTCTGATCAAAGGGCCATTTGAGGCTCTCGAGTCCAAGCAGATTTACTTTTGCCGAAAATTTCAAATGCGGCTCGGCAATTCCATCTTATTGAAACGCATGATACCGTAAAAAGTTCCATGCCAATCAGAAGGAATCTTCGGCGCGGGCGCCAAGCCTGTCGCCCGAAAATTGATTTGCCGGATGCGCGCGGCGTTTCGAACCTTCAACCGAGGTTCCCTCGGGAGGTATTTTCCGGCATCGGAGTCGCCAGCATTCGATTCGTGGTTTATAACCCACCCCTTCCCTTTGCGAGGGTGCCGACGCCTGCTGGCGCGACGCCCCGCCGCTTGCTTCCCGGACAATCCATTTCCATGATGACGTATTCGCCTGAAATGATCGCGCTCGTTCTTGGCGGGTTTCTGCTCGGCGGAATCAGCAAGGGATTGATCGGGATGGGTCTGCCGGTGGTGGTGCTGGCGATCATCGCCGGCCCCCTCGGGGTCGCCTCGTCGCTGTCGCTGCTGGTGGTTCCGGCGATCCTTACGAATATCTGGCAGGCCCTGGATGGAGGCGCCTTGCGGGAAATTCTGCGCCGGCTATGGCCGTTCTATATCGCCGCATCGCTCGGCGTCGTGGTCGGCGGGCTGATTCTCGCCGGCAGCAGCGAAGAACTGATGCTCGCCATCCTGGGCCTGGTCCTGACGGTCTATTCCATTCTGACACTCATTTCCCCGCCGATTCCGGCGCCCGGCCGGCATGAAACCTGGATGGCGCCGTCGGCGGCGCTGCTCGGCGGCGTCATGTTCGGCATGGTCGGCAATTTCATCGTTCCGGGAATTCTTTACCTGCAGGCGCTCGGACTCAAGCGCGACGTTCTGGTGCAGGCCCTCGGCGTCAATTTCATCGTGATTTCCTCGACACTGGCGCTGTCGCTCACCAGTCACAACCTGATCGCGTGGGATTCGTTCCTCTTGAGCTGTTTCTGTGTGCCGGCGGCGTTTGCCGGCATGTTCATCGGGCGCCATGTGCGGCGTTATGTTTCCGAGAGCGGCTTCCGGAAAACCTTCCTTTTCGCGCTGCTGGCGACGGGGATCTACACGTTCTTCCGCGCCGTGCTGTAGCATCGGGTCGCCGACCCGCTCTCCCTTCGTTTTTTTCGCGCGATTTTATCCGATAGCCGCCCCGCATCGCGTGCCGGACAGGCTCTAGCGGGGCGTGCCGTGGAGAGCGTCGACCCAGCCGGCGGGCGGTTCCTTGCCCGGGTGCAGCGCGCCGCAGGATTTACAGGTGCGTTGCTCTTGATCGCCGTAAAAGGCGCTGAACAGCGGCGGCAGATCCTTGACGATGTCGTTGAGTTTGACCTCCACCCGGTGAACCTTCTCGCCGCAGGAAAAGCAGAACCATTCGAACCCGTCCAGATCCTGTTCGCGGCGGGTGCCTTCGACCACCAGACCGATCGATCCCGCCACCGGGCGCTGCGGTGAATGGCGGGCATGGGGCGGCAGCAGGAAGACTTCGCCCTGCCGGATCGGCACGTCGTAGATCGCGCCGTTTTCGGCGATCTTCAGCATCATGTCGCCGCGCAATTGATAGAAAAATTCCTCTACCGGATCATCGTGAAAATCGACCCGCTGGTTGGGGCCGCCGACGATCATCACCACCATGCCGGTCTTTTCGTCGAACAATTGCTTGTTGCCGACCGGCGGTTTCAAGAGATGTTCGTTCTCGGCGATCCAGCCTTGAAAATCGAACGGCTTGAAACCGGGATGTAGGGGCATGGAAAGGTCTCCGAAAGAACAGGCGAACGCCTGCATGGCCGCCTGGGCGGTATCGTGGTGAAGTTATGCGGCACCAGGTAACGGATCAAATGAATTAAGTGGAATTGGCTATCCGGTTTTGCGATAACAGACCATGCCGACGGATCATCGCCATATCAAGATCACCGAACGCGTTTCAACCCGCCTGAAGCTCAAACAGCTTCGGCTTCTGGTCGCCATTTCGCAGCATCGCAGCATCCTGCACGCGGCGCAGGAATTGAACATCTCCCAGCCTGCGGCAACCAAACTGATCAAGGATCTGGAAGCGGATTTCGGGGTGACCCTGTTCGAACGCACCAATCGCGGCGTGGCGCCGACGGCCTATGGCGATGCTCTGATCAAGCACGGCAAGCTGATCCTGGCGCAGATCGCCAACGCCGCCCAGGAACTGGACGATCTCAGCGAAGGGGCCGGAGGACGGGTCGTCGTCGGCACGCTTCTGGCCGCGTCCGCTTCCCTGCTGCCGCAAACCATCCAACGGCTGCATCGGCTGCGGCCGAACGTCACCATCGCCATCCGGGAAGGCACCAACAGTGTGCTGATGCCGGCCTTGCGGCTCGGCGATGTCGATATGGTGGTCGGCCGGCTGCCGGAATACCGGCATCGCCAGGAATTGGTGCAGGAAAGCCTGTTCGTCGAACAGATCCGTATTGTCGTCCGCCCCGGGCACGTCCTGGCGCGGGGCGGCGAGGTCGATCTGCAGGACCTGGCTTGCCGGGAATGGATCCTGCCGCCGCCGGACACGACCCTGCGCCGTCAGATCGACAAGGAATTTCTGGATCGCGGCCTGGCCCCGCCGCTCAACGCGGTGGAATCCGTGTCCTTCCTGACCAATCGCACGTTGCTGACGACAACGGACATGCTGGGGGCTTTTCCGTTCCATGTCATTGAGAACGAAATCAGGCTGGGTATCCTGGCGGTCGTGCCCTGCCGCCTGAATCTGATCTCGATCCCGGTCGGCGTGTCGTACCGGCGCACTGGCGGCCTGACACCCGCCGCAGCCGGATTTCTGGACATGCTGCGCGGCAATGCGGAAGACTTGCGCAATGCGCCGGATTTTCAAATCTCGTTCATATGACGATGGCGCGCCTCCGGTTGCGCACCGCGCGCACGACGCTCATGGCGGTGAGTGCGGAGGATTTCGGATTGTCCGGCAACGGATTGCCTTCCAGGATCAGATGCAGGCGCCCGAAAGCGCCCTCGGCTTCGATCTCATGCACATTGCGGGTCACGCCCGGATCGGCGATCAGTTCCACGCGGGTTGCATCGAGGCCGAGGCCGGCAAGCGCCACGGTGGCGGCGACATTGGCGTTTTTCGGATAAAGCGATGCGGCCTCGCGCGCGGATCCGCGGAAATGGCAGGCCGGCGCGGCCAGGGTCTGCAGATCGAGCTGGGTTTCGGCCGGGGAGCCGATCCAGCCCAGGGGCGGTTTGCGGCCGCGATACACTACGCGATCCAGGCCGCCGACCTGCGCTGCCGCCAATGCATCAATGCCGCCGATCGCACCGGGCAGAAGATGCAGGCTTGCGCCTCCCGCCCGGGCCGCCTCGTCCAGCCGCGCCACAAGACCGGGATCGGCCAAAGCCCCGACGGATACGGTCAGGAGATCAATGCCGCGGGCCAGAAGGGCGGGGCCGTGCGCGGCCAAAGCCTGGTGGCCGGCGCAATCGACCGCCAGATCGATCCCGGCCGGCAGGGTCTCGATGTCGTCAATAACCGGGATCGCGTCGCCGAGGACGGCCCGAGCGGCCGGAACCCGGCCGGGTCGGCACAAAACGGTGATCGATCCGGCATCCTCGCCGGCGCGAAGCCGCGCGATGACGGCGCCGGCAATGGCGCCGTGGCCGATGATCAAAATGCCTGGCATGGGACCTCCCGTAAATTCGAACCCAAGGCGGACGGACCCGCAACCGGGCCAGGGGGTGAAGCGCATGGGCCGGCGCGCATACCCTTCAAAGGCAATTGCCTGCTATCAATGTGCCAGCCTTGCGTCTCCTTGGCTATTCTGTTTTGGAATATCAGATTCGAAAATTGGTATTTGTAAACCTGCGGAAAGCTTTCCACTGTGGCGTGCAACCGCCCTGGTGAATCGCCTGCGCGCGCCGCCGCAACCCGTTTCGAGCTGCCCCTTGCCCCCGGTCCTTTCCGCTTCCAAAGGTCATTGCGCCGTCGCGGCCGAACCCGCCCCGGCCGGCGCGCCGGCGATGGGCGCCCGGCTGCAACGGCGGGAAGATTTCGCCCTGGTGACGGGCCGGGGCCGCTTCGTCGACGATATCCGGCTGGCGGATGCGCTGCACGTGGCATTCGTGCGCAGCACCGCCGCCCATGGCCGGATCAAGGCGATCGACGCATCCGAGGCGCGGGCCGGTCCCGGCGTCGCCGCGATCTATACAGGCGCGGACGTTGCCGATCTCGGAGACCTTACGGTCAACCAGGTCGTGGACGGCATGAAGATCCCGCCCTTTCCGGTTCTGGCCGGCATGCAGGTGCGGGCGGTCGGCCAGCCGGTCGCCGCCGTTCTGGCGATGACGGCAAATCTCGCGGCGGATGCGGCCGATGCGGTTCTCGTCGAAATCGATGCGCAGCCGGCCCTTGCGACGCTTGCGGATGCGGCCCGTGGCGATGCCTTGTTCGAGGCTGTTCCGGGCAATATTGTCCTGCACAAAACCTGGCGGGCCGGCCGGGTCGACGAGATCTTCGCCGGGGCGGCGCATGTGGTGCGGGCCGAAGCGAAGCATCCCCGGCTGGCGCCGACATCGCTCGAGCCCAGGGGCATCGCCGCCGATTACGACGCGGCGACGGGCGGTCTGACCGTCTGGCTGACGACCCAGACGCCGCATCGTTCGCGCACGGATCTGGCCCGGATTCTCGGGCTCGACTCGGCGCTGATCCGCTTGATCGCCCCGGATGTGGGTGGCGCCTTCGGCATGAAGGCCTCGCTCTATCCCGAAGAGGTGCTGGTCGCCTGGGCCGCCTGGACGTTGAAGCGCCCGGTGCGCTGGACCGCCAGCCGCAGCGAAGACCTGTTGTCGGCAAGCCATGGCCGTGGCGGATGGAATTGTGGGTCCCTGGCGGTTTCCGAGGACGGCAGGTTCCTGGCGCTGAGGGCCGAAATGATCGCGCCTCTCGGCCATTGGCTGACCAACAGCGCGGCGATTCCTGCATGGAATGCTGGGAGAATCCTGCCCGGACCCTATGCGGTCGAGGCCGTGGACATATCCGCCAGGGCGCTTTTGACCCATACGGCGCCGGTCGGCATCTATCGCGGCGCGGGACGCCCGGAGGCGGCGCTTTTGATGGAGCGCCTGGTGGAGGAGGCGGCGCGGGCGACCGGCCTGGATCCGGCCGAAATCCGCAGACGCAATCTCATCGGGTCCGAATGCATGCCCCATGCCGGTCCGACCGGCATCGTGCTGGATTCGGGGAATTATCCGCAGGCGCTGGAAACGTTTTGCCGCTTCGCCGGCTATGAGGACTTGAAAAATGAACGCGATGCGCGACGGGCCGCGGGCGAGACCACCGGCATCGGTCTGGCGTTTTACGTGGAGCCCTGCGGCCGCGGATGGGAAAGCGCCAGGGTGGAGCTTTGCGCCGATGGCCGGATCGTCGGCTACACCGGGTCCAGCAGCCAGGGCCATGGCCGCGAAACTGCCTATGCGCAGATCGTGGCCGACGTTTTCGGCGTTGATCCCGACAAAGTCGAGATCCGGGCCGGCGACACCGCGACCTGTCCGAACGGCATCGGCGCGGTCGCCAGCCGCAGCACCGCCATCGGCGGATCCGCCCTGTTGGCGGCGGCCCGGGAAGCGAAGGCGAAAGCGGATCGCGACGGCGGCCCGGCGGTCGCCGAAACGGTCTACGAAACCGGTGGCGAAGCCTGGGGCTATGGCTGTCATCTCGCCGTCGTCTCGATCGACGTGGAAACCGGCGTGCTGACCGTCGAACGCATTTTCTGCCTCGACGATGTCGGAACGGTCATCAATCCCATGCTGGTCGAAGGCCAGATCATGGGGGGTGTGGCGCAGGGCTTCGGCGAGGCGATGCTGGAAGAAATCGTCTATGATGCAGACGGGCAATTGCTGACCGGTTCGCTCAGCGACTATGCGCTGCCGCGCGCCGACCGGGTGCCTGAAATCCGCATTGCGGCCATGGCGACGCCGTCGCCGTTGAATCTTCTGGGGGCAAAGGGCGTCGGCGAGGCGGGCGCCATCGGCGCGCCGGCGGCGATTCTCAACGCCGCCCTCGATGCGCTGACGCCGCACGGCGTCCGCGATCTGACCATGCCGCTGACTGGTGGAAAAATCTGGAGCGCCATCGCGGCGGCCCGAAAGGCAGGAAACGATGAAGTATAGGAAGAGCGAAGCCAAGGACTATTCCCGCGAACATATGCGCGGCATCTGGGCGGCCGCCCTCAATCCGATGCGTCCGGATTTTTCCCTCGACGAAGCCGGCCTCAGGGCCAATATCGACCACTGGATCGACGATCTGGGCATTGAAGGCTTTTTCATCGCCGGCAAGCAGGGCGAGTTCTTTTCCCTGTCGATGGCAGAGCGCAAGCGCAATTTCGAAGTGGCGGTCGAAGCCTGCGACGGGCGGGCGGGCACCATCCTGTCGTGTTCGGATCAGAATATGGACCAGGTGATCGAACTGGCCAGACATGCAGAGGCGGTCGGCGCCGATTATATCGTGGTGCATGCGCCCTTGCTGCATTTCCTGACCGAGCGGGACGACACCCTGTATGAATATTACCGGGCGATCTGCGATAAGGTGAATATCGGAATCGCCCTGTGGAGCCATCCGGATTCCGGCTATCTGATGAGCCCGAAGCTTTGCGCCCGCATCGCCGAATTGCCGAACATCATCGCTATCAAATATTCCGTGCCGCGGGAAATGTATGCGGAATTGACGCGCCTGGCCGGCGACAGGATCCTGGTTTCCACCGCGTCGGAGGAGGCGTGGTTCGACAATATCGTCGATCTTGGCTGGCAACTCTATCTGTGTTCCTCGCCGCCCTATCTGCTGCAGACCAGGAACGACCGGCGCATGCATGACTACACGCAACTGGCCTTTGCCGGAGAAGTCGAAAAGGCCCGAGCCGTGCGCGACAGTCTCGAACCGGTGCGCGACGCCCTGCGCCGGACCCGGCCGGGCGGCAAGCCGCAGGCGCACCAGAAATATTGGCAGGAACTGCTCGGCCAGGCCGGCGGCCCGGTGCGCGCGCCGCTCCTGCAATTGAGCGAAGCGGAGAAGGACGCCACCCGGGCGGCGTTCGAGGGGTGCGGCTTGAAACTTTGATTCTGCCGATTGCCGCTGCACTGCGTTCCGCACTTCCAAAGTTTCGGCATCTGGCTTATCGCATGCCGGCGCAGCGGATTTTCGAAACGCGCGAGCCCACCCCGCACACAGGGAACCCTCCACCATGGCCATTCGCGGCATCCTGTTCGACAAGGACGGAACCCTGCTCGATTATCAGGCGACCTGGATGCCGGTGAACCGGGAGGTCGCGGCGCGGCTGGCGCATCGCGATCCGCAGCGCACGCAGGATCTGCTGATCGCGGGCGGCTACGACCCGCACACGGACCGGGTCGCCGCCGGAACCCTGCTTGCGGCCGGCAACAATCGCCAGATCGCGCGCCAATGGCACGGCATGGTCGGCGACCTTTGGCCGGATTTTGCCTCCGTGCTTGCCGCGGTCGACGCGGGCTTTGCGGAATTGTGCACGCAGACGGCGACGCCGGTGACCGATCTGGGCGTCTTCGTGGCGCGGCTGAAGGCGCGTGGCCTGAAACTCGGCATCGCCACGGCCGATTCCGTCGCCGGCATCCATGCCAGTCTGGCGCCCTTCGGAGTTCTCGACCGGTTCGATTTCATCTCCGGCTACGATTCCGGCTACGGCCCGAAACCGGAACCGGGCCAGGTCTACGGCTTCATGGAAACGACCGGGCTGGCCAGCCACGAGGTGATGATGGTCGGCGACAATCTGCACGACCTGCATATGGGCCGCGCCGCGGCGGCCGGCTGCGTCGTCGGCGTGCTGACGGGAACCAGCGCGCGGGCCGATCTCGCGCCCCATGCGGATCATGTGCTGGACGATATTACGGGGATTGAGGCGGTGCTTGATCTGGACCTGGCCACGCGGACCGCCTGACCGGCGTGGCGGCCGGCGGAGCGTATAAATGACACAGTGTTTTTCCGGCAATTCAAGTGGTCAAACCCTTAAAACGACGTTATGACCGCATTTGCGCTGCGGAGATGGCGCTGGCAAGCCAGAGTGGGAGCGATTTCAACACGCCGTTGCGGCCATGCGGCGGGGTGTCTTCGGGGGCGCTTTCCGGACAAGACCGAAAGAGGACCATTCGAATGAAAATCGGAGCCCCGCGCGAGATTTTCGCAGGCGAGCGGCGTGTCGCCATGACACCGCAAAGCGCGCTCGCCCTGCAGAAACTCGGCTATGACTGCGTGATCGAATCCGGTGCGGGCAGGGAAGCCCGCTTTTCCGACGATGATTATCGACAAGCCGGCGTGGAAATCGTCGATAGCGCCGACGCCCTGTGGCAGGCCGCCGACGTGGTCGTGAAGGTGCGCGCGCCGGAAGCCGGCGCCGAAGTCGCCAGAGCCCGGTCCGGGCAGATCCTCATCAGCCTGTTCTGGCCGGCGCAGAACGGCGACATGCTGGCCGATCTGGCCAAGCGCAACGTCACCGTCATCGCCATGGACATGGTACCGCGCATCAGCCGCGCCCAGAAAATGGACGCCCTGTCCTCCATGGCCAATATCGCCGGCTATCGGGCCGTGGTCGAAGCCAGCAACCAGTTCGACCGGTTCTTCACCGGACAGATCACCGCGGCGGGCAAGGTCCCGCCGGCAAAGGTCCTGGTGCTCGGCGCCGGCGTCGCCGGTCTTGCGGCGATCGGCGCGGCCCAGTCCATGGGCGCCATCGTGCGCGCCTTCGACGTGCGCCCGGAAGTCGCCGAACAGATCGAATCCATGGGTGCGCAATTCCTGTTTCTTGATTTCACCGAAGACGGATCGGGAGACGGCGGCTATGCGGCGCCCTCCTCGCCGGAATTCCGCGAAAAGCAATTGGCGCTGTTCCGCGAACAGGCGCCGGATGTGGACATCGTCATCACCACGGCGCTGATCCCCGGCCGCGATGCGCCGAAGCTGTGGCTTGAAGACATGGTCAAGGCGATGAAGCCGGGCTCGGTGGTCGTCGATCTCGCGGCCGAGCGCGGCGGCAATTGCGATCTGACCGTCGCCGATGAGGCGATCGAGACGGAAAACGGCGTCAAGATCATCGGCTATACGGATTTTCCCAGCCGCATGGCGGTGCAGTCCTCGACGCTCTATTCCACCAATATCCGCCATATGATGGACGACCTGACCCCTGCAAAGGACGGCACGCCGAACGTCAATATGGAAGACGACGTGATCCGCGGCGCGACGGCGGCCCATGGCGGTGAAGTCACCTTCCCGCCGCCGCCGCCGAAGGTCAAGGCGATCGCCAGGCCGCCGGCCAAGCCGACTGTCGTGGAAGATCCGGAAGCCGTCAAACGCCGGGAAGCCGAAGCCATGCGCACGGCCGGCCTGCGCCAGACCGGCATGCTGGTCGCCGGCGGGCTGTTGATGCTGTTGATCGGCGCCTTTGCGCCGGCCAGTTTCATGCAGCATTTCATCGTCTTCGCACTTGCCTGTTTCGTCGGCTTCCAGGTGATCTGGAATGTCAGCCACGCGCTGCACACGCCCTTGATGGCGGTGACCAACGCCATTTCCGGCATCATCATTCTCGGCGCGTTGCTGCAGATCGGTTCCGACAATGCGATCGTGCTGGTTCTTGCCGCAATCTCCGTCCTCATCGCCAGCATCAATATCGTCGGAGGGTTCATGGTGACCCGCCGCATGCTGGCCATGTTCCAGAAAAGCTGATCAGGGGCCGATCTCATGAGCACCGGAATTGTCACGGCCGCCTATATCGCGGCAAGCGTCCTCTTCATCCTTTCGCTCGGCGGGCTGAGCAATCAGGAAAGCGCCAAACGCGCCGTCTGGTTCGGCATTGTCGGCATGGCGATCGCCGTTCTGGCGACCATTTTCGGGCCGCTGGTCGATGTCAGCCTGATCCTGGTGGCGATGATCGCGGTGGGCGCCGTCATCGGCGTCATCGTCGCGCAGAAAGTGGAAATGACCGGCATGCCGCAACTGGTTGCGGCGCTGCATTCCTTCGTCGGTCTCGCCGCCGTCTTCATCGGGGTGAATTCGGATTTGAACCCACCGTCCGGACTGGCCAATGCCGAACAGGTCATCCACGAAGTCGAGGTCTTTCTCGGCGTCTTCATCGGGGCGATCACCTTTACCGGCTCGATCATCGCCTATGGCAAGCTCGCCGGCTCGATCACCGGCAAGGCCCTGGTGCTGCCCGGTCGGCACGCGGCGAACGCCATCATGGTTCTGGCCTGTCTGGTGCTCGGCGCCCTGTATTTGCAGCATGCCGGAAGCTGGACGCTGATCGTGATGACGCTGATCGCCTTCGTCATCGGGGCGCATCTGGTGATGGCCATCGGCGGCGCCGACATGCCGGTCGTGGTCTCCATGCTCAATTCCTATTCAGGCTGGGCCGCGGCGGCGACGGGCTTCCTGCTCGGTAACGACCTGTTGATCGTCACCGGCGCGCTGGTGGGATCGAGCGGCGCCATTCTGTCCTACATCATGTGCAAGGCCATGAACCGCTCGTTCATCAGCGTCATCCTCGGAGGCTTCGGCGGAGTGTCCGGCCCGGCAATGGAAATCGACGGCGAGATGATCGCCACCGATGCGGACTATGTCGCAGCCGCCCTGGAAGATGCGGACAGCGTCATCATCGTGCCCGGCTACGGCATGGCGGTGGCGCAGGCGCAGGCCTCGATTTCGGAATTGACCAAAAGGCTGCGGGCCAAGGGCAAGACTGTCCGTTTCGCCATCCACCCGGTGGCCGGACGCCTGCCGGGGCATATGAACGTGCTTTTGGCTGAAGCCAAGGTTCCCTATGATATCGTTCTGGAAATGGACGAGATCAACGAGGACTTTCCGCAGACGGACGTGGTCATGGTCGTCGGTTCGAACGACATCGTCAATCCGGCCGCCCAGGACGATCCCAACAGCCCGATCGCCGGAATGCCGGTGCTGGAAGTCTGGAAGGCCAAGCAGGTCTTCGTCTCCAAACGCGGTCAGGGAACCGGCTATTCCGGCGTGGAAAACCCGCTGTTCTACAAGGAAAACACCCGCATGTTCTATGGCGACGCGAAAGCCTCGCTTGACGGATTGCTGCAGAAGATTTCGTAACGGCGCTGCAAAGAGCAAATGGGAAAAAGGTCATGGCGGTCACAATTCATGCCGGGAGACAGACTGCGATTTCCGAGGATCTTATCGACCGCTGGGCGAAAGTGCCGGTGACCATCATTTCCGACGTGCTTGTCGGGAAGGGATTGCTGAACCCGCAAATCCGGCCTCTCGGCCTGCCCGGCGAAAGAGTGCGCATGGCCGGCCTGGCGCGGACGGCCTCGTGCCAATCTCCGGACTTTGGCGCCGTCCTGCATGCGGTCGATACGATCGAGCCGGGCGAAATCCTGGTCATCGCCGCCGAGGCGGATAACAGAATCGCCTATATCGGCGAGGTGCTGGGCGGCGTTCTGGTTGAAAAGAAAGCCGCCGGCGTCGTTTGCGACGCCGCCGTGCGCGATGTCTGCGGCCTTGCGGCGCTGAAGGATCTGCCGGTCTACACACGATGGACGACCGCGCATGGACCGATCGCCAAGGAAAACGGCGCGGTCAATGCGACGGTCTTCATCGACGACGTTGCGGTGTCGCCTGGAGATCTCCTTCTTGGCGACGAGGATGGCGTTATCCGCCTTTCGCCGGAAACGGCCGCCGAACAGATCGACGCGGCCGAGGCCCAGGTGGCCGTCGAGGAAAGCTGGCTGAAACGGCTCGGCGACGGCGAGGACTTGCGCTCGGTTTTCGGTCTGCCCGACCCGATCCGCACTTAACGGGCGTCCGGTCCGTGCGCCCTGACGATCATTCGGCGGTCATCTTCGATGTGGACGGGCCTCTGCTCGACCTCACGCCGGCGGAGGAGGATGCGTTTTTCGCGCCCTTTCGGGATCTGCACGGCCTCGAGGGCCTGTCGCGGGATTGGGACAGCTACGCCGTCCGCAACGATTTGGAGATCTGCCGGGAAATTCTCGCGGGGCATTTCGGGCGGCCGCCGGACGACGGCGAGATGCAGGCGTTATCGCGTGGATATTTTCGCGCGCTCACCGACGCCCTGAACACGGGCGCGGCCGAGGTGTCGGAAATCGCCGGCGCGCGCGGTCTGGTGCAAACTCTGCACGGCATGGGCGGGATCGCGCTCGGCACCGCCACGGCGAATTTCCGCGAAGCGGCGCGCATAAGGCTCGATCGCGTCGGCCTGTGGTCCTATCTGCGGCGCTATCCCGGCGCGGCGGACGAGGGCGGCGCCAAACGGGAGGTGCTGGCGCGGGTCGTGGCCGAACTCGGCCTGCCGAAAGACCGCATCGTGTTTCTCGGCGACAATCTGAACGATCTCGACGCCGGACTTGCCTGCGGCGTGCATTTCATCGGCTTCCATGTGGAGGAGCCGCGCCGCGCCCGGCTGGCAAAGGCCGGGGCGAAGGCGACGGCCGGCGACCATGGGACGAGCTTGGCGCTGATCCGCGGCTTGCTGGGGTTGGACTGAAACGTTCCGTCAAGACAAGTCGGCGCCCGAGAAAGACCCACCCGAGCGGCTCCGCCGCCCACCGTTTCCGAATCGGGGAGGGTGGATTGCGAAGCAAGACGGGTGGGGTGTTTCGCCGCTCCCGCCTAATTCGCCGCCGTCCCGACCCGCTGCAAAGCTTTCGCCAAAATCGCGTCCCGCCCGTAGACGTCGCGGCGAAAATGCACGCTGCCGTCCTTGTTCACCCAGGCGGTAAGATAGGTGATGTGAACCGGGATGGGCGTGGTCAACTTCACCACCCGGCGCTTGCCGCGGGCGACCATCGCGTCGATCTCAGCACGGCTGACGCCTTGCGGCTCAAGCAGGACCTCGGCGAGGGTGAGGGGATCCTGGACCCGCACGCAGCCGTGGCTGAAAACCCGGGAGGCCTTGTCGAACAGGCTCTTCGACGGTGTGTCGTGGATATAGATGTTGTATTTGTTGGGGAACATGAACTTGACCCGGCCAAGCGCGTTGCGCGGGCCGGAGGCCTGCTGCAGGCGAAACGGGAAATTGCCGCGCGAATAGGAGGCCCAGTGGACCGAATAGGGGCTGATTTCCTGACCGCCCGACAGCACGCGGATGTTTTGGGCGGCGAGCGCTCCCGGATTGCTCAACAGTTTCGGCAGATATTCCTTGGTGGCGATCGAATAGGGCACGTTCCAATTCGGATTCAAGACCATATAGGTCATTTGCTCGGTGAAAACCGGCGTCGCGTGATAGGTCTTGCCGACGACGGCGCGCGCCGCATGCAACGTCTTTTCGCGGGTCTTGCCGTCTTTCACGATGCGTTTGACGACTTTCAGATACTGGTCGGCGAGATTGACGAAGATGTAATAATCGCCGAGATCGTCGGACATCCAGCGCCGCCGTTCCAGATTGACCTCGATCTGGGTTACCCGTTCTTCGGCCGTGATGTTGATCTGGCCCAGCGTATTGGGTCCGATGACACCGTCGATTTCCAGGGCCAGGCTGTCCTGAAAGCGCTTGACCGCGTCGACGAGCGGGCCTTCGTACAGGGTGCTGGCGACGGTGAAATCATATGCGGCTTGATCCAGATGGCCGGATTCCACGAGCCGTCGCGCGAGGCTGGGAACCATCGGATCGCTCATGCCGGGCTTCAGGGATTTGGCGGCGGTCGGGCCGGGAACCTGCGTCCAGCCGCCGGCTTCGGCGAGTTTGCGGTAAAGCGCCAATCCGGCCTTGAGGCGGGCATAGCGCGGGCCGGGAGGGGCCAGCGATGCGCCGAAGGCGGTCATGTCGGTGGCGGCCCGGGCGGAGGCCAGGGTCGCGGCCATGTCCGGCCCCTGCGGGGTGATGCGCAGATCGCTGTTGATGACGCTGGGCTCGACCCGGCCGGCGCGTATGTGGTGCGCATAGTTCAACAGGGCGAAGGAAAGCCTCACGTCCAGGTCGGCAAGACCGGCCGTGTCCGTCGCCGCCATGGCCGCGGACAATTCCGGCGTCACATAGTCCGCGGGGTAGAGACCGTCCGCGTGGGAGTTCTCGAAAATCGAGACGAGCGCCCGGCCCTTGGCGGTGATGCCGGCGGAATCGACCCAGACCGGCCGATAGCCGTCCGCATCGTAATCGATGATCATCGCAATCTGACGGGCGTCGCCGGCTTCGGCCCAGCGTCCGTCATTGTCTTGAACCCGTTCGGCGATTGCGGCGGATATGGGGTCGGTCGTTTGCGCCTTTGGCGAAGGCGCGGCGAGGAACAGCGCAATCAGCAGGCCAAACAGAAATGGTGCGCGCATGGTCGAATGCTCCCTGAGTGTTTCACGGGGGGACTTTAGCGGTCCTTGGGATGAGGTAAAGCGCAGAGGATTCACTTTTTCGCGTTCCTGCCGCATTTTGATGGGAATCTCGTGGTTGGCATCTGACGCTTCGAACCACTGGGTATTGTTTGATGGATCAATTTATTGAAATATTTGAATAATTTTCCATCATTTCGGGGCCGCCCGTTATGGGATTCAAATGTCTGGATCGATCCACCTGGAGCCAAACGCGACGATAGCTTGATCGGTTCCCAATTCGCATCGGGTTTGATCCCGTGACGGTCAATTGCGCCGCCCATGGGCCCGTGGCAAAGTGCGCCGGTTGCCGTTCACCGGGCGCCTTCAGTCTTCGGATTGCGCCAGATAGATCGCGCCCAATTCCGCTGAAATCCCGGCGAAATCGGGCGCCATGGCCTGGGGTTCGGGCGCTTCGATATGGCTGCCGATCCAGGCCAAAAGCGCCAGACGGCGCAACATGACGAAGGTATCGATCTCGGCTTCGTCCTCTGCCGACAGCGCCCGGGCTTTCCGGTAGCCCCGCAGCCAGGCCCGCTT
>Ga0214472_10003045_pt1 | contig 17841 bp, 16 predicted proteins | sample RVTome_6_FD_207662 | JGI IMG/M metagenome (GOLD analysis project Ga0214472, IMG submission 207662) | Soil microbial communities from uranium-contaminated site in the Upper Colorado River Basin, Wyoming, United States - RVT140D175 | ecosystem: Environmental > Terrestrial > Soil > Contaminated >...
TGGATTTCGCCAAGAGCATCGCGCTCGCGGCTGCCTTCGGACTGCCGCTCGGTGCGATCGTGCTGTGGCTGATGGCGAAGGCGGGCGAATACTGGTGGTTCTACGCCTGGCTCACGTGGATAGCGTTCAATCTCTTCATGGTGGCGATCTATCCGACGTGGATTGCGCCGCTCTTCAACCGCTTCTCGCCGATGCAGGACGCGGAGCTGAAGGAGCGCGTGGAGCGCCTGATGGCGCGCTGCGGCTTCAAGGTGAAGGGGTTGATGGTGATGGACGGCTCGCGCCGCACCAGCCACGGCAACGCCTACTTCACCGGATTCGGGACCTCGAAGCGCATCGTGTTCTTCGACACGCTGCTCGCGCGCCTGAATCCGGGAGAGGTCGAGGCGGTGCTCGCCCACGAGCTTGGCCACTTCAAGCTGCGCCACGTCGTGAAGAGGATGGCGTGGCTCGCCGCGGCAAGCATCGCCACCCTGTGGTTGCTGGGCTGGATCATGCAGCAGCCGTGGTTCTACCACGGGCTCAACGTGCAAACGCCTTCCACCGCGATGGCGTTGATCCTCTTCTCTATCGTCCTGCCCCAGTTCACCATCCTCCTGCAGCCGTTAGGCGCATTGCTGTCGCGCCGCCACGAATTCGAAGCCGATCAATTCGCGGCGACACACGCTTCGGCGCGCGATCTGGTTTCGGCGCTCATCAAGCTCTACCGCGACAATGCCGCGACGCTCACGCCGGACCCGCTGCATTCGGTGTTCTACGATTCCCACCCGCCGGCGGTCGCGCGCATCGCCCGCCTTCAGAAAGCGTGAGGTGGATCCATGGCCAGGACCGTAACCGATCTCGCCTCGGGAAAGTGCAAGCCGTGCGAGGGCGGCGTCGCACCGCTCACCGAGCAGGAAGTCCGAAACCTGCTCAAGCAGCTCGACGGCTGGGCATTCGAGAGCGGCCGCATCGTCAAGACCTACGCGTTCAAGAATCATTACCAGGCGATGGCGTTCGCGAACGCGGTCGCCTGGATCTCCCACCGCGAGGACCACCACCCGGACATGACGGTCGGCTACGACCACTGCCGCGTCGAGTACGTGACCCACGCAATCGACGGCCTCTCCGAGAACGATTTCATCTGCGCCGCCAAGCTCGACAAGCTTTTCGACCTGTAAGCGATCCGTGACGCGGCGCGCGTTCCAGACCAGGCCGTCAAAGCACGAGTCACGAACCCCGAGCCGCGCGTCAAGGCTGTTGGAGGGCCGGATCGTCGCGAGCTTCGGGCGGCGCTACCTGGTCGAGCTCGCCGACGGCTCCACCCTCGACTGCGTGACGAGAGGAAAGCGCGGCGCGCTCGCGTGCGGAGACCGGGTGACGGTCGCGCACAGCGGCGCCGGCAAGGGCGTCATCGAGGCGGTGGGCGCGCGCACGACGCTGCTCTACCGCTCCGACCGCGCGCGCGAGAAGCTCGTTGCCGCCAACGTCACGCAGATCGTGATCGTGGTTGCGCCGGTGCCGAGCTTCTACGAGGACCTCGTGAACCGGTGCCTCGCGGCGGCGGAGCACGGCGGCATGGCCACGCTCATCGTGCTCAACAAGCTGGATCTGCCGCAGGCGCCGGCGGCGCTGCGCGCGCTCGAGCTCTACCGCGAACTTGGCTACCGCCTGGTGGCGTTGTCGGCCAAGCGCGACCTCGGTCCCCTGCTGCCGCACCTGAAAGGCGAGACCAGCGTGCTGGTCGGCCAGTCCGGGATGGGCAAGTCGACGATCATCAACGGGCTCATTCCCGCCGCCGCGGTGCGCGTTGCGGAAATTTCAGCCGCGCTCGATTCCGGGCGCCACACCACCACCCACACGCGCCTCTACCACCTGGACGCGGAGAGCCACGTTATCGATTCGCCGGGCATGCAGCTCTTCGGATTGCATCACGTGGACGGGCCCGCGCTCGCGCACGCCTTCGTCGAATTCCGGCCGTGGCTCGGGCAGTGCCGTTTCCGCGACTGCCGCCATTCCTCCGAGCCCGGCTGCGCCATCGCCGCGGCTTGCAAGCGGGGGAAAATCAACGCCAAACGGCTGGAGTCCTACCGCGCCCTGCTCCGGGAAAAAGGCGGCGCCTGAACGCTGATTCATCCCCTCCTGCCCCGCACAATTCCCTCCCCCTCAGGGGGAGGGTGAAATGGAGACCCCTCCCCCTCAGGGGGAGGGTTGGGGTGGGGGTGGTGGGAGGTCGGGCCGGTGCAGCGCCGGCAGCTCGCGCGTGAACACGCGCCGGCCGCGCTTGAAGCCCATCAGGGGCTGCGCAACGGTTGCGATGACCTCGGCCGGCGTGCGCGCGTTCCAGACCACGAGGTCCGCCGGGTTGCCGGCGGCGATGCCGTAATCGCGCCGGCGGAGGATGCGCGCCGGGCGATCGGTCAGCATCCTGAAGCACTCGGAAAGATCTTCCGCGGTGCCGCGCTGCACGACGTTCGCGTACAGGTTCGCGATCCGCACCAGCGAGCTGTCGCCGTAGGGCGTGAAGGGATTCAGCACGTTGTTGGTCGCGATGGAGCAGTTCGCCCCCTGCGCGATGAGCGCATTGGCGTCCGCGACGCCGCGGATGACGGTGTGCTCGAGGTGGCGCCCGCTGGTGAAGAGGTCGGTCGCCGGAAGCACTGTCACCGCGACGCCGGAAGCGGCAAGCCGCCGGCCAAGCGCTTCCAGCTCCGCCGGCGGCAGGCACGAATACTTGTTGCCATGGCCGATCGCGACACGCCCGCCCCAGCCGATACGGTCGGTGAGATCGCAAACCTTCCACACCATCATGTCATGCGTCGTATAGCCGCCGTCGCCGTGAATGTCGATATCCACGTCGAATTCTTTCGCCAGCGTGAAGATGCGCTCGATTTGCCCGGGGCCGTCAGCATCGTAGCGCGGCGCACCGCCGACGACTTGCGCCCCGCGCTTCAACGCCGCGACGACGTTTGCCTCGGCGCCCGGCACGTTGGTCCAGCCTTCCTGGAGAAAGACGCAGAGCTGGAGATCGATCGCCCAGGCGTAATCCTTCGCCAGGCGCTCGACCGCTTCGTAGCCGCGCAGACCCACATTGGGATCCACCTCGACGTGCGTCCGCATGTGGGTGATGCCGTTCAACACGCACTGCTCGAGCGTCGCGCTCGCGCGCCCGTAGACGTCCTCGACCGTGAATGTGTGCTTCACCGCCGAGGTCCGCATCATGTGGTCGGTCGCGCGCCGGTCGGGAAGCGGCGCGACGCGGTCAAGTATCCGCGACTTGTCGAGATGAAAATGGCTCTCCACCAGCCCCGGGGACACGAAGCGCCCGCCGGCGTCCACGCTCTCGCCGTTGCCGGGGATGCGCGGCTCGATGGCGGCGATGCGCCCGGCGGCAACCGCGATATCGACCGTTGCGCTCGCAGCGCCGTGATCCGCAAGCCGCGCATTCCGTAAGACCAGATCAAACGCCACGCAGCCGCTCCTCCACGCCGTCAAATTGAAAGTTTACGTGAGTTCGATTCCCGCTTACCCTTGAGCGTTTACCGCCTGCCGGATTTTATGCGCGAAGACGTCCAGGACGCCATCAGCCGCGTCGATCAGCAGCGTTTGTGGGCCCGCCACATGGAGATGGCGCGAATCGGCGCCATTCCCGGCAACGGCGTCAACCGCGCGGCGTTTTCCCGGGAGGATATCGCGGCGCGGAAGGTCCTCATTTCCTGGGCGCGCGCGCGCAACTTCGCCGTGGCCGTGGACGCGATCGGCAATCTCTTCATCCGGCGCGCCGGAGCCGATCCGCGCGCGGCGCCGGTGATGACCGGCAGCCACATGGACAGCCAGCCGCGCGGCGGGCGTTTCGACGGCATCTACGGCGTGCTGGCGGGCCTGGAAGCGCTCGAGGCGATCGAGGAAGCGGGTCTCGCGACCCGCCGCCCGATCGAGCTCGTCGCGTGGAGCAACGAGGAAGGCGGGCGCTTTCCCCCCTGCACCATGGGTTCAGCGGTCTACACCGGGGCGAAGACGCTGCATGAATTTCTCGAGGTGACGGACAACGACGGCATCGCGCTCAAGGATGCGCTGGCGCAGACGCTCGCCGCCACGCCGGCGTCTGAAAAGCGCGAATTGACCGCACCTGCCGCCGCCTATATCGAGACGCATATCGAGCAGGGGCCGCTGCTCGAGCAGGAGGGAAAAACCATCGGAATCGTGACCGGCATCCAGGGCCTGCGCTGGTTCAATGTCGAGGTCTTCGGCGAGACCGCGCATGCCGGCACGACGCCGCTCGGGCCGCGCAAGGACGCGCTGCGCGAGGCGATCGCCGCCATCAACGCGTTGCACGAACTCACGCGCGACGCAGCCGACACGGTGCGCTTCACGGTCGGGCGCATGCTGGTCACGCCGAACTCCCCCAATTCGGTGCCGAGCCACGTCTTGTTCTCGGTCGACGTGCGCCATCCCGACCCGGCGACGATCGCGCGCCTGGGTGATGCGGTCGAGCCGACGGTGCGGAAAGCCGCGAAACGCTGCTCGGTCAAGGTCACGCCCACGCTCCACGACGATCCGTGCGCGTTCGATCCCGCGGTGGTGGACTGCGTGGAGCGCGCCGCGCAGGCGCTGGGGCTCGCGCACCGGCGCATGCCTTCGGGCGCGAGTCACGATGCGATGTACCTCGCGCGGGTATGTCCGACCGGCATGATCTTCGTGCCGTGCGAGCGGGGGATCAGCCACAACGAGGCCGAGAACGCCCGGCCCGAGGATCTCGCCGCCGGTGCACGGGTGCTCACCGCCGCGCTGCTGGAGCTCGCCGACCGGTAAGTGACAGGGCCGCGGGCGTCGGTGATTTTCGCTTCGCTCGCCCCTAAGAAAAAGCCGCCAAAGAAAAGGAAGGCTCCAGAAATTGCAGTTCCGGCCAGAGGCCGAGACGAAGCCGACCGCCGGTACCAACCCATTGCAGACGTTCACGAACAAAACAAAAACCCCACCGAAGCGGGGATTCCTTTCTCTCGCTCAATTTGGTACGGAAAGAGCCGGTTAGGTCAACGACACCGTAAGAATGCAAATTCACTACGACAATCGATCGCGCTACTTCACCGCCGCATCGGTGACCGCGTTCAGGACATTTTCAACAGCCTTCTGCCGCTCTGGATTAGTCGGCAATCCGTGCCGGGGAAAGATTGTCCCTTGAACATATTCAGCCGAGTTGTAAGTCACCGAGACCTTACCAGTCGCATCTTCCCAAACCAGCGCTTTGAGAGGCAGATCGATTGCTAGAGAAGGCTTTTTTTGCATTGCGGGCGTGCCGTTGCGAGGATTACCAAACACCAACACTGTCGATGCTGGCATCTTCAGACCAACCGAAGCCGCCGCGGCAGCATGGTCGAGCCGCGCAAATATAACGTAGCCACGCTCTTTTAGCGCCCCTTCAAGGCGATCAAGAGTCACGGCCGTCGAATTCGCGCTCGGCTTAGTAATTAATCCGCCATTTGCTGAAGCCGTTCCGACAACCGCGAACATCAACACGCTTACTAATACGACAGTACTATACGTCTTCATGGCTGTTTTCCTCATTGGTTGGCAACAATTGAGCTACGATCTGCTGGGGATGGGTCTGGAGGACGACCACATAGGTATGTTCGAATTAAGGGCCGCTGCTACCACGGCTGAGAGGACGGGGATTGATCGCCCCAGGCGGGAGTCCGAGCGACGAGAAGCTACGCTTGAACTACGATAACGTCAAGAAATCAACGCGATTGAATTTATGCGTTGCGTCGGTCGGTTGAATCCGCAGCCGATAGCTGCCGCCCAGGTTTTGGGGCCCCTGTTCGCCGCCGAGCAGCGCAGACCAGGCAGGGGGTCGTCGGCGAGCACTGGGCGAGTTGCGTGTACGCGTGACTCGCCGCCGAAAATTCGCGCCTGAAGAATATCTATTGGCACAGCGATGCACGAGTTGCGCAGCCGCCCTGTCTGGTCGAGCAGCGCAGGGACACCGCGCGAGGGCACGAGGTAGCGGCGGCGAACCGGGGCGCCCTTTCTCTTTGGTGACTTTCTCTTATGGGCAAGCAAAGAGAAAGTCACCGGCCCCGGGGCCGCCCCCCGGCAGTGCGGTCAGCCGAGCGCGTGCGCCAGGCTCACGACGAAGATCAGGAACATCCAAAGCACCAGCGCGCGCCAGACGAGGCCGACGGCCTGCCGCATGTCCTCCACTTCCGGCTCCTCGCCGGTTCCGAGCTCGGGACGGTCGCGCAGGCTGCCATCCTGGTGCAGCGTGTCGCCGAGACGCACGCCGAGCGCGCCACCACCGCTCGCGAGGATGATGCCGTCCGCCTTTGGGTCCCAGCTCGAAGCCTGCGCGCGCCAGCAGTAGACCGCGTCGGCGAAATCGCCCGCGACCGCGAAGCTCGCGCCGGTGACTCGCACCGGAATCCAGTCGAGCCAGTGGAACGCCAGCGCGGCGAAGCGCCCGAATGCTCCGAGATCCGGATCGTTGCGGGCGCTCCAGAGACCAGCGAGCACGGCGGCGATGCGGTAGAGCACGGCACCCGCCGGGCCCAGCGCGATGAACCATGCGAGGGGGCCAAACACGCGGCGATGGGACACGATGAGCACCTGTTCGATCGCCACCCGCGCGGCGTCCCCCGCGTCCAGTTCCGTTGCGCTCCCGCCGCGCCACTTCCCCACCCGGTCGCACGCTGCCGCGAGCTCGCCCGCGCGCAGCGCACGGTCGACCTCCGTGAACTCGCGGCTGAAGCGGCGGAAACCCATGGCGGCGTAGAGCACCGCGATGTTCCACGCCAATTCGGCAAGCGGGCTGACCTCGCCGAGCAGCTGCTGGATCGCCGCCGTCGCCGCGAGCACCGGTCCCACGGCCAGTGCCCAGGCCAGCATCCCGTGCCGGTACTGCCCCCCGTTCAATCTGCCCTCGAGGGTCGCGGCGTAACGTTCGAACCACGCGAGAAGGCGGTTGTCCTCGCGCAGCGGCCAGGTCTGCTCCGCCAGCAACGCCGCCAACACCGACAGGAAAGTCATGGCACGTGGCCGGTCACGGCTCAGCGGCCGCCGTTCACCGGTTCGAATACGAAATTTTCGTGATCTCGACCTCGGCGTCTCCGGCCGGCCGGTGCCACTTCACGGTGTCCCCGACTTTCGCGCCGATCATCGCCTTCGCGAGCGGCGATGCCCAGCTGATCCTTCCTGCCGTGACGTCGGCCTCATCGTCCCCGACCAGCGTGAAGCGGTGCTCTCTTCCCTCCTCGGCGAGTATCGTCACCGTTGCGCCGAAGTGCACCGCGTCGCGCGGCTGTCCGACGGGGTCGACGACCTCGGCGCGTTCGAGCTGGGCCTTGACGTAGCGCTGGTCGCGCTCGACCTCACGCAATTTCTGCTTGGCGGCCGAATCGTCGCCCGACTGCGCGGCGAGCGTCTCGTGCAGCGCCTGCAGCTCGCGCGCCCGCGCCTGCAGCTGCTCGAGGCCGTGCGGCGTGACGTAATTGGAGTGCGCGGACAGCGGGCGCTCGGGCAGTTCGCCCGCCGCGAGATCGTCGACGCTTTCCTTGGTGAAGGCTCGACTCATGGCCCACCCGAGATTGAAGAAGATTGCGCCGAGTTCACCGGCATCGGGACTGCTGATATCCAGTGGGTTTCGGCGATTCGACCCGCCGAATTCACCGGCATCGGAATCTTTGAGGTCCGGTGCAATTCGGCGAGTTAACCAGGCGCTAAGCGTCCTGGTTAACGGTAGTTATACCGGCACTCCGCACGCGAAGCAACAGCCGGACCGCGACCCGCCCCTGCCCTGTCGTCACGCGCCCGGCCTCAGTATCCGAGGAATGCCGTCAGCTCGTCCCTGCGCGCGATGGTGTCCTGGTAGCCCAGCCGGATGAGCGCCCGGCAGTACGACCGCTCGAACAGCAGGTAAGACAGCAGATTCGCGCCGCTGCGCCGCAATCCGCCCACCATGAAAAGCAGGGCGCGGATCGTGTGCGGCAGTTCGTCCGCGTGCGTCATCGCGATGCGCTCCGGCTCCTCGCTCGGCGCGATGACCCGGAAATCCACATGGTGCAGGGGGTAATTGTCGCGCTCGAGCGTATCCCGGGGAATCATCTCGATCGTGCGGTTGATCCGCTGCAGCCGCTCGAGATCCACCTCGAGGCCGTCGAGGAAGATGCTGTTCAGCGCGTGGCCCGCGATCTGCGCGAGCGAAGGATGCGTCTCGATCCGCACGCGCTCCGCCGGCGGCTGCTGCTGGCGTCCCACGCCGATCACGAACAGTCGGTCCGCCCCGAGGTGCAGCGCCGGGCTGACGGGCGCGATCTGGCGCATCGAGCCGTCGCCGAAGTACTCGCGGTTGATGTGCACCGGCGGGAAGATGAACGGCAGCGCGCTGGAGGCGAGCAGGTGATCGAGCGTGATCGTCATCGGCACGCCGATGCGTCGCGCGCGCGCCCACGGCTGCAGGCCGGAATTGCCCTGGAAAAAAGTCACCGACTGCCCCGAGCTATAGCCGGAGCAGGTGACGCTGAAGGCAGTGAGATGGCCGGCGTCGATCGAGCGCTGGATCGCTGCGAAGTCGAGGTAGCGCCCGAGGAGCGCAGCCAGCGGTGCGTTGTCGAGCAGAGAGACCGGCCGGCGGCTGAACGCGCCGCCCGTCAGCGCGGTGCAGATCCAGAGGGCGCTGTTGCCGAACGCGCCCCACGGGTCCGCCCGGTAGACGTGGTGCACGCGGAAGTTCTTCCACACCAACATGAGCCGCCGCACGCCGCGCCGGAAGTCGCCCGCGTCCATCGCCAGCACCGCGGCGTTGATCGCGCCCGCGGAGGAGCCGCAGATGATGGGAAACGGCGTGCGCACCTCGTCCGGCAACAGCTCCGTCAGCGCTCGCAGGACGCCGACCTGGTAGGCGGCCCGCGCACCGCCGCCGGTCATGATCAGCCCGACTTTCGGCCGCTCGCCCGTCATGTTCGCCGTGCCTCAGCGCCGCAGCAGGCGGCACAGGTTGTAGAGCATGCCGGCCGTCGCGCCCCAGATGTAGCGCCCTTCGAACGGGATCGCCAGGTAGTGGCGGTGCCGGCCGCGGAAATGGAACTGCCGGCGCTGGTAGCGGGCGGCGTCGAGGAAGTGCTCGAGCGGCGCCTCGAATACCCCCGCCACTTCGAACGGGTCGGGATTGAGCGCGAACGGCGGCTCGATCCAGCCCACGATCGGCGTGATGCGGAAACCGGAAGGGATCTCGTAATCGGGCAGCCGCCCGAGCACCGCGACCGAGGGCGCCGCCAGCCCGATCTCTTCCTCGGTCTCGCGCAGAGCCGTCGCCTCGCGGCTCGCGTCGCCCGCCTCCACCCGCCCGCCCGGAAAGCTGATCTGTCCCGCGTGATCGTCGAGGTGCGCCGTGCGCTGGGTGAACAATACCTGCACCCGGTCGGAGCGGTCGATGAGCGGTACCAGCACAGCCGCCTCGGTGACGCGCGTTCCTTCCTGCAGGGCGATGACATGCAGGTCGTCGGGCTCCGGCGACAGCGCGGGCCGCGCGAGTCGTTCGGCGATGCCTTCCCGTGTCAACGGGAATACCCGGCCGTGCGTTCGTGTTAACTGTCGGGAAGCCATGCTATAAACGCCAATGTCCTGTTGTTGCAGGGAATCTTACCCGGGCCCGGCAGGCGATGCACCCGGTGGGATCCCCGGCATGTAGCATGGCAGGTCGCCGGCTTCCAGCTGGCAACGTCTTTTCAACCAGAGATGGAGATAAGCATGAAGATCCGCAGCATCGTAGCAGGACTCACACTAGCCCTGGTCAGCAGCACAGCGTTCGCGTTCTCGTGCCCGAAGCATATGAAGGCAATTGATGCGGCGCTCGCGAAGAAACCGACGCTCACCTCGGCGCAGATGTCGGATGTGAAGAAGTACCGCGCTGATGGCGAGACGTCCCACAAAGCCGGCAAGCACGCGGACGCGCTGGAAGCCCTGGGCAAGGCGGAGAAGATCCTCGGCATCAAGATGTAAGCCGGGTCTTAATCCCCCCCAATCCCCGCCCGCGCGGCGGGGATTTTTTTGTACCGCTGCCGTCTGCTACTTCTTCATCATCCTCACCGGCAGGTAGGGCTCCGCGCATCTGATGATATCGGAGTTCGTCGATTGCTCAAGGCAGAACCGGGCGTCCTCTTTGACGTTGGATTGCCCGGGACCTTGCACGATCGTTATCTCCGTCTGCAGCGCGGGCTTCATTTCTTCCTTCGCCCCGCCTGCCGGAGCGGCCGCAGGCTTGTCGGCCGGCGCCTGGCCGTAAACGGTCCCGGAAGCCAGCGCCGCGACCATCGCCGCCATCACGATTCGCTTCATACTCCAGCTCCTCTAGAACGAAATTCCATATTAATCAGTGGCATATAAAATAAACTTCGGCCTGTTCCCACCGCCGAATCGAAACTTTACGCCGAATCAACGCGTTAGTCACGAGCCCGCCGGCGCGCAGCCGGACGGCAGGTGATCGAGTCCGACGTAGATGCCCCCCGCGTCGACCGAGCTGGCGGCAGATCTCGAGCCCGATGCCGCGGTTCCCCCCCGTCACCAGCGCTACGCGACGGGGGATCTGCCCGTCACCCATCACGTTGCTCAAAGCTTGCCGACCATCTTTTCCGGCCGGACCCACTCGTCGAACTGCTTTTCCGTGACGTAGCCAAGCTTCACCGCCGCCTGTTTCAACGTCGTGCCTTCCTGGTGCGCCTTCTTCGCGATTGCCGCCGCCTTGTCGTAGCCGATGCGGGGATTCAGTGCGGTCACCAGCATCAGCGATTCGCGCAGGAGCTGCTCGATGCGGCGGCGGTTCGCCCGGATGCCGGACGCGCAATGGGCGTCGAAGTTCTCGCACGCGCGGGCGAGCAGCCGAGTGCTGTGGAGAAAATTGCGGATGACGAGCGGGCGGAAGACATTGAGCTCGAAATTGCCGGAAGCGCCGCCGAGGTTGACCGCGACGTCGTTGCCGAACACCTGGCAGCACACCATCGTCATGGACTCGGACTGGGTGGGGTTGACCTTGCCCGGCATGATCGAGCTGCCCGGCTCGTTTTCCGGGAGTATGAGCTCGCCGATGCCGCTGCGCGGCCCCGAGGCGAGCCAGCGCACGTCGTTCGCGATTTTCATGAGCGAAGCGGCGAGTGTTTTCAGCGCGCCGTGCGCGTGCACCACGGCGTCGCAGGAGGCGAGCGCCTCGAACTTGTTGGGGGCGGTGACGAACGGCAGCTTCGTCAGGCGCGCCAATTCGGCCGCCACCTTCACCGCGAAGTCGGGGTGGGTATTGAGGCCGGTACCGACGGCGGTGCCGCCGAGCGCAAGTTCGCACAAATGCGGCAAGGCTGCATCCACGTGCGCGAGCCCGTGATCGAGCTGCGACACGTAACCGGAGAACTCCTGTCCCAGCGTGAGCGGCGTCGCGTCCTGCAGGTGCGTGCGGCCGATCTTGACGATCTTCGCAAACGATGCGGCTTTCTTCGCCAAAGTGCCGCGCAGTTTCTGCACCGCAGGCTTCACGTCGCGCTCGAGGGCGGTCACCGCCGCGACGTGCATCGCGGTCGGAAAGGTGTCGTTGGAGGATTGCCCCTTGTTGACATCGTCGTTGGGATGCACCAGGCGCTTCCCGCCGCGGTTGCCGCCCAGGATCTCGGAGGCGCGGTTCGCGAGCACCTCGTTGACGTTCATGTTGGTCTGGGTGCCCGACCCGGTCTGCCAGGTGACCAGTGGAAAATGCTCGTCCAGGAGGCCGCGCAGTGCTTCATCGGCCGCCTGCACGATCGCCCGGCCTTTTCTCTCGTCGAGGACGCCGAGCGCCACGTTGGTGAGAGCGGCAGCTTTCTTGACCAGCACCTGCGCACGCACCACCTCGAGCGGCATCGTTTCGCCGGGAAAGTGGAAGTGATGGAGGCTCCTCTGGGTCTGGGCGCCCCACAGCCGGTCGGCGGGCACGGCGATCGGCCCCATGGTGTCGCGCTCGATGCGGACCTTGCCTTTCATCGCATGCCCTTCCTTAGATCAATGTCTTCTGTTCCCCGCGCTGCGCTGCCGCGTCCACCACGGTGAGCGCGGTCATGTTGACGATGCGGCGCACGGTGGCGGAGGGCGTCAGGATATGCACCGGCCGCGCGACGCCGAGCAGGATGGGCCCCACCGTGATGCCATCGCCCGCCGCGGTCTTGAGCAGGTTGAAGGCGATATTGGCGGCGTCGAGCGTCGGCATCACCAGCAGGTTCGCCTCCCCCTTCAGGCGCGCGTTCGGAAACACCCGGTCGCGGATTTCCTGCGAGAGCGCGGCATCGCCCTGCATTTCACCCTCGACCTCGAGGCCCGGGGCGAGGCTCTCGATCAGGCCGAGCGCCTGGCGCATCTTGGCCGCGGTCGGCGTGCTGGCGGTACCGAAGCTCGAATGCGACAGCAGCGCGACCCTGGGCGTGATGCCGAAGCGCCGGATTTCCTCGACCGCGAGCACAGTCATCTCCGCCACCTGCTCGGCGGTCGGATCGTAATTGACGTAGGTATCGCAGATGAACACGGTGCGTTGCGGCAACAGCAGCATGTTCATCGCTGCGTAGTTCTTGACGCCGGAGCTGAGGCCGATGACCTCGTCGATGAAGCGCAGGTGGCTGTCGTAGCGGCCGACCATGCCGCACAGCATCGCGTCCGCCTCCCCCCTGTGCACGAGCATCGCGCCGATCAGTGTGGTGCGGCGGCGCAGCTCGAGCCGGGCGATCTGGGGCGTCACTCCCTTGCGTTCCGCGAGTTTGTGGTAGGCCATCGAGTAGTCGCGGTAGCGCGGGTCGCTGTTGGGATCCACGAGGTCAAAATCGACGTCCGTCCTGAGCCTCAAGCCGAGCCGCTCGATGCGAGCGCCGACGACCTCGCGGCGACCGACGAGCGTCGGGCGCGCCATGCCCTCGTCCACTACCACCTGGGCCGCGCGCAGCACGCGCTCGTCCTCGCCCTCCGTGTACACCACGCGCCTGGGCGAAGCCTTGGCCGCGTCAAACACCGACTTCATGATGAGGCCGGATTGGTAGACGAACTGGTTCAGGCGGTCGCTGTAGGCGTCGAAATCGGCGATCGGGCGCGTCGCCACGCCGCTTTCCATCGCGGCGCGCGCCACTGCCGGCGCAATCCTCCCGATCAGCCGCGGATCGAAGGGGCGCGGGATCAGGTATTCGGGCCCGAAGGAAAGGTGCTGGTCGCCGTAGGCCCTGGCAGTAATGTCCGACTGCTCGGCCCGCGCGAGATCGGCGATCGCTTTCACCACCGCGAGTTCCATCTCGCGTGTGATGGAAGTCGCGCCGACATCGAGCGCGCCGCGGAAGATGAAAGGAAAGCACAACACGTTGTTGACCTGGTTCGGGTAGTCGGAGCGCCCGGTTGCGATCACCGCGTCCGGCTTCGCCTGCTTCGCCTCTTCGGGGCGGATCTCCGGCTCAGGATTGGCGAGCGCGAGGATCAGAGGACGCGATGCCATACGCTTCACCATCTCCGGCTTCAGCACCCCGCCCGCGGAAAGCCCGAGGAAAATGTCGGCACCGTCGATCACTTCACCAAGGGTGCGCGCCCGGGTTTCGACCGCGAAGCGCTCCTTCTCGGGGTCCATCTCCTGCTTGCGTCCCTTGTAGACGACACCCTTGATGTCGGTCACGACGATATTCGAGCGTGGTAGTCCCATCTCCACCAAAAGATTCAGGCACGCGAGCGCCGCCGCGCCGGCGCCAGAAACGACCAGCTTCACCCTGCTGATGTCCTTGCCGACTACCGTGAGGCCGTTCAGGATCGCGGCGCCGACGATGATGGCGGTGCCGTGCTGGTCGTCGTGGAACACCGGGATCTTCATGCGCGCCCGCAGCTTGCGCTCCACGACGAAGCACTCGGGTGCCTTGATGTCCTCCAGGTTGATGCCGCCGAAGGTCGGCTCGAGGCTCGCGATGATGTCCACCAGCTTCTCCGGGTCGCGCTCGTCCACTTCGATGTCGAAGACGTCGATGCCGGCGAACTTCTTGAACAGCACGCTCTTGCCTTCCATCACCGGCTTCGAGGCAAGCGGGCCGATCGCGCCCAGTCCCAGCACCGCCGTGCCGTTGGTGATCACCGCCACGAGATTGCCGCGCGCGGTCAGGTTCCGCGCCTCGCCCGGGTCGGCGGCAATCTCCTGGCAGGCGATCGCGACGCCCGGCGTGTAGGCGAGCGCGAGGTCGCGCTGGTTGACGAGACCCTTGGTGGGAACGACCGAGATCTTGCCGGGGCCCGGCAGCCGATGGTAGTCGAGCGCTGCTTTGCGTAGCTGGTCATCCATTTTCGAGAACTCCGTGAGGCTATTATAGAATCCTTCGTCATGGCCGACATCGCCGCCAGGCCGCGCGCCGAGCTCTATCCCGAGATCGAGCCCTTCAGCACGGGCATGCTCAGGCTCGACCGCGTGCACACGATGTACTGGGAGCAGTCGGGCAACCCGGAAGGTGCGCCGGTCCTGTTCCTGCACGGCGGCCCGGGCGCAGGCGCCTCGCCCGCCCACCGGCGCTTCTTCGATCCCGCCCATTACCGCATCGTGATCTTCGATCAGCGCGGGGCGGGGCGCTCGACGCCGCTGGGCGAGCTGCGCGAGAACACGACCCCGCACCTCGTGGCGGACATCGAGCGGCTGCGCGGCCATCTCGGGATCGAGCGCTGGCTCGTCTTCGGCGGCTCGTGGGGCAGCACGCTCGCGCTCGCGTACGGCGAGGCGCATCCCGGGCGCTGCGCCGGATTCATCCTGCGCGGGGTTTTCCTGTGCCGCAAGAGCGAGATCGACTGGTTTCTCTACGGCCTGCGCACGCTGTTTCCCGAGGCGTGGCGCACTTTCGCCGAGGTCATCCCAGAGCCCGAGCGCGGCGACCTGCTCGCCGCCTACTACAAGCGCCTCGCGGATCCCGACCCTGCCGTGCACGTGCGCGCGGCGCGCGCCTGGAGCACCTACGAGGGGATATGCTCGACGCTGCTGCCGAGTCCCGAAACGGTGGCGCACTTCGCGGGAGACGTCGTGTCACTCGGGCTCGCGCGCATCGAGGCGCACTACTTCAGCCACGGCATCTTCCTGCCGGAAAACGCTCTGCTCGACAATCTCCACCGCCTGCGCCACCTCCTCTGCGTGATCGTGCAGGGACGCTACGACGCGGTGTGCCCGATCGTCACCGCCGACGAGGTGCGCCGGGCGTGGCCCGAATCCGAATACATCGTGGTCGCGGACGCCGGCCACTCGGCGTGGGAACCCGGCATCTGCGCCGAGTTGGTGCGCGCGACGGAACGCTTCAAGGCGAAAGGGATTTAGGGGATCAACACGGTTGATCCAGTGGTTTTGCGGGACTCGAGGTCGCGCTGCGCCTGCGCCGCCTCGCGCAGCGGATAAGTCTGGTTGATCGCGATCTTGACCTTGCCGCTCTTCACCACCGCGAAGAGATCGCGCGCGGTCTTCTGCAGGTCCTCGCGCGACGCAGTATAGGTCGCGAGGGTCGGCCGGGTAACGTAGAGCGAGCCCTTCTGAGACAGGGTGAGGAGGTTGAAGGGCGGCACCGCGCCGGAGGCGTTTCCGAAATACACCTCCAGCCCGAGCGGCTGCAGGCAGTCGAGGGAGTCCATGAACGTGTCTTTGCCGACGCCGTCGTACACCACCGGCACGCCCTTGCCCTTGGTAATCTCCTTCACGCGCTGCGACACCTTCTCCCGCGAAGTCACGATCACGTGCTTGCAGCCGGCCTTCTTCGCCAGCTCCACCTTTTCGTCGCTGCCCACGGTGCCGATCACGGTGGCGCCGAGCGCTCTTGCCCACTGGCACAGGATCTGGCCGACGCCGCCGGCCGCCGCATGCACGAGAATGGTTTCGCCTTTCTTGACGCGGTACGTGCGGCGGAGAAGGTACTGGGCGGTCATGCCCTTCAGCATCATCGCCGCGGCCGTTCTGTCATCGATGCCCGCCGGGATCTTCACCAGCCGGTCGGCGGGCCGGAGCAGCACTTCCGCATAGGAGCCGATGGGGCCGGCGTAGCCTACGCGGTCACCCGCCTTGAGTTCCTTGACCTTGGGACCCACCGCCTCCACCACCCCCGCACCCTCCGCGCCCGGCGTGAACGGCAGCTGCGTCGGATAGAGTCCGCTGCGCTGGTAGGTGTCCACGAAATTGAGTCCCACGGCGGTGTTGCGCACCCGCACCTGGCCCTCGCCGGGCGCGCCGACCTGGACCTCCTCCCAGCGCAGCTTCTCCGCGCCGCCGTATTCGTAGACTCGCACTGCGTGAGGCATGGGAATGCTCCTTGCTTTATGGCCGTGATTGGAGCGCGTGATTTAACCACATTGCTACCGTGCGCGCAGCACCCGCGATGCGCGCGCCACGTCGCGCGGCCTGACCCAGAAGATCGCGCCGAAGCGGCCTTTTCCGGCGGCGACCGCATCCATCGCAACCATGTTGATGCCGGCCTTGGCGAGCTTGCTGCAGATCCCGGCGCACGCCCCCGCCTTGTCTGTGCCCTGCGCGAGGAACACCGCCTTCCTCTTGCTCACCTTCATGCCGAGCTTGCGCGCGGCGGTGGCGAACTTGGAAACGTCGTAGGGAATGAAATCCACCTGCGCTCGCCCGGCGCTGGGAAAACCGGTGAACGCGAGCAGGTTGACGCCGTGCGCCGCGAGCGCGCTCAGCAACCGTGCGCCCTGGCCGGCGCGGTTGGGTGTCTTCATGCTGAAATAGGCGGACTTGCGTACGGTGGTGGCCATGGTTGCCTCCTTTGAAAGTTCGGTAGAGGGGGTCAAATAGTATGCACTCCCCACGGTGCGAAAGCACGCGGGTTGCAGGGCAGGCCCGGCAGCATTAGCATGCGTCCATACTCAGCCGGAGCGAGGCCATGGATCTACCTCAACGCAAGGGAATCACCGTCATCCCCACCGGCGCCGCGCTCGGCGCCGACGTGGCAGGCGTGGATCTCGCAAGGCCGCTCGACGCCGCCACCTTCAAGGCCATCGAAACCGCCTGGCACGAGCATCTCGTGCTGCGGTTCCGCGGCCAGCGGCTCGACGATCCGGGCCTGCTCGCTTTCGCGCGGCGCTTCGGAGATCTCGACCAGGCTCCGGTCCATGCCGTGGGCGACGCCGACGCCGATCCCTACCCCGAGATTACCGTGATGTCGAACATCAAGGTGGACGGCAAGCCGATCGGGAATCTCGGCCACTACGAGGCGGAATGGCACACCGACATGTCGTACAACGAGAAGACGCCCATCGGCAGCCTGCTCTACGCGCTGGAGGTGCCGCCGGCGGGCGGGGATACCGGTTTCAGCAACATGTACCGCGCATTCGAGACGCTGCCGGCGGAGCTGAAGCGCGCGATCGCGGGCAAGTCTTGCAAGCATGACTCGAGCCGAAACAGCGTCGGCGATCTGCGCAAGGGATTCAAGGATGTCACCGATCCGCGCGAGGCGCCGGGCGCGGTCCATCCCATCGTGCGTACCCACCCGGCAACGCGCCGCAATGCTCTTTTCCTCGGACGCCGGCGCAATGCCTATATCGTGGGACTGCCGCTCGCCGAGAGCGAAGACCTGCTGAACCGGCTGTGGGCGCATGCGAGCAAGCCGGAGCTCGCGTGGTACCAGAACTGGAAGGTGGGCGACCTGGTGATGTGGGACAACCGGAGCGCCATGCATCGGCGAAACGCCTTCGACCCCGAGTCGAGAAGGATCATGCACCGCACGCAAATCCGGGGCGACCGGCCGTTTTTCGACCCGGCGACCCTGGCGGCCTGACCGCCGCGACGCCGCCGGGAAGCGGCGAGTTTCCCGCCCGCGCTCACCCCTTCCCTTCGGGCTTCCCCTTCGGCGCGGCGGCGGCGAGCGA
>Ga0214472_10003046_pt1 | contig 17840 bp, 15 predicted proteins | sample RVTome_6_FD_207662 | JGI IMG/M metagenome (GOLD analysis project Ga0214472, IMG submission 207662) | Soil microbial communities from uranium-contaminated site in the Upper Colorado River Basin, Wyoming, United States - RVT140D175 | ecosystem: Environmental > Terrestrial > Soil > Contaminated >...
GCTCGTTCGCCCAACGGCGCCAGTATCTCGATGGTATAGACCGACCGAACGATTTCGGCCAGAACCGCGGCCTGATAGCCGGAGCCGGTTCCCACCTCGAGCACGACGTCCCCGGGATCGGGGTCCGCGAGCTGGGTCATGAGGGCGACGATATAGGGTTGGGAGATGGTCTGGCTCAATCCGATGGGTAGCGGATGATCGCCATAGGCTTCTTCCCGGTACTGGGCTGATACAAAGAGATGACGGCGGACCGTTCGCATGGCCCGCAGCACGTCGGGGTTGTCGATTCCGCGCGCCTCGATCTGCTCCCTTACCATGGCCTCTCGTTGTGCGCGAAAGCGTTCTTCGTCCGAGCTCGACTGCTGGAGGCTCGGCGAGACCAAAACGGCGAGAACGGCAAGAGAGCACGAGGGGCCGGCCGTTCGAGTCGCTCGAAAAGGCAATGCTAGGTTGCGCACGATCAATCGGCTGCTATAATAGCGACCCTCTCCTCGAATTGGGCAGAGGCTTCTCCTCTTTTCTACCGGGAGGATCCAAATTGAGCACTGTCAATTGGGAGCACAACCGTCGGGCCCAAGAAAGCATTCTCGACGTCATCGGAAAAACCCCCACCGTTCGTTTGCAGCGCGTGAGCGCTGATTGCTCGGCGGCGATATTCGTGAAGCTAGAATACTACAGTCCGTCCGGAAGTCTAAAGGACCGCATCTACCGGGCGATGATAGGTGAAGCGGAAAGGCGGGGCGACCTCAAGCCGGGGATGACGATTCTGGAGTGCTCGACCGGGAACGCGGGGATCGCCTGCGCCTTTGTTGCCGCCGTCAAAGGATATCGCTGCGTGATCGTCATGCCGGAGGGCATGAGCGAAGAGCGGAAGAAAATGGATCGCGCGTACGGTGCGGCGCTGGTTTTCACTCCGGGCGGCGAGAGCGATGTGGACCTGGCTCTCGACAAATTGCGAGAGATACGGGAGCGCGATCCGGAGAAGTACTGGGTTCCCGCGCAGTTCGATAATCCAGACAACGTCCAGGCGCACTACCTATCCACGGGTCCGGAGCTTTGGGAGCAACTGGATGGAAACGTCGATGCCTATGTTGCCACCCAGGGCACCGGAGGTGCACTCACCGGAATCGGTCGTTGCTTCAGGGAGAGGAATCCGGCGGTTGAGCTGTTCGCGGTGGAGCCGGCCGAGTGTCCGCTGCTTTCACGACGACAGTGGGGCTCGCATCGGATCGAGGGGATCGGAGATGGGTTCGTTCCGAGAGTGCTCGAGTTATCCCAACTGACCGGCGTGGTGACCACGACGAGCGACGAGGCATTGTCCATGGCGCGGCGTCTCGCCAGAGAAGAGGGAATCTTCTGCGGGATCTCTTCCGGCTCGAACGTAGCAGCCGCCCTCAAGCTGGCCAGAAAGCGGCCGCATCTCAAGCGCATTGCCACCATGATCAATGACAGTGGGCAGCGCTACTTCACCACCGAGCTCTGCGGCGAAGTGAAAGAAGTCGACATCCCCGAGAGGGAGCACCCGATGGATCCTCATACGATTCGCGAGCTCGACAAGTATCAGAAAGACTGGATCCTGATTGATTGAGCGGTGTCAGGGGGCGGTGACGGAAAGAATGAGGAAGGATCCCCACCAGCGAGCCGCATCAGAGCTTGCGCGCCGGTGTGTGCGGTGTGACAAGACATTCCGTCCCGAAGCGCCGGAGTGGGTGTGCGTTTCTTGCGGTGGCAATCTCGACGTGCTTTATGACTACGACGAGCTGCGCCGGTGGTGGAGCAAAGCGTCGCTCGCCGCGGATACGACGAGGAGCATGTGGCGCTACGACGCTATCCTTCCTCGAGGGCTGATAGATCACATGCCGACCCTCCAGACTGGCTGGACCCCCTTGTATCATGCCCCGCAGTTGGGCTCGGAGCTGGGTGTTACCAAGATCGAGCTCAAGGATGACGGTCGCAATCCCACCGGCTCTCTCAAGGACCGCGCCAGCGCCATGGCGGTCGCGCACGCGATCTCCCTGGGGCAGCGAGTGCTCGCCTGCGCCTCCACCGGCAACGCGGCGTCGGCGCTGGCGGGCATGTGCGCCAACGCCGGATTGACCAGCGTCATTTTCGTCCCCGAAAAGACGCCGTCGGGAAAGCTGGCTCAGATCATAGCTTTTGGCAGTTACCTCGTGAGAGTCGAGGGGAGCTACGATCAAGCGTTCGACCTCGCCATGGCGGCTTGCTCTCGGTTTGGATGGTACAACCGCAACACCGGCATCAATCCCTATCTCAGCGAGGGGAAGAAGACGGTGGCCTTCGAGATCGCCGAGCAGCTCGGGTGGGAGGCGCCCGATTGGGTGCTCGTCCCGGTGGGCGACGGGAACATCATCGCCAGCGTCGGGAAGGGATTCGAAGAGCTACTTCACATTGGTTTCATCGAAAGGCTGCCGCGTCTGGTGGCTGTCCAGTCCGAGGGGTCGAGCGCCATCGTGGACGCCTTGCTGGGTGACGGGGTGGTGCGGCCCGTTGAAGTCACGACGCTGGCGGACAGCATTGCCGTCGGCAAACCGCGTGATCCCGATCGGGCGTTGCGAGCGGTTCGCCAATCGAGCGGGTTGGGAGTGAAGGTTCGGGACTCCGAGATCCTGGAGGCCCAGAGTCTGTTGGCAAGTAAGGAAGGAGTCTTCGTGGAGCCTTCCGCGGCGGCGTCCCTGGCGGGGCTGGTGCGGCTCGCCGCGGCGGGAGACATCGCTCGCGACGACCGCGTCGTGCTTCTCCTTACGGGAAATGGATTGAAAGATACCGACTCGGTTTTGGATCGTGCGCAACTTCCCGCACCGATTCCAGCATCCATGGAGTCCTTGGAACGCCGTTTGGCCGAGGACCCGCTCGGTGACCATTCGTCAGGGATTGGGGCTTGATGTCGCCGGTCATCGAGTCGCATTTCGGTTTGGTGGAGGCCCTGAGCGTGCGTGTCGGCGACGTCATCAGTTTGGTCGGAGCGGGCGGGAAGACGACGATTCTCTACGGATTGGTGACCGAGCTGAGGCGTCGCGGTGTGACGGTCATCGCCACGACCACGACCCACACGCAAGCACCGGACTCTCCGACCACCGCGCCCCCCATCGTCTTCGCCAGCGAGGAAGACAATTGGCTTCAGAGCGTCCGAGCGAGAGTGGATCGTTACGGCGCGGTCACCGTGATGGGTGTTCGTGAGAGAGAGGACAAGCTAAAGGGCTTACAGCCCGAGGACATCGATCCCTTACGTGGGATGGCGGACTGCGTGATCGTCGAGGCCGACGGTGCGAGGGGGCGGTCGCTGAAGGCTCCCGCTTCACACGAGCCGGTCGTCCCCGAGTGGTCCACTGCGACCATCGTGGTCGCGGGACTGGACGTGCTGGGGCGTCCTCTCGACAAAGAGAACGTGCATCGTTTGGAGGTTGTCGTCGAGCTCACCGGGGCCGCGGTGGGAAGCCCAATCGTGGAAGAAGTCATCGCGCTCGCCATCGTACGCGGATACTTCCCAACGATTCCTCGCGGCTCGCGCCGCATCGCCTTCCTGAACAAGGTGGACGACGCCCATCTCAAACAGGCGGAGAGGGTGGGGGAATTACTGCTCAACGCTGGTGCACCGGAGGTCATTTTCGGAGAGGCCGTTCACCCCAATGGCTGTTTCTACCAGATGAAGCCGTCTCCCGCTTGATGGGCCCGGCTGGACAACCCCCCTGCCCGAGAATATGCTGATCGATATCGTATCGAGAAAACAGCCGGCCCATGGCGTGGACGCAACATGGTCATAAGGAAGGATCCGTTCTCGGACGACCACCGCAAGTCCGTTTATCGAGAGGTAGAGGAAGCGCTCCAGCGTGGAGAAGCGGTGGCCTTGGTCACCATCCTCGAATCGAAGGGCTCGACCCCGCAGAAGGCGGGAGCCAAGATGGTCGTCTCGCGCGACGGTCGTTTGCGGGGTACCGTCGGGGGTGGATGCGTGGAGGCGGAGATTCTATGGCGCGCGCGTCAGGCGATCGAGAACCGCAAGGCGGAGATCCTTTCCTATGACTACAACGCCGACGAGGAGGAGAACGGCCTCATTTGCGGAGGTAGCGTGACTGTCTTCATCGAGCCGGTACTCCCCGCGCCCCGCGTCTACATGGTGGGGGCGGGACACGTGGCGCAGCCGCTCTGCACGATTGCCAAGGTCGCGGGATTCGAGGTCGTCGTCTTGGACGATCGCATCAAGTACGCAAACCGGGACCGCTTCCCGCACGCCGATATCGTCGAGGCCGGGCCCATTCCCGAGCTCGCCACCAAGTTCAGCTACGGCGAGAACGCTTACGTCGTGATCGTGACCCGCGGCCATACTTCCGACGAAGAGGCTCTTCGTACCTTCATTCAGTACGACACCGCCTACCTTGGGCTCATTGGGAGCGTCGCCAAGATCGAGAAGATCTTTGGGCGCCTCGAGCGGGACGGTGTTACCCGCGAGAAACTGGAGCGGGTTCATTCTCCCATCGGGCTCGACCTGGGGGGCGGCAGTCCCGGCGAGATCGCGGTCTCCATCGTGGCCGAGCTCATCGCCGTGCGCCACCGTCGAACCGGGAAACCCATGATGTACACGGAGCGGCAGGAGCACTTCGGCAAGGTCTGACGGACCTTCTCGTTCTATCCCACAAAGTTTCGTCTTTTCACCGCAATAGGTCTTTTCTGTAGACCGGCCACAAGATATTGGGTAGAATCCGTCGCCATAGGCTAAATCTGGTAGTATGGAGGTGAACCGTGGCCGATGGCGATTTCCCGGTCTTGATCGAGGAAGTGAGTATCCAGAAGCGGGTGGAGCAGTTGGCGGAGGAGATTTCCCGGGACTACCAGGGAAGCGATCTACACGTTCTGGGCGTCCTACGGGGAGCGTACCAGTTCACTCGGGATCTCTCGACGAAGATGGGTCTGCCCCACACCGTGGACTACATCTCGGTTGCCAGTTACGGGCAAGAAACGACGTCTTCGGGAACCCTGCAGCTTCGCATGGACATGTCCAAGCCCATCGAGGGAAAGCACGTCTTGCTCGTCGATGACATCGTGGACACCGGCATCACCTTGAATTGGCTCCTGGACTATTTGAAGTCCCGGCGGCCTCAGTCCATCCGGACGTGTTGCTTCCTGGACAAACCCTCTCGCCGACAAGTCGAGGTTCCCACGGACTACGTCGGGTTTCCAATCGAGGACGTTTTCGTGATTGGCTACGGGCTCGACTATCAGGAGAAGTATCGCGATCTACCTTTCATCTCCCGCGTGTCGCCCGAGGAAGTGCTGATCTAGCAGGCCTAGCAAAAACACACTGGCCTGCGCGAGCGGAGCGAGCCCGGCCCGAATGGGCCGACGAAAGCGCCAGCCGTGGGGGTGGGGCCCCACGGCACTGATGCACGCGAAGACCGTCAATATGTGTCGCTGGAAGAGGCGGGCTTGGCCCCCGCCTCCTGCACGATGCGCACGCCCGCGCTCGCTCCGATTCTAGTGGCTCCGGCCTTGACCATCTCCGCGGCCGTGACCGCGTCGCGCACGCCTCCCGCCGCCTTGATGCCCATCTTCTCGCCGACGACCTGACGCATGAGCGTCACGTCCTCCACGGTCGCTCCCCCCGGCCCGAAGCCGGTCGACGTCTTCACGAAATCCGCGCCGGCGGCGGCGGCCAGCGTCGAAGCCTTGATTTTCTCCTCCTGGTCGAGGAGCGCGGTTTCGATGATCACTTTGGAAAGGGCTCCCGCTTCCTTGGTGCAGCAAACGACGCCGAGGATGTCGGACTCGACGAGCGCGTAGTCCTTGGACTTGAGCGCTCCCACGTTGATGACCATGTCGATCTCGGTCGCGCCGTCGAAGAGCGCCCGGCGCGTTTCGTAGATCTTGACGTCACTCGTATTCGCACCGAGGGGAAAGCCCACGACCGTGCAAACACCGACCTCGGTCCCGCGAAGGAGACGCGCCGCCAGTCGCACCCACGTCGGGTTGATGCAAACGGTGGCGAAACCGTGTTGGGCCGCTTCTTCGCAAAGCTTGCGGATCTGAGACTCCGTGGCGTCCGGCTTCAGCAACGTATGATCGATCATCCGGCCGAGCCCGGTGCCGCCGTGCTGTGGCCCGGCGTGGAGACCGAGCCGTTCGGCACCGCCATCCACCAACCCCCGAATGAGGTTCGGGCAATGGCTGCTCGCCATGCCGTGACAGGAGCACGCAAGCTCGGCGGCCTGCTCGGATTCCAGGCGCGCCAGGACCGAGCGCGTAATGGCCTCGGCAAGAGCGTCTAGTTCTTCTTTCGATATCATCGTTGGACCGGTTTCGATTCCAGGACGTTCCTTCAAACCCCGCGGCTGTATTTTCTCTCGATCTTGGTGACCTTACGAACGCGATCCCGGTGGCGCGGCTCGCTGATGCGGGAATCCAAGAAGGTATGGACGACGGCGGCCATGGTCTCTTTGGTGATCAGCCGGGCGCCCAGGGTGAGCACGTTCGCGTCATTGTGCTCGCGGCTGTTGCGCGCGGTGGTCGCGTCCTGGCATGGTGCCGCGCGGACGCCAGGAACTTTGTTGGCGACGATGGCCGATCCGATTCCGGCGCCGTCGATCACGATGCCGAGCTCGGTTCGTCCGACCGCGACCGCGACCGCGACCGCGTGCGCGAAGTCAGGGTAGTCGACCGACTCGGTGGAGTAGGTGCCGAAATCGATGAAGCTGATTCCTTCCTCGGCGAGAAGGGTCTTCACCGCTTCCTTCATCTCGAAGCCCGCATGATCCGATCCGATCGCCACGCGTGCCTTTTCCGGTTGGACGGAAGGGTTGGTCTCTGGAGCGACCAAGCGGATCCGTTTCTTCTCGATCCATTCGCGGGCGACGTCGGTGATGATGGCATCCTTGGGGACGTCGAGGATCGCCCCTTCGGGCAGGGCTTGAACGTCCTGTCCAGTGATGAAGCGACGACTCACGGTCACCGTCGCTTGGCGCTGGCGCGCGTCTCTGTTCTGCCGACGTGCTCTAGAGTCGTTGCGGGCGCTCTCGCGGGAGCTCGAGCGGAGCTGGTTGAAGGGGGGGACATAGCGAGAAGGTCGAAGTCTAGCGGGCCAAAGAAGTGACTGTCAAGACCTCAAGCCTTTGGATCCATTGTTTTGAACTAGCGTAACCGATGGAAACATCGGTACCGGAGAAATTTTCTAGGGAGGGACGTGTTCGCCCGAGATTGCGCCGCGGTAAATGGAGCGTGAAAAGCGATACCGTTCGCTCGTTTGGTCTTGACAACCACGAACCGCCGGCGCTACCTTCCGCGCATCCACTGAGAGCATCTTCCCACAGTAGCGCGTTCAAGGTCTACCTCGGTGGATAGGTGGGGCGCGGCCAAGTTCGGGAGCTATCCTGGCCCGCGCCAAAAGGAGGCACGATGAGGAGAATCATTGCCAGGGCGGCGCTCGGGCTGTCGCTGTTCCTCGTAGCGGGAATGGCCTCGGCGCAGTCTCTAGCAACGTTGAAGGGATTCATAAACGACGAAACGGGTGGCCGTCTCCCCGGTTCCACGGTCGTGGTTCGTAACGTGGACACTGGATTGGAGCGCAACCTGATAACCGATGCCAGCGGCTTTTATGTGGCACACCGCCTGCAACCAGGTAACTACACTCTTACGGCGTCGCTGACTGGTTTCCAAACGGTCGTGCGGGAGAACATCGTTCTCCTCGTAGGACAGATCATCGACTTGGACGTCACGCTGGGGGTCGCCTCGGTCGAGGAAGCCATCACCGTGACCGCGGAGAGTCCCATCCTCGAAAGTACGCGCTCCAGCACGCAGTGGTACGTAACCAATGACGAGATTGAGAATCTTCCCATTCAGGGCCGTGATTTCGTGCAGTTCGCCAAGCTGACTCCAACCGTAAAGGAAGAACCGGGAAGGGGCGGCATCTCGATGGCGGGGCAGCGCGGAACCAACACCGGAGTGGCCATCGACGGGAGCGAGGCCAAGAGCGCGTTCTTCGGCTACGGCCGTGGCGGCGAGTCGACGGAGAACGAGGGGCTGGTCATTGCCCAGGACTCGGTCCAGGAGTTTCAGGTTACCGTGAACGGGTTCGAGCCCGAGTACGGACGCAACGGCGGAGGCTATCTCAACGTCATCACCAAGTCGGGCACGAACACACTGGGCGGCACCGGTCTCTTCTTCTTCCAAAACGATTCCATGGTCTCGAACCTCTTGCGCTCTCCATTGGAGGAATTCCGCGGTATCTCAGAAGACGATCCCCGGTTTGAGCCCGAGAGCTTCAGCAACTACAAGTGGGGAGGATCGGTTGGCGGCCCGATCGTAAGAGACAAGACTCACTTCTTCTTCTCCTACGACCAGCTATCGACCAGCCGGGACTTCATCGACAACCTCAATGGCAAGGGTCATTACGACGCGATTCTCGCTCGTTTCCCGGGCCTGGTCGACGGTTACACGCCCAATAGTAATGGGATCGCGGCGCCCGATCCGGTATTGGGGAGGACCGCGTTCGGGAATTTTACGCGTTCCATAGACAATCTCATTCTCTTCGGCAAGGTCAACCACCAGTTCAACGAGAACCAGTCGCTCTCGGTACGCTACAATTTCACCGACTTCGACCGGGAGAGCGATCTCAAATCGGAGGAGTCCCTGAAGACCGAGAACACACACTCCCTGGTGGCGAGTCTGATCTCGGTGTTGAGCAACAACGCCGTCAACGAGTTCCGGTTTCAGTTCGCCAAGGACAACCTGGATCGTCTTTCGAACCTCGGGGCGGACGACATCGTTGCCGAGGTCGTGATCGAGGCACCCACCTTCGACTCGTTCGGCAAGCCGGACTTCCTTCCCATCTTCGTGCGCGAGGAGAAGATCCAGATTCAGGATAACTTGTCCTACCTGTTCGGAGCGCACGACTTGAAGTTTGGAGTCGATCTGAACCTGGACGATCTCAGCGAGTTCTTCGCCGGCGCCTCCGATGGGGAGTACACCTATGCCACCATCGACGCTTTCCTGGCCGATCAACCGCGACGTTCAGTTGTCTATTTCGGTAACGTTCAGAACCCTAACTTCGCGGTCAAGCAGCAGACGCTCGGCCTCTTTGCTCAGGACAGCTGGAGAGTCAACGATCGCCTGAACGTCAACTACGGCTTGCGTTGGGAAGGCACATTCAATCCCGGCGATCTCGAGCATGTCCTTCCCGAGGGCGAGGAGATACCCGATGACCTCGATAACTTCGGTCCTCGCCTGGGGATTGCCTACCAGGTGAGCGGGGACGGTAAGGACGTTCTGCGGGCCGGTGTGGGGCTCTTCCACGCGCGCACGCCGACATTGATCTTCTTCAACGTCTACCAAGACAACGGTATCTTCCCGAACTACGGGCGCGCGACGGTTCTACCTGGTCAGACTGGCTACGTTCCTATTGGGCAGCCCATCGAGAACGAGAATCCTCCCGCCGGGCTCCCCATCGCGCTCGCGTATATGCAGCCTGGTTTCGAGGACCCGGAGACCTGGCGGCTGAACCTCGGGTACGAGCGGGAGCTCGCGCCCAACATGTCGGCCTACGCGAGCTTCACCTACGCCAATGGCTCGAAGCTTCAGGGATCCTACGACGTCAACGTGTTCGATCCCGGCCGCGATCCGTTCGGACGACCGGTCTATCCAGCCGGGCGGCCGGACTCCGACTTCAGCACGGTTAGAGTCCGTGACTCCTTCGGTGACTCCGATTACTACGCCACTTCCTTTGGCTTCACCAGGCGCTTCGCCGGGAGCTACTCCGTCCAGGGCCACTACACCTGGTCGCAGGACAAGGACAACGACAGCAACGAACGGAACGCGACCGCGATCACCATAACGGATTTCACAGACTTCGACTACGACTGGGGCTACTCCGAGCGCGACATCACGCACCGCATCGTGATGAGCGCGGTCGCCGAGCTTCCGCTGGAGTTCATGTTGAGCGGGATCTGGGAGTGGCGTTCGGGCTACCGCTTCACTCCGCTCGATCCGAACACCGGGCTCACCGCTCATCCCAGCCAGACCATCCGGGCGAGGGCGGTGGTCACCGGGGAGCTCCTGGATCGCAACAGTGACCGGGGTCCAGACTTCAACAACGTCGATGTGCGGATCAACAAGTTCTTCGATTTCGGTGGAGCCCGATTCGAGGCGATACTGGACATATTCAACCTCTTCAACAACGCGAACTTCGGTCTCAGCGACGGGGCGCCGCAACCGTTTCCCAACTCGCAGATGGAACCGGTCCTGCGCGACGGCGTGACGCCCAACCCGGAGTATGGCTTGGCCGATATCGAGGTCGCCGGCGGGTCGCAACGGAGGGTTCAGGGAGGTATCCGCATTCAATTCTGAGACGCCGTGGCGGATCTGTTGGCCGCCAAACCAGGTTGGTTGTTTGGACTGGAGCTAGCCAGGCGGGGCCGGGATCACGTGTTGGCCGTCAAATTGCGTGGGTGCCTTGACCGGGGCGCGTCAGACGGCGGCCCCACGGCACTAAGACAAAGAAAGAGGCCTTGCGTCACAGCAAGGCCTCTTTTTTTTGAGGGGGAGGTGCTCGACGCTACTGGTTGCTCCGACGCCGGTAGGCCTCGATCTCTTGCTCACTCTCCTCGAGACGACCGAGACTGCGTAGGGCCTCGGCGAGATTGAGGTGCAGCGTGGCGGTGTCGCCACCCAGTTCCAGTGCGCGACGAAACAGGATGACCGCCTCCTCGTGGCGCCCCTCGTTGGCGGCCACGATACCGAGCAGCTCGTGAGCCGGGGCGAGCGAGGGGTCCAGTGCAACGGCCTGCCGAAGGGGCGCGGCGGCTTCGTCGAAGCGACCGAGCGTCACGAGAAAACGACCTTCCAGATAGTGATACTCAACGACCTGCGGGCCGAGCTCGCGGGCCTGGACGATGCTCTCGAGCGCCTCGGCGATTCTTCCCAACGAGGCGAGTACCTTTGCCTGAAGAGCATGAGCTCGCGGCTCCTGAGGGTGTGATACCAGAACGGCCCCGAGAAGGTCGAGTGATTCGGAGAGACGGTTCTCGAAGGCGAGCTTCTGCGCTTCGTTCAAATCGACGCGGAGCTGCTTGGCCGCCCATTCGTACTGATCTCGAGCCTGACTCAGGGCTTGGAATCGCTCGAGCTCTATCTGCGCTCCCGCGAGGTCTCCGCTAGCGCGCAACGCGGTGGCTAAACGATAGTGCGCCTCGGCGGACTCGGGAAGGAGGCGCGCCCCTTCTCGGAGATGGGTGATCGCTTCGTCCGTCCGGCTCAAGTCCATGAGGACCTTGCCAAGCTCGAGATGGAGCCGCGCCGCGTGCGGGGAATCGAGCTCCACTGCCTCGGAAAGGAGCGCGGCGGCTTCCTCACGTCCCTCTGGCGATGTCGTGAGAGTCAGCCCGAGCGCCATCGTAAGACCGGGGTGATGGGGGTGGTCTTGCAGCCCCTGGCGGGCCAGGGCCTCGGCGCGGGGTCGCTCACCGACGGTGAGTAGCAAGAGACTCAGCTCTTCGCTCACCTCCGGTGTCCCAACGCCCTGGGCGATCGCACGCTCCAGGACGGCGATGGCGTCTTTGTGTCGGGAGCCATCGCGAAGCAGAAGCGCGGATAGGATGTACGGCGTGGGGTCGTTCGGATCGAGCCGTGTCGCCTCGGTCAAGGCGCCGAGGGCTTCGGAAGCCGCTCCGATTCGAATCAAGAGCCGCCCCACGTTCAGAGCCGCCCGGGCCTCACCAGGGGCGAGTTGCTGAGCTTGCCGACAGAGCTCGAGCGCTTGAAACAGCTCGCCTCGTCGCTCGCCGATCTCGCAGAGGCCCAAGAGCGGTGCCGGGTTATCGGCGTCCAGAGCGGCCGCTCGCTCGAAGTCTGGTTGCGCGCGCTCCAGGTCACCGCTCGCGAGCGCGCTCTCGGCCCGAGCCATCAGCGCCGTGATGTCGTCGGACCTGGATCCAGACTGCATCCCGGCAGCATGGAGCAGCGATGCGACGAGCAGCGGTAGGAGGGGAGTCATGTTCCGATTGCTGGAAGGCGGTTGAAAGGTCCCAATCTTCTCGGTTTACGTTCTGATACGATATGCTACGGCAGCGATGATACGCAAATATCGCCGGAAGGGAATGTGCGCGCCCGCGCGGCAATTGTTAGCGGTGTTCGCGTCTTTTGGTTCCGCCGCCCTGGCACCGGCCGAGGATTTCTTGGACGTGACGGCCCTGGCCGGGTTGGATTTCGTCCATTACAACGCGGCCACCGAGGAGAAGTACATGGTGGAGACGATGGGCTCGGGCGCGGTGTTCCTAGACTATGACGGGGACGGGTTCATCGACATCTACGTCCTGAACGGCGCCCCGCTTCCCGGCTCGGCCGAGACCACCGTTCCTCCGGCCAATGCGCTCTACCGGAACCAAGGCGATGGGACGTTCGTCGAAGTCGCGGCAGCGGCTGGAGTCGCACACACCGGCTTCGGGATGGGGGCGGCGGCGGGAGATATCGACAACGACGGTGATATCGATCTCTACGTGACCAACCTCGGACCGAACGTGCTCTACATTAATAATGGTGATGGGACGTTCAGCGATCGCTCCGCATCGTCCGGAGTCGAGGCCGGGGAGTGGAGCACGAGCGCGGCCTTCGCAGACTACGACGGCGACGGATTCCTGGATCTCTACGTCTGCCGCTACGTGGACTTCAGTCTCGAGAACCACAAGTTCTGCGGCAACCTGGGCAAGAATCTCAAGGCTTACTGCCACCCCGACGTGTACAACGTGACGCCGAGCCTTCTCTTTCGGAACAACGGAGACGGGACGTTCACCGACGTGACCCGAGACGCGGGCGTTCTGGTCACCGATGACGGAAAAAGCCTGGGGGTGGTTTGGGGGGACTACGACAACGACGGCGATCAAGACCTCTACGTTGCCAACGACTCCATGCGCAATTTCCTTTTTCGGAACGAGGGCGACGGGCGTTTCACCGATGTGACGCTCCTGGCCGGCGTCGGCTACAGTGAAGACGGTCAGACGCAGGCGGGCATGGGCACCGATTTCGGCGACTACGACGGCGATGGATGGTTGGACATCATCGTCACCAACCTGGATTTCGAGTACAACGCGCTCTACCACGGTGGGCCGGGCGGCGTCTTTACCGATCGGTCCTTCGGTTCGGGTATCGCGGAGCCCTCTCTCAATTTCGTGGGCTTCGGAACGTTCTTCTTCGACTACGATAACGATTCGCGGCTCGATCTCTTCGTGGCCAACGGTCACATCATCGACAACATCGATCTCTTCAATAGCGTTTCGACTTATCGCGAGCGGAACTTCCTGTTTCGGAACCAGGGGGACGGTGCTTTCGAAGAGATCGGGCATCGGGCAGGGGAGAGCTTCTCTCGGGAGAACGTGGCGCGAGGCGCGGCGGCGGCGGACTACGATCGCGACGGTGACGAGGACGTCCTGGTCACCCGCTGCGGCGACTCGCTTCTGCTTCTGCGCAACGAGGTTGGCAACCGCAACGGTTGGCTCTCTCTGCGCCTGGTGGGGCGACGCTCGAACCGCGACGCGGTGGGCGCGCGGGTCACGGTGCATCTCGGCGGTCGCCGCCTGTTCAAAGAAGTCAAGGCCGGCTCGAGCTACCTCTCGCAAGGAAGCCTGGAGCTCACGTTTGGGTTGGGTGAAGCTCCTGCCGCCGATCGCGTGGAGATCCGCTGGCCCTCCGGTGAGATTCAAGAGCTCGGGAGAATCGGTAGTGGGAGCCGCGTCACCGTTCTCGAGGAAGTAGGTAGATAGATCCCTTCTGGCCCGACCCGGCCGTCGTCCGGGGGGCGTCCCAGAACGTGGTAACATTGACTTGGCCATGTCTGAAGAGCTCTCCTCCCGGCGAGCCGAGGACTTCCTGCGCCTCGACTACCAGGCGCCAAGCTGGGAGTGGAAGCGGAACCGGCGCTCGTTCGCCCTGTCCTTCCTCGTTCACGCCACGATCGTTCTCGCTCTCTCTCTGCCGTTCATATGGGATTTCCTGACCGGGGGACCGGTACAGTCGGTCGTGCGGGTCCGGTACTACGTGTCGGGTGAAGGTGAGGGCGGAGGCGGTGGAGGTGGTTCCGGAGGCCGCAAGCCAACGGCATTCATCCGGGATCAGCCCCAGCCGACAGAAGAAGCTCCCCAACCCCGCCGCGCCCCGATCGCACCGAGGCAGCCACGGCCCCTGCGCGCCGACGCGTTGAAGGCGCCTGACCTGCCGTCAGATGCCTCCGCGTTTTTCGATCAGCCGCTGTCGCCCGACGCTCGAGATTTCCCCGGGCTCGATCTTGACGATATGACGGATTATGGTGGCGTCGACCGGGAAGCGAGCTCGGGCAGCGGAGGCGGCATCGGCGGTGGAGAAGGCACCGGCCAGGGAACGGGTACCGGCTGGGGTTCCGGGCCTGGCCGGGGCGGTGGTTACGGCGGGGGTATCGGTCCGGGAAGCTATGACATCGAGCCGATCCCCATCTTTTCACCCAAGCCGGCCTATCCTCCGGAGGCGAGAGAAAAGCTCGTCCGAGGCGGAGTGATCCTGGAAATCTTGGTGCGCGAGGACGGCACGACCGAAGTGCTACAGGTTCTGAAATCGCTCCCCTACGGCTGCGTCGAGGTCGCGATCGAGGCGGCCGAGCGCTGGCGCTTCAAGCCCGCCCTCAAAGCAGGCAAACCCGTGGAAGCGAAGGGTATCATCACCGTCGAGTTCGAACTCTCGGTTCGGAACCAGGGCTAAGCGAACGGTGGGGCTCGAAGTCCTCATTCCCGAAGAAAAGATCGCCGCGCGCGTCAAAGAGCTCGGCAAACAGATCAGCCGCGACTACCAGGGGAAGACGATTCACCTGGTTTGCGTGTTGAAGGGCGCCTACACGTTCCTCGCCGACCTCGCGCGGGCGATCGAGATCCCCGTCACCCTCGATTTCCTCGCGGTGTCCAGCTACAACAAGGGAACGAGTACCAGCGGTGCGGTGCAGCTCACCAAGGACTTGGACACCAGCCTGGAAGGAGCGGACGTGCTCATCGTCGAGGACATCGCGGATACGGGGCTCACGCTCCGCTATCTCTACAACATGCTGAAGGCCCGACACCCGAGCTCGCTGAAGGTGATCGCGCTGCTCTCCAAACCGTCCCGCCGAACGGTCGACGTGCCGGTCGACTACGTGGGCTTCGAGATCGCGGACCGCTTCGTGGTCGGCTATGGTCTCGACGTCGATCAGAAGTATCGGAACCTGCCATATATAGCGGCTGTGGATTAAGCCGCCTCTACAAATTCCTTCTGTCAAAGGCGTGTGGGAGTAGTTCTTTGAGCCGATAACTCTCGACCTTGCCGCGCAGGTTGCCCAGGTAAACAGCGATGTCCCCGCAATACTCCCACAGAAGCTGGCGGCAGGCGCCGCAAGGCGGCGTCACCTTGTCGGCTCCTGTAACCACTGCCAGGGCGCGAAACCGCGTCACCCCTTCTGAGAGAGCCTTCAGCAGAGCCACGCGTTCGGCGCAGACGCTCAAACCGTAAGAGGCGTTCTCGATATTGCAGCCTGAGTAAATTTTCCTTCCGTTTGTCTGCAAGGCGGCGCCGACCTTGAAGCCCGAGTAGCGCGCCAGCGCCCGGGCGCGAGCCTTCCGCGCCGCGCTCAGGAGGGAATTTCCAGCAGAACGAGTCGGCGTCATGGATCTTCAGTCGAGCTTGGCGAGTTGGGGAATCACCTGCTGCAATAGCTCGGTGAAGATCCCGCGTACTTTCTCGCCCGTCTCCATCACTTCGCGGTGATCGAGCTTGCTCGGAAGAACCCCTGCCGCCATGTTCGTCAGACAAGAGATGCCCAGGACCTTGGTTTCCATCTGGTTCGCGGCGATCACTTCCAGGACCGTGGACATGCCCACGGCATCGGCCCCCATGGTCCTCAGCATCCGGATCTCCGCGGGCGTCTCGTAGCTCGGACCCAATAGCCCGGCGTAGACGCCCTTTCTCAATTGCAGACCGATCGATCGTGCCGCCGCCTCGCAGAGCGTGCGTAGCTTGGGATGGTAGCCCTCCGTCATATCGATGAAGCGTGCTCCCAGGCCCTTGTCCTCCGGGCCCTGGAGCGGATTGAGACCGGTGAGGTTCAGGTGATCGGAGATCACCATTAGCTCCCCGGGCCGGAAGGCGGTATTGATGGCACCGGCGGCGTTGGTCACCACGAGCGTCTTGATTCCGAAGGTGCCGAGAACGCGGGCGGGGAAGGCGACCTGCGGGGCGTTGTAGCCTTCGTAGGCGTGTACCCGCCCGACCATGATCGCGAGCGGCACACTTTCATAGCGGCCGATCATGAGATGACCGGCGTGCCCCTCGACGGTAGAAAGTGGAAAGTGGGGAATGTCGGTGTAGGGAATGGTTTCCGCCGCCTGGAGCTCTCGAGCGAACGCTCCCAGCCCCGATCCGAGAACCAGGCCTATCGTGGGCCGCAAACGGGACCGGCCGGCGAGAAAGGAAGCCGCTTCCCTGACTTCGTTTGCGATCTTTCCCATGCGGTCAGGGGTTCAGAAGCCCGGCGATGGTGGCGGTCATGAAAGTGGCCAACGATCCACCCAGCACGACCCGCAGGCCGAGCTTGGCAAGATCCTGTTTGCGGGTGGGAGCGATGCCCCCGATGCCGCCAATCTGTATTCCAATCGAGCCGAGATTGGCGAATCCGCAGAGGGCGTAGGTCGCGATGAGCTCCGAGCGGGCGGAGAGAACGCCGTCGCCCTTGAGCCTGACGAGATCGACGTAGGCAACGAACTCGTTCAGGATCAGCTTTTCACCGAAGAGCGTGCCCACGTGACCCGCATCGGTCCAGGGAACACCCATGACGAACGCGAGGGGCGCGAAGATCTTGGCGAAGATCAGCTCCAACGACAGACCGACATACTGGAGCGGCCAGTTCACGAGGGCGACGAGCGATAGAAACGCAATCAACATCGCGCCTACGTTCAACGCCAGGTGGAGACCCGCGCCCGCCCCCCGCGCGGCAGCGTCGATGAGGTTCACTTCGGTGCGCTCGACCTTCAGCTTCACCTCGCCGCGGGTGAGAGGCGCGCCAGTCTCGGGGACCAGGATCTTCGAGATCAGGATCGCGGCGGGGGCGTTCATCACACTGGCCGCCAGGATGAATCGGGTCTCGATGCCCATCGAAATGTAGGCGGCCATCATCCCGCCAGAGATAGTGGCCATGCCTCCCACCATGAGTGTGCACAGCTCGGAATAGGTCATCTTGGGGATGTAAGGCATGACGACCAGGGGTGCTTCGGTCTGACCCATGAACACGTTGGCGGCGGTGGAGAGCGATTCAGCCCCGCTGGTGCCCATCGTGCGTACCATGATCTTGGCCATCAGGAGGACGATCTTCTGGAGAATACCGAGGTAGTAGAGGACGCTGAAGAAGGAGGAGATATAGATGATAGTGGGGAGCGCCTTGAAGGCGAATATGAAACCCAGCGTCTCCTGGTTGGCGAGGGGGCCGAAGACGAATTGAGCTCCGGCGTCTGCTTTCTCCAGGGCCAGCGTGACCGCGTTGCTGAGTCCGCCGAAGATCAACACCCCCACGCTGGTCTTCATCACCAACAGGGCGAAGACGAACTGGAGGATCAAGCCCCAGACGATGATGCGTGGCTCGATCTTGCTGCGATCGGTGGAAAAGGCCCAGGCAATGGCAAGGAGGATCGCCAAGCCAAGAACTCCGATGAAGGTCATGGACCTTCTTCCGGAGGGCCCAAGATCTTGTGAACCAGGGGAACCTTCGCCGGTGGCTCGGACTGAATGTGATACGCCCGGGACGCGAGCCGCACCGCCTCCTCCCGCCGCGCGGGGCTATTATAATGAAGCGTCAGCAA
>Ga0214472_10003047_pt1 | contig 17837 bp, 15 predicted proteins | sample RVTome_6_FD_207662 | JGI IMG/M metagenome (GOLD analysis project Ga0214472, IMG submission 207662) | Soil microbial communities from uranium-contaminated site in the Upper Colorado River Basin, Wyoming, United States - RVT140D175 | ecosystem: Environmental > Terrestrial > Soil > Contaminated >...
GGAAGCCGGCAGCGCAAGCAGCCCGGCGAGGAGGAGCCCCCAGCCGTGGTGCGGCCGCAGTTGCTCGAGTGCTGTCATTCTTCCTCAGTTTCCGTACGGCCGAGCACGGCGCGTCGCCGCCGAGCTCGGCCACCTTGGGAGCCGGTGGGACAGTCCCATCGATACACGATCGGCCGCCGAAACGTTCAGGCGGGGGCGGGGCGTCGGTCCCAGAGGACGTATGCCGTCGCGGCGACACCCCCCGCAGCCCCCACCGCGATCGCCGGATGGAAGGCCGAAGCTGCCGCGGCCATCAGGAAGAGCCTCCCCACCGGCCGCAGGGGGCGCAGCGCGTACCCTTCGAGAGCGGCCGCGAACGCGGCCAGCGCCACCATCGCGACGATCCCTTTTCCGATCACCAGCAGCGGCGGCCCGCCGAGGACGATCTCGGGGTGCACGACCATCAGCAAGGGAATGAGGTAGAGCCCCTTCGCGTACTTCCACGCGAGGAGGCCGGTCCTCATGGGCTCGGAGCCGGCCACGCCCGCCGCCGCGTAGGCCGCCAGACATACAGGCGGCGTGACGTTGGAGTCCTGGGAGAACCAGAAGACGACCATGTGCGCGACCAGGACGGGCAGCCCGAACTCGTTCACGAGGGCGGGGCCGGCCAGGATGATGAGCACGATGTAGCTGGCGGTCACCGGGAGCCCCATGCCGAGCACGAGGCTGGCCAGGAGAACGAGAACGAGCGCCAAGAAGAGGCTCCCCTGCGAGAAGGAGAGCATGAGGCCCGAGAACTTCAGGCCCAGCCCCGTCAGCCCGACGACCGCCACGATGATCCCCGCCACGGCGCACGCGAGGCTGACCGGAAGGGTGTTCCGCCCGGCGACGACGAAGCCGTCGACGAGGCGCGTGACCCCTCCTCCGGCCCACCGGTGAACGGGCTCTCTGCGAAGGCCTGCCCCGGCGTGCGCCGGGGTGCGCGCGGAGCGGTAGCGGTCCCAGGCAGCCCGGGCGACGGCGAGTGCGGCGACGGCCGGGCAGGAAAGGAATCCTACGCGAGCCACCGACAGATCCATGAGGAGCGCCCCGACGAGCACCACGAGGGAGACGAGGTAGTGCCACCCCTTCGCCAGCGTCGGCCCGAACCTCGGGAGCTCCGCGGCCGGGAGCCCCTGCATCCCCCGCGCCGCCGCCACCAGGTGGACGAAGACGAAGACCGTGCCGAGGTAGAGGAGCGCGGGCACGAGCCCGGCCCTGACGATCTCCAGGTAGGGGAGCCCCGTGTACTCGGCCATGAGGAAGGCGCCCGCGCCCATGATGGGGGGCAGGACCTGCCCACCCGTGCTCGCGGCGGCCTCGATCCCGCCCGCCTCCTCCGGGCTGTATCCGACCCGCTTCATGAGGGGGATCGTGAACGCGCCGCTCGTCACGACGTTCGCGATCGCGCTGCCGGAGACCGAGCCAAGCGCGGCCGACGCCACGACGGCGGCCTTCGCCGGACCGCCCGACTGCCTGCCCGTCAGGGCGTACGCGAGATCCATGAAGAACTGCCCGGCGCCCGTGACCTCGAGCAGCGCGCCGAAGAGGATGAAGATGAACACGAAGCTCGCGGCGACCCCGAGCGGGATTCCATAGATGCCTTCCTGGCCGAGGTAGAGCTGGCCCACGAGCCGGCCCGTGCCGTAGCCGCCGTGTCGCAGGACGCCCGGGAGGAAGGGGCCGAGGTAGCCGTACGCGACGGCGAGCAGGCCAAGGAAGGCGATCGGCCAGCCTAGCGCGCGGCGGCTCGCCTCGAGGAGCGTGAGCGTGGCGACGGCGCCCGCGACGACGTCGAGCATGCTGGGAAGGCCCGCGCGCGCGACGATCTCGTCCAGGTTCACGGTGAGATAGAGGGCGGTAGCCACGGCGGAGCCCATCAACACCGCGTCGATGCACCAGGCGCCCAGGCGTCTCGCGCCGCCGCCGTGCCTTCCCGGCCAGGGGAAGAGCAAGAACGCCAGCACCTCGACCAGCGCGAGGTGGACGCCGCGCTCGTAGAACAGCCCCACCGGCCGGACGGCCGTGAAGAGCTGGAAGAGGGAGAGCAGGACCGCGAGGAGGACGAAGGCCCCCGCGATCGGCCCGGGGAGACCGAGGTCCCGCCGTGAGGGCGCGGGAGCCGCGGCTGGGCCCAGCGCCGCGCCGTCGCTCAACGCCGCGCCGGCGGACGACGTTCGGCGACTGCGGCGCTCATCGCGACTCGACGAGCCGGTCCGGCACCTCGTGACTGTGTTCGGTCAGGTAGCGCACGACCCCCGGATGGAGCGGGATCGGAGACACGTCGAGCGTGTACTCGGCGGAGATCCGGCGGGCGACCGGGTGGACCCCGGCAAGCTCCTGGCGGGCGTTCAGCACCGCCTCGACCAGCGCGTAGGCCAGCTCCTCGGGCATGTCCGCACGCACGGCGAGGATGTTGGGAGTGCTGAGCGTCTCGACTGGCGCATCTTGCCCGCTGTAGGCCTGTGCGGGAATCGTGTCCGGCCGCAGCGTGGGATCGACCGCCGCCGCGCGTCGCACCTCCTCCGCCACGATCGGAATCAGCCGAACGGCGCGCGCCGTGGCGAGATCCATGATCGTGCTCACCGGAGGGCCGGCGCTCCAGAACCCGGCGTCGACGGTGCCGTCGCGGAGCGCGTTCGCGGTCTCGTTGAAGTTGAGCCGTTGGGGCTGGAAGTCCTCGTATCCGATGCCGTTGGCCTCGAGGAGGTTCCGAGCACCGACCTCCGTCCCGCTCCCGGGGGCGCCGACGGATACCCTCCTGCCCACCAGATCCTGGAGGCCCGAAACGCCGCTCCCCTCGATGGTCGCGAGCTGGAGGACGTTCGCATAGAGGGCGACGAGCGCGAGCACCTGCCCGGGGTCGCGGCCCTCGAACGACCCGGCGCCCTCGTAGGCCTCCAGGGCGTTCGTGCCCATCGAGAACGCGACGTCGATCTGGCCGGTCATGAGGAGGCTCAGGTTCTCGACGGAGCCGCCCGTGACCTCCGCCACGGCCACCACCTCGGGGACGTCGCGACCCCAGATCTCGGCGATCGAGCCGCCCAGGACGTAGTAGACGCCGCCCGTGCCGGCGGTGGCCAGCGCGAGGATGTCCGGCCGGTCGCCCGGAGCGCAGCGCGCGAGCCCGACGACGCAGAGGAGCGCGGAGCCGACGATCGCCAGCGGCCTGCGTGTCATGACGCCCCGGTTCGGTTTTCGAGCGGGAGGGAGGGGGTACTAGATACAGCGGGCGCCGACGACGCGGCAAGAGCCCGCCGGGCCCCCTCGGCGCTGCTGGTCCTAGGTCGGTAGGAAGCGCCCGACCACCAACGCGAACGCGAGCAGGATGCCCAGCAGGATAGCCGCCGCACTGCCGAAGCTCCGCCTGGGGTCGATCGCGCGCACGCCGAGGGCGACCACGAGCGTGGATCAGATCTGCGTGAGATCCATCATGCGCAGCACGTTGAGGAAGTAGCCGTCCGGCAGGAACAGGACGAAGCTCGCCAGGCTCAGCGAGAACTGCGCGTCACCGGTCGCGATGCGAAGAGGCGCGAGCGGCACGGAGAGGAGCGCGGGGATGAACGAGGCGTGCGCGAAGATTGCCAGGTACTGCTTGTACCGCCCCTCGTCCCCCAGGATGAACGCGAAGATCAGCGTGTAGAGGCCCGAGAGCACGAGCGAGATCACCGCGAACGCGAGCGACCCGCCGACGACGGCAAAGGTGTGGAACGTCCCGAGGGCCCGGTCCGTCGGGGGCGGGAAGTCGACCCCGCGCTCGAGCGCCGCGCGCCGCTGGGCCTCCACGAAGAGCTCCGGCGGGATGAGCCAAGTCGACAGCGCGACGAGAGCGAGGGAGACGAGCAGAGCTCCCAGCCAGAGGGGGTGCTCCGCCACGCCCTGCGCCATCTTGCCGGGGCTGATGAACGCGTCGAAGAGCCGGCGCGGAAGGACTGGTGGGCCGACCTCGGTGGGCCCGCGTCCTTCAGCCTCCAGCGTGCCGGCCTCCCCGCTCACGGGAGCGCGAGCCTCACGCGTGACCGGGACTCGACGCGGGTAGGCAGCGGCATGGGCGCCAACGCGACCCTCACCGTGCCGGTCCCCGTGCTGATCGTCTCACGCTCGAACATGACCCCGCGCCGCATGTCCCAGAGCACGCGCCCCACGACCTCCATGTCGGTCGCCTGCTCGATCTCGGCCCCCTGGAGCGCCATCGTCTGCCGCATCTCCGACGTGCCCTCGAAACCGATCTCCAGCAGGGAGCGCCCCTCGACCTGCGTGTCGCCGATCACCGTGTACGTGGTGATCGACCGCTGCGACGACTCGCCGGTATCGCCGTCGTCCTGGAACGCCACCGTGTCGACCCAGCTGTCGCCCGGCTGGACCGCGGTGCCGGGGAGTCCCGGAAAGAGCGAGTGCGCGATCATGGGGCCGGCGAAGAACGCGCTCGCGGCCTCCTCGACGTCGGGCGACTCGAGGATCGTCACCTCGCCCCGCCGGTCGAGTGCCAGGACGAGGTCGCCCTCGACGATGGCCTCGTCGATGCGCATGGGCTCGACCATCGGCAGGCTCACGTCGATCTCGAGGCTCCGTACCGCGAGAGTGACCGTGAGGCCGTCGCCCGAGCGCTCGTACGAGACGCCGTACTCGGCGGTGCTCCCCACCCGGAGCTCGAGGGGCTGGCCGAGCGCGTTGATCTGGACGGACAGCGTGTCGCCCGCGAAATAGGTGACCACCGCAGGATCGGGGAGCCCGTAGGCCAGGGCCAGTGGAGCCGGCGCGCCGGTCGCGCACGACGCAGCGGCCACGCAGCCGGCGAGCGCGCCCGAGGACAGGAGCCGAACGGGGACAGCGGCGCGCATCGGGGCCTCCTGAGGTGCTGTTCGGACCGTGCTACATGGACGCGACATCGACCCGCCGTGAGTGGCAAGCGGGGTGGGCCGACAGTGTAGCCTACGCGTGAGGGCGGCGGAACCTTCGCCGAAGGTACACGGGCGCGGCCAGGCCCAACCGCGGCCATGGCGCATGGCCCATCGCCCGAGCCGCCCGCGCCCTTGGCCCACGAAACCGGACCTGATATCGTCAGGGCTCCCCCCGGCTCACATACGACCGGGACGTCACCCGCCGACGATGAAGCACCCATGAGCTTCCGGACCAACCCCGACCGCATTCTCGAGAATATCGATCGTGCGAGGAACCGCGACGCGGAGAGCGCGGGGCTCTACGTGGACCGTCAAGCGATGGGTCGCGATCTCGACACGGAGATCCCCGACCTCGACGCGACGACGACGGAGCGGCTGAAGCGCATCTTCGCCGTGCTCGAGCGCTCCTACACCAGGGCCGCGCAGCGCACCGAGCTCGGCCGCCTCGCGTCACGCTTCCAGGCGGTGGGCGACATCCACCACCACCACGCTCGCGGCGACGTGAGCATCTCAGTGCAGTATCTCGATCACGACCGCTTCGACGACGTCGGCGTCTCGCCGTTCGAGATCAAGCCGTACCAGATCGCGGACGCGAAGAAGGAGACCAAGACGAGCCGCGCGGACGTGAACGCGCTCAAGGTGCTGAGGAAGGAGCTGCGCGCCGGGATCCTGGCCGCGTACCAAAAGCTCGAGCCCCGGGTGCGCGACGCGCTCCGGGACCGCGCCGACATGGGGCACGTGCAGGTCCAGGTCACGATGGACCTGCGTCCGGCGGAGTAGGGCGAGGCCAGTCCCCATCGCCCGGCGTCGGCGCACCCCGGCGGAGTGCCCGAAGCGATGAGCTCCAGCCCGGCCCGCATCCTCCTCGTCTTCCTCGACGGGGTGGGGATCGGCGAGCCGGACGCGGACGTGAACCCGCTCGTGCGGGCGAGCGCGGGGCTACCCACCCTCCTCGAGCTGACCGGTGGGATCACCCCCACGAGCGCGCACGCGCGCACGAGCGGTCCCGGCGGCTGCGCGTTCCCGCTCGACGCGACGCTCGACGTCGAGGGCATTCCGCAGAGCGGGACGGGTCAGGTGGCGCTGCTGACCGGCGAGAGCGCAGCCCAGATCCACGGAAGGCACTTCGGGCCGTGGACGCCCGTCCGCTTGAGGCCGCTCGTGGAAGAGCGCAGCGTCCTCCGGCGCGCCGCCGGGGCGGGCCGCACGGTCGCGTTCGCGAATGCCTACCCACGGGGCTGGCCCGGGCCGCGCGGCAGTAGGCGCATCGCGGGCCCTCCGCTGGCGGCCCAGGGCGCCGGTGTCCTGGACAGGCACGGGGAGGCGCTCGCCGAGGGCCGGGCGGTCTCGAGCGAGATCGTCAACGACCGCTGGCGGTGGCATCGCGGACATCGAGCCGTACCCGAGGTCACGGCCGAGCAGGCGGGACGCAACCTCGCGCGCATCAGCCGCGATGCGGACCTGACCCTCTACGCCCACTACGCCACTGACACGGCCGGCCACCGGAAGGACATGGGGGCCGCCATCGCGGCGCTCGAGGTGGTCGACGCGTTCCTGGCCGGCCTGGTGGACGATCTGGAGGCGAATACCCTGCTGCTCATCGCGAGCGACCACGGCAATCTGGAAGACGTTCGCGTGGGGCACACGCTCAACCCGGCGCTGGCGGTCGCGCGAGGGCCGGGTGCGGAGCGCGCGGCGGAGCTGTCGGACTTGCGGGAGGTGACGCCGTTCATGCTGGGATTGCTGGGGGCGAATCCCGACTAGCCATCGCAACGCCCGCGGTCTCGCGGTGCCTTCTTCGCATCACTTGACTGTTGCGAAGCAGCGTTCAATCATGACTGAACACACTGAACCTCCGGGTGCCATGAGGGAGCTCGCCGAACCGCTGGCAGCCTTCGTCGAAGAGGTCGCTCTCTTCTTCGAGTCCGGCGGCATGCCCAGGATCGCCGGACGGATCGTCGGATACCTGCTGGTCTGTGACCCTCCGCATCGGTCCGTCACGGAGCTCGCCCAGGAGCTCGACGTCAGCAAGGGCTCCGTCAGCACCATGACCCGCATGCTCCGCAATACCGGGCTGTTGGAGCAGGCTCCGGTGCCCGGCGAGCGGGCGAGGTACATGCGGCTGCGCGACGACGGGTTCGAGGCGGTGTTCGAGCACCAGCTTCGACAGGTCTCGGCGTTCGCCGAGCTCGCAAGCAAGGGGCTGACTCTGCTGGAAAGTGACGCGCACGATCGGAGCCTGCGACTCCGCACGTTGGCAGCCCTGTACGGCTTCTATGAGCGAGAGATGCCCAGGCTGCTGCAGCGCTGGCGAGAGGAGCAGGTTCGGCTCGTCGAGGACGTTTCGTGAGCGTACAGCCCGTGATCGCCGTCGATACGCTGTCGTTCACGTATCCCGGCGCCACCGGGAGGGCTGTCCGCGACGTTTCGTTCGCGGTGGGGGAGGGCGAGGTGTTCGGGCTCCTGGGCCCGAGCGGTGCGGGGAAGTCCACCACGCAGAACATCCTCATCGGACTGATCCGTGGCTTCGAGGGCACCGCCCGCGTCCTGGGACGATCGCTGGACGCGTGGGATAGCCGGCTCTACCGGCACATCGGCGTCTCATTCGAGGTGCCGAACCACTATCTGAAGCTCACGGCACGAGAGAACCTCGAGCTGTTCCGCTCGCTGCACGGCGGCGATACGGAGTCTCCTGAGACGGTCCTCGAAATGGTCGATCTCCTCGACGCCATCGACGTGCGGGTGGGCGAGTACTCGAAGGGCATGAAGAACCGGCTCACCTTTGCACGCAGCCTGCTCCACCGGCCCCGCGTCTGGTTTCTCGACGAGCCCACGGCCGGGCTCGATCCCGTGAGCTCCCGGCGCATCATGGACATCATCGACGGCCGGCGTCGGAGTCGCGTGACGACCTTCCTGACCACGCACGACATGGCCGTCGCCGACACACTGTGTGACCGAGTCGGTTTCATGGTGTCGGGCCGCTTGGAGGTGATCGATGCCCCGCGTGACCTGCGAATACGATATGGGAAGCGGGAGGTCCGCGTGACCTGGCGCGAGGAGGGCAGCCGACTCGGATCGACGACCTTCCCCATGGAACGACTCGGTGACGACGCCGCATTCCTCGAAACGTTGCGGAAGCGTCGAATCGAGTCGATCCACTCGATGGAGGCGACGCTGGAAGACGTGTTCGTCCAGGTGACGGGACGATCCCTTTCATGAGCGCCATGGTTGCCGCCCTCGAGCTCGACGTACGCCTACAGGCTCGCAGCAATCTCTACCGAATCGGTGTCGTGGTGGCGGCTCTGTTCGGTGTCGCAATACGGTACCTCGTGCCGCCCGAGCTCGTGGGCCGCTTCCTGGGTGCCTTCTACTTGGTGGCGGTGGGGGGCACGACGTACTTGTTTGGCGCAAGCATGGTCCTGCTGGAGAAGTCCGAGCGCACGCTGGAGGCGCTCCGGGCCAGCCCGCTGCGAGCGCGCGAATACATCGCGGCCAAGGCTCTGACGTTGTCGGCGTTCGCCGTCGTCGAGGGCGCGATCCTGGTCGCGGTTGCGGGTCGTGGTACGCTCCGCTCACCCCTTCACCTGCTGGTCGGCATCCTCGTGCTCGGCATCTGCTACACGCTCGTGGGGATCGGCCAGGTCGCGCCGCACCGCAGCGTGACCGGCTTCCTCTTTCCGGGTGCGGTGGTTGTCTCACTCGTGCTTCAGCTTCCGGTGTACTACGTGGCCGAGATCGGCCCGCCCGCGATCTGGTATGCGATCCCGAGCCAGGGGCCCCTGCTCTTGCTGATGGGCGCGTTCGAGCCCATCGGGGGCGGCCGACTGGCGTATGCCGTCGGTGTCTCCGCAGGGGCGGTGTGGGCCTCGTATGCATTTGCCCGGGCACGCATCCGATCGCACATCGGAATCGCCGAGCGTTGAGCCGAGATGTCGCGCACGCGTGCTCTTCGCGGGTTGCTGCTCGCCGACGCCCACCGCATTGCGAGAGATCGGTTCCTCCTGGCGGCGGCGGTCTACTTCGCGGCCGTCGCCGTCGCGATGCGATGGGCTCTTCCGTGGGTGGCCGCATCCGCACACGCTCGTTGGGAGATCGACCTCGAGCAGTACTTCCCTCTGTTCGTCAGCTACGTGGCACTCGTCATGGGCTCGGTGGCGGTCGGCATCGTCGGGGGCTTCATCCTGCTCGAGCTGCGCGAGGAGCGATCGATCGTGGCCTTGCGGATCTCTCCCTTTCCGCTCGGCACGTACGTGAAGTGCTTCTCGGTAGTGCTGGCCCTCCTGGGCGCCATCGTCGGTCTCGCCCAGGCCGCCGTGATTGGTCTCGGACTGCCGGGCTGGGGCGCCCTCGTCACCATCGCATGCATGAGCGGTCCCGGTGCCCCGTTGGTGGCGCTGTACCTCGCCACCTATCCCGAGAACAAGCTGGAGGGCTTCGCGCACATGAAGTTCGTCAGCATCGCCGGTGCCCTTCCACTCGGTGCCTACTTCCTGCCGGCGCCCTGGCAGTACCTCGCGGGTGTCTTTCCACCGTTCTGGTCGGCCAAAGCGTGGTGGAGCGCGGAGGCCGGAGATGCCTCCTGGCCACTCTGGCTGGCGCTCGGGACCGCGAGCGCGGTCGCGCTCGTGTGGGTGCTTTCCAAGCGGCTGGAGACGAAGGCGCTCGTGAGTGCAAGGGAATAGCGAGGTGGCGCCGTTCGTGCTGGGATCGCTGGGAACGATTCCCGCCTAGCCATCCCCGCGCCCCGCGCGGCGCGGCATCGTGGCACATGGCGACGCGCCCGAAGATCCTCGGCCAACTCCTCGTGGAGGCAGGGTGCATCGCGCCCGAGGCGCTCGACGAGGTGCTCGGACCCGCCCGGAGGCGAGGCGAGAGGTTGGGTGAGACGCTGGTGCGCACGGGCCGCGCGACGGGGGAGGACGTGGCGAGAGCGCTGGCCGTGCAGCTCGGCCTGCCATACGCGCCGCCCCCACTCGCCGCCGACCGGGAGGCGCTCCAGGCCGTCCGGCCCGAGCTGGTACGCGCGCACGTGGTGCTCCCGATCAGCGTGACGCCGCGCTCCCTGAAGGCAGCCCTCGCCGATCCCCTCAACCTCGCGGCCGTCGACGACCTCCAGTTCCAGACAGGCCGGCGCGTGCAGGTCGTGGTGGCCTCCCCGGACGCCGTCGTCGACGGCATCGAGGCACATTACGGCGGCGACTTCGTGGAGCTCGTCGAGGCCCTTCCCGAGGAGCTGCGCTCGAATGGCGCCGACCCCGAGCGCGCGGAGCTCGAGCGCGCGACCCGGCGGGCTCCGGTCGTGCGGCTCGTCGACAGGATCCTGCGCAGCGCGATCGACGACGGCGCCAGCGACATCCACGTCGAGGAGACAGGGGAAGACGTGCGCATCCGGCTCCGCATCGACGGGCTGCTGCGGCAGACGCTCGACCTCCCGGCCGCCTCGCGCCGCGCCGTTCTCTCTCGGCTCAAGGTCATCGCCGGCATGGACATCTCGGTGCGCCGGCGGCCGCAGGACGGTCGCATCCCGCTGGAGCACGGCGGCCGCAGTCTCACGCTCCGGGTGAGCACGCTCCCTGTAAACGGCGGCGAGAAGGCCGTCGTGCGGATCCTGGACTCGGACGCGGCGCCGTGCTCGCTCGACGGGCTCGGGATGGCGCGCGAGGACCTCGTGGCGCTCCGCCGCCTCGTCACGCGCGGTGAAGGCGTGGTCCTCGCGGCGGGCCCCACCGGAAGCGGCAAGAGCACGACGCTCTTCGCGGCGCTCTCCGAGCTCGACCGCGACAGCCGCAACGTGGTGACGCTCGAGGATCCCGTCGAGTACCGCTTGCCGGGCGCGAGCCAGATCCAGGTGGACCGCAGGGCGGGGCTGGGGTTCGCGGAGGCGCTCCGTGCGGTGCTTCGCCAGGACCCCGACGTCGTGATGGTGGGGGAGATCCGCGACCGGGAGACCGCGGAGATCGCCATGACTGCGGCGGTCACCGGCCACCTCGTGCTCTCCACGATCCACACCATGGACGCGCCCGGAGCGATCACGCGGCTGCTCAACATGGGCGTGCCGCCCTTCCTCGTGGCCGGCGGGCTCTCCGGCGTCGTCGCGCAGCGACTCGTGCGGCGCCTGTGTCTCGCGTGCGCGGGGCGCGGCTGCGACAAGTGTGTCGACGGCCACCGGGGGCGCACCGGGGTCTACCAGGTGCTGACCCTCTCGGACGCCCTCCGGGACGAGATCTCTCGCGGGGGCTCCTCAGCGCAGCTCCGCCGTCTCTCGCGAGAGACCGGGATGGGCACGCTCGACTCCGATGCCCGCCGGGCCGTCGCCTCGGGGCTCACGAGCCCGCACGAGATCACCCGGCTGCTCCAGGCGGCCGAGGGCGTGAGCGTACCCTGCCGTCGCTGCGGGGCGGCGGCCCCGGTAGGGGCGTTCGCCTGCCCCGAGTGCGGACATCAGCGGGTGCGCCGGTGTGCGTGCGGGGAGGCGCTGCAGCGGGGGTGGCGCTACTGCCCCTGGTGCGTGCGGCCGGCGGCTGCGTGAAGGGAGATGGGCGTAGCGGCCGCCGCGGCCCTGCGACGGCTGGTGCGCCCTCAGCCGAACGTCGCCACCCGGACCGTCAGCGACTCTATGCGCCCCGCGTCGACGTCCACGCCGATCCCGGGGCCCGTCGGAACCCGCATGAGCCCGTCCGCGACAACGTGCTCCGGCGTCACGATGTCGCGCTGCCAATAGCGCCGACTGGCGGATATGTCGCCGGGCAGGGTGAAGCCGGGGAGCGACGCGAGAGCGAGGTTGTGCGCGCGACCGATGCCGGTCTCGAGCATGCCTCCGCACCATATCGGCATTTGGGCCTTCAGCAGCGTGTCGTGGATGCGTCGGCTGGCAGCGAATCCGCCGACTCGTCCGGGCTTCAGGTTGACCACACGGCAACTCGCGAGCTCCAGCGCCGCCGCCGCATCGCGCTCCGACGCGATCGATTCGTCGAGACAGATCGGCGTCCGCAGCTGCTCCTGGAGGCGCGCGTGGTCCACGAGGTCGTCGGGGCCGAAGGGCTGCTCGAGCATCTGGAGGTCGAGGGCGTCGAGCTCCTTCAGCCGCGAAGCATCGGCGAGCGTATATGCGCAGTTGGCATCGGCGCTCAGCGTCGCGTCTCCGAACCGGTCCCGGATCAATGCCAGCACCTCGACGTCGCGACCCGGCGCGATCTTCAGCTTGACGCGCGCGTAGCCCTCCTCGATGCAGCGCGCGACTGCTTCGGCCAAATCGTCGGCCGAGGGCTTCAGGCCCAGGCTGATCCCGACCGGTACGTGCGCGCGCTCCCCGCCGAGCGCCTGCGCGAGCGAGACGCCCGCGGCGCGCGCGGCCAGGTCCCAAGCGGCCATCTCGACGGTCGCGAGCGCCATCGGGTGCCCGCGGATCCAGCGGACCGGCTCAAGCAGCGCCTCCGCGGCTTCTCGGGCGCCCATCCCGACGCGGGTGGCGCCCGCTTCGCCGGCGGTGCCCAAGCCGCCGACCGCTTCGCCTACCACGCGCGGTAGCACGAAGTCGGTGAGCACGTGCCACGCGGTGTCGGTCGTCTCGGCCGAGTACGACGGGGCGGAGAGGGCTACGCACTCGCCCCAACCCTCCAGCCCCTCACCGTGGAGCGTGAGCAGAAGCACGCGCCGCACGTGCACGCGGCCGTGACTCGTGTCGAACGGCTCCCTCAGCTCGAGCGGCACCTCCCGGAGGACGGCCCGCTCGACCCTCATTGGGGCCTCGCGCGACGTGCCACAGGCAGCATGAGGAGCTCGGCCAGCAGGGCCGCACGCTCGACCATTCCGTCAATCGAGACCGCCTCGTGCAGAGCGTGCGCGCCGTCGCCCACGGCGCCCAGGCCGTCGAGCGTCGCAGTGAACTGGCTCGTGGTGTTGCCGTCCGAGCCGCCACCCGCGGTGAAGTCGGAGAGCTCGACCCCCAGCCTCTCGCCCGCCGCCTGCGCGGCCACCCAGAGCGCGAGGTTCCGGCCGGTCTTCTCCATGGGCGGGATCCCCACGCCGCCCTCGACGTGGATCGACGTGCCGGGCGTCGCTGGGGCGAGCGCATGGATCACGCGGGAGATCGCCTCGCCGTCCGCGAGCGTGCTGACCCGGACGTCGACCTCGGCGGAGGCCTCGGCGGCCACGACGTTCGCGCGCGTGCCCCCGCGGATCGTGCCGACGTTGACCGTCGTTCCGCGCTCGAGATCGGTGAGCGCGTGCAGCCTCTGGATGATGTGCGCGAGCTCGGCGATCGCGGATGCACCGGCGGTCGGGTCGAGCCCCGCATGGGCCGACACGCCGTGCACCGTCACGCGAAACCGGACGACGCCTTTACGTGCGGTCTTGAGCCATCCGTCCGGGCCGAACGCGGGCTCCAGGACGAACGTCCGCACGACGTTGCGCGCCACCAGGCGCACCCACCGCCGGGACTCGGGGCTCCCGATCTCCTCGTCGGAGTTGATGATCCAGACCGGCGTGGCCGGCGGCTCGAGACCGAGCGCCTCGAGGGCCTCCACGGCGAAGATCCCCTGCACGAGCCCGGCCTTCATGTCGAACGTGCCGGGTCCGCGCACGTGGCCGTTCTCGATTCGGACGGGCATCTCCCGGAGCGTGCCCACCGGCCAGACGGTGTCCGAGTGGCCGATGAGCAGCTGACCGGGCTGCCCCCGCTCGCGTCGCCGCGGCCGCGCGTAGAGGTGGCCGCCCGTCCGGCGTCCCCGGAGCCGGCGCACCGCAAAGCCGAGAGCCTCGAGGGCATCGACTAGATGCCGCTGCACGGCCTCCTGGGTTTCCGGCACGTCGGTGGGCGACTCGAGCGAGGCCAACTCGACCAGCGAGTCGACCATGGCGTCCCTGCGTGTCTCGAGGTACTCGAGGAGCGCCTCGGCGCGCCTCCGCTCGTCGCTCAACCCGCCCCGCCCCCGGCGTACAGGCCCGCGCGCGCGTAGCTCTCGTCGAGGAGCTCCACCGGATGGACGACGCCCTCCGGAGCACCCTCGAGCCTGAGCCCCGCGCCGATCTGCATCATGCACCCCTGGTTCGGCGTCGTGACGGCATCCGCACCCTCGGCTCGTACGGCAGCCACCTTGTCGCGCCCGATGCGCCCGCCCAGGTCGGGGTGCGTGATGCCATAGATGCCGGCGCCTCCGCAACACTCGTCCGCCTTGGCGACCACCCTCACTTCGACGCCTGGAATGGCGGCGAGCACGTCGAGCGGAGCGCGCTCGATGCGCTGTGCATGCAAGAGGTGACACGGGTGATCGTACGCGACCACGCAGCGGACCTCGGCACCGGAACGGGGCCCGGCCGCTGCGAGCAGCTCGGTGACGTCACGAACACGCGAAGCAAGCTCGCTGGCTCGGTCAACATACTCCGGGTCGGACGCGAGCAGCGTTCCATACTCCTTCATCGCAGCGCCGCACCCGGCGGCGTTCACCGCCACGAGGTCCACGCCGCCTGCGAGGAACGCGTCGACGTTGCCGCGCGCCAGCGACCGAGCGCGGTCGAGGTCACCGCCGTGCGCATGCAGCGCGCCGCAGCAGTCCTGCCGCGGCACCTCGACGACGTCGTAACCGTTCGCCCTGAGGGTGCGCACCGTCGCACGGTTGACGTGGTCGTAGAGGCCGTCCTGCACGCATCCGACCAGAACGCCCACCCGGCCGCGCCGCGCGGGTGTCTCTCCGGAGGTGGCGGCCGACCCCGCCCGCGCCGCCGCGACCCCGGGCGGTGGGCGCCACCGTGCCGTCGAGGCCAGCATCGCGAGCCCGAGCCGGACGCCGCCGAGGGCGCCCGCGCTCGGCGCGAGCCGCACCGCGAGCGCGGCCAGCCCGGTCGCGCGCAGCACGCGCCCGCCGAAGAAGAGCGCGCCCCGCAGCGGCCGCGACGCCATCACTGTCAGGAGCGCGCGCGTGAGCGCACCCTGGGGCGCGCGGCTCGCCGCCGTGTACCGCGCCAACTCCAGGAGCGTGCCGTACTCGACGCCCGACGGGCACACGGGCTCGCACGCTCTGCATCCGAGGCATCGATCGATGTGCGTGCGGAAGGCGTCGGAGGCGGGGTCGAGCCGGCCCTCCACGACGGCCTTCATGAGGTGCAGGCGACCGCGCGGCGAATCATTCTCGTCCCCGAGCCGGTTGTACGTGGGGCACGCAGGCAGGCAGAAGCCGCAGTGCACGCACGGCAGGAGCCGCTCACGCTGCTCCTCGAGCGCCTCTGCCAGCCCCGCGGGAAGGGGCGGCGCGCCCGCCGCTAGAACCGGCACGGCCAGAACACCCCACTCGGGTCGAATGCGCGCACGAGCCCCGTCACCAGGTCGGCCTCGACGCCGGTGGGGGCCGAGGCGCCGGTCGGCCCGTCCGGCGGCGTAGCCTTCGATGCGCCGTGCACTGAGAGCGAGCCTCCCATACGCTCCACCCGCGTGCGCAGGCTACTCGCGACCGCGGCGGTCGTGGTTGCGACAGCGACTCGGATGTGCGCCATGTACGTGTCGGCGGCGAGCTCGGCACCGCCGCCCATGTCTCCGAGCGTATCGGCGATCGCCGCGATCGCCTCCGGGAGGCGAGAGGGAAGCACGGAAACGACGAAGTAGGGGCCCGCGGAGGCGGCGTCACGCGCCTCGGCGAACAACGCCGGGGCATTCGCGGGCCGCTCGAACGTCACCGCGCAGTGTCGCTCCAGCGTGCGCTGATCCGCCTCGACCGTGGGGAGCGCCCCGTGCAGACGCACGAGCAGCGCGGCGCCCGAGTCGAGCGCTCGCGCCGGGGATACGATGACGGACGCCGCCGGAAGCACCGGCGCGGTGCCCACGGCGCGTGCGACGTCGGTGAGCTCACAGGCGTTCGCGGCGCGCAGCACGAGTAGCCGATCCTGCGCGGGCACCGGGAAGGTGCGCACGCACACGGACGTGATGACGGCGAGCCGCCCTCGGCTGCCGACCATCGGCTTCAAGAGGTCGAAGCCCGCGACGTTCTTCACGACGCGGCCGCCGAGACGGAGGATGCGTCCGTCTCCAGTCACCACCGTCATGCCCAGCACGTGGTTCCGCAGCTCGCCGTATCCCATCCACACCGGACCCGACTCGCCGCTCGCCACGAGCCCCCCGAACGAGCGCTCCCCGACGTGGGGCGGGTCGAAGGGGAGCCACTGGCGGTGTGCGCCGAGCCGCTCGCCCAGCTCGGCGAGCGGGGTGCCGGCGCGGGCCGTCAGTGTCAGGTCGGCCGGCTCGTGTATCTCGATGCCGATGAGCCGGTCGGTGCGGAGCACGATGTACGGCCGGTCGAGCGCACGGACGCGCACCCGCCTTCCGGACGCGACCGGGAGCACGCCTAGCCCTCGGGCCGACGCCCGCTCGAGCGCCGCCGCGACCTCCTCGGCGCTCTCGGGGTGCACGACCTCCTCGGGCGCCCTGCCGAAGTCCACGTCCGCTGCGGAGCCGACGTCCGCCGAGAGCGCCTCGGTCACGCCCCCTGCGCCTCGGCGTCGGGCAGCACCTTCCCCGGGTTGAAGAGCCCCCGGGGGTCGAAGACCCTCTTCACGGCGGCCATCGCCGCGAGCTCGTCCGGCCCGTGGACCAGGTGCATGTAGCCGCGTTTGTCCACGCCCACGCCGTGCTCCCCGGTGATCGTGCCACCCACGCCCACGCAGAGCGCCATGATCTCCTTCGACGCGCGCTCGACGCGCTCGAGCTCGTCGGGGTCGTTGCGGTCGAAGAGGATGTTGGGGTGCAGGTTGCCGTCCCCGGCGTGGAAGACGTTCGCCACCTTGAGTCGGTAACGCTCGCCGAGCTCGGTGATCTTCGCGAGCACCTCGGGGAGGCGCGTGCGCGGAACCGTCGCGTCCTGCACGAGGAGGTCGGGGGCGATGCGCCCCATGGCGCCGAACGCCTTCTTACGCCCGTTCCAGAGCGCCGCGCGCGTCGCCGGGTCGCTCGCCCTGCGCACCTCGCGCGCGCCGGCCTCCCGACAGCACGCTTCCGCCTGGTCGGCCTCGGCGTCGAGCCCTTCCTCGGTGCCGTCGAACTCGATCACGAGCGCGGCGCCGGCGTCCGTGGGATATCCGCCGGCGTAAACGCTCGCCTCGACCGCGCGGATCGTCGCTTGATCCACGATCTCGACCGCCGCCGGCACGAGACCCGACGAGATGATCGCGGTCACCGCGTGGCCGGCCGCCTCCATGGTCTCGAAGATGCCGAGCAGCGTGCGCACGCCCTCTGCGACGGGCTGGAGCCGCACCTCGATCTCGGTCGCGATGCCGAAGCACCCCTCGGAGCCCACGAACAGACCCACGAGGTCGAGCGAGCCGTGCCCGCTCCGCCCCGCGCCTCCCAGCGCGAGCACGCGCCCGGCGGCGAGCACGACGGTGAGGCCGGTGACGTAGCGGCTCGTCACGCCGTACTTGAGGCAGTGCGGCCCACCGGAGTTCTCGGCGATGTTCCCACCGAGCGTGCAAGTGCTCTGGGAGGACGGATCGGGCGCGTAGTAGAGGCCATACGGGCGCGTGGCCTCGGTGAGCCTCGCGTTGATCACGCCGGGCTGGACGCGGGCGAGCCGGTTCTCGGCGTCGACCGAAAGAATCCGGTTCATGCGCGCGGTCCCGACCACGACGCCCTCGATACAGGGAAGCGCGCCTCCGGAAAGGCCGGTCCCCGCGCCGCGCGGCACCACGGGGATTCCTTCGTCGTGCAGCACTCGCACCACCTCCGCGACCTCTTCGGTGGAGTCGGGCAGGACGACCGCGCGCGGGAGGACCCGGTAGGCAGTAAGGCCGTCCGACTCGTAGACGACCAGCCGGTTCGGGTCCGTGACGACGTGCTCCCGGCCGACGATCTCGCCGAGCGCGCGCACGAGGCGCGGCGCGAGCGCCGCAGGTACGGCGGGCGCGGGCGCGGTAGCGGTAGTCATGCCCGAGGAT
>Ga0214472_10003048_pt1 | contig 17836 bp, 16 predicted proteins | sample RVTome_6_FD_207662 | JGI IMG/M metagenome (GOLD analysis project Ga0214472, IMG submission 207662) | Soil microbial communities from uranium-contaminated site in the Upper Colorado River Basin, Wyoming, United States - RVT140D175 | ecosystem: Environmental > Terrestrial > Soil > Contaminated >...
CGCCGCTTTGCGCACCGCCGCAACGTAACCGGCGTGGTTGCCATAGCGCTCCTCCAGCGACAGGCGCGGATCGTTGTTGGCGAGGCGCTCCACCTTTGTCCTGGCGAACGGAATCCAGCCGCCCTGGTAATTGCACACCTTGCCCTTGTGGAAGCCGGCTGAAGTAATGTTCCAGCCAAGATAGGTGCCGAGCGGCGCCTGGAGCAGCACCACCGGCACCCCGCCGAGCTCGTTGCCGTCCGCGTCCACTCTCGGAACGAGCATCGGAATGACCTGCTTGATGATCGGCGGCTCGAACGAATGAAAGCCCTTGTTGTCGCTGTAATCCAGCCCGGGGCCCCAATCGTAGTCCAGCATCGCCTGGATGAAGTTGTTCGGCGCAGCCGGATTGGCGCTGGCGAGGACGGCCGGAATGTTCGGGAAGCCCATCGCCTTCTTCGTCGGCTCGACCAGGGTACGTTCGTGCTTCGCACCGTGCATCCGAGGGTAAACGCTGTCGGGCGGCAGAATGTCCATCATGACCCATCTGCGCAAATGAAACCGTAGCGCAGTGATGGTCTGCGCCTGCGGCATCGGATTCGACGAGAAGGTGCCCGGGCCGTAGTTGTTACTGGAGCAATTGGGGATGTTGCCCGGATTGACATTGAAGCCGCCTGCGCCGCCGCCATGCGGGCTGCTCGCGAAATAGTACCGGCGCACGTTCTTCGGCAGCGGGATATCGTTCTTCGCATCCATGCCGACCCATCCCACTGTTAGCTTCTGTCCCCAGACCTCGGCAGCACCGGCGTGTTCGAGGATCTTCGGGCAGCTCTTGGTGGCCGAGCAGCGATCGAGCATGCCCCTCGGCGGAAGACCGCGGATGTTGTCCGGGTACTTATGCCACCACATGGGACCCTCATTGCCGGGTTCGTAAAGCTTCAGCACGAGGTCAGGCTTCGCGAAGCGGAAGTTCAAGGCGATGCGACGCCCCGCGCGCTCCGGGGTGGCGCCGTCGTACACCTTGCGATTGGCCTCATCTGCTGTCATGCCCATATGAATCAGCTGTCTCACGAAGGTGCCCGATTGGGAGCCCCCCCGCGTGATCACCCACGAGATCCCGTCGGCTACCGGATTCGGGGTGCCGAAGTCATCCTGGAGCTCGTAGCGGAAGAAGGACGCGGCGTCCCGGAACGCGGCGGCGCCGACCCCCAGCACATACGGGTCCTTGGCGGTGAACACCACCTGGTAGACCTGGTTGGGCGTGAAGCCGTTCCTGAGACAGATCTGCGTCGGGTCCGGCGTGCCCGGGAACGGCGGGTTCGCGCCGCCGCATCTCGCCCAAGCCCAATCGGTACTCGGGATCACCGTTTCCCCGGTAACCACGCCCTCGATAGTCTCGTGCGCGCGGGAAACGAGCTTCGATTGGGTCGTATCCAGAGTGACCGGCTGATACGGGATCGGGTTCGAGTGCTCGATGATCGGCGACGAGTCGGGACCGCTCGCGTTGAGGATGCGTCCCATGACCGGGCCGGTGATCGACGAGCCGTCCGGGTTCTTCGCGATCGGCACCACGGCGTACTCTCGATTGGGCGCACCATGGGCGGTGCCGCCCGAGTTGTCGCCTTGCCAGCCGCTGCTGAGTCCGACGTCGCCGAAGCCCCGCAGCTCGGTGGAGATGGTGATCCGGCCACCGCGGTTCGGCACGTCCTGCCACATGAGGCCGCTCGCCTTCAGCATGTCGATCGGCTTGACCAGGAAGAACGTGGCCATGTACCTCACTTTGCCGTCGGGGTCCCTCGCCAGATCGATATCGTTGATGATCCTGTGCCGGGGATGATGCGGATCGAGCTCGCCGAAAACACGGCCGGCAATCGTTTCATACTGACCGACGTCGCCGAACGTCGCCCCGCCGAAGGCAGGTGAAGTTTTCGTGTCGATGACGAGTCGCGTCACGCGGGATTCTGCGGGCGACGCCCAAGCCACAAGGGTCGCAGCCGCCACGCCGAGCAACGCCGATCGTCGAAACATTTCATGCATGTCCGTAAGCACTGTTTCCTCCTGTGCGCTTCGTGAAGATTGGAGAAACCTGCCTCGCAGGAAGGACGACGACCCCCGCACCGCATGCGCACGGACTCGCCATAGGTGCCGGCCCCCCTCCCGGACGACGCTATCACCCTCGGCGCGAGGGTTTCATTACGGATACTTCTCAACTCATGCGACTTTCAGATTACGGCGGTGAAGCGGTTCCGGGGATCAGCGCGGGCCCGGATGCTGTGCTGCAGCATCGGCACGCAGCCGGGCCAGGACCGGTACTCAGGGATTTGCTCAGGGATTTCTTCACGGCGGGCGTACGAGGTCCAAGCCTAGAATCGGCGAGGTAAAAGACCGTAAAGAAAGCCGGCGTTCGTAACCAGCCCACGGTGGGGAACATGCACAGGATTCTTGTCCTTTCTTTTGCCGCCTGCGTTACTACCGCCACGGCGGCTATGGCAGCGCAGCCGCTGAAGGTGAGCGTCTCGGGAGAGGCGCGCGAAGAGATCAGCACCGCGGCCTTCATGGACCGCTACCGCACGCTCGCGAACTATGTGGGCACGGCGACCGGCGCGGATATCCGCCTGAGCTTCGGCCGCGACCTCACGCGGGAGCTCGCGCGAACCCGCTCCCGAGGCTCCGACCTCATGATCGGGCCGGCGCACGTCATCGGCAGCGCCATCCGGTACGGCTACGAGCCGCTCGCCCGGTTTCCGGGTGAAGAGCGCGCGGTATTCATCGCGAGCGCGGCGAGCAAGGTAACCTCGCTCGAGGAGGCACGCGGCAAGCGCCTTGCCATGCCGCCCGCCGACTCGCTCGCGACCTACCTCGCCCGCGGCGAGCTCAACGCCCGGGGTGTCCAGGCGAAGTCCTATTTCAAGCAGGTCCGGGAATTCCGTTATCACGAGGCGGCGCTGCTCGCCCTGGAGTTCGGGCAGGCGGACCTCGCCGTCGCGGATCGTCGGCTGGCCGAGGAGTGGCTCGCCCGCAACCAGGGCCGCATCCTCCTGGAGACCAGGGGCGCCCCCATGACCGGGGTGGCGGTACTGTCGACGCTGGAGCGTTCGACCAAGGATCGGATCCGCTCCGCCTTCCTCGCGCCGAACGCGAAGACCGTCGCCGCGGTGGACTTCGCCGGCCTGGACGTGCGGCGCATGGAGCCGATCTCGGCCAAGGAGTACGACTATGTGTCGACCCTCGGCTATTTCACGCCCCGCCTCCTCGACGGCGTCACGATCGTCAGTGCCGAGGAGGTCGCCGAGCTGGTGAAGAAGGGCGCCCTGCTCTACGACACGCGCAGCGAAGAGGAATACCGCGACAAGCACATCAAGGGCGCGCGCTGGCTGCCCTATATCGAGAAGAGCGCGAAGGAGGTCGGGTTCGACGTCGCCAAGGACCGCTTCGAGGTTGCCCGCGCTGCCCAGGATAAGAGCGCGCCGGTGATCTTCGCCTGCAACGGCGCCGAGTGCTGGAAAAGCTACAAGTCGTGCGTAGCGGCGCGCAAGGCCGGCTACAAGCAGGTCTACTGGTTCCGCGGCGGCTTCCCCGAATGGGTCGCCAAGGGCTACCCGGTCGAATCGGTCGCCGCGAACGTCGCGCTAGGGCGCTGAGCCGCTACCGCGCCCGACGCTTGAGGCGGCGCGCGTTGGCGGAGGCTCGCCGGTGAATGGGGCGCAGCCCCTGCTCGAGGACCCTGGTCGCGGCGGCGGCCGTTTGCCATGGGCTCATCCACGGCGACCACCACTGGCGCATCGCGAACAGCGCATATTGCTGGTTGGCTCTGGCCATTTGCAGCCCCATCGCGTTCATGGATTCCCAGAAAGCCAGCACTTTCTCCGTGCCCATGCGCTGCATTTCCCGCTGATCGTGCATGCGAAGGCTGCGCAGCGCGATGACTTGCGGCGCGACCAGCGACAGCTCGGCGGCCCTGGCGAGCGACCCGATGCGTCTACGACGTGCTCTGCGTTGCATGCCCGGTACACGCAATAAGCGCGCCGGGACGGGTCCTCAAGGAATCACTTCGATCTCGATGAAAACGAATTCGCCTTGGTTGGCGTTCACCACGTTGTGCTCGACGCCGACCTGCCGGAAGTACGGCTCGCCGGCGTGCAGCTCAGCGAAACGGTGGCCGCCCTTCTCCTCGAGCAGCAACCTTCCGGTCACCATCGGCACGACGACGTAGTCGTGCGCATGGCGATGCCACCCCGTCTCCGCGCCGGGCGCGAAGCGCCACTCGGTCACCTTGACCCGACTATTGGAGATCATCTGTCTCGGTACGGCCTTGGGACGCGCGTGGCTCACACGTTATCTCCAGTGCTCCTTGACGCGCCTCTCGGCCTCCATGGCGGCCAGGAAGAACACCAGCGAGACGACCGTGGCGACGACGGTCGCGCCGAATGCGCGTTCCATGTTGAAGTCCGCCTTCGTCTCGCCGAACAGGTACCCCAATCCCGCCGTGCCCATGAGGTACTCCGCCACCATGGCGGCAAGCACCGCGTTGGCGGCGGCGATGCGCAGCGCCAGCATCCAGTTCGGCACCGCCGCGGGAAGCGCCAGGCGCAACAGCGTGGAAGCGGTCCGGGCGCCCAGCACCCTGAACAGATCCCCGGAGCCCGGCGGCAGCGCGCGCAGGCCGGAGGCAGTGAAAACGAAGGCCGGGAAGAAGCAGATGATCACCACGATGGCGAGCACGGTGCCGAAATCGTAGCCGAGCAGGCGCGCGATGATCGGGATCAGCGTGACCACCGGCACCGAGCTGAAGAGCACGGTGAGCGGGGTAAGCAACCCCTCGAGGAGCGTCGAAAGCCAGGCGAGCACGGCGAGCGAAGTGCCCAGCGCCATGCCCAGCGCCAGCCCCGCCAGGGCGGCGCCGACCGTATAGAGCGCGTTCTGCCCGTAGATCCCGGGCTGCGCCACCAGGTCCTTCAGGACGCCCATCGGACGCGGCATCACGATCTGGTTGAAGTCCATCGCGATGACCCAGATCTGCCACGCGGCGACCAGCAGCACGATGCCCCAGCTCTGGCCGAGGAGCTTGCGCGCCATCAGGCGAACCGTCGGTAGCAGGCCCGCTCGAGCACCGTGAGCGCCGCGTACAGCGTCAGCGAGGTCGCCACGATCAGCGTCACGGAGCTCCACAGCAGCGGGATCTGGAAATTCTGCATCGCGTTGACGATCAGCACGCCCAGGCCGCGCGGCGCGCCGAACCACTCGCCGATGATCGCGCCGATCAGCGACACCGGCACCGCGAGCTTGAGTCCCGAGGACAGCGCCGGCAGCGCGGCCGGCACGTCCAGGCGCCACAGACGCTGCCAGCGCGAGGCGCCGAGGACGGTGAACAGGTCGCCATGTCCTTGCGAAGCCGCCGCGAGACCCGAGCTTGCGGCCACGTAGATCACGAAGGCCGCATGCGCTGCCGCGATCGCCGCCGGGGTCGATTCCCGCGACAGGAACACGATGAACACCGGCGCCAGCGCGATCGATGGGATGGAATGCAGCACGGCGGCGAGGCGGTCGGTGCCCGGGCGCGCCGCCGGCAGGAGATAGCTCCCGGTGGCGGCGCCGAGGCCGAGCGCCGCACCGATGCAGTACCCGATGGCGGTAGCGACGATCGTGGCGGAGAGCGCCCGGGCGAAGAGCGCTCTGCGCTCCGGATCGAGCAGCACGGCGAAAACTTCGGTGAGGGGCGGCCAGCTCAAGCCGGCCAGGCGGTAATGCCCGATGAGCTGCCACGCCAGCAGGAACAAGGCGAGGCCGACGATCCCCAGGACGAGCCTTTTCATGCGGCCGCCGGCTCGAGCAGGGCGGCGAGCTGGTCGTAGAGCTCGTGAAAGCGGCTGGTGCGCATCAGCGCCGGGTCGCGCGGCCGCGCGAATTCGACCTCGACGGTGCGCAGGATGCGCCCCGGGCGGCCGCTCATCACGTAGATGCGCTCGGCCAGGAACAGCGCCTCGTCGACGGCGTGAGTCACCAGCACGGTGGTGATGCGGTTCTCGGACCAGATGCGCTGCAGCTCGATATTCATGTGGCGCCGGGTCACGGCGTCGAGAGCGCCGAACGGCTCGTCCAGCAGCAGCACATCCGGCTCGAGGACGAGCGCGCGGGCAATCGAGGCGCGCTGGCGCATGCCGCCGGAAAGCTGTCGTGGCCGCGCCTTTTCGAAGCCCGCCAGCCCCACCAGCCGGATCAGCGCCGCGATGCGCGCCTCGTCCGGCCGCCGCCCCGCCACCTGGTAGGGAAGCGCGATGTTCTGCCACACCGAAAGCCAGGGAAGCAGCGCGTGGTCCTGGAACGCGACCCCGAGCTTGTGCGCGCGTGCGAGCGCCGAAGGCGGGCGCCCACCGATGCTCACCGCGCCCGCGGTGGGCTCCTCCAGGGAGCCGATCAGCCGCAGGATGGTGCTCTTGCCGCAGCCGGACGGTCCGATGATGGCGACGAACTCGGCGGGACGCGCCTCGATCGTCACCTCGGCAAGCGCCTCGACGGGCTTGCCGTCGCCGAGCTGGAAGACCTTGCGGGCGCGCTCGACACGGATGTCGGCGCTCATTGCGTGATCTTCTCGAGCCGCTGCATCAGTCGCGGCAGCCGCTTGGCGAGCGCGGCGCGAATCGCGTCCATGTCGACGGTGAGAATCTCGCGATCCTTCATCACCACACGGCCGTCGATGATCACCGTGCGCACGTCGCGCCCGACGGTGGTGTTGGCGGCGACGAACAGCGGGTCGTACATCGGCGCCTGGTCGAGCTCGCCGCAGTCCACCAGCAGCAGGTCCGCCTTCTTCCCGGGCTCCAAGCTGCCGACCTCGTCGGCGATGCCGAGCGCCCGCGCACCCCCGTTGATGGCGATCGAGAGCATCTCCTCGCCGTTGGTCACCGTGCGGTTGTGCCACGGCGTGCCGAACAGCGCGGTCTGTCCGACGCGCGCGAGGTGCGCCACCTGGAACATGTCCAGCGTGCCCCACGACGCGGCGCCGTCGGTGCCCAGGCCCACGTCGACCCCGCGCCGCCACATCTCTAGCAGCCGCATCGGACCGATGTGGTAGTTGTTGGTGGAACAGTGACAGGCCGACACCCGCCGCTTGACGTACAGATCCATCTCCTCGGGCGACAGGAACACCGAATGCGCGCAGTGCAGGTGCCGGTCGAGGATCTTCATCGACTCCAGCCATTCCGCCGGCCGCTTATTGAACTTCTCCAGCGCGTAGTCGATCTCGTAGGTGCCTTCGCACAGGTGGGTGTGGATCTTCACGTCGTGCCTGCGCGCAGCCTCCCCGATGCCCTCGATGAGCTCGGGCGAGCAAACGAGAATCTGGCGCAAGGCGAGCCATGCGCCCACCCGCTCGTTGTTCCGCCAGCGTTTCACGAGCGCCACGTTGCGCTCGAGGGCCTGCTTCGTGCTCATCAGCATCGAGCGCGGTACCCAGGCGCCCTGGTCGACCGTGGACAGCGCGATGAAGCCGCGGATGCCGGTCTGCATTGCCGCGCGGCCCATTTCGTCCGGGTGCGGCCCGCCCGCTTCCGCGAAGCAGGTGGTCCCCGCGCGGATCATGTTGGTATAGGCGAGCAGGCCGGAAAGATGGACATCCTCCGGCTCGAGCATCGCCTCGAAGGGGATGTAGTAGTTCTTCCAGATCGGGTTCTTCAGCCTGCGCCTGCGTCCGAGCGCCACGATCTTCCCGCGCAGGAGCTGCTGTGCGGTATGGAAATGCCCGTCGATCATCCCGGGCATCACGATCGTGCCGCTTGCGTCGATGACCGACGCCGCACGGAAGCGCTGGCCGGCGGCCCGCGAAGGGCCCACCCATTCGATGCGCCGGCCCTTGATCGCCACGGCGCCGTCGGCGTAGGTCTTTCCGGCGCGGTCCATGCACACCACCGCCCCCCCGCGCACCAGCAGATCGACCTCCCGGGGCTGGCGCATCGATCAGCTGCGCAGCGTGCGGTAGACCTCCTCCATCACGCCGAAATCCGCGATCTTCTCCACCGGGGGCGGGCTGCTTCTGCCCGCTGCGCGCGCTGCCGCATACATCGGGCCGGTGATGGACTCCCGGTCGAGCTCGAGAATCCGCTTTTGCGGGGCGCGCGGGTTCTTCATGAGCGCGAGCTGCAGCTCGTTCTGGCGCATCTGCTGCTTCGCATTCAGGCCCAGATCGACTCCATACTTCGTCAGCACCAGCTTCGGCGCGAGCGCCGGGTCCTTCTGGTTATCGTTCCAGCCTCGGACCAGCGCACGCATGAACCCGACGACCTGGCCGCGGCGCTCCTGCAGCATCTGCCTGGAGGTGAACAGCCCGCTCGCGTAGGCGCGATAGCCGAGCTCGTCGAAGGAAACGAAGTGGAAGTCCTTGCCGCGCGCGAGGCCCATGTTCTCCAGGGTGATCGACTGATTGGTGACGAAGGCGGTATAGCCCTCGCCCTGCTTCGAGAGCAGCGGCTCCGGCGAGAAGCCGGTCGGAATGAACGAGACCTGCTTCGGCAGATTGTTCAGGGCGAGCACCGCCTCGACGGCGGTGCGCTCCGTCGGGCCCTGGGCCAGGATCTTGGCGCCCACCAGGTCGGCCGGCTTGAGGATCGGCTTCGCCGCCAGCGACAGGATGCCGAGCGGCGACACCGGGAAGGTATGGCCGATCAGCACGAAGTCGTTGCCCTTGCTCAGCGCGTCGAGGAAGGGAAACCAGTTGGCGTAGCCGATCTGCGCCTTCCCGGCCGCCACCGTGACAAGCGGCGCGGGTGCGTTCGGGCCGCCGGGGAGAGCCTTCACGTCGAGCCCTTCCTCGCGGAAGTAGCCTCGCTCGAGGCCGATCCACAGCCCCGCATACTCGACGTTGGTGATCCAGGTAAGCGCCACGGTAATCGGGGTCACGCCCTGCGCGCGCGCCCCGCTCACCAGGAGCGCGGGCGCTGCACCGGCTGCCAGGGTCCCCGAGGCGGCCTTGAGGAAAGAACGGCGTGAAATGCTCATGTTCGGCTCCCTTCGGTCGAAATCGATTGATAGACCGACAGCACCGGGGTAGTGCTCCCCGTATCGCCTAAACTATCACGGCAGGCCGCCGATCGGCTCGCCCGGCGCGACGCCGAGGATGAACGCCCAGTGGCAGGAGATCCCGGCGAGCACGGCGAGGTGGAAAATTTCGTGCGGCCCGACGATGCCCGGCAACGGCACCGGCCAGCGCAGGAATTCGACGATCGCCCCGGCGGTGTAGGCGAGCGCGCCCCACAGCACCGGCTGGATGAAGCGCCATCCGTAGCGGCGCGCCAGCGCGAGCGCCGAGATCACTCCCATCCAGCCCAGCCCCAGGTACATCGCGAGCCCGAGCCATTCGGGCACGGCGGCGAAGAACACGGTCTTGAGGATCAAGCCGGTGAGCGCCGCTCCCCAGATGCCCGCCAGCATGCCCCAGCGCCAAGCGCCGCGGAACAGGATGACGTGCACCGGCGTGAAGCTTCCCGCGATCAACACGAAGATGGCGGCGTGGTCCAGGCGCCTGAGCACCTCGCGCCCCGCGGTGCCCGGCGAGAGCAGGTGATACACCCCGCTCAGGCTCAGCAACAGCACGCACGAGAACGCGAATACGCACAGCGCGATCATGCGCCAGGGGTCGCCGCGTCCGCGATGCAGGAGCACCGCCCCCAGGACCGCGAAAACCGCCGCGGCGGCCAGGTGGGTCAGGGAGCTGACCGGGTCGCTGAATCCGGCAATGGACAACACGCTATCGGGCTCGGGCATGGGGGAATGGTAAGCCGGCGGGAGGGAGCGCCCGGATTCGAACCCGCCCCACCACTGGTCTAGGATAGCGGCATGGCGCAAGGCGATCGCACCGACCGGTTGACCCAGCCCGGTATACGCTGGTGAAACTCCCGACCACCCTGGGTTGATGGCATCGCGCCACAGTGAATGGCATCGCACGGACCGCATCGGCTGGTTGCGCGCGGCGGTATTGGGTGCCAACGACGGCATCGTTTCGACGGCGAGCCTGGTGCTCGGTGTCGCAGCCGCGGGTGCGAGTCACAGCGCCGTGATGGTCGCGGGCAGCGCTGGCCTCGTCGCCGGAGCCATGTCGATGGCTGCCGGCGAGTACGTGTCGGTCCGCTCACAGGCGGATTCCGAACAGGCTGCGCTCAGCCTGGAACGCGCAGAGCTCGCAGCCGATGACCAGGGCGAGCGCCGGGAACTGGCAGCGATCTACGTCAGCCGCGGCCTCGATCCCGCGCTCGCCAAGCAGGTTGCCGAGCAGCTCATGACCCATGACGCGCTGGGCGCGCATGCCCGGGACGAACTCGGCATTTCCGAGACGCTCAGGGCGCGGCCGATTCAGGCTGCGTTTACCTCAGCGGCCAGCTTCGCCGTTGGCGCAGCCATGCCGCTATCGGCTGCGGTCATGGTCTCCGGCTCGAGCCTGATCCCCGTCGTCTCCGGAACTTCGCTGGTGTTCCTCGCGATCCTGGGCGGGCTGGCGGCGCGCGTGGGCGGCGCTGCGGTGATGATTGCAGCCGGGCGGGTCACCTTTTGGGGCGCCTTGGCCATGGCCTTGACGGCTGGCGTCGGGGCCTTGTTCGGTGTAATTGCCTGAGGCATCACCGTCGTGGTGGTGCGGATTCGTGTCATTCAAGGAGTTTCTTTGACAGGAGAAGACGAAATGAACGCAGTCAGAATCGCGGGAGTCGTGCTGATCGTGGCCGGCATCCTGGGGTTGGTGTACGGCAGTTTCACCTACACCAAGGAGACCCATCAGGCCAAGATCGGATCGATCGAGCTGTCGGTAAAGGACAGGGAGACGATCAACGTCCCGATGTGGGCTGGCGTGGGCGCGATAGTGATCGGCGGCCTGCTCGTGCTGTTTGGGGGCAAGAAGGGCTGACGGCTGCACCTGCCGCCTGAGTGCATTGGCCAACAGACGAGCGCGTCCCCTGTATACAAATTTGCTATCATGGATCGGGTTTCCGGGCGATGCGAAGGAGTGATCACCATGAAGAAAAGCAGAGGCGGGCGAATGACTGCGGCCAAAAAGCGTGCAGCGAAGTCACCGGGTGGACGCGGTCGCATCAAGAACCGCAAAGCTGGCCGAAAGATCATGAAAACGTAGCAGGGGCTATCCGCGGCGGCTCCCCGCCGCGATCCTGAACTCGTAAAGCCGGCACTCGATCGGGCCGTTGAATAGCGGCGTGCGGCGCGCGGCCTGCGCGCATCGCCCAGCTTCGGGTAGAAGTTCGCCGGTTGCTCGACGTCGCCGGCGCCTTGCGCGACCGGACGTCGCTCGCTTCCAGCGTCACCCAGCGCTTCGGCGCGTTCCCACCGATCGCTTCTGCTGAACTCGTTGCGCAATCCCGTCTGATGCAGGCATCCGCCTCGTCCGCGGAGAATTCCGCCCAGGTGACCGTGTCTATCGTCAGCCACGGCCATGGTGCCCTGGTGTCGTCGCTGCTTGCTGACCTCGCAACGCATTGCGGCAGGGGCGTAGCCGTGATCCTTACGCTCAACATACCCGAGTACCTGACGCTCGGCGACGGCGCATACCCGTTCCAGCTGAAGCTCATCCGGAATGACGCGCCCAAGGGCTTCGGCGCCAATCACAACGCGGCCTACGCGGGCGGCAATTCGCCGTTCTTCTGCGTCGCCAATCCGGATGTGCGGCTTCGATCGGATCCGTTTCCCGCGTTGATGAAAGCGTTCAGTGGGGACCGTGTCGCCGTCGCCGGCCCGCTGGTGCGAGCCCCTGACGGCCGGGTCGAAGACAGCGCCCGCCGGTTTCCGACTCCGTACAGTCTGCTCAGGAAGCTCTTTCTGCCCTCGCGCGGCCCCGATTATCCGACCGATGGCGGACTGACGGAGGTGGACTGGGTTGCCGGCATGTTCATGCTCTTCGAGATTCGCGCGTTTCGGGATGTCGGGGGATTCGATGAGGAATACTTCTTGTATTACGAAGACGCCGATATCTGCAGGAGACTGGGCGCGTTACGGCGCTCGGTCGTGTACGTTCCCGAAGCTGAAATCTTTCATGAGGCCAGGCGTGCCAGCCGGCGCAATGCCGGGTTGGCGCGCCACCACATGGCCAGCGCGCTAAGGTTTCTCACCCGCCGCGGTTGAGTCAGGCGGGTCGGTGTATGCTCCGCGTCCCTGCAAGCGTAACCGGAGCAAGATAGCGGCGGCGCCGAGCAGCCGGTTCCAGAGCGTCGGAAGCACGTCGAACGGGCGCAGTACGAAAAACGTCAATGCAACGCGCGCCCGATGATACGTCGGCGGCAGCATCCGCTCAATTCGATTGAGTGCAAAGCGCCGGAAACCGGAATACTTGGTCGCTATATTGGGGATATTGCCGCCTTTGGCGGCACGCACCGCTGCAAAGCGAAAACGAAGCGCGGTGCGTGCAAGGAACCCGCGGGTGAAAAGACCGGCGGCCTGCGCCGGCCAGCGCTCGTGCAGCCGGTCGAGGATTGCCTCGACGTTCGCACTGTCGGCCAAGGTCCTGGACAGGTTGCCTCCGGAGTGAATGCGGAATGCGCCCAAGGGAGCCGGGGAGTACGCCGCGCCGCGCCGGCTCGCGACGACAAGAGCGGTCAGCAGGTCGGACAGACCCATGTAGGCGGGGTCGAACCTGCCGGCCGCCTCCAGCGTATCCCGGTGATAGATGAGCGTCGGGCCGACGAACCAGTTGCCGAAGCGGTGCGCGAGCCGCACGCATTGCTCTGGGGAAAAGTACGCGTCGCGCAGCGCGATCACGGGCGCCGGGTGAATGCGAATGAGCCGGTCTTCCTCGTCCACCAGCCACCCCATCGCAGACCACAGCCCCGCGCCCGGGTGCCGTGCCAGGCATGACCTCGCGCGCGCGAAGATGCCCGGCAGCACGAAATCGTTCGACGCCAGGAAAAGGGCATACTCGCTGCGCGCAATCTTCAGCGCCTCGTCCAGCGCGCCATAGGTGCCGAGATTGAGCGGATTCTCGATCAGCCGAGCCCGCTGCTGTCCGGCAATGAGCGCGCGGATGACCGCGACGCTGTTGTCCGTGGACTGGTCGTCCACCACGATCAGCTCGTCCGGAGGGTCCTCTTGTTCGAGTATCGAGCGGATGCAGCGCGCAAGATAGCGCGAGTCGTTTCGATTCGGCACGATCACCGCAATTCCGGGCGCTGCCGTATCGGGCGGTCGCCGTGGAGCAGTCGGGTCCACGGCACGCATCACTTTCCACCGTCCTGGGCGTGGGCGGCGAAATGCGACCGCACCGCGGCCCGGGCTACTTCGCCCGCGGCGCGAAAGGGTGTGCCGAAATCGGTCTTGAACCGGTCCGAGCGCAGCGAGGTGTCGAGGGGCCGCGGCTCCAGCACCGGAATATCGCGCAACGAACACTCGGACACCTCGGCCATGGGCTTCTCGAATTTCCGGTATTCCCCGAGCACGGCGTCGAGCAGCGCGCGCCGGCTAAGGCGCTCGGGCCCCCCAAGGTGATACAGACCCTGCGCCCGTGCCTGCACCAGTTGCGCGATGGCCCGTGCTGCATCCGGCACCGCAGCCGGGGTGAAATACTGGTCGGTCGCGCAGAGGATCCGCTCCCTGCGCCCGAGCCCCTCGACCCAGCCGCTGACAAAGCAGCGCGCATCTTGCTCCGGAGAGATCAGCTTCGGCAGGCGAACGATGATCCACGGCGCGGGAAGCGCCGCCAGGTGGCGTTCGACCGCGAGCTTCTGCCTGCCGTAAGTCAGGATGGGCATCGGTTCGTCGTCCTCGGACCAGTACCCGCGGCTGCCGTCGAAGACCGCGTCGCTGGAAACGAACACCGGCAGGATGCCGAGCGCGCGTGCGTCGTCGATTACCCGGATGATGCCGCGCACGTTGACCTCGGCGGAACCGGCCGGATCGCGCGCGCAATGGTCGATATTGGTGATACCCAGCAGGATGACCGCCGCCGCCGGCTTGCCCGGAAGGGCTGCCACAAAGTCCGCAACACGAGTGAAGCGCGCGTCGAAGAATAGACTTCCCTCGCCTGAATGGGTGAGATGCGTCGTCACCGTCCGCTCGGCGCCAAACGCATCGCGCAGCGCCGGTCCGAGAAAACCAGAAGCGCCCAGCAATAATACAGACGGGTCCTTGGGGTCCGGCTTCACGTCCGCTTTCCGGCCGGAACCATGCCCTTGTGAGAAAATCGCGGTTTCATCGATAGTGGCCGATACATCGCCACCGCATCCGGCCCTTGATTCTACCAGTCATGTCTCCGCCCTCTTTGCTCATGCGCCACAAATCACGTGCGTGCCGATACGACCGCAAGGCGTTCTTCGCAGCGCCCTGCGCCGTGACCGAAAGAAACCCATGACCGGCCGGACTTATAGCGCGGTGTACGACTTCGGTTTGTTTCCTTTTGCGCTCGGGGATGTACTCACGTGGAATGTACAGACGACAATCCGCTGCGAAGAACTGGGCCGCGAGCGGGTGGACACCTATATCTGCGTGGACGAGCATCAGCCACCGAACCTTTTCCAGAGAGATCTCATCACCGCCGATAACTGCGGGCTATTTTTCAATGAGCTGTTCGGCGCGTTCGGGACTCACCCGAAACCCGGGAACGTCTTCTTGTATCGCCGTCGCGAGCAGATGCAACAGAGGCTGCGAGAGGCGCTCAGGGGTGACGCGGCAAACCTGGAGGACTTGGCCGACTACGAACGGGCATTGGCGGACTACGAGCGGGCATTGACGACCCGCGGGGCTGGACCGGCCTTGATGATCGAGTACTTCACCAAGAGCCTGCATTCCCATGAGCGCATAAACGCCTACGCGGCGGCGCATGGCGGGATCCCCCTATTGCGTCCGAGCATGGGATGCGAGCCCGACGTGACCGGACTGCTCACGAAACGGTTTGCCGGCAACAGGATCGTGGCGATTCAGATGCGACAGCGCCGGCTCGATGCCGGATATGGCGCGGAGTTCACCTACTGGCGGGATTCGGATTTCCTGGAATGGTACGAGTTTCTCAAGGAGGCTGGGAAAACGCATCCGGACGTGCAGTTCGTGGTCATGGGGCGCTTGCAGGAAAAGCCGCTCGAACTGCTGAGACTGCCGAACGTGATCAGCCTTCGCACCCTGGGCCTGGGGCTCGGGCATGAACTGAGCCTGCTGTTGAGAAGCGACCTGTTTATCGGCACGTCCAGCGGTTTCGCGGCCCTGGCCAACTTTTCCGAGGTTCCCTATTTCATCACCAGGATGAACCCCGAGGCCTGCCGCGCCTTCGCGATTGCACCGGGAAGCGAGCGCCTGCCGTTCGCGGGCGAGCGCCAGATTCTCGTCTATGAGCCCGAAACCCGCGACCTGTTGATGCGACTGCTGGAGCGGGGTTTGCAGGGCGTACCGCCGCGCAGCGGCACCTCGGGTCCTCCATCAGACGGAGTCATCGACGCTCGGAGCTGGGAATGGGAACAGTCCCGGTGGCTGCAACCCGGAGCGACCACCAACCGGCTTTTCACCGACGACTGCTACAGTGACAAGGAGACCGCGTTCCTTGTCTGGCCCAGGATCAAGGAAGCGAACGCCGCCTGGCGCAAGGGATTGAAGGATCGGGCCTGGATGCTCTTGCATCGTCTCGAAACCTGTTTTCCGCGCATGTGCGAAAGGTTTCCCGAGTTCCTTCGGCTCCGGGCAAAGCTGGCGGCCGAGAGAAACGAGCGGGAAGTTCTGACGAGCTGCAAGGCAAACCTGAAAAAGCTGACCGCACAAGGCAAGAGGCTTGCCGGTTTCCCGGCCATTCTGGTGCGGCGCTGGCATTGGAGCTACCCGCTCAGAATACGCGTGCGGAAACGACTCGTTTATATCTGGGAACGCAAGCACAGGATTCCGGGGAAACTGGCAAGCATTCTGATGAACCTGGCCGCCGGGCGAAGCGGCTGATGAGCCGGTTAGGAGCTGAATAATAGAAGCCATCTTTGATTACCTGCCATGGATGGCCCTGATCCTTGGCTACGGAGTTTTGACCCACGGAGTCATCCTTCTGAATGATGGGCTGTATTGGGACGGATGGCTCGTGGATGTCTGGCAGCAGAACAGGGACAACAGTTCCATGCGCCGATTTTATTCGGAAGTCGGCATGCCGAACCTCTACTTCGAACACTCGATCCTGGGCCGTATGCCATTGCGGAAACTGGCCTATCGGGTGATCTCGCTTGTCTCCATCCTGTCGATTGCGGTCTTCGTATTTCTGACTGCAGTGCACACGAATATGTTGAACCCGCTGCAGGCAGCGGTGATTGCCCTTTTACTTCTTTCGTATCCCGCCTACACGGTGACATTCGATGGTGTAGCAAGCCTCCAGTACACTTTCAAGATCGCGCTTTTTTTCGTGGGCTGCTTTCTTGCGGTCACGACAATTGGTGGTTTTGATGCAGCCAGCGTGGCTGTCTTCGCGCTCTCACTGATCCTTTTCTTTGTAGCGTTCAGCGCCAATTCGTTACTGGTTTACATTTGGGGATTCCTGCTGTTCTACTCATGGCTTGTCCATACCAACTCGCCGGACGGGTTTAGTGTTTATGAAATCGCAAAAGTAGTTCTGCTCGCTGTGTTGCCGTTCGCATACTGGCTGATGAAAGAGACACTGACGCCTCGCCACGGCTACTACAGGAACTACAACAAAATACGGATGACTACGTTTCGCGTACGGGAAATCGGCTTACAGGCGCTCCGATATGGCATCGATGTTCCCATGATCAAGCCAGTCCTCGAAGTGGTGCAGTGGAAAAACGCATTCACTATTCTTGCGAGCATCGCACTTGGATCGTTGCTGTTCGATTACGGAAAGGATTTGTGGGCAGTCCCAAAGCTCAACGCACTGGCAATTCTTGCGGCTGGTTATGCACTTGCGTTTCTGGGCGCGCTGCCCTTCATCCTCGTAGGACAGGCTTTTTACGAGGGTGGATGGGCCTCGAAGAATTGCATGCTTTTCCACCTGCCGTTCGCACTCGTTGTTCTCGGGTGGTTGCAGTTCGTGCCCGACTCATTCGGGATCGTACTAGTTCCGATCATTTTGCTGGCGAATGCGGTCTACATCGTTAAGACCCATCTTCTTTACGTCGCCATATCGGTCAAGGACAAGGCACTGATCCGGTGGTTCGCCGCAAATCCCCAGCTAAGCACAGCGTCAGTGATCAAGATTCGAGAATCTCATTGGATTGAATATCCGTTTGAGCGCCAGATGGACATGTACCGGCCAGCTTACCTGTCTTGCATGATCAAGCGCATTTGGCCGGATAGCTGCATCCTCGCGCTGTTGGACAATTGGGGCAATTCCGGAGGACGAGCTTTGAAACCGGCGGAAATAGAAGAAGCGCTCGAAGAAACCACCATACGGTATGGTTTTGCGCCACAAGTCCAACCCGGACCTCAGTACCTAGTGACTATCGCAGCGAAAACTGAAAGGTGGCAAACGGCCTATTCAGGCGGGACTTTGCATGAGCAGCGGGAGGTGAATCCGCTGAAACAACCTGCCATGGTCAGAATCGCGTTTCAATACTTGTATCGAAAATGGTTCTCGCCAGATCGTTTGGACAAGTTGTTCGAGCAACACTTTTCATTTAGCGCCTCAGAATTGTGATTTGACTCCTTCGGTGCCTTTTCCGAATCGCGACGCGTCGGTCCGCCTTGTGACTGATGACGCGGCAGGTGAACAGGTGGAGGACCGCGATCGTGATCCCCACGATTTTGTCTGCGGCTTTTGACTGAAAAAGGCGCGGAAAACAGCATGTACAAGAAAATCCATAATTGCCGCATCTGCGGCAGTGCCGAGTTGATCCCGGTCGTTGATCTGGGCGAACAATACCTGACCGGCGTATTTCCTCGACAAGAAACCGGTAGCACA
>Ga0214472_10003049_pt1 | contig 17834 bp, 16 predicted proteins | sample RVTome_6_FD_207662 | JGI IMG/M metagenome (GOLD analysis project Ga0214472, IMG submission 207662) | Soil microbial communities from uranium-contaminated site in the Upper Colorado River Basin, Wyoming, United States - RVT140D175 | ecosystem: Environmental > Terrestrial > Soil > Contaminated >...
AGTCTCAAGAGTCACCTCTCAAAACCGGATCTTCGCTAACGGGGTAAACCGATAATTCCCCGCACCGGACTTTAACCGGTTAGCTTCACTGCTTTCGCGGCGCACGGTCAGACTTTTATATCTTGACTTTCCTTCGCCCATATCCAGGCAGTCAAAATGCCGGATCTACCTACAACGACAACGGGGCAAGTCTGGAGTTAAGTAGTTAGTCCCTCTTCCGTTAGACCATCCGCTCTGAAGTTTAAATCCGACCGATGAACCTGGATGCTTTTAAAAGCCCAGCAGCGAAAAACGAAAACTCTCCAGCGAAAGGTTGGCAAAATCATCGGCCTGGTTTTTCATAACGGCGGACGGCCAATTGTGAATTATTACAAAGCGTGGCATAAAGCTTGCCGAGCCGCCAAGCTCTCTGATAAAATCCCCTAATGATTTTCGTAGAACGGCGGTCAGAAACATGGTTCGCGCGGGGATTCCCGAGCGGGTATCAATGCAGATGACGGGTCACAAAACCCGTGCGGTGTTTGACCGCTATCATGTCGTGAGCGATGCGGACTTAAAAGAGGCCGCGGAAAGGCTTTCAGCCAATTTAGCTACATTTTTAGCTACAATCACGGACTCCTCTCGAAAAAAGAAAACCTAAATTATTGATTTTACAGTGTGGGCCACCCTAGCTCAGTTGGTAGAGCAACTGATTCGTAATCAGTAGGTCGCCGGTTCGACTCCGGCGGGTGGCTCCAGACCTTTTTTTGCGAGGAACGCCGGCCACGATTAGCAAAGAGTCGCCTATAATTTCGTTTGACAAGAGATTTGTAGACCTGTTAACAAGTCGGTAAAGTAGTCTGGTTGGTTCCGGCGATGACGCCGAACCGCAATACAATTACCAACTTCACACGGAGGTAACCGATGATTAGCGCTAATGAGCTCAACGGAGTTTTGGGGATGATGCCGTCATTTGCGACCCCGGATGCAACCGATATCCGGGCAACGCAAACCATTGCCGTCGACAATCTTAAAGAAGGAGTCGATAAGATCATTAAAGACGGCGTCAACAACATCGCCACCACCGGAACCTATGGCGAATGCTACAACCTGCTTTTCGACGAATTCAAAACTTTGTGTGTAGCAACGGAAGAGGCGGTCAAAAAGCGCGTGCCACTATTTCTCGGTTGCACCAGCCCAAACCCACGTGAAGTGATTCAAAAAATGAACTTCGTCAAAGATCTTGGTGCCGATGGAGTTCTGCTCGGCGTGCCTTACTACGAAACACTGCATGTCCAGGACGCGATTAAATTCTATCACGACATCGCGGATCTTTTTCCGACCTTGAATATCGTCATCTATCACAACCCTGGTAACCATAAGTTCACCATTCCTGTGGCGGCTTTCAAAGAACTCGTCAAAAAATCGAATATCATCGGCATGAAAGACAGCCACCGGACGACCCAAGCTTTCATGAATCTGCAAAAAATCGTGCGTGGAAAGATCAGTGTGTTCGTTAACCAAACCCAGCTGTATCCCTACTACGCGATGGGCGCAGCCGGCTGTTGGTCGACTGAAGTCTGGATGGGGCCATGGCCGATTCTTTATTTGTTGGAGCAAGCCCGTAAGGGGGATATCCCTAAGATGATCGAGGTAATCGAAGACCTCGCGGGCGTCGGTGCCGGCAAACCCGTACCGGGCGCGGGCAACAAACGACCCCAGGAATTTGCTGACTACTGCAAAGTCGGACCGACCCGGGTGCCGTTTGTGACGTTCCCCGAGGCGGAGCTCGACAAGGCGAAAAAGCGCGCAGCCCACTGGATGGAACTGAACAAAAGGTATCGTCCGTTGGTAGAAGCCTCACGGTCACGTTCCGCAGCCTAAGTTCTGGCTCAATCAAGCACCTACTTCAAAAAAGCCCCCGAAACCCGGGGGCTTTTTTTTCACTGAGTCTCGCTTGCACGGCTATCAAATCTGATTAGCTTGTCCGACTGAACCAACAACCATTGGCTTGTAAAAAACCCACCCTGCCCTTAAAATATCACTCTACTAAGCGGAGCTGGTCAGGAGGGGCAATGGGATTCTACGCTGAACCTTGGTTACGGGAAGCGCGAGACCATATCAAGTCAGTGCCGATGCAAAGCGCGGGCACACAAGCCTTAGCGGGCGATTTTGATAAGCTCGCCGATGCCGTAGAGAAGGCGATTAAAGCCGCCTTGGTCGAACACACGGGCACAATGCCGCAACAGTTGGAGAGTCAGAATTTGGTCTCTATATGCCAATCGACGGGCGTATGGGATATACTGCCTCCCGCCTTGAAAGGCTTAGTGCAAGAGGTCGCGTCGCTGCGGTCCACTACTACTAACGCTTCATCTCAACTATCAAGGAGCGACAGCTCTATAGTGCAATTGCAGCGCTATTTTCATATCGCTCGCGGTTTAATCGACTATATGGAGTTCCACGTGATCGGCAACGACTCGGTGCTAAAGCGCTTAAAGGTTGCCTGAACTCTGAGCTCGGCGACATGATTGACCGTCAACTTCCCCTAATTACTCCATCGCTAAGCCGCGTTCCTAAAAGTCCACCAACTAAGGCTAGGCGAGGACTGTCGCAATCGAGCGTAGGGTCCGGCAATCTGGCACTCCGCTAGGGCAACGGGGAGACTGAAACTATCTTGCCGACAAGAATATGGGCCGTATTATTGAACGTTAAATTCTGATCTAGCCCGACTTTACCACCCTCAGGCTGTATTCTCCATATCTCTTAACTGACAAGGTTGCTCTAAGCCGCATCCTACGCGGCTGAGCGGGGCTTTCATGGCCGTGATCGCATTCCCCTAGGGGGTGCATTCTGTATGACCTAAGATTATACGAGCTATCATCAGTTTCAGTCACCATCGGAGCACTATATATAGGTAGTATTTCTGACAAGAGTACAAGGTCTTGACAATCCAGATAGGTTTATTGTATGACCTAATTAATGGCGAGCCTTATTAAAAAGCTCATCGGCGGCAGGCCGTACTACTACCTGCGCGAGTGTCGGCGCGTCAACGGCAAGCCTAAGATCGTCTGGCAGGAATACATCGGCACCCCCCAGCAATTGGTCCTTAGACTCACCAACCCGCAACCCCAAGAGGGTGTGGTCCGTGAATTTGGTGCGTTGGTTGCCGCCTTCCACATGGCTAAACAACTCGATATCGCTGCCACCATCGACCGCCATGTCCCCAAGCGCGGCGCTCAAGGCCCTTCCGTGGGGCAGTACCTGCTTGTCGCCTGCCTCAATCGGTGCCTCGCTCCACGCAGCAAGGCCAAGATCGGTGAATGGTATGAGAAGACCGTTCTGCCTCGCCTCCTGAGCACCAAGGTCTCTCAGCTGACCAGTCAACGGTTTTGGGACAACATGGACCGTGTCGACGAAAACGCCATCATCCATATCGAGCGGGAAATCTCTGCCACTGCGGTCTCTCGCTTTGGTCTCGACCTGCGGTGCCTGCTTTTTGACGCCACAAACTTTTTCACCTTTGTCGACAGTTTCAACGACCGACCACAGCTCCCGCAGCGAGGCCACAGCAAGGAAGGACGGGATAACCTGCGGATTGTCGGTTTGGCTCTGTTGGTCACCTGCGACGGTGATGTTCCGCTGTTCCATCACACCTATGCCGGCAACCAGCATGATTCGGTCACCTTCGGCAGCGTGACCGAAGAATTGGCCGAGCGGTGCCGCACCCTTGGTAAGGGTGTCTGTGACATCACTTTGGTCTTTGATAAGGGGAACAATTCCAAAGAAAACCTCGCTGTTGTCGAGCAGGGGCCGTTTCACTTCGTCGGCTCGCTGGTGCCAACGCAGCATCCAAAGCTCTTGGCTATCAAGCGCACGCAGATGCATCGCCTTGACCAGCGCCAACTGCCTGCTGTCTGGTCCTATAGGACACGTCAGATGGTCTTCGGGGTAGAGCGCACTGTGCTGGTAACCTATAACCACCCACTCTACCAGGCCCAACTCAAGACCTTGCGGCGCGAGATCCGTAAGCGTCAACGCAAGCTCCAACGCCTGCAGGATTGCCTACAGCGCCACGTCGACAAAGTCAGAAAAGGAAAGAAGCCAACGCTCCAGGGGACGCGCAACCGAGTCCAGGCTATACTTGCCGGGCGGCACATGAAGGAACTTTTCACTGCCACCGTCAAGATGGGTAAGGGTCAGTTCCCCAGGCTCCAATGGACCTTCAAAGACAAAAAATGGAAGAAACTTGACCAAACACTCCTCGGCAAGACGCTTCTCTTTACCGACCGCGACGACTGGAGCGACGAACAGATTGTTTGCGCCTACCGTAGCCAGTCCCATGTGGAAGCGGCCTTCCGGCGCATGAAGGACCCGCGCTTTCTCACTTTCCGCCCCACGCACCATTGGACCGACCAAAAGCTCAGGGTCCATGCCTTCTATTGTGTACTGGCTTTGATGATCCTGAGCCTGCTGCGTCGCAAGCTCGCCCAGGCTGGCATTCACATGAGTGTCGTCCGAATGATCGAGCGGCTCGCAGACGTACGCGAGATCGTCACCCTCTACTCGGCACCCAAAAAAGACGCCCCACGGGTGCGGACCATCCTGTCCAAACGTGATGCCGAACAAACTGCCATGTTAGAGGCGCTCGACCTTTCAAGTTACCTCCCCAAATAGGTCATACGTTGTTAAATGGCTCCCCGCCGCGCCAACACTGATTAAAATGGAGATTCGCGACGCCAGGGTGGTAAAGTCGGGCTAGGAGATGTGTCAGCCATCCCCTTTTTAGCCTCTCTGGCTTCAGCACTTCCGGCAGACGAGATCGCCTTTGGGAAATGGCAAAAGCACGCTGTCTACGCGGGGATCACTTGCCGCACGCTTTATGATCTCGGTTTGGTGCCGTGGGGAAGTTATGTTGTCGATGACGAGCCATCCGCCGGGTACGAGGCGGGGCACTACCAGCTCGTAGATTTTGCCGTTGAGTTCCGGGGGGTCGATATCGGAAAAGCAAAACGCGAGCTTGTCGAAACGGGTCGCGTATTCGAAGGCGTCGCCATGAAAGACTTGGACTGAACCGCCAGCACCAGCGCTGGAAATGTTCTGCCGAGCCAGGGCGACCTTCTTTTCATTGAGATCCACTGTCGTGAGCGTCACACCGCGGGCGCGAGCGGCCAGCGATAGCCAAAGACTCGAAAAGCCGCCGCTACTACCCAGCTCGAGAAATGCGCCCTGCGGGGCGGATATCGCTAGGAGCGAGAGGACTCGCGCGACGTCGGTGTCGACACTGCGCAGCGACGGTTGATCGCGCGCGACTTGCTCTTCGAGCGCGCGCATCACCTGTTGCATGTCGGGTGAAATGTCATGAAACACTGGCGCCTCCTGCGAGATTCTCGAACGCTACGCTGCGCCGATTGATCTGCTCTTCGATATCGGCGGGAAATAGATTCTCTTTCAACATCACAAAGTCGCCGTAAGCGCCGTGCACCGGGCCGAGCAGGTTGCGCTCGGCAAGGAGCCCCGGCTGGCGCGTGCCAAAACGCGGCAACTTGGAGCGATATTTTTGATACGTTTCGTACCAATTGCGCGTCAGCAGCACGTAATAGTCCAACGGCACCGGCGGTTGCTCGGCCTCCTTGCAAAGCGCGGTGGACGGCTCGCGCCGCCACTGCTGCGGCCGCGGCATAATCCCGCGTGACATGAGATACTCGAAGCAGCCGGTGGTCGAATCGACCGCTTCAGCGACGGTTTTAAACCCATGCGGTCGTGCCATCTCGATGCCGGAGACGAAACTCGGTTGCACATATCCGTTGCCGAAAACTTCCACCGCGTCGCACATCCAGCTCACCCAGTTGTCCCAGCCGACGCGCTCGGCCTTGCCGGGATTGATCCATTCGAACAGCCGCTTGTCCCAGACTTCCATGTTGAAATGGATGTTGTCGGTGCCGGCGGCTTTGTACCGTTGCACTTCTTCGCGCGGCCGGGCATTGACCTCAAAGGTGATTCTTGGGGTCGCCGAGGTCGCTTTGATCGCGCGGATGTACTCCTCGTAGAAATCCACTTCGCTTTTGCTGTGCAGGGTCTTGGTGATGGAGCCGCCGCTGAGGACGAAGCCGGGCGCTGCCACTCCAAGTCTGCGGGCGTCGCTGGTGACTTCCTCGCAGACTAGCCTGACATCTTCCAACGATTTCACCGGGGCCGCTAAAGTGAAGTCGCGGGACAGCTTCATCTGGCGGGCATTCTCGTTGATGTCGCAGAACTTGCACTCCTCTTTTGCGCCCCAGTATTGGCAGTTGCGAAAGATCGTAATGAAACTGCCAAAGGCAACGATCTCGTGATAGGGGGTGCCATCCGGCAAAGTCTTGGCATAATAGTCGGGGGTTTTCGGGAACCGGACTTCCGCGAGAACTCGCCCTTGTGTCGTCATGACGAGTCTGTCATCGACCACATCGATCAGGTAGGGAGAATGAGGCGAAAGCGAAGTTTGAATTGCCACGGGGCGCATCGCGTAGGGCCCATTGAGGATGACGAAGTGTTCGGGAACGCGTCGATGCTCGTTTCTTTTGAACTCCGACATCGGCACGAGATCGTAAGAAAACAGTCGATAGGACTTGACCAGGGCGCCGGCTGCGGCTTGGAGCGCGGCATCGCTAAACCAGTGACCGAGGCTCAGCAGATGCTGCTTGAGAATCGTCTCCTTGGGAACGTCCGGGTATTTCTTGAAATAGGATTCCAACACTTCGGGGTTGGATTCCTGCGTCGTCGAGATGTTAGCCATTGCGCGGATCCTTTCGATCGTTAGGTTTCGTGGTTTGGGCTAGGCGATCGACCGCCGCCAAACAGCGTGGCGCCACGGCCGACCGGCGCGCCCGCCGTCGTCGCTACTGCAGCAGGGCATGGGCGAGCTTGGCCGTGGGTTCGCGCACCTCGTCGAGTTTTTCTTCCGACTGATTTTCGATCTGCAAAAAATCATTCACCGACATAGGGTCTTTCGCCGCATTCGGCACTGGCCGGGAGTGATACCGTAACTTTGACTTCTTTCTTCGCGGCAGCAACCGGCTTATCCCATACCCCCGAGCCGGCAGCCTTGCTTTGTCGGCCCTAGCCGCAGGCGCAAATAGCAGTAGCTAAAACCGGCCGACAGACCAACAATCGAGCGCGCTAATGATCTGGGCGGGCAAGCCCTTTTCTTCACTATGATATAAGTTTAACAATCCTTTATTGAGAGCCAGTTCATATGTCAAGGAATACGACCCAAGCAAATCAACGATCAGGGAATAGGGGTCAGGCTGACCCCTTCGCCGAGTTTCCTCACCTCCTGGCGCGCGCTTACTTTAATCAATTTACGCCGGCGGCAGCATCGCGTCTATCTTGAAGAAGCGGATCGCGTTGCCCGCCACCATCTGGTACTTCTCATTTTCCGGCACACCCTTGAAATTGCGCGCGATGGTCGCCTGGGAGTTCGGCCAGTCGGAGGGGTCGTGCGGAAAATCAGTTGACCACAACACGTTGTCCACGCCAAGGTGATGGCGCAACTCGACCCCAACCGGATTGTCCATGAAACCCCAGAGGCAGTGTTCCTTGATAATTTCACTCGGCTTGCGCTCGAGCGGTTTCAGCCCTTGGGCCCGCTCGTGGTAGAAGCGGTGCCGCTCCCAGATCAGGTCCGCTTGTTCAAGGAAATTTGGAATCCAGCCAATTTGGTTTTCGGCAAAAAAGATTTGCAGATTGGGAAACCGGTCGAAAATACCATGGATGGCGAGGGCGGTGGCGATCGGAGCGGCTTTGGTTCCATAAGTGGAAATCCGCCGCGCCAGATCTAACCCGTTGGCGCGCTGGCGGCCGTCACGCATACTGGAAAACATCGTGTGCACGGTAACGGGCATGCCGATGTCGAGAGCAGCCTGCCAAAACCGATCGTCTTCCGGCTTGATCGAAAGACTGCCGTTGGGATAGGCACTCAGAACGACCGCCTTGAGACCGAGCTTGAGGCAGCGTTTAAGCTCCGCGATGGCGCTGTCCACGCCCCGTTTCGGGATAACCCCGACCGGGATAAAACGTTCCGGGTTGGTCGCCATATATTCCTCGGCGACGAATTCGTTATAGGCGGAGACGACGGCCCAGTACACGTCGTCGTCGGCGATGCCGCTCAAGAATTCGAGCCCGCTCACGCCGGGATAAAGCACCTCGGCGTCGATTCCGTCCGCGTCGAGCTCGCGCAGCCGCTGCTCAGGGGTCCCTGAGCCGACGGCGCCCTCGTACCGCTTGGCGTTGTCGTGGCCCCACTTCTCCCAGGGAATTCCCGCGTTGTGCGCCCACAGTTTGAACAGTGGTTTGTTTTCGGCGAGGATAGCGTCGCCGCCGCTAGGGAGCCGGATCACCCGCGGCGCGCGGTCGCGGTATTGCGAAGCTACCCGATCGCGCCAGCGGTCGGGACCGATCTCCAGGTGTGAATCCGCAGAGATAGTGCGATACATGCGTGCCATCTATACCTCCTAATAACCATGAGTCGGCGCCAGTTTAGCGATGCTCGGTGCGCAGGTCAAACGTCTGTGTTGGGCCACCATGAATTAAGCGGATAGGGGCTTTTCTTGCAACCGCCTTTTCACATGCGCCGATCCAAACTGCGGTACTGGATCGCTTCGGCGATGTGCGAGGCATCTATATTTTCCGCCCCCGCCAGATCGGCTATGGTTCTGCCGACTTTGAGGACGCGACTATAGGCTCGGGCACTCAGGCCGAGTTTGTTGATCGCCGTCTCCAATAACCGATCGGCATCTTCTTTGACTGCGCAGTAACGCTTGATTTCCTTGGCGCCCATCTGGGCGTTGGCGTGAATTTTACTCCGGTCGAATCTTTTGAGTTAGATCTTGCGCGCTATGGGTCCTCAGTGCGGAAGTGCGCGCATGCGGACCATGCTGTCGTCGACAACACTGAAGTGATGGTCCCAATCGGATCTAGACTCGAGTGCCCTCGCAACTCTCAACGCTACTGCACCGGGCGACGGCATCTCGATTCGAAACAATACGACACCTTGAGAGGCCTGCGCGCCACGACGGAATACGAGTTCGCCAAAATCCTTGTCGAAGGTGATGAGCAACCTCGATTCGCTCAAGGCCAGTTGCAAAACCGTATCATCCGCAAGACCTGGATGCGATTGGTGAATCCACAGCACATCATGTCCCCGACTCCGCAACAAAGCGACGCAGTCTCCGGGCACGTTTTCGTTAGCACACAAGCGCACCGTGTTTGTCCGTTCTTACTGAGGCACGGGGTAAACCTTTTCATCGAGCAGGAGATCTCTTGCGTAAGCGAGGCAGGCGCGCATTTGTTCTTTTGTAAGAGCCGGGTAATTTCGCAGAACCTCGTCCTCGCTCCATCCTTGGGCGAGCAAAGTCAGTATAAATTCAACCGACAGTCGGGTTCCGCGAACAACAGGTTTGCCTGTCAGTATGGATGGATCGGCGACAATGTATTGATGCCAACTCATATGCCCAAATTAGCATCTTTCCCCGACCTGAGCAAAGGACTTTTATCACCGCTACGCGACGTGTAGTATGAAAAAACATTTTCGTTGGCATTCCTTCGACCTCGCTCAGGGCATGCGTGGCGCGAGCAGAAAAATGACATCGAGTATTATGTCTCGCGCAGAGGCGTAAAGTACCGCAAGTTCGGAGAAATCAATTTAAAATCGCGAACGGGGTTTGGACCCCGCTCGCGACCAAAGGGGATGCTCGCCCCCTTTGGTAACCCCACTTAGTTGTGCCCGCCTCAAGAGGCGGGGTTAATGGGCAATCAAATGAATGAGCTGATAAAGTCGCAGCCGGGGCGATCGGGAATCTCGACGGGCAAAAGCGGCCGTTTGAAAACTTGGTTTGGATTCCCGGCGTGACGTTCCTCTTTGTCTTTGGGGTCTAGTGTTGGCGAATATGTGACGCAACACTGCGGCGCATTCTACGTGAGCATATTGAGGTAAAATAAGAATCTTTTGCGGGAGGCAATTGACTTCCCACCAACATGCTTAGTAAATTCACATGCGCCGATCCAAGCTCCGATATTGAATCGCTTCGGCGATATGCGAAGCTTCGATGTGGTCCACATTAGCGAGATCGGCGATCGTTCTGCCCACTTTCCGCACGCGACTATACGCTCGCGCACTCAAGCCGAGTTTGTTGATCGCGGTCTCCAATCACCTATCGGCATCTTCTTTGACTGCGCAGTAACGCTTGATTTCTTTCGCGCCCATCTGGGCGTTGGCGTGGATCTTACTTTTGTCGAATCTTTGCAGTTGGATCTTGCGCGCTTGGTTGACCCGCTCGCGAATCACGTTGGAACTTTCGCCGCTGTCTTTGCTGGCGAGCTCTTGATAGCGCAGGCCGGGCACCTCGATCTGAATGTCGATGCGCTCGATCAGCGGGCCGGAGACGCGCGAGCGGTAGCGCTGAATCTGCATCGGCGTGCAGGTGCACTCTTTCTGGGGGTCGGATAAAAAGCCGCAGACGCACCCCAGCGTTGCCTTTCTGCCACATGGCTCTCAAAAGCGAGAAACCTAAGCATTTCAAATATCCAAAGGAACTCATGCCGTTTAATCTCGCGTGAGCTAGATTGGCAAGTCTCCGGCGTCGCAGCGACAAGTTTTAACTCCGAGGCCGTTGCTCCAAAACGTTTACTTTTACCACGAATAACCTGGCGAAGGTGATAACCCCTGTCGTGCGTAGCCTTAATGTTGGCCGATGAGCCCGTGTCGTCGCTCGACGTGTCGATTTAAGCCCAGGTTCTGCATCTCCTTCAGGATCTAAAAGCGCGTCTGAATCTGTCGATGATTTTTATTACCCACGACTTAAGCGTGCGGAATATATGGCGGACCAGATCGCGGTGTTGTACGGTGGCAAACTGATGGAACTGGGTCCGACAGACGAAATTCTCGAACGGCCGCGTCATCCCTATACCACGGCTTTGCTGGCGGCAAGACCTGGTCTCCATCGTTCGGCTGCTCGACGGCCGTTGGAAGGCGAACCTGCCGCTCCTATCAATCCGGCGCCGGGTTGCCGTTTTGTCGACCGCTGCCCTCTGCGTATTGCGGCCTGCAAAGAAGGGAAAATTCCAACGTTGAGAATAAGTCCCAGTCACTCTGTGGCCTGTATTCGAGCGTGAATGGCTTTATAGCGCCACGCTGAGAGCACAGCAGACCACATCTCAACAAAGTTGTGCTGACGTCAATCAAGAAAAGCAATGTTTTTGCACAAAGGTTGGAACCGTACAAAGATTACTAACGATTCCGATGACCTTAGACGCCCCCACCCGGACTTACTCATTTTCTTCCCGGTCCAGACCGGTATTTTTCAGTAGCGGCCTGTCACTGACGGAAAATAGAATGGCGGGTTCTGTTTGGGAAAGATTCTTGTGGGCATGCCAGCGCCAGGAGGGTAGACTAAAGCTGTCGTGTTCATCCCACAGCATCTCCTTGGGATCAGTCTTGTCGATCATGGTTACGCCGCGACCCTGAACGGTGTGATAAAGCACTGTGCCCGTGTGGCGGTGAAATCGCGTTACTTGTCCTGGCTGCAGCATTTGCAGATAGCAGGTCATTGTTAGAAATGTGTGGCCGCCATTAATCGGATTCTTGTATTCGAGATAAATGCCATCATAGGGGTCGTTGCTCCCTTGGTCGACCAGTTCCTTCAAAGCTGCCAACGCTTCGCTCCACTTGTAGTGATAGGGCACGCCTGCTGCGCCTTCGTATTCGATAACGGGGTGACGTGCCGGACCATAGAGCCGGCGTGACGCACCGTTGGTTTTGGTCAGCGGTTGCTGTTTCCCCTCGGCCCATTCCTCGCGGAATCCCGAGGCGTCAAGGAATCTCACTACACCCGCGTCCAAAGCATCGATCCAAATAATCGGCTCTTTGGAATCGTTCACGTGATCGTGCCACACCCAATTGGGTTGAATGAGCAGATCGCCCGGTTCCATGACCATTGGCTCGCCGTTGGAGGTCGTGTAGGCCCCGCCGCCTTTTACAACAAAGCGCAGCGCCGTATTGGTATGGCGATGGGCCGCAGCAGTTTCGCCGGGCAGCACGATCTGAAAGCCCATGGACACTGTCTTGCTCCCTGTCTGCAAGCCAACGTTGCGGCGAAAAGCGTCGGGACCGATCCGGATCACTTCTGCTGCTTCCATCAAGACCGGATAGATTTCTTTCCAATGCCAGAGCTTTGGCTCCATGCGCTGGTTGTCGCGCCGGTTCTGCCAATAACCGCGAAGGCCTAATTGAGCGAATTTTTCGTGTAAACGCTCACGGTCAGCTTGATCATGGCTCGCTGCTTTGCTCATAAAAACCCTCCCTGAATAGCGCTTTGCTGCTTTTACATACAACGAATTCGTAGCCATTGACAATTCTAATTCGGCGCCTCGTTATCAAGCCATCGGTTGAAGTGGCGTGGAACGTGGTGTTGAGGCGTTTCTTAGAGGAGTCATTCATGGCACGTCATTACCGATATATCTCCGCCGACAGCCACTTTGAATCGTCGCCTGAGCAATAGACGCCGCCGATGCCCAAGTAATGCCGCCATGGGCTTCCAGCGGATTCGCTCTGGTGATTGGGGTTGTCCATCTCGAGGGAAAGCCAACGCAGTATTGATGGGCTACCATTCCTGCGCTACTGATGGCGCTCGTTATCTTCGCGTTATTCAAGGTAAGAATGTACGTGGAATGGCCGAGCCGGTTGGCGCTGCGGTTTATACCCACCGATTGATAAACGGTTGTTCCAGTGAATCAAATAGCCGAATAATTTTTAGAAGTAGCCCTAATTTGACCCGCTGTGCGACACCGTGATAGGTGGGAACAGTTGGATTATTTTTTTGGAGGTGCCCAATGGTAACTGCGAAGGATGTACAAGGAGTGATGGCGATGATGCCGTCATTTTCAACCGACGACGCCGGCGATTTGAATGCCACCTCGACGGTGGCCGTCGATAATCTGCAGGCAGGCGTGGATCGCATGATTAAAGACGGTGTCGACGTCATTACGACTACGGGCAGCTTCGGCGAATGCTACAACGTGTTTTGGGACGAATTTAAAACAATCGCGTCGGCCTCGGTGGAGGCTGTTAAGAAACGCGTGCCGGTCTTTATCGGCAGCACCAGCCCTAACGCCCGGGAAGTCGTCCAACGTTTAAAGTTCGTGCAAGACATCGGCGGCGACGGAACCTTGCTTGGCGTGCCTTACTATGATGCTCAATCCCCGGACTATATTGCCGACTTCTACTCGCAGATCGCTGAAATGTTTCCCAAGCTAGGAATTCTGATCTACCACAACCCCGTCAATCATAAGGTTAAGATCCCGGTTTCCGTGTTTCCCAGACTCAGAACTCCTTTAACCGGTCGTGAAAAAGAGGTGCTGTCAGTTTAATCTCTCAGGGCGAAAACCAGCTTTTCTCCATGAACGATGCTTGAATGCTGGCCAATGTTAGGTTATCGATGACCAACCGGATAGCATAATGCAAAGATATATTAAACTAAATAATGTAAACCGTTCGTGAAACCATCTCGTGTCTTTTCAACGAGTTGAAGAGCCGCCGTTTTCCGTTAAAGGAGTTCTGAGACTGGTGCAATACCCGAACATCATCGGCATGAAAGATAGCCATCGCGATACGCGCGAGTTCGTCAGGTTAATGGAAATCGTCCGCGGGAAAATCAGCGTCATGACCAATCAAGCGCAGATATTTCCTTATTATAGAATGGGATCATCAGGTTGCTGGTCCATCGATGCTTGGATGGGGCCATGGCCGGTGCTTTATTTACGAAACCTGGTGCGGGCGGGTAAAGATCATGAAGCGCTTCAGGTGATTAGTGAAATTATGTCTGCGGCCGGTGGGGAAAGGCCTGGCGGCAATGAGGGAACCACCGCCAAGCTTTCTATCGAGTTTGCTGGTTACGTGAAGCCAGGGCCGGCCCGAACGCCGATCGTAAAGTTTTCAGTGAATGCTATTGAGCGGGCTAAAAAGAAGGCTGAGGGATGGGGGAAACTTTGCGACAAGTACCGCCCGCTGGTAGAGGCGGATCAAAGCAAGGTGAAGGCAGCTTCATAAACGGCGTGTGTCGGGTCAGCGGTACAATGTATTTGACGCGGTCTATTAGTTTTGAACCTAGAATCTTGAAGGACCAGCAGACTGGAGGAAAGGATGAGTTCCATACCATTGATTCCTACGCAGGCGGCGATCGCCGTTGCCGATTTGGTCGACAACTGTGCCAAGGTTAAACCGGGTATGAACGTGTTGGTCGTTGCCGCCAACGATGGTTTGCATGGTGGCGTTAATATCGTCGATCAAGAAGCGGTAGCGTGGGTGCAAGCTGCGATTGTGGAACGTGGCGCCGATGCGACCGTGGTTTGGTGCGATATTCCCTACCGCCCGATGGTTCTTTGGGGCGATGGCGCTGACCCCAGTCAAGCGTGGCGCGTACCACCGATAGTTGCCAACGCCATGCGCGCCGCAGACGTGATTATCAGCCATGCCGTGGATCTGACTTTTGAAGAGGAGCTCCGAGAGGTTCCAGAAATTCTGAAGGAACGGAATATTCGTTACGCAAGAAACATGGCGACCACAGCATCGCTACTGACAAGTAACTGGGGGCTGACGCCCTATGAATTGGTTTCGGAAATCCGCGTCCAGGCGTGCGCCTTGGCAAAACCCGAGGCTAAGTGGGTTATGACTCATCCCAACGGCTCCCACGTCGAAGGCTACGTCGTTAAACCTGAGGGCACGGATGACTACGCGCACTACCGTGACATCGGACCCTATTGCCCCTTCCCTGAAGGGGTCTGGTCTTCGATTCGCTCTCGCGATGCCGAGGGCGTCGGTATCATCAACGAGATCGGCGTCATTTGGGCGCGTCACATCGGTGTGCCTTGTCCGTTCAAACAGCCGGTAAAAGTCCATATCGAAAAAGGTTTCATCAAAAAATTCGAGGGAGGAGCCGAGGCAGAGACGCTAACACGCTTCTACCAATTTATCTCAAAATATCTCGGCGAGGCTGCTTACGAGGTCCGCGGCTTTCACGGCGGCGTGCATCCTTCAGCCATCCTTGAACCGCACCAGTGCCCCAACGCACCCTATCGTCACTTTGTTGAGCATCATCACTGGAGCAGTTTTCACTTTCACATGGGTAACAGCCGGCGCAGTAAGACGTTTCCTTATCTGATGCACATTTCGGCTGAGTTACGCGGTGGAGATCTCAAGATCGGCGAGAACTACGTGTATAAGGATGGCCGAATCACCACCGCTGATCACCCGAAGGTGCGGGAGATTGCTGAGAAGTACAAAGATCGGCCAGGATTAGAGCCGGAGCGCTGGCTGCAAACACCGCGATAGAAAATGGCTGAGAAATGATACGCAATTGAGTGTGGTTGTAACTCATCCGACGCGTCCCCCCCCGGTTGGGTTCTTGTGGTCGGACCGAAAGATCTATTTGTAAACCAAGCGACGGAGGATTGAGCCATGGCCCGGACCTTTCGTTATTTTTCTGCCGACAGCCATTTCGAATGCTTGCCCGAAACTTGGACCCATCGCATCCCGGCCAAGTACCGCGACCGCGCGCCGCGCCGGATCAAGCTGGCCGATGGTCGCGATGCGATCGTCAAGGAGGGGCAATCCTTGGAGTACCGCGGCACTAATTTGTTCGCCGGCAAGGATCCGGCAATCTTTGATCCGACGCACTTGGATTTCGAGAACGCTGTGGGCGCGGGTTCGCCCAAGCAGCGGCTTAAAGAACAAGACGCCGACGGAATCGACGGTGAATTGTTGTTTGCTACCGAGGCACGCAACACGAAGATCAAAGACCTGGGTGCTTTTCTCGAAATCATTCGCGCCTTCAACGATTACTTCATCGAAGAATATTGCGCCGTAGATCCTGAGCGGCTGGTTGGGGTCGCCGTGATGCCGGACATTGGCGCCGATGAAAACATCAAAGAGATGAAGCGTTGCAAGGAGAAAGGGTTCAAGGCCGTGCGTCTGCACACTTTTCCCAGCGGCAAGAGCCATCCGACGCCAGAAGATGACCGCTTCTACGCTGCTGCGTTAGACCTGCACATGCCGATCACGATCCACACCTCGTTCCCACGTCGTACGGACCAGCGCGATGTTTACTTGATGCAGTACCCGAAAGATCCGCAAGGCGAGGACCGGCCGTTTGATTTTTTGCAGCGGTTGGCCCGCCAGGGAATCTATCACTGTGGCGCGGTGGAAGCGACGCAGATGATCTTCACCGGTGTCTTTGACCGGTTCCCTGAGCTTAAAATTTTCTGGGCCGAGAACAATATCGGCTGGATTCCATATTTCTACGAACAGATGAATCAAACCTACAAGGTTAATTGCGGCTGGGCTGAGAAGCTCTTGGGTTTACCCAAGCTCAAGAAGCTGCCGAGCGAGTATCTGCGCGAGCATGCCTACTGGGGCGTGTTCGACGATCCGATCGGCATCGAACTGCGCCATCGGGTCGGCGTCGACAAAATCATGTGGTCGAACGATTTTCCGCATATCGTTACGCGCTGGCCGAAGTCGCTGGAATTGATTGAAAAACAGTTTGGCGGCGTTCCGGAAAATGAAAGGCGCGCCATACTCGCGGGCAACGCGGTGGAGTTCTTCCATCTGGATGGTAAGTAGCCCAGCTGAGAAGACTCGAAACTCCGCCAGCGGGCGCGACTTTGGTGGACGAACAGCGAGGACAGATGGTACGAAATAAGATTGGTATTAGGGTGATGGTATCAAAACCGACGGCGGACTCTGAAAGCGATTGCGCAGAAAGCCCATGAACTGTGCCCATTGTAGAGTCGTGTCCGACGTGGAGCCGACCGTCCTTCTGGACGTGTAACTTTGTCGAAGCCTAATTGCACTATAGACCGCCCTGAACCTCCTGCCGCTTGCGAAGACACGAGATCGGCGTCTAAGCCTACCATATGGGAATCTGACTGGTCGCATGACGATAACCCAGGGTAGCGTCAGCAAACAAATGTGAAGCGAAAAAAATCAAGGAGGAATGCGCGATGATCGACGTCCAAAAGGTATGCAGAGGGGTTATTTCATTTCATCTTCTCAAAGGAATATTCTTTGCAAATCTGGCAGCGTCCCTACTGTTCGTCCCCTCGGCCAATGGCGCCTCGGCGACCAATAGCTTTGAACAGGAATGGGCCAAGCTTATCGCTGCTGCTCAGAAAGAAGAGCGACTGGTTATTGCTGCGGGTGGAGCCCCTTCTCGTGAGTACCGACCCGTTATCGCAACCTTCCAGAAAAAGTTTAACATAAAGGTCTCTTTGTCCACCGGAAGCGGCTCGGCGACCATGAATCGTGTGTTGGCGGAGCGCAAGGCCGGCAAATATGCGGTCGATATCGGTCTGACCAGCGTCGCTGCGACCCGGACAAGGCTCATACCGTCAAAATCACTAAACCCTATTCCACCTTTGCTCATCCACCCAGAGGTGCTCATTCATCTATGCCGTGACGCCGAATGAGAGTCTTGATTTCTGGTATAACACCGACGCAATCAGCCAAGCGGAACTAGCCACAATAAAAACACCCGCGGACTTGCTAGACCCAAAGTGGCGCGGCAAGATCACGAGTCGAACATGGGGAGACCGCGGACGGGTCGGCGAGATGCAAAACGTTTACTTCCAGCCCGATATGGGAATGGCTTGGATACGAGCCTTTTTTAAGGAAACGGGCGCGAAGTTCTCGGATGACGTAAGAATCCGGGAATCTTGGCTCGTGGGAGGCAGTGTCCCCATTGCCTTGAGTGACGGAGACCTCGACCGTCCGCTGGAGAAATTAGCGAAAGCCGGAATTCCTGTGAAAATGAGTTCAATACCATATA
>Ga0214472_10003050_pt1 | contig 17823 bp, 10 predicted proteins | sample RVTome_6_FD_207662 | JGI IMG/M metagenome (GOLD analysis project Ga0214472, IMG submission 207662) | Soil microbial communities from uranium-contaminated site in the Upper Colorado River Basin, Wyoming, United States - RVT140D175 | ecosystem: Environmental > Terrestrial > Soil > Contaminated >...
GCGGACAGCGCCTGAATCAAAAGGTGGGCGACATCGTGCTCAACACGGCCGATACGTTGCTGTTGGAAGCCCAGCCGTCTTTTGTAGATCATCACCGCAGCTCGCGCGATTTTTTGCTGGTCAGCCGACTGGACGACTCCAGCCCTCCGCGTCACGAACGGGCCTCGGTGGCGTTGGCGATCGTGGCGGCCATGGTGGCGGTGGTGACGCTGGGCTGGCTGTCGTTGCTGAAAGCTTCCTTGCTGGCCGCCGGAGCGATGATCCTCACCCGTTGTTGCCGGGCCACAATCGCCCGACGCAGCGTCGACTGGCAAGTGCTGGTCACGATCGGCGCCAGTTTCGGAATCGCCCAGGCGTTGGAGGTCTCGGGCGCTGCATTGTTCGTCTCTGAAACGCTGATTTCCCTGGCCCGCGACAACCCCTGGCTGGCCTTGGCCGCCGTGTACGTGATGACGGCCGTGGTGACCAACTTCATCACCAACAACGCCGCGGCCCTGATGATGTTTCCCGTGGCGCTCGCCACCGCGGCCAGTCTGCCGGGCGGCGGGGTCAATCCGATGCCGTTCGTGATCGCCGTGATGATGGCCGCCTCGGCCGGGTTCGCTACACCGCTGGGCTACCAAACCAACCTCATGGTCTACGGTCCCGGCGGATACCGCACCGCCGACTTCCTCAAGGTTGGACTCCCGCTGATCCTCGTCACCGGCATCGTCGCCATCTCCTTGATCCCGATGATACCGGGTTGGGAATTTTGAGCCGATCGCGACAACGGCGTCTCTGGACGCGGCAAGACGTTGTCGAAATGCACACCCGCGTCTTTATCACGGGCACCCCAACTTTCTGCGGCAAAAGGACTTGTGGCGCTGCAAATGGTGAATTGAGTTGCTCCGCGGGCGTCGGAGCAATGCGGAAATGCGTGTCAGTTCTGCAATCACAGACCGTCAAATGTTTGTGCTTCGGAATCCTGCCTTTAGAGTACATATCTCCGTGTTCTCCGTTGTGCATTTCCTCACTTTCTCACGAATAATCCGGGTTTACACCTACAAACCTGACGCCCGCACCAATGAAGTTACACCATACACCACCCCCAGGGGTGTGGAGCCGTCTTGGCAGGGGGCGAGGATGTTATATACTGACCGGTTTAGTCCCCACCGTGATGGTGCGCCCGATGGCGGCGCATCGGAGGTCTCGCCTGGCGCGGTGCTTCGCCCCCAGTTCTGGTCATGCTTTGGAGATCCGTGGATATGACGGCAGACGTACAAGATGGCGTCAAAGAAGTTGTGCTCAGCAGCGGAGCGTTCGGCCCGGCCGAGATCGCGCAACTGACCGAAGCGATCGCGGCAGATTTTGGCAACTATCGCCTGCTGCGCGAAGCGGTGCAGGAGTTGGAATTGCACGAAGATGCCAATCCGGCTGAAAAAGTCCGGCTGGGCATCTGCTATCACCTGTTGGGCAAGTATCGTTTGGCCAACGACACGCTGGCCAACGCCGACGGCGGCGCGCTGGCTCATTTCTACCGCGGCAAGGCGCTGTTTGCGCTAGGGAAGTATTCCGCAGCGCTCGAGTGCTACCAGACGGCCGCAGGCGCCGGCTATAACGCCAGCGACGCGGCGCTGGCCAGGGTCGAAGCATTGCGATATTCCGGCGACAGCCAGGCGGCGCTGGCCGCCTTGGACGCGCTGTCCGGCGCGGTCGAGCAGACGGCCGAATACTTGTCTCAACGCGGCGCGACCGTGGCCGCGCTGGGCGGAAACCCCGACGAAGTCGTCGCCCTGTTTGAACGGGCGATCGAAGTCGATCCGCTGCATTCCGGCGCCGTGTTCGGGCTGGCGATGGAAAACGACCGCCGCGGCAACGACGACGACGCCTTGGCGCTGTATCAGCGGTCCGTGAACCGGTTGCCGGCGCACATCGGTTCGCTCTTGAACCTGGGAATCCTCTACGAGGACCGGCAGCGTTTCGATCTGGCCGCCCAGTGCTATCGCCGCATCCTGGACGCTTTTCCCAACGAGCCGCGGGCGAGGCTGTTCCTGCGGGACGCGCAGGCCAGCGGTGATATGTATTATGACGAAGAAGCCGTCAAACGCCGCGACCGCATGAGCCAGGTGATGGGCATTCCGGTCACTGATTTCGAGCTTTCGGTCCGCAGCCGCAATTGCCTGCAGAAGATGGGGCTGCTGACCTTGGGCGATCTGGCCCGCACCACCGAGCAGGAACTGCTGGCCAGCAAAAACTTCGGCGAGACGTCGTTGGTTGAGATCCGCGAGATGATGGCCTCCCGCGACCTGGAGCTGGGCCAGTTGGCCACGGACAAGCAGCCGCTGCCGCCGCCAATCGACCTGAGCATGATGTCCCCCGACGAACAGGCGATGCTGGCCCGTCCGATCGCCGACTTAAACCTTTCGGTCCGCGCCCGCAAGTGCATGATTCGATTGGGGATCAGCACCATCGGAGAACTCGTGCGCCGCACGGGAGACGAGTTGCTGGAGTGCAAAAACTTCGGCGTCACCAGCCTGAACGAAGTCCGCGAAAAGCTGGAAGCCCAGGCACTCAAATTGCGCGGCGACTGAGTAGGACGACGGGGGATTGCCGCTCGATTTCTGAATGTCCAAATCGCAATGTTCAAAACGAGTGGCGTAATCTGTTTTGGACATTGGGACTTTTGTGTTTCCAATTTGTCACTCCGGAGTCTTCGGTGCCTGCTCGAATCTTGGACGGCAAGGCGCTGTCCCGACAAATCCAAGCGGAGATCGCCGCCGACGTGGCCGCGTTCATCGAGCGGACCGGCGTGACGCCCTGCCTGGCGGCGGTGCTGGCGGGTGACAACCCGGCCAGTGAGGTCTATGTCCGCAATAAACAGCGCGCCTGCCAGCGGGCCGGCATCGAAAGCCGGTTGTTGCGGCCGCCGGCCGACGTGGGCGAGGAAAAGTTGTTGAGCGTGGTGGCCGAGTTGAACGCGGACCCGCTGGTGCACGGCATCCTGGTGCAGCTTCCCTTGCCGGCGGGAATTGACGAGACGCGGATTCTGCCGGCCGTCGATCCGCTCAAGGACGTCGACGCCTTTCACCCGGAAAACGTGGGCCGCCTCGTGCAGGGCCGGCCGCGGTTTTTGCCCTGCACGCCACACGGGGTGCAGCAGTTGCTGTTGCGCAGCGGCGTCGAAATCGCCGGCCGCCGGGTGGTGGTCGTCGGACGCAGTGAAGTCGTCGGCAAACCGGTGGCCATAATGCTTATGCAGCGTGGCCCCGGCGGCGACGCCACGGTGACCGTCTGTCACAGCCGGACGCGGAACTTGCCTGAAATCACCCGCCAGGCCGACATCCTGATCGTCGCCATCGGCCGCGCGAAGTTTCTCACCGCCGACATGGTGCGGCCCGGCGCGGTCGTCGTCGACGTGGGCATCAACCGCACCGACGAAGGGTTGGTGGGCGACGTCGACTTTGACGCCGTACGCGAAGTGGCCGCGGCCATCACCCCCGTGCCGGGAGGTGTCGGACCCCTGACCGTCACGATGTTGCTGCACAATACGCTCACCGCGGCCCGTTTGCAGACCGCCGGCACGGCGTGATGACTAACCCGGAATATTCGTAACCCGACGCGTGAGCGAGGGATATAACGGTTCGCCCCTCGCTCACGCTTCGGATTAGGATGTGCGCGGCGCTTCGAAAATCCGGGCTATCGGTTGAACAAGAACGCCGGGCTGTTCAGCAGCGCCCAGGCCAGGTCTTGGGCGCCCCGCAGGCGCGACTGCTGCGGATCGCCGGCGGCGAGTTCTTTCTCCGAGCGAAGCGCATCGATACCCAAGGTGGTCTCCGCCGCGGTCGGCGGCCGATTCAAGATCGACAGGAACAGCTCCTCGACCACTTTGGCGTCGTCCTCCTGTGCGGCCACGATGCGCGTGATCCGATTGTCCTTGGCGGCGATCGCCTTGGCGATGGTCGGCCCGTTGACCAGGTTCAACATCTGTCCCAGCATCACGCCGGTCGATCGTTCGCACTCGCAGGCGCTTTCGCGCGGCGGCCGGCCGAACAAGTCCAGAAAACCGTCGTCCAACTTCACGCCGGAATCAGGCAGTTGATTGGCGTTGAAGCCCTCCGGCACGCCGGGCAACCGAGTCACGGCGCCGCAGGCGCGATATACGGCGTTGTACAGCGTTTCTGCCGGCAGGCGGCGGGCCAGAGCATGCGAGAAATTGATCTGGTCGTCCTCGTTCCACCGGTTGGTGGCCACCGCATGTTGATAGACGCGCGAACGGCAGATCGTGCGAATCGACTCTTGTACGTCAAATCCGCTGGCGATGAAGTCGTCGGTCAATCGCTTGAGCAGTTGGGGATTGGTCGGCGGGTTGCCGGCGCGGATGTCGTCGACCGGGTCGATGATCCCCACGCCCAGCAGGTAACTCCAAATGCGGTTTACGTAGCTCTTGGCAAAGTACTGGTTCTCAGGCGAAGTGACCCAGCGGGCCAGTTGTTCGCGGCGCGAGGCGTCCGGGGCCGCTAGATCGTCGTGCTCGTACGGAAACGCCGGGGCGGCCGTCTGCCCGGTGCGATCGTGCGTGACTTCCCCCGAGCCGCTGTCGTAAATCACCTCGACCAGCGCCAGCGGCTTTTCAACCGCGGTTCCGCCGATTTTTTTGTCGGCGTACTTCGCGGCGTCCTTGCGGCCCACCTGCGCGAAGTAGGCGGCCAGATGGTAGTACTGGTCCTGCGTCCAGCGCTCGAACGGATGGTCGTGGCACTTGTTGCAGTTGAAGCGGATGGCCAGGAAGAGTTGCGTCGAGTTCTCCATCAACTCGCCCGGCTCGCGCAGCACTTTGAAATACGATGCCGGCGGATTCTCCAGCGTGGAGCCGCTGGCGGTCAGCACCTGATAGGCGAATTGGTCGTACGGCATGTTCGAGGACACCGCCTGCTGGATCCAGCGGCGCATCGTCCAGGCGCCCTCTTCGCCGAGAAACTTGCGGTTGACTTGCAACAGGTCGGCCCATTTGTTGGTCCAGAAGTCGACGTACTCCGGGCTGCCGATCAGGCGGTCGATCACCTCTTCCCGTTTTTCGCGCGTCGGGCGGTCGTCGGCCAGGAACCGCCGCACGTCGTCGGCCGTCGGCGGCAATCCGGTCAGGTCGAGATAAATCCGCCGCAGAAACTCCGCGTCGGTGCAGAGCTCGCTGGGCAGAATCTTAGCCTTTTGCAACTTGGCGTATACCAGGTCGTCGATGTGGTTGTGCGTGGCGACCGGTTGCCACTGGTAACCCGTGCGGTCCCCCATCACGACGACCGTGGCGGCCGTATACGCGCCTTCGTAGCGGACCAGCGCGGCGGCTTCTCCGCGCCGCACGCCGGTGGCCAGCCCTTGGCTGTCGACAGTGAACACCTCGGGCAGGCTCGATTCCATGATCGCTTCGGCCGTCACGTCGCGCACGGCGCCGTCGGTGTAGGTGGCCAGCACGCGCAGTTGTTGTTTCATCCCCGGCAGCGGCAGCTCGGGGTTCTTGGGAAAGACCTCGACGCCGGCCACCCGCGACGCGTCGGGGTTGTACTGCACGCCCGCGGCGATCCACGATCGCAGCAGCTCGTAAAACGGCTCGCCGGGACGAGTGACCACGCCGCCCACGTGCGGGACGCCGCCCGACGGCTTGAGCAGCATCAGGCTGTTGTCCGGCGCCGTGCGATTGAAGCGCCGCCCGGCCAGGTCGTCGGTCAACGCCCGATGGTCGAATTCCGGGTCGTAACCGCGCAGCGACAGCTTGAAACCGTTCTTGCCGTCCTTGGCCCCGTGGCAGGTGCCGGCGTTGCAGCCTAGCTTGGACATGGCCGGGGTCACGTCGCGGATGAAGTCGACTTCGTACGGCTGCTCGATTCCGGTGACGGTTACGGGGATTGAGATCGACTGGTCGGCCACGGTGAACACCAGCGAAGTTTGGCCGTCCGCGGTCGGCCGGATCAGGCCGCGCGGTGACACCTCCAGTGGCGCGTCGGTCGACTGGCATTGCGCCATGCGGGTGACGTCGATTTGTTGTCCCGTATCGAGCTGACCCATCAAGACCAACTGCGCGTAGTCGAACTTGTGCTTGAGTTCGACCGCCGGCGGAAACGCCTCCACGGCCACCAGCCGCGCGCCCTCCGGCGGCGTTTCGGCCGGTTCCTGGGCCGGCGATGCACAGCATGCCAGTAAGGCCAGCAGGCTACCAACGAAAACGCGGTACAATCCTGTGAACATGATCGTGTTTCCTTCACCTTCGCCCTTGGACCAACAATCCGTCAGCCTGCAAGAACATTTTATGGTTGTGTTGCCGTGGCCACTTCGTCACTGGCCAGCGGCACGGACAAAAACTCTCGCACCAACCGGCCCGTCCGCGGGTCGATGATCCGCACCATGCCGTCGAAACCACCGACGGCCGCCTCGCTGTCGTCGGCGCCGAAGGCAACGGCAAAAACCGGTGCTAAATCCGCGGAGTATTCCGACACCTGATGTCCGTCGTCGGCTCGATACACGCGCACCGTGCCGGCCCGATCCGAACTGCTGCCGATGATGATCAGTTTTCCGTCGCGTGAGTAGGCGGCGGAAAAAATCCGGCCCGGCAGCGTGTCGAACGCGCGGAGCAGGTTGTAATCGTCGCCGATCTTGCGGTCTTGCGTGCGATACATCTTATAGATCTTTGGCACGCCGTCGGCGCCGCCGATCAACAGTTCGTCCTTTTGCGGGTGCCGATCGACGGCCGCCAGCCCGCCTTTGAGCGCGCCGGGCGTGATGCTGGTGATGTTGTCGACGAATCGCTCGGTCGCCACTTCGGTCAGTTTCATCGAGCGATCGCGGCTGACCGACACCAGGTGCGACGAGTCGACCGAAAAAACCGTGTCCAGAACCCAATCGTTGTGAGCGCCCTGATAAAGGACCTGCTTGCCCGTGGCCGCCTCGATGGCGCGAAAGGTGTTGTCCGCGCAACCAAAGGCCACCAACTTGCCGTCCGGCGACCAGCTTGCCCCATAGACCGTGTCGTACGTGACCGGCAGCGACAGCGCCAATTGCCAGTCGTCGGTATTCCAAATTTGTACTTCGCCGAACCGCCCCGGCGACCCGCCCGTCACGGCCAACTGCTTGCCGTCGGGTGAAAACACGGCCGACTCGATCCGCTCCGACAGCCCGATCAACCGCGCGGCAATCTCCGAACCGTCCGCGCGATGGATCAATACCTCGTGATAACCGGAAACAGCCAGCAGATCACCGCTGGGCGAGTAATCCAACGAGGTGATTAACGGCGGCAGCGTGTAAACCGGCGGATGTTCCGCATCGACGGTAATCCGTGCCGACGGAGGCGTGTCGTCGTGCGCGCCGGCCGCGATCCAACGGCGAATCAAGTCGACTTGCTCATCCGTAAGCGGGTCGGCATCCTTGGGCATGGGCGGCGGCTCGCCGTCTTCAGCGACAATCTGAAACATCAACAGGCTGTCCTCCGGATTGCCGGGCAGCACGCTCGGCTCTTCGCTGTCCCCTTCCTTGAACAAACCCGCGTACTCGCTCATCACCAATCCGCCCTCCGGCTTGGCCGGCTGATGGCAGCCCTGGCAATGCGCCTGAAAGATCGGCCGCACGTCGCGGTAGTAGCTGACCGGCTGCTCGCCGGGCGGTTCCGGCGCCGGCGGTTCCTCGGCCAAGGTCGCCGTCGCGACCATCGAGAATGCGGCCAACCACAGACAACGGCGGATTGCGGACATCATGGGCCCCAGGCAGGTGCGGGTGCGGCAGCGAGGAATGTGCATTTCCGTATGCCCCTCACCTTAACACGCTGAGGTCAATTGATAAAGAATCTGTTGCGCGTTGGGGATGTTAAACACCGCGGCATTCCCCCAAGTGAGGGGGCCTATGGCGGCCAGCGCTCCCTTTGGCTGGCAACTGTCGATCCGGAAAAGGTCAGTCGGCTGTCTAGATCTGCGCAGCGCCGCTGGTCGTCGTATCTTCGAACGCCACGAACACTGCGTCCCATGTGGGCAGCCAGCGGAGGTCGACTCCATGGCCGCGGGATGAGCGGCGCAAGAGGGGGCCTTGGTGGCGCGATTCGGCCGGCGGGGCGTTGGCGTTGGCGATATCGGCGGTTGGATCGAGGAAGTCCGTTCGTTCCAGCACGAGGTTTGTCGCCGCCGCGCCTTGGATTGCCGGCGTTGCCGTAGCAACGCGCGGGGCCACGGGTTCGATCGTGGCGGGCAATTTTGTAGCGGCGGTGTTTTCCGTAGTGCGCCCGTCGGTTGCCGGCGCAACTGCCGCGGTGAGTTTTTCGCTCCAGCCGGAGCAGAGCAGGACGGACCCGTCATGGAATTCGTCTTGCATTTTTGCAGATTGCGGAAGATTCAAAAGGGGAACCCTAATCTCTGCTAATTTGAGCCCTTCGTTAATTCCTTGTGCAACCAGGCTTTCGCGTATGTCCAGTCGTCCGCAACCGTTCGTTCGGAAACGTTAAGCACCTCCGCCACTTCTCGCACGTGCATGCCGCCAAAAAACCGAAGTTCGACGACTTTGGCTGCCCGCTTATCGGTCAAGGCTAGTTCAGTGAGCGCATCATCCAGTTGCTCCAAGTCTACATTGGCTTGGCTTCCGACCAGCAGCCCGTCGTCGAGTGATATTCGTCGGCCCTTGGCTTGCCGCTTCACGCGTCCGCGGCGTCGCGCGTGGTCGATAAGGATCTGCCGCATAACGTGGGCCGCCACGCCACAGAAATGGGCCTGGTCCTGCCAGGACACCTGCGTTTGGTCAATGAGCCGCACGTACGCCTCATGGACAAGCGCCGTGGCTTGGAGCGTATGATCCTTCCGCTCGCGGGCCAGATACCTGGCGGCCAATCGCCGCAACTCGTCATACACCAAAGGCAGTAGTTGAGCCGTAGCGGTGGCGTCGCGTTTCGACGCCGACTTGACCATCGCCGTGGCGTCCGCTGGCGCCGTCTCGGGACTTTTTGAATCTTTTTGATTTTCCACTGCAGTTTTGCACGGCCGATGGCGCATTTGGTTGTGCGACGGGTCATCTCGACCGCCGACTGAGCGATCATCCTAACATCGGCCACGAACGTCGCAAAACCGATCCCATGTACCCATTGTAACTCGAAGGAGTCACCGCCATGTCACGCAAATCACTCGCGACTTTTTTTGGATGGTCCCGCACCGACTGCGGCAAACGGCGAAAATCGTCGCACCGTCGTGGTTCCCGGCTGGGACGCGCCTGGATCCCGAGAATGGAGGCGCTGGAAGACCGACTTGCACTGAGCACGATGTCGGTCGTCAACCTCGACGACAGCGGTCCAGGCTCGCTGCGACAAGCGATCGAGGACGCCAACAGCAGTGCCGGCGTTCCCGACGTGATCGAGTTCGCGCCAGGCCTGGAGGGCACGATCAGCCTGACGAACGGTCAGTTGGAAATCACCGACGATTTGACTATCCACGGTCCAGGGCAGGGCAATCTGACGGTCAGCGGCAGTGGGCTAAGTCGCGTCTTGGACGTCAATGGTACGAGTCTGGCGATCAACCAGTTGACCATCGCCGACGGTTTTACCACGTCTGACCTGACACCGCCCTCGTTTCGGACCGCCGGCGGCGCCGGAATCCGTGCGACCAACAGCACGGTCGAGCTCAACCATGTGGTGTTGGAGAACAACCGGATCGTAGATTCCGTTTTCAGTGCCGGCGCCGCCATACACGCCCGCGAGGGTTCGAGCGTGAATCTGGACTACGTAACCGTCAGGAATAATGAGGCAACCGGCCTCTTCTTCACCACGGGCGGCGCGATTCAGACGAGTGGAGAATCGACGCTTACCGTCGATTACAGCACTTTTGTCGGAAACCGGGCCGTCAATCATCCCGCTAGCACGTTCACCGTTTCCGGCGGGGCAATCGGAGCAGCGAACGGAGGGCACACGACGATCCTTCACAGCCGCTTCACCGGCAATCAAGTGGATGCCGTCAATGCGCGTGGCGCCGGCGGGGCGGTCGCCAATTCAAACGGCAGTTCGCTGGAAATCGCCGACAGCAGTTTCCGGGACAACTCGGCGCTTGGGATGACCGCGTTCGGGGGCGCCGTCGTCAATTGGTTCGGTTCGTCGAGCACGATCTCCAACAGCCGATTTCTCCACAATGCCGCCATCGGCGTCAGCGAGGCGAACGGCGGCGCGCTGTTCAACGGTTTCGGCAGCGCCGAGTTTCCCGCTTCGACGACCATCGAGAATAGTGCGATTGTCGGCAACCTCGCATCCGCCGCCGTGGCACGCGGCGGTGGGATCGCCAACGCCTTCGGAGTGGCGAATGTAACCATCAAAGATAGTTCGATCGTCAACAATCAAGCTGTCGGCGACCAGGCACAAGGTGGAGGCGTGTTCACCGCATTCGGCGGCGTTGTCACGGTCCGGGGCACCAATATCAACGCGAATCAGGCCTCGGGCGACACGGCCGGGATGGGGGGCGGAGTGTACAGCAACTTCGGCGGCTCTATCTCGGTAGACGCCAAGACAAACATTCACGGCAACAACGCCTCAACGAGCCACGACGACGTGTTTGGAGACCTCACGCTGCTGGACGATCTGCTGGCTCTCGTCTAAGCCGGATCGTGTGCCACTTGATATGAGGACATCGCCTGTTCTCGGCGGCGATTGGCCACTGCGAACAGGCTTTCTTCGCTGTCGTCGTACTCGAGCGCCTACGCAACCGTCGGCCCGCCAATGGTTCACGTGATATAATCACGGCCGTGGGAAGAACCGGTTGTATGAACAGGTCGCACCGACAACGGAAAGGCCGCACATGAATGAGAAGCCGAATCTTGAAAAGGCCATCTTCTTGCAGGCGCTGGAGAAAAAGACGGCGGCCGAAAGACGCGCCTTTCTGGATACCGCTTGCGGCGATGACCAGGAGCTGCGCCGGCGGGTCGAATCGCTGTTGGATTCATCCGACGAAGCCGGCGACTTCCTGGACGGGACTCCGCCGGAGCCGACCGACAACGCCGGCGTGCTGGACGCCATGACAAGAGCTCTGGCGGAAGGCCCGGGAAGGATGATCGGCCCGTACAAGCTCATGGAACAGATCGGCGAAGGCGGGTTCGGCCTGGTCTTCGTCGCCGAGCAACAAGAGCCGGTCCGCCGCCGCGTAGCGCTGAAACTGATCAAACTGGGGATGGACTCGCGCGAAGTGATCGGCCGCTTTGAGGCGGAGCGCCAAGCGCTGGCGATGATGGATCACCCGAACATCGCGCGTGTACTGGACGCCGGCATGACCGAAACCGGCCGGCCATATTTCGTGATGGAGCTCGTCCGGGGCATTCCGATCACCGAATACTGCGACCAGTGCCGGCTACACCCGCGGGACCGATTGAAATTGTTCATTCCCGTTTGCCGGGCCATCCAACACGCGCACCAAAAAGGGATCATCCATCGCGACGTGAAGCCGTCGAATATCCTTGTGACGCTGCATGACGGCCAGCCCGTGGTCAAGGTCATCGACTTCGGCGTCGCCAAGGCGCTCAACCAACGGTTGACTCAGCAGACGGTCTACACCAAGTTCGCTCAGATGATCGGCACGCCGCTCTACATGAGTCCCGAGCAGGCGGAGATGAGCGGCCTGGACGTCGATACCCGTAGCGACATCTACTCCTTGGGAGTGCTGTTGTACGAGTTGCTGACCGGCTCCACTCCATTTGATCGCAAGCAGCTAACAGAGGCCGCGTTCGACGAAATCCGCCGAATCATTCGGGAGGAAGAGCCTCCCAAGCCGAGCACGCGCCTGAGCCAGTCGGGCAATCGCCTGGCATCGTTGGCCGCTCAGCGCGGGACGGAGCCGGCGAAACTGTCGAAGATGATTCGCGGCGAACTCGACTGGATCGTGATGAAGGCGCTGGAGAAGGACCGCAACCGGCGCTACGAGACGGCCAACGGCTTCGCGGACGATGTCCTCCGGTACTTGGGCAACGAGGCAGTGACAGCCTGTCCGCCGACGGCCGGTTATCGGCTGCGGAAGTTCGTCCGCCGCAATCGGCCGTTCATCGCCACCTCGGCGCTGATCGCGATTGCCCTGATCTTGGGGGCGGGTATCAGCACCTGGCAAGCCATCCGCGCATGGAACGCCGAAGGCCGGGCGAATCTCGCGGCCACCAGAGCCCAAGAGAACGCCGACACCGCGACGACCGAAACCAATCGCGCACTGGCCTCGGAGAAAAAGCTGCGGGCATCCGAAGTCAGACTGCGAGAGCGGGTGTATGCGTCGGACATGAACGTCGCCGGAGACGCCTACGCCAACGGAGCGGTCGACCGCATGATCGAACTTCTCGAGCGCCATCGGCCGACCGCGCCTGAAGAAGACCAGCGGAGACTGGAATGGTACTATTGGTGGCACGCCGGACACTTGGAAGCCGGAAAGACCCGTCATCCGAGAACCGCGTCATTGCACAACATGGCCGTATCTCCCGACGGCCGCCTGATCGCGCTCACCGGGTGGCCGCGTCATCTGTTTATCTACGACGCGCAAACATTGTGCTTGTTTTGCGAGCCCATTCAAATCGACAGCACCGGCGCCCAAATCGGTTTCTCGCCGGACGGCAGGTTTCTGATCGTGGGCGCGCATTGGCACTCAGAAGGCGCCCGCGTCGTGGATACCAGGTCATGGGAGGTGGTTGCCATGCTGCCCGGTGACTTTTCGGCCATCGCGTTCGCGAACCAACAACCAGTGGCGGCAGTCGGAATCTGGCGCGAACATGAATACTGCGAAATCCAATTGTGGCAATGCGCGGAATCCACTTGGACGTTATTGAGGGACTTTCCATCACGCTACAAGGTCGAGCGGCTTTGCTTCACGGCGGATGACAAATCGCTGATCGCACACGTGTTTACCGATTATGAGGAAAACGGCCGCATCGAAATGTGGAACGTGGAAAAGGGAGAGATCACACGACTCCTCGGTGACGAGTACTCGACGGCCATCGCATCGACGTCGCTGTCGCCCGATGGCAACTATTTGGCCGTGGGAGAGAATGACGGCGATATCCAGTTGTGGAATGTGGCCTCGCTGGCCGTATCTGAACGTCCGACCCCGAACAGGACGTTTTCCGCCCGTGCGCGGATCACCTCACTGGACTTTTCGCCTGACTCACAACGGTTGGCCGCCGGCACAGCCGACACAAGAAGCCTGCTGATATGGCACCTCGGGGCGGATGAGGAAGAGCCGCCCATGGCCATCCGGGCGCATTCGCGCGCTGTCAACGACGTCGCGTTTGGCACGGACCCAAACACACTCTACTCTGCTGGCGACGACAGTTACCTAAAGGTCTGGGACCTTTCGCGCTGTCAACCATTCGATACGATTCCTGGGGTCGACCCGCATTCGGACCTGGGATACTCCGATGACAATACGCTCGTCTACCACGACCGTGACGGCGCCATTCAGAGGTGGGATGTCAGGGCTGGCGAGCGACTCGCGGCGCTCGACAAGGAAAGCCAATACTATCGGATCGCTCTGGCAGACAACGGAAGGTATCTAGCCGGCGTCACAGCCGACGGCCAATTAAGGATTTGGGATTTGCCCGATCGCCGAGTCATCCATTCAACCTTCGTCGGGGCCGAAAGGGACAGTCGTTTGCTGGTGAGTCCCAGCGGTCGTCGCGCGGCTTACACGATCCGAGGCGAATTTGGGTGGGGGTCTGTCTCATTCTTCGATTTCGCGGACACCCCAAAACCGGCTGGCGTTCCCTTGGGAGACTCCGGCGGAGACAGCAGAGTCCCCTTTTATTCCCGGCCGGCCTTTTCTCCCGACAGCAATCAAGTGGTGATCCAGCGTGGGGGTTTCACCCAATACGACTCTCATTTGCTCGACGTCTCGGCCAATCCAATCGAAGAGCGTTACCAGTTGTCCGGTTGGGGGCCGGAGGTTTGCGCTGCTTTCTCACCAGACGGATCGACGTTGGCCATCGGCAGCCACAACTACGACATCCGCCTGCACGATGCCGCCAGTGGGGAACTAAAGCACACGCTGCACGGTCATACCGAATGGCCTCGGTGTTTGGCATTCACGCGGGACGGCCGGCGGTTGGTTTCCGCCGGTGAGGACCACACCGTGCGCATCTGGAACGTCGCAACAAGCGAATGTCGATTGCTGAGCACGCTGCACGGACATTCGGGAAAAGTCGCGATCGTAGCCGTTTCACCCGATACCACTTCGATCGCGTCGGTCGGCACCGACGGGACGCTGCTCGTATGGCGAATGCCGACCGTCAGTGAAGTGGAAAAGAACGTTGATTGGCGGCTTGACCGTTCACCGACGATTGCCGAATTGACCCACGTCCTGGGAATCGCCCCCCACAACTTGCGGGCACTCTCGCTGAGGGGGCGGTCACACCTGGTGGCAGCCGATTGGGATGCCGCGATAGCGGACTTTGATCGGGCGCTCGAACTGGTCAACGACAACCACTATTTCCTGCAAATGCGGGCCGAAGCACACGCTCAAGCTGAGAGATTAGACAAGTCGCTCGAGGACTGGACTCAATTAGTTCAGCTCACCGGCGCCGCCAATGCCGAATACCTATATCGCCGCGGCGAATGTTATCTCATGTTGGGAGACCACGAGAATGCTGGCGCCGACTTTCTTCGTGCAATGTCCGTCGGGATGGCCAGCGTCGGTCAATCGGCGGAACTTCTGCAACGAATTGAATCGTGCCTATCACTGGCGCGCCCCATCGTGCCCAACGGCGCCGGGTGGCGGTATGCCACGGCGCGTCCAAGTGAAGATTGGAAGACTACAGGATTCGACGATTCGGACTGGCGTATCGCAGCAGCGCCATTCGGGACGCGCATCTACACCAGAACTGCTTGGTTCGACTCTCGGGACATCTGGCTTCGCGCGACCATTGAACTCGACCGAGAAATCGAAACGCCGCTAATATTGCGTGTCCTGGCTGACGATGAAGCCGACATCTATCTCAACGGCGTTCTGGCGGCACACGTCAGCGGCAGCCCTGAAAACTATGTTACGGTCGAGTGCTCCGCGGAAGTTCGTCTACGGCGAGGCAAGAATCTCATTGCCGTACATGCTCGTGATACTGGGTGGGACGCCGCCGCCGTGGACGTTGGGTTGTATACACGGGGGGACCCGGAAAGGTTGGAAAAGGTGCGTCGCGGTCAACGCCATGCCGGTGCGGGCCGTCAGGTTCTGCGGTTGCCGGTCGAAAAAAAGGGGACAATCACCGAGTCGGCAAGCGTCTGTTTTGCGACCAACTCGGTCCTGTGACTCGGAGCCAGTCCCCTTTTTTCGACTCTCTTTTCAGTTTGAGTGATTTATCGTCGGCTTCACCTCGCCCACTGAGGAAACTCGGCGGTTTGGATCCCCAGGACGGGCACGCCCAGCAGGTAGACGAACAGCGCGATCAACCCGACGCCCAACAGGTTGAGCCAGATGCCGGCCTTGAGCATGTGTCCGACCTCCAACTTGCCGGAGCCGAACACGATTGCGTTGGGCGGCGTGGCGACCGGCAGCATGAAGGCGCAACTGGCGGCGATGGTGGCCGGGATCATGATCAGCCGCGGGTCGCACTCGACGGTTTGGGCCACGCGCGCCAAGATCGGCAGGCTCATGTTCACGCTGGCCAGATTGCTGGTCAGTTCGGTAAAAAAGGTCATCGCCGTCGCGGTGCCGGCGACCATCGCCAGGTCGGACGTGCCGATCAGCCGCCCTCCGAACCAGTTGCCCAGGTAAACGTCCAGTCCGGTCGCCGCCAGGCCGCGCGCCAGCGCCAGCCCGCCGCCGAACAGCAACAGAATCCCCCACGGCAACCGCGCGGCGGTTTGCCAGTTCATCAGCGGTTCGCCCCGCAGGCCGCGCGACGGGACGATGAAACAGACCAGCGCCATCAACACCGCGATGTTGGCGTCGTCGACCGCCGGCAACTGGCCCGGCACGTCCCAACCCAGCCAGTGCGACCAGCCCCAGCCGTCGACCGGCCGGCGAAACACCCAGAGTGCCGCGGTTACCGCGACGATCGTCGCCATGCGAATCTCGGCCGCCGTGATGGGACCCAGATCCCGGCGGGCCGCCGCGATCACCTGCCCGCCGCCCAACAGCCGCTGCCGGCCCGTGGGAAAAGCAACGAACGTGAGCACCAACCAGGCCAACGCCAAATACGCCATCGACAACGGCAAGGCCATCAACATCCAACCGCCAAACGTGATCGAGGGCGCATCGGGAAACGTGCTCTGAAAAATGGCGGCCATGGCGAGGTTCGGCGGCGTGCCGATCAACGTGGCGAAGCCGCCGATGCTGGCCGCATACGCAATGCCCAACAACAACGCGATGCCAAAGCGGCGCACTTCGTCGCTCTCTCCCCGCGCGCCGGCCTGCGTCAATACGCTGGTCGCGATCGGCAGCAACAACAGCGTGGTGGCGGTGTTGGATATCCACATCGACAGCGCGGCCGTGGCGATCATGAAACCGAGCACGACCCGGCGCGGGCTGTCGCCCACGGCCGCCACGATGGCCAGCGCCACGCGGCGGTGCAGGCCCGAGCGTTCGACGCCCAGCGCGATGATGAAACCGCCGAGAAACAGGAAGATCATGCGGTCGCCGTAGGCCGCGGCCACCTGCTGGGTCGGCAGGATCGACAACACGGGAAACAGCACCAGCGGCAACAGCGCCGTGGCCGCCAAGGGCAGCGCTTCGGTAACCCACCAGATGGCCATCAACGCCGTGACGGCCGCCATGGCGTTCAATTCCGGATGTTCCGCGTCCAAAACTACACCGGTCTGCCGCCCACAGACCAGCAACAGCGCCACCGCCGGCCCGACGAACAGCCCCACCCAGCCGACGGCGGTCCTTGGTTTCGGCGGTGGTTCCATGCGGTCTCCGCAATACTCGCCCGTTGAAAGTGCCGCCGCACCGCGAGCAGCCGGCGGCGCCGCGGTTACTGAAACCTGCCGGTAATCTCAACTTGCAGCCTACCCACGTTGTCGCTGGGATCAATGCGCCTGAAGTGCTTCACGAACCGTCAATGCGGGAACTGTGAACACGACCGCGGTGATGACGACGCGTCTGCCCCAAGATCGTCGCATGTTGGCGGCTCCCCTGTTCGTCGAATGAAAACAATCGCCGTGACGCAGCAAATCCATTAAAGGCGACGGGCTGCCCGGCGGCAAGCAAGCAATACTACGATGTTCATGATCGCTGCTCAGACGCGGTATTCACGGAATCCGAATGCTCAGTATCCGGGCCGACGGACGTGCTCGACCGGCCGGGACCGCGTCCCTTGGTGTTCAACCATTGTGTGCCGATGACCAGATCTTCCAGCACCCGGCCGCCGATGACCGTCTCTTCGACGATCCGCGCCACGTCTTCAGGCCGCACGTGGCCGTACCAGATCTGGCGAGGGTAAATCACCACCGTCGGACCCAACTCGCACTGATCCAGGCAACCCGCCTTGTTCGCGCGGACGGTCACGCCCAGTTTGCGTCGCTTGAGCTCCTGCTTGAAACAATCTCGCAACATCTCCTGCCCATCGGGATCGCAGCATCCCCGCGGATGCCCCGGTTCACGCTGATTGCAACAAATGAAAATATGGCTCGTGAATTCTGGCATAGCTTGCCAATTCTAGGAGAGTCGGCCCCGCCTTCCAAGCCGCGTTCCCCTTGTCCAGCGGTGCCGGGCCAGCGGATGTCGACACTATAGCGCGCCGGCGGGACCGACCCCTATCGCCCGAACGGCTTGGCCGCAATCTCCACAACCGCGGCGTCCCAGTGCAGGCGGGCGCGGAGGAGGTGGCCGCGGGAGGAGCGGTGCAGAGGGTGCCGGTTGGGGTGCTGGGGGCGCGCGGTTTCGG
>Ga0214472_10003051_pt1 | contig 17815 bp, 18 predicted proteins | sample RVTome_6_FD_207662 | JGI IMG/M metagenome (GOLD analysis project Ga0214472, IMG submission 207662) | Soil microbial communities from uranium-contaminated site in the Upper Colorado River Basin, Wyoming, United States - RVT140D175 | ecosystem: Environmental > Terrestrial > Soil > Contaminated >...
CCGCGGTCGCGTTCTGCGTGCAGATGACCGGCGGGCCGCCGATCTCCCACCGGGAGATGCAGATGTTGCAGCCGATGCACTCGCGGATGTCGTCGAGGCGGCCCTCGTCGATCTTCTTCGGCAGGAAGGGGTCGGAGATGGACGGACGGCAGGTGGCGATGATGTCGAGCGCGCCGTCGTTGATCGCGTCCACCATCACGTCGGGGCTCGTGAAGCGGCCGACTCCGAGCACCGGCTTCTTCGAGACGCTCTTGACCGCCTTCTGCCAGGGCAGGAGCCGCCCGGACGGGTAGAAGCGCGACGGCGTCGCGTCCTCGCCCCACTCGGAGATGCCTGAGACGTTGATGTCCCAGACGTCGACGATCTCGTCGACGAGCTCGACGAAGGGGAGGCAATCGCGCTCGAGCTGCGTCCCGGCCTCGCCCATGAACATGTCGGTGGACATGCGGACGGCGATCGCGCAGTCGTCCCCGACAGCTTCGCGCACCTGCTCGATCGTCTCGCGCCAGAAGCGCGCACGGTTCTCGAAGGAGCCCCCGTACTCGTCGGTGCGCCGGTTGTAGTACGGCGTCAGGAACTGCTGCGGCAGGTAGGAGTGCGACCCGTAGACGTAGACGATGTCGAAGCCGGCCTCGCGGGCGCGCTTCGCGGCCTCGACGTAGAAGCCCTCAACCTCCCGAATGTCGTCCTTGTCCATCTCCTTCGGGTACGTGAGGTGCTCGAAGTCGCTCGGGATCTGCGAGGGCGCGCGCGGAACGCACCGAGACTCCATGCAGGGCGCGTGCGGGCCGCCGTACCACAGCTCGGCGGCCGCGAGCGCGCCGTGCTCGTGGAGCATGTCGCACATGAGCCCGAGGTTCTTGATGTCGTCGTCGTCCCACAGGCGCGCCGACACGCGGTGGGTGTCATCCGACTCGGGATGGATCGAGCAGTACTCCGTGCAGACGGCGGCGTAGCCGCCCTCGGCCTTCATGGCCCGGAAGTGGGCCTGGGAGAGCGGCTTCTCCGACCCGAAGCCGTTGCAGTGGGGGATCTGGTAGAAGCGGTTCTTCATCGTCTTCGGCCCGATCTGGATCGGCTCGAAGAGGATGTCGTACTTCGGGTCGCGCGCCATGGCCGGGCTCCTCCTTTGCTCGGGGCGAGGCCAGGATTCTCCAGCCGCAGGCCCCTGTTTTGCAAGCAGCAGGAGACGCGAGAGGGGCGGCCGGAGCCGCCCCTCTCGCCTTCAGGTCGCCGCTAGAGAACCGGCGTCCCCGGCGGCACCGCAGCCGCGGGAACCTGAGGCGTCTCTTCGCGGAGCCGGACCGGAGCCTTGTCCTGCACCGCGCGCCGGATGATGTACATGAGAATGGAGAGGAGGAGGACGCCCACGCCGATCCACGTCTCCTTGGTGCCGCCGTACCCGGTCAGGCTCGGATTCGATGCCCCGATGATGATGAAGAAGGCATTGATCGCGGCAAGCAGGCCGGCGACGATCACCCACGGGCTGGCGAGCCGGATCGGCCGCGGCCAGTTGGGGCGGTCTCTGCGCAGGAGCAGGAAGCCCGTCAGCGCAAAGAAGTGGGCGGACATGTAGCCGAGGTTCCCGGCCACGAGGATCGCGAGGATATTGCCGACGAAGAGCACGAGCCCGATGTTGATGAGCATGTCGAGGGTCATCGCCCGGGCCGGGACGTGGAACCTGTTCAGGTGGTACAGCTCCTTGATCGTGACTCCGTCGCGCGCGATGCCGTAAAGGGCACGCGAGCCGTCGGCCGTCGCTGTGTTCATCGAGATGAAGAGGCTGGCGATCAGCAGCACCACCATGAGGTCGGCGCCGCCGCCGAGGATCGTGCTGAACCCGTCGATCAGGTAGACGATGCCGGTTCCGTCGTTCGCGATCGTCTCCTGGCCGACGGTGCCCGCGACGCCGAGCGGCAGGAGGATGTACACGGCCAGCGAGAACATCGCCGCGGAGCGCAAGGCGAGCGTCGTGTCCCGGACCGTGTCCTTGTATTCGGGCGCGAAAGCCGCGCACGTCTCGACGCCGTAAGCCGACCAGCCCATGATGTAGAGCCAGACCACCGCCGTCTTCCAGTCGGCGACGTTCCACTCCATGTTCGAGCTTTCCCAGTCGCCGGTCAGATGGGTGAGCACGATGAAGACAAAGAGCGGGATCATGAGCAGCGCGCCCGTCGCGTAGGCCATCCAGACGGCCGGGCGGATGCCGAAGATGTTGACCGCCCAGACAATCGCGATCACCACGATCGCGATCACGTGCGGAAGGCCGGCGTCGACCGGACCGGTGTCGAAAGTCCAGTCCTCGCCCGGGAACCACTCCGCCTGGATCAGGGAGCCGATGATGATGCCGAAGAGGGCGAGGACGCTCGACCACGCGAACCAGTAGCCGAAGGTCGCCACCGGACCGATGAACGTGAAGTAGCGCCGCCAGCCCTCGTTGGCGTACAGGGAGATTCCGCCCGGTTTGTCGGGGAACATCGCGGCGCTCTCGGAGTAGACCCAGTTCGAAAGCACTCCGATGAACATCGAGACGCCCCAGAGGAACATGGCCCCCCAGCCGCCGAGCACGCCGATCGAGAAACCGAGCGAACCGATAAGGAAGCCGGGGTTTGCGAGCGCGACGACGAATCCGTCGTACCAGCGCATCGCCTTCAAGAGCTGTCGTTCTTCGACGACTGCCTCAGCCACAGATCCTCCTTTTGTCAGACGCGACGCGTTGCGCGCGGCACCGTAACACCGCGGGGGGGGCGAGTTCAATTTGCGCGGTGGGCGGGGCGTACAATCGCGGCTGTGAAGGGACCGCCCGTCACGGTCGCCTGCGACTGCGGGGAGATGCAACACGTGCCCTACGGCGAGACATGGCAGTGCGAGTCCTGTGGCCGCCGGTGGAATACCAGTCAGATCCCGGCTGACGAGTACTGGGGGCTTCTGCGGGGCATGCGCCGGCTGCGACTCGTGGTGATCGGCGTCGCGCTGGGGCTCGCGCTCGTCTTCGGGTTGCTGGGACTCTTCGTCTCCGAATCGCTCTTCCTCCTCCTGCCGGCCGTGCTCGCGTTCTGGTTCATCCTCTACATGCCGTGGTGGCGGAGGCGGGTGCGCCGCCGCGCTCGGAGCTCACCGAAATGGAAGTTGCGGCCCGAGTAGCGGCCGGCGCCGGCCCGCGCGTCAAGCGGCCGGTGCTCCTGGCGACGCTCGGCGTGCCGTTCGACCCGGCGGCGTCGAGCTTCGCCGTTGACGCAGCGGTCGAGTCGGGCGAGCCGCTCCTCGTCGTCAACGTCGTCGAGCTGCCGCCGCTCGGGATGTCCGTCGCCATGGGCTACGACCAGCTTCCGGACCCGCCGGAGCAGGCGGAGGCGCTTCGTGCGCCCGCGGCGCTCGCGGCCTCGCTGGGCGTCACCGTCGAGCGGCTACGGATCAAAAGCCCGCGGCCAATCGAGGCGCTCGTCCAGGTCGCCGCCGAGCGCACTCCCGGACTACTCGTCTTCGGGCCGGACCGGGGCCGGCTGAAGCCGCGGGCCTACCGCAAGGCCGCGCGCGCGGTCCGCGAGCGCGCGGCCTGCCTCGTCTGGCTCGCCGACTAACTGTCCCCTGAAGCCATGTCCCGGTGCCAGGCACTAGGACCGGTCCAAATGCGCCTGCGGAAGCCATTCCGTGCGCGTTTGCGCCCTTTCGTCGTTCGATCAGCCTCGCCTCTTCGGCATGTCCCGGTGCCAGGCACTGGGACGTGTCTCGAGCGGCCGGTGTTAACTACGCGGGCGGCGCTTTTCGGGGTCGTAGATCGGGAAGTCGGCGACCGTGGCCGGGGCCGTGCCTTCGCCGACGGCCACCTCCAGCTGCTCACCCTTCTGCGCGTATCTCGTCTGGAGCACTGCCATCCCGATGGTCTGCCCGAGGGTGGGACTCTCGCAGGGGCTCGTCAGCGTCCCGGCAGGCTGCCCGCCTTGGGACACAGCGGCGCCGTACTCGGGCACCTCGGCGCCCTCGACGACCAGAGTGACCATCCGCCGGGGCGGTGCCTGCGCGGTCTCGGCCAGCGCCCGCTTGCCGTGGAAGTCCCCTTTGTCGAGCACGATCACCTTGTCGAGCGACATGTCGAAGGGATCGGTCTCGTGCTGGAAATAGTCGTACCCGATGAAGATCAGCCCGGACTCGATCCGAAGCGTCTCGACGGCGGCCAGGCCGTACGGCTTGGCGCCGGCCTCGGTGAGCACGCGCCAGAGGTCCTCGGCGGTCTCGGGCGTGCAGAAGATCTCGTACCCGAGCTCTCCCGAATAGCCCGTGCGGGAGACGTGCACCGGCACGCCGCCGACGTTCACCTGCTCCGGCCAGAAGCGGAAATAACGAAGCTCGTGTACGTCACGTTCGCAAATGCCCGCGAGTAGCTCGCGGGAGCGAGGCCCTTGGAGCTGGACGTGCGGATGCCGGTCCGTGACGTTCTCGATCGCCACGTCGAGGTCGCCGACGACGTCACGGAAATGGTCGAGGTCGGAGTCGAGGGCGGTGATCACCTCGCAGGAGTCCTCGCCGAACTTGAGGACGGTGCCGTCGCCGACCATCTTCCCGCTGTCGTCGCAGAACGGCGCGTAGCGCACCTGCCCGATCTCGAGCCCGAGCATGTCGTTCGTGAAGATGCGGTCGGCGGCCGCGAGCGCGTCCTTGCCGTGAAACGTCCATTTGCGGAGCGGCGACTCGTCCCAGACGCCGACGTCTTTTCGCACCGCGTGGTGCTCGGCGATTGGATCACCGAAGTGGCTCGGCCAATACCAGCCTTCCCAGTCCATGAACTCGCAGCCGAGCTCCTCCTGAACGCGATGGAACGCGGTGCGGACGATCCCTGTCTCGGTGCTCATGCCGTCCACCCTAACCCGTTCGAGACCGCCTGCGCGTGCGCGAGCAGCGGCTCGAGCGCAGCGCGCCTCGCGGGCCGGTCGAAGCGGCCTTCTGGGCCCTGGAGGCCCAGAATTGCCGCCAGCCGGCCGTCGGCGCCGAAGACCGGAGCCGCGACCGCATTCAGGTCGGTCTCGCGCTCACCGGCCGCCTCCGCCCAGCCTTGGCGACGCACCCGCTCGACCTCGGTGGCGAGCTTCGCGCGGTCCGTGACGGTCCGGCGCGTGAAGCGTTCGAGCGGGCCGCTCGGCAGTGGGACGTCAGCGAACGCGAGCAGCACCTTCCCGGCAGCGGTCGCGTGCGCCACGCTCGGGCGGCCGAGGCGGGCAACGCTCTGCACCGAGGAGCCGCTCTGGACGAAGTCGACTGTGACGGCGTCCCGCTCCCCTGGGACGGAGAGCGTGGCGGTCTCGCCGGTCTCGGCGACGAGCGCCTCGAGATGCGGCCGCGTCACCGCCCGAACGTCCAATCGGGCGAGGGCCGTGTTCCCGAGCTCGAGGAGGCGCAGGCCGAGCCGGTAGCGGCCGCTCGCCGGGACGTGCTCGACGAGCCGTGCCGTTTCGAGCGTTGCGAGGAGGCGGGAGGCCGTGCTCGGGTTGACGCCGATCCTGCGCGCCAGCTCGTTCGTCCCGAGCTCCTCGTGGCCGGCCAGGAGATCCAGCACGGCAGCCGCCCGCTCGACTGCGGCGATGCGGCGGCGGGCTGGCGCTCGGGTCGAAGGCATGGTACGTTGAGTATGCATCATGAGCAACGGTATTGCCAACAGGGCAACGTATGTCGTCGTCGGTGCCGGCATCCACGGCCTCTCGACGGCCTACCACCTCGCGAAGGACCTCCGTGCCCGCGGCCTCGGCTCGGGCGCGGACATCGTCGTCCTGGACAAGCACTCGCCCGGCTCCGGAGCCTCGGGAATCGCCTGCGGCGTCGTCCGCAACAACTACTTCCAGCCCGCCATGAGCGAGCTGATGCAGGCGTGCGTCGAGGTGTGGGAGTCCGACCCGGAGGCGTACGCCTACAACCCCGTCGGCTACATCGCGCTCGGGCCCGCGGTGCAGGAGCCCGACCTGGCGGAGACGTTCGAGCGCCAGGAGCGCATCGGCTACCGCTCCGTCTTCGTGAGCGGTGAGCGCGATGTAGACGCGCACATGAAGGAGCTCTTCCCCGACTGGCGCGCCCGGGGGGTGACCGCCTGCCTGCACGAGCTCCAGGGCGGATTCGCCTTCAACATGGCCTCCGTCATGGGCCTCGTCGGGAAATGCGAGTCCGAGGGCGTGACGATCCTGGCCGAGGTCGAGGTGACCGGGCTGGAGCAGGCGGCGGACGACAGGGTCACGGCGGTGGAGACGAACCGCGGCCGGATCGAGGTGGGCGAGCAGGTGGTGCTCGCCCCGGGCCCGTGGGCGAGAGACTTCTGGAGCATGCTCGGGCTCCCGGCGACGATCGACATCCGCACTCCGGACGGCGACGTCGTCAAGGACCGGCCCATGTGGACCTACTGGAACCTGCAGGAGGGCGAGATCACGGTCGATCCCGCGATGTTCGCGACCGCCGACGGCGGGGCTCCGCCGGTCATTCATCTCGATACGGACGCGCCGCTCTACACCGACGAGGGCGCACTCGTCACGGACGAGCTCTGGGGCATCTACTACAAGCGTGACCGCTACGGAGTCCAGGGCGGCGCCTCCCCGCTCGTCGTGGACGGCGACGTCGACCTCGACCCGTATCCATCGACGACGGACGTCGACCCGGGATTTCCCGACATGTGGTGCGCGGCCCTCTCGCACGCGATGAGCCGTTTCGAGGGCTGCCGGCCGCTCTACAAGCAGGCGCGCTCAGGCGGTGTAGGCGCGTTCACGGCCGACAACTTCCCCGTGTTCGACTACGTGAAGCCGAACGTCTACGGGGTCTTCGACTCGAACCACGGCTACAAGATGATCGGCGTCGGCCGCGAGGTGGCCAAGGTGCTCGTCGGCGAGCACTCGAGCCTGCTCTACCCGTTCCGCTTCGAGCGCTTCGAGACGGGTGACCTGCACCCCGTCTCGCATTCGCCCTATCCCTGGAGCTAGGCCGCGAGCACGCCGCGCGGGCGCTTCGCGGGTCCTCGGGCGCGTAGCCCGGCGCTATCCTCCGCGGCCGTGAACGCTGCGTGACCCCCTCGTCTTGCCCGGCGCGCGGATGAGCGGGCTTCCCGAGGACGGACGCGCGCCTCTGTAGCGGCGATGGACATCGGCTTCGCAGAAGCGCTCCTCTTGCTCGGCCTGCTCCTCACGGCCGCGGCCGGTCTTTCCGGCTGGGTGCACGGCACGGTCCTCTCGATCTCCGTACTCTCCGTGGTCGCTGGGGTCGTTCTCGCCGCAGCGGGCGTGGTGTCGGCCGACCCGGGCGCGACGATCGTCGTCCTCCTCGTCGAGCTCGCGCTCATCCTGACGCTCTTTTCCGACGGGCTCTTCGTCGAGGAAGAGCTCTTTCGGCGTTACTGGGGGCCGCCTGCGCGGGCACTCGTCATCGCGATGCCGCTCACGCTGGGCCTGCTCGCCGTGATGGCCAAACTGCTCTTTCCGGCACTTACCTGGGTCGAGGCCTTTCTGCTCGGCGCTGTGCTTGCGCCGACGGACCCCGTCGTCACCTCGGCGGTCGTGACCGCCGAGCGCGTGCCGCGCCGAATCCGCCACACGCTCAACCTCGAGTCCGGTTTGAACGACGGCCTCGCGCTGCCTTTCGTCCTGTTCTTCCTGGTTGCCGCGTCGCCGCGTGGCGATCCGACGACCGAGGCGCTTCGGCTCACCGGTGAGGCAGTCGTCGGCGCTGGGATCGGGGTCGCCTTGGCGCTCCTCGCCGGACGGCTGCTTCCGCATCTCCCCGGCGGCGGTATGACCCGCCGCTACGAAGGGATCTACGCGCTCGGGACCGGCTTCGCGGCATTCGGCCTCGCCGACGCCACGTACGGGAACGGCCTCATCGCCGCCTTCGTCGCCGGCATCGCGCTCGCGGGCGCCCGCCACGAGATCCCCGAGACGTTCAAGCACTTCAACGAGGATGTGAGCGCGGTCTTCCAGGTCGCGACGTTCTTCGTCTTCGGCGCGCTCATCGTCGCCACCGGGTGGGACGGCAGCGTTTGGCGGCTGCTGGTGTTCATCGCTTTCGCGCTTCTCGTCGCGCGGCCTGCGGCGGTCCTCGTGTCCTTCGTCGGCGTGGGCCTGCCTCGCCCCCAGACGCTCTTCATCGCCTGGTTCGGCCCGAAGGGCGTCGCGTCGATGCTCTTCGCCCTGCTGGTCCTCAACTCCGCCGACCCGCACCGGACGATCGTCTTCGACGTCGCCTCGTTCGTCATCCTCGCCTCGATTCTCGCGCACGGTCTCACCGACACGCTGGGAGCACGTTGGATTGAGAGCCAGATCGCCCGCTCAGCTGGCACGAATGAGGACGACGTAGGCGAGGAGGTAGAGCACGACGAAGAAGATGGCGCTCCAGCGGTCGTGCCGCCTCCGCGCCGTTAAGACGCCTCCGACCAGGCCGACGGCGATGAACGCGTAAACGCTTCCGACGATGGCGAGCCGCGGCGTCACCTCCGCCGGCGCGACGGTCGGGCCCGCACCGATCGAAAGGGTCGAATCGACGAGGGAGCTTCCAAGCGCGTCGCCGAACGCGATCCCGACCGCCCCGCGCCGGAGCGCCATCACGTCGACGACGATCTCGGGCGCCGACGTGCCGATCGAGGCGCCGAAGAAGGCGATCGCAAACTCTGGGACGCCCGCGAGCGCGGCCATTCGGATGAGCGCGCGGACGGCGACCGTCGCCCCGAGGCCGACGAGCCCGAGCGCGAGGAGGATGATTCCGACCTGGACGAGTCTGCTTCGGTGACGCACCGCCGGCGGCTCCTCCGGAATGACGCCGGGCACGGCTCGCACGACGACCCAGGTGAAGGCAACCCAGGTGCCGATGAGGACAATCCCTTCCCAGCGAGCGAGCCAGCCGTCAGCAACGAACACGATGCTGATGGCGAGCGCGATCATGGTCATGGCGGTGACGGGCGCCGCTTGGCGGCGATCGATCGGGACAACGGCAACGACGAGGGGAAACAGCCCGACAACGAGGGTGTACTGCGTGAGGACCGAGCCGATCGAGTCGCCGACGTTGATGTCGCCTTCCCCCTCGATGTGCGCGGCGATCGAGTTCGCGATCTCGGGGAGGTCGGTCCCGATCGAGACGAGGGCGACCCCGACGACGAAGGCCGGAGCGCCGAGCGCGGCGGCGAGCGCGCGGGTGTAATCGACCGCTCGGCTCGAAGCGAGGAGCGCGAGGGTCAGCCCTCCGACGAACAGGAATGCCTGGAGCGCGATCTGCACGGTAGGTCACACAGCCGGCGGCACGGTGGCCGTCCGGCTCTGCGCTCTCCCGTGTGACGCCGGGGCGCGATCCTAGCTGGCCGCAGGGTGCCGCGGCGGCCGTCTCGCACGCTCCCGAAGGCGTTTGCGTTCACCGGCGCGCTCCCGCAGGATGCCCGCGTGCTCCTCTTCATCTTCCTGCCGCGCGCGCCGGGCTGGCTCCTCGTGCTCACGCTCGCGCTGGCGCTCTATCTCACGGTGATCGAGCTCCGAGAGATGCGGCCGGCACCCCACTGGAAGTGGTGGGCCTGGTGGCTCTCGTTCGTCTTCCTCACCCACTTCGTGGGCTACCTCGCCCTCCGAGGCTACGCTGCCTACCGCCGCTGGCACCAGGCGCGGGCTTAGAGAGCACCCGCTCGGGAAGCTCGCGCTTCTCGCCGCGATTCTCCTGCTCGCGCTTCTCGCGTCGAAGAGCTGTGCCTCCCGCGACACGAAGGTGACGAAGGAGGAAGCGGTCTCGATCGCCCGGCAAGAGATCGACTTCGAGCCCGAACGGGTCTCGGTCCGGTTCATTCCGCGCGGCGTCCCGACCCAGGAGACATGGGCCGTCTCGTTTGCGACGGTTGCTGCAGACGGGCGCCTCGAGCGTGTCACGGTCGTGGTCGTGGATGCCGAGACAGGCGAGGTGGTGGAGGTACGGCGCGCAACCTAGCGCCGTCCGGATGTATCCACTTCGTACACCTTCCGGCGCGAAAACACGGGTGTTTGGTACGTGGGAGCCGTCGGCAGGGTCACATAGGTTTCTCGGCGCGAGCGTGTTGGCCCTGCTTACCCGCGTGCGTCCCTAGGAGGCTTGATGGCGTCCCTGCTGGCACAGGCCACCCAGATCGAGGACCAGCTCGGCCTCGACAGCGCGATCCTCGCCGAGCAGTTCTATTTCTACACGGTCGTCGTCATGTGGCTGATCCATATCGGCTTCATGGCCTACGAGGGCGGCGCGTCCCGGCGGAAGAACGTCATGTCGACCGCGATGAAGAACATCCTCACCATCGCGGTCGTGACGCCGAGCTTCTACTACTTCGGCTGGTACATCTACGGCTGCTTCCAGCACGGGGGTCCCGCGGAAGGACACGCAGGTCCGGCGGAGTTCCCGGGCTTCTGCGGCGCCACGGCGCCCTGGTCGGACGCGATGGGTCCGAACCTCCAGGATCACATCAGCGCGGTCTTCTTCCTTGCCTTCCTCCTCTTCTCGTGGACGACCGGCTCGATCATGTCGGGGGCCGTCATCGAGCGGATCCGCCTCTCGGCCTACCTGATCCTGACCATGCTGCTCGGCTCGGCCGTCTGGATCATGGACGCTGCGTGGGGGTGGAGCTCGGGCGGCTGGCTCGTGACGAGGTTCGGCTTCCACGACTCGATCGCCTCGCTCGTCGTCCACGGCGTCGCCGGCGCCTTCGCGCTCGGGGTCCTGCTCAATCTCGGACCTCGCATAGGCAAGTACGACCGGGCGGGCTTAGCCCGGACCTTCCGGGGCCACAACACGCATTTGACGCTGATGGGGCTGATGCTCATCTTCACGGGCTTCTACGGCTTCTACGCCGCCTGCCTCGTCATCCAGTCGACCATCCAGCCCGGCTGGCTGAACATCTACCTTTCGCCCACGACTCTGGGCGCGATCGCCTTCGTGATCACGGTCGGCTTCGCCGGGGGCTTCACCGGCGGCTGGTTCGCGAGCAAGGGCGACCCGTTCTGGACCCTCTCCGGCGGCCTCGCGGGCGTCATCTCCGTCTCGGCCGGCGCCGACGTCTACCACCCGTCGCTCGCGTACATCCTCGCCATCTCCGGCGGCATGCTCGCCGTGTGGAGCGGCCTGTGGATCGAGCGGAAGCTCCGGGTGGACGACGCGGTCGGCGCAGTCGCCGTCCACGGCGTCTGCGGCTTCTACGGCGTCTTGCTCGTGGGGATCTTTGCGGGCGGGTTCCCGACCGGCGTGAACAACGTCGAAACGTCGTTGGGCGGTCAGGTCATGGGCATGCTGGCTTTCTTCCCGCTCGCCTTCCTGCCGGGCTACATCGTCAGCTGGGTCCTCAAGTACTTCAACCTGCTGCGGGTGCCGCCCGAGGTCGAGCTCGAAGGCCTCGACATGGCCGAGTTCCAGGCCGACTTCTTCCCCGAGTTCGAGCGCGTTCCCGAGACGATCGTGCTCCCGAGCGGCGAGGAGGTCGAGTCCGCGCCGGTCTTGCTCGAGGCGTTTGCGGATGCGAACGGGCGTAGCGCGTCGGCCGAAAGGAGGATGTCGTGATCGACAGCTTCCCCTTCGACGAATGGTCCGAGGACATCGCCGCCTTCTGGACGTTCGGGCCGGGGAACTCGACGGGTACTTACGTCCTCACAGTCCTCGGAATCCTGGTCATGGTCGCGGCGTTCGTCGGCTTCGTCTGGCTCGAGAACCGCAAGCTGCAGGCGCAGGCCGAGCTCCTGCGCGCCGCCGGCGGCATTCCGGCGCCCGGCGGCGTGCCTCCCGGCCCCGGCCCCAGCCAGCCCCCTCTGGCCGGCCCGTCCACCCATCCCGGCGAGTAGGGAGGAGCAATGGCTCTAGTGCCACGAGAGAAGCAGATCGAGTTCCCGGCCGAGCAGTCTCACCACTCACTTGTCACGCCGGTCTCGCTCGGCTTGTCGGTCCTCTGCATCGTCATCGTCGTCATCCTGCTGCTGGCCGATGTCGAAGGGCCCTTCATCGGGCCCTGGTAACGAGCGTCGCCGCGTACTACGCTAGAAGAGGTGTCGCGGCTTTTCCTCTCCTGCGGCTTCTGTGGCCGCAAGCAGGCAGACGGCCTCATTTCGCGCGGCTTCTGGGGCCATCTCGAGGTACGCGAGGGCCACGTGTTGCGGGCTTGCCCGACCTGCAAGGAGCACTACACCGACTGGGAGAGCCGGCTCCGGCTGGTCGCAGACGGGCAGTCGCTCGGGGTGACCGACTCGCCGCGCTTCGGCGCGACGTACCAGTGACCTAAGAGCGTTTTGCCAGCGTGCGGGCGCGCGCGATCCGCTCATCCTCGGGCCGCGCCTCGAGGTTGATCTCCACCAGATTCGCAGCCGCCTTGGTGGCGGCCGTGGCCAGAAGGGCGGCGGTCATGGCATCTCCGCGGAGGGTTGGATTCCCCTCCTCGGCCAGCCGGTTCGCGAGCTGCGTCACCTCCACCGCGCACTCGGCGAGCTCGAGCGGCACGTCCGCGGCTCGTGAGAGCGCCTGCTGACGCTCCTCTCCCCTCGCCCCGAGAACAGCGCCGTACGCCTCGGCATCCTCTGCGGCCAGCTCGAGAAAACGGGCCCGAAGGGTGCCGGCCCTGGTCGCTGCCTCCCCCTCGTCCGCGTAGCGGGCCGCCATCTCGGTCAGGGCAGCCGCGAAGGCAGCGACCACCGCCGCGACCGAGCCGCCCCCCGGCGCCGCCGTTCGCTCGGCGACGGAGTCGAGGAAGCTAGAAAAGTCCGATGGTTCCATCACGGGGGAAACCATGTTTCCCCCGTGAACCCCCTTCTTAGAAGAGCCCGACGGTTCTTCCACTCTCGTCGATGTCTACGTTGAGGGCGGCGGGGGAAGCGCTCAGGCCCGGCATGGTCTGGACATCGCCGAGCAGCGGCACGAGCCAGCCGGCCCCCGTGTACGCGCGGATGTCGCGAACGGTCACGTTGAATCCCGTCGGCGCGTTCAGGAGCGACGGGTCCGGAGAGAGCGAAAGGTGCGTCTTCGCCATGCAGAGCGGGAGCTTGTCGAAGCCGACCTCGGGGAAAAGCTTCAGCTTCTCCTGGGCGGCCGGCAGGTAGACAACGTCCTCGGCGCCGTATACGCGCTTGCAGATCGCCTCGATCTTTGCCTCGATCGGCTGCTCCAGCTCGTAGATCGGCGCGAACGGAGCGGGCTCGCTCGTGGCGTCGACGACTGCTTCGGCCAGCTCGGCCGCGCCCTCGCCGCCGCGCTCGAACGCCTCGTTTACCTCGGCCGCGTGCGCTCCGTACTCGAGCGCGAGTCTGCGCACCGTCTCGATCTCCTCCTCGGGGTCGTCGGGGAAGCGGTTCACGGCGACGACCGCCTTGAGCCCGAACTGCCGCACGATGCCGAGGTGCCGCTCGAGGTTGGCCGAGCCCTTCTCGACCGCGTCGAGCCCGCCGTCGGGATCGCCCGCGTGGTGCTTCAGCGCCCGCAAGCTGGCGACGAGGACGACGCCGCTGGGCGCGAGGCCACCGATCCGGCAGACGATGTCGAGGAACTTCTCCATGCCCATGTCCGAGCCGAAGCCGGACTCGGTCACGACATAGTCGGCGAGCTTGAGCGCGACCAGATCGGCTACGAGTGAGTTGTTGCCGTGCGCGATGTTCGCGAAGGGGCCGCAGTGGACGAAGGCCGGCTGGCCCTCCAGCGTCTGCACGAGGTTCGGCTTGAGCGCTTCCTTGAGGATGACTGTCATCGCACCGGCCGCCCGAAGCTGCTCGGCCGTCACCGGCTCGCCTTCCCACGTGTAGCCGACGGTGATGGCCCCGAGACGACGGCGCAGGTCGGAGAGGTCGCGCGCGACCGCGAGGATCGCCATCACCTCGGAGGCCGCTGTGATGTCGAAGCCCGTCTCGCGCACGTAGCCGTTCGCCCTGCCTCCGAGGCCGACGACGATGGAGCGCAACGCGCGGTCGTTGATGTCGACGCAGCGCCGCCAGGAGATCGTGAGCGGATCGATCCCGAGCTTGTTTCCGTGCAGGAGGTGCGCCTCGAGCATCGCCGCGAGCAGGTTGTTCGCCGCGCCGATTGCATGGATGTCTCCGGTGAAATGGAGGTTCAGGTCCTCCATCGGGACGACCTGCGCGTAACCACCCCCCGCGGCGCCGCCTTTGATCCCGAACACCGGCCCGACCGAGGCCTCGCGCAGGCAGAGGGCGACCTTGCGGCCGATGTGCCCGAGGCCCTGGGTCAGCGACACGGACGTCGTCGTCTTTCCCTCGCCCGCCTTCGTCGGCGTGATCGCCGTCACGCAGACGAGCTTCGCGTCGGCCATGTCGCGCATCCGGTCGAGCACGCCCAGGTCGACCTTGGCCTTGTACCTCCCGTAGTGGTCGTACTCGTCGGCCTCGAGCCCGGCCTCCTCGGCGATCTCCGAGATCGGGCGCAGGGTCGCTTCCTGCGCGATCTCGAGGCTGGAGGGCATGTGGGTGGCCATCAGTGGCTTACGGCGGCGGCTGCTAGCTCGGAGACGAGCTCGTCACGATAGAAGCGTTCGAGGGCAAAGGGTTCGATGAGCGGGGGAGTTTGCTTCGTCGCGACGAGCTCCGCAAGGGTCGTCCCCACGATCGGAGCCGCCTTGAAGCCGTACGTGCCCCACCCGGCGGAGAGGAGGAAGCCGTCCACCTCGGTCGGGCCGAGGATCGGGCTGTAGTCGGGCGAGAGGTCGCACAGGCCTGTCCAGGTGCGCAGCACCTTGAGACGCTCGAGCTGCGGGAAGAGCTCGAGCGTGTGCCCGGCCGAGACCTCGAGGAATGGAAAGGTCCCGATGCCCTTGTAGGTCGTGTACGGCTCGATCTCGGCTCCGATCAGGAACTCGCCCCGGTCGGTCTGAGAGATGTAGACGTGCATCTGCGACGACACGATGACGACGTCGAGGAACGGCTTCACCGGCTCGGTGACGAACGCCTGCAGGATGTGGGTCGTGATCGGCAGCGGGACGCCGGCGAGGTCGCAAACGAGCGTCGACCAGCCCGCGGTGCAGCTGATGACGGTGTCGCACTGGATGTCCCCGCGGTTCGTCTCGACCCCGATCGCGCGCCCGTTCGAGCGCTTGATGCCCGTCACCTGCGTGTACGGGTGGATCTCGACCCCGCGCCGGTCGGCCCCGCGCGCAAACCCCCACACCACCGCGTCGTGCCGGATGATCCCGCCCGGCGGATGGTAGAGCGCGCCCATGATCGGCCAGGTCACGTCCTCGGACAGGTCGATCTCCGGGCAGAGCTTCGCGATCTCGTTCGCCCCCACGACGCGGCTGTCGATCCCGAGCAGCTGGTTGACCTCGGCGCGCTCGGTCATCGTGATCAGCGCGCGATCGGAATGGGCCAGCGTGAGGTGGCCCTGCTGGGAGAAGAGGAGGTTGAAGTCGAGGTCGGCTCCGAGCTTCTCGTAGAGCTTCACGCTCTCCGAGTAGAACTCCGCGCCTTCGGGCGTGCGGTAGTTGGACCTGACGATGGTCGTGTTGCGACCGGCCGCCCCGGAGCCGATGTAGCTCTGCTCCAGCACGGCGACGTTGGTGATGCCGTGGTTCTTCGCCAGGTAGTAGGCGGTCGCGAGACCGTGCGAGCCGCCGCCGACGATGACGACGTCGTAGCGGTCTCGAAGCTCGCCGCGCGGGCGCCACATGCGGCGGACGCGAAAGATGTCCTTCAAGGCTGGTGGTGACCCCGTTCGGGGGTGGGTGGTGGGGATAAAAGTCCTTCGAGTGCGTCGATGACGATCTCCGCGACCGCGTGGCCGTACTCCTGCGGGAAGAAGAGACGGAACGTCTCGTCCTCGTCCCGGATGACGAGCGTCTGGACGTGGTGGATCGACCCGACCGCGGGAAGGGCCTCGAGGTCGAGGTCCGTGAGGCGGCGCAGCAGCTGCTCGCCTCGGACCCTGAGCCCCGCCCATCCGGCCGAGACGTCTAGCGCGAGAAAGTCCTCTCGGACTTTCTCGCGGATGTCGCCGACTCGATCGGCGTCGCACAGCAACAGACCTCGTTTTGGACTGATGGGGACGAACTCCGCGGCCGGCGTGCTGAACGTCTCCAGGTCTCCGCGGACCTCGATCACGCAGGTCCGTGAGATGTCCTCGAGGTCGGCAGGGGCGTTCGCGAGGGCGCGCTCGAGCGGCGAGCGCCACGCCGTCTCGGCCGGGGCGAGGTCGGGCGCGGCCAGGTCGGGAGAGAGGAAATCGAGGATGGTGGCCGGTTCCCGGGTCATGAGCGCAGGCGTTCGCCGTCGGGATCGAAGAACGGCCGGAGGCGCACGGTCGCCTTCTCGAAGCCCCCGTTGACGGTGACGTAGAAGACGGTTCCGTCCTTGGCGAAGTCGGCCGGCACCCACGCCATCCCGATCACCCTGTGGAGCTCGCGGCTCCAGCGGGCGCTCGTGACCCGCCCGGCCGGGCGCCGCTCCTGCAGCACCACCTGCGCGCCCTCCGGCGGGACGCGCCCGTCCTCCATCTCGAACCCCACGAGCAGCTCGCGCGGGCCACGCTCGCGGACGTGCTCGAGCGCCCACTTTCCCACGAAGTCGTCCTTGTCGAACTTGACGATCCAGGGCATGTTCGCCTCGAGCGCGTTCGACTCGGAGTCCGTGTCCTGGCCGACGAGGATGTGCATCTTCTCGAGGCGCAGGATCCGCTGCGGCTCGAGCCCGAACGGCCGGATGCCCAGATCCTCGCCGCGTCGAAGCACGGTGTCCCAGAGATACTCGCCGTAGGGGCTTGCGAAGTGGAGCTCGTAGCCCAGCTCCCCGACGAAGCCGATGCGCAGGAGGAGGCAGGGAACGCCCGCGACGCGGCCGTGCTTCGCGTCGAGGTAGGCGAGCGCGTCGTTCGAAACGTCGAGGTCGGTCAGCCGGCCCATGAGCTCGCGGGCGCGCGGGCCCGCGACGTTCACCGCGGCAAGCGCGCCGGTGACGTTGACGATCTCGACGTCCATGCCCCAGACGGCGTTCCACCACTCGAACCATTCGAGCACCGCGCCCGCACCGGTCGAGGTCGTCGTGACGTAGAAGGTCTCCTCGTCGAGGCGGGCGACGGTCCCGTCGTCCATGATCCGGCCCGCGTCCGTGCCGAGCACGGCGTAGCGGATGCGCCCGATCTTCAGGTCGCCGAAGCGGTTCGGGTACAGGCGCTCGAGGAACTCCGCGGCCTCGGGCCCGGTCACGATGAGCTTCCCGAGCGTCGAGACGTCGATGATGCCGACCGCCCCGTGGACGGCCTGCACTTCGGCATCGACGTCGCCGTAGGAGTAGGGGCGGCGCCAGGTGCCCGTCCACATCATCTTTGCGCCGAGCTCCTTGTGACGGTGGTGGATGGAGGTTCGTTGGGCCGGCTCGTGGGTTCGTCCGGCCAGGAGGCCCAGCTCGACCGGCGTCCACGGCGGCCGCGCCGTCGTCGTTCCGATGCGTCCGAGATCGTCCTCCGTCTCCCGCGCGTAGACGCGGATGGAGGGAACCTGGCAGAAGCGCCCCTGGCAGGGCCCCATCGTCACCGTCGTGTAGCGCTTGGCCAGCTCGATCGAGTCGAAGCCCTCGCCGAGCGCGCGCTTCAGGTCTTTGTCGGTGACGTCCTCGCAGATGCACGCAAAGCACTTGCCCTTCGCGGCCGCGCCGTTGTAGGTGGCAGCAGGCACCGCGGCCGAGATCCCGTCGCCGGCGGCGGCGCCCACGGCCTCCACGCCGTCAGGGATCTCGACGGGTACGAAGATCCCCCGCTCGTCGTCGTACTCGATGCGCGCGCCCGCCTGCGCGAGCAGTGAGTAGGCGGGCTGGCGACCTCCCGACATGACGAGAAGGTCGCACTTGAGCCGGAACCCGTCCAGCTCGACAGAGCGAACGCGGCC
>Ga0214472_10003053_pt1 | contig 17807 bp, 13 predicted proteins | sample RVTome_6_FD_207662 | JGI IMG/M metagenome (GOLD analysis project Ga0214472, IMG submission 207662) | Soil microbial communities from uranium-contaminated site in the Upper Colorado River Basin, Wyoming, United States - RVT140D175 | ecosystem: Environmental > Terrestrial > Soil > Contaminated >...
CCGGCGATTGCTTCGGGGGAACTCTCGATCTTCTCAGATATGACCTTCTGGCCGTTTTCATCAACGATGCAGACCTGCGTGCTTTCCATCGACAGGTCCAATCCGGCATAGTGCTTCATGGCTGCTTCCTTCCTTCAGGATTCGACAACCAGAAGTGTGCACCTCAACCAAGGTCCGAGGGAAGCAGCCGCAATTACACGATGATTCAAGAATGCTCGCGGAACGGGAGGCTGGCGTTGGGCCTGGATTCAACGATGCTGCTTCCGGGCATGTCACGCGGCGGAGCGGTTGTTGATGAAGGCCCATTGACAGCTTTCGGCCGGTTTGAACCGGCCGATTCCGACGGGTTACCGGGCTTTTTGAAAGCGGCTCCGGCGGCAAGCGGCAGGAAGACCCTGAAACGCGAGCCCTCGCCGATGGTGCTGTCAATATCCAGAACCGCCCGGTGCCGGTTGATGATGTGCTTGACGATGGCGAGGCCGAGACCGGTGCCGCCAAGTTCGCGCGAGCGCGCCGTGTCGACACGGTAGAAGCGTTCGGTCAGGCGTGGCAGGTGCTCTCTGGCAATGCCTTCGCCCTGGTCGATCACCGAGACGGCGATCCCCGGCCTGCCCAGGCGGCGGGCACCGCCGCTGCCGGCTTCGATGCGCCGGGTGACCAGACGGACGGCCGTCCCGTCCCGGCCGTACTTGATCGCGTTCTCGGTGAGATTCTGAAACACCTGGGTCAATTCATCGGCCTGGCCCGACACCGGCTCGACGCCGGCGAAATCCAGTTCCAGCTTCATCGATTTGGCGCGAGCCTGCGGTTCGAGGGCATTGGCGACGCTCCGCAGAACCAGTTCGATGTCCGCCGTGGAGCTCGGTGGGGTGTATTCATGCAGTTCGATCCGCGACAGCGACAGCAGGTCCTCGATCAGGCGGGACATGCGTTTGGCCTGCTCGTGCATGACCGCGAGAAAGCGCACCCGTGCATCGGCATCGTCCCTGGCCGGACCGATCAGGGTTTCGATGAAACCCAGCAGGCTGGCCAGCGGCGTGCGCAGCTCGTGGCTGGCATTGGCGACGAAATCTGCCCGCATCTGTTCGGCGCGCCTGACCGCCGTCAGATCGTGGAGGGCAATGATCGCCGCCGTGCCGTCCGAGGCCGTAACCGTGAGGTTGGCGACCCGGCAGGAGAGGTGGCGTTCGAACTGCCCTGGAACGGTAAATTCGACAACCCGCCCCTGGGCTCCGGCGAGGACCTCGTCCGTGGCCTCGATCAGTTCCGGATTGCGCAGGACGAGAGTCAGATCGCGGCCGGTAATGTCGCTGCCGAACAGGGCCTCCGCGGCCGGATTGCAGCGCAGGATCCGGCGCTGTGCGTCGATCAGAAGCAGGGAGTCGGGCAGTGCCGAAAGCACAGCTTCGTGGTTGGAGATCGTCCGGATCAGTTCCTGCCGACGCTGCTGGCGGTCGCGCAGGGTATCCCTGATGGCTTCGTTCAGGCCGGGATAGAGCAGATCGCCGCCTTTGGGCGGCACGATCGGTTGCGCCGACAGATCCGCCGCGCGCAGGGTTTCGAAGTAATTCCGCAACAGGAAAACATGGCGAAAGTGACGGGCGAGCAAGGCCGCGGTCCCGAACACAACGAAACCGCTTCCCGCGGCGACATACGCCCAGGGCGCAAAACCAAGCAGGCCCGCAGCCACAAGCGCACCAACGCCCGGGAGAGCAAAGAGCAACGTTGCCGGAATCATGCGTCTTGCGGGGGTGGCAGCTTCCGCCATGGCCCGAACCTTCGCCTTGAGAATCGATATCGCCAAAATCGTTCGCCTACTCTAGCACTGTAATATTACAGAACAGATCGTCTCGCGGGATGATTGTTAATATAAATACTTACGTCTCTTTGAATCCGAAGGCTTTGACCATGGCCTTCGGATTCAGGACTTCGGAGTGTTTTATCCGTTACTACCCCCGTCAGCTCAGGGGTTTCGTGTGATCGCCTCGTGGGCCGCGAAACCGGCTGCCGTGACCAGATCGTTCACCGTTGCCCCCAGTGTCACGATCTGGGCCGGGTGATCCAGTCCCAGAAGTATGGGCCCGATGACCGTTCCGCTGCTGAGCTTCTGGATCAGCTTGGAGACGATATTGGCGCTGTGCAGCGCCGGCATGATCAGGATATTGGCGGGCCCGGACAGCCGGCAGAAGGGATAGAGCTGGCGCATGAGATCGTAGTCCAGCGCCACATTGGCCTGCATTTCGCCGTCGTATTCGAAATCGAGGTCCATCGCGTCCAGAACCTCGACAGCCTCGCGGATGCGCTTGGCTTTTTCCCGCATCGGGTTGCCGAAATTCGAGAAACTCAAGAGTGCGATCCGCGGTTCGTAGCCCATCGCCCGGGCCTGCCCGGCGCTCTGGATGGCAATGTCGGCGAGTTCTTCGGGTGTCGGCAGCTCGTGGACCGAGGTGTCGGCGATAAAGACCGACCGGCCGTCGAGCATCAGCATCGACATGCCGAAGGCCCGGTGTCCGGGCTTCGAGTCGATCGCCAGACTGATGTCGTCGTAGGTGACGCCGAAACTGCGGGTCAGGCCGGAGACCATGCCGTCTGCATGACCGTTTGCGACCATGCAGGCGGCAAAGACGTTGCGGTTCTGATTGACCAGGCGCTGGCAGTCGCGCAGCAGGGCGCCCTCACGCTGCCGGCGTTCATAGAGGAATCTGGCGTAGAGGTCATTGTGCTCCGAGATCCGGGCATTGTGGATCTCCAGGAAATCGCCGGTCAGCCCGATCGTGTTCATGGTTGCGCGGACCCGGTCCTCGCGGCCGACCAGAATCGGGGTGCCGTAGCCGGCATTGTAGAACGCCAGGGCGGCCCGGATGGCCGTCGCTTCCTCGCCTTCGGCAAAAACGATCCTTTTTGCCGAAGGGGCCGCGCGCACCTTGTCGAAAATACCCTGCAGACTGGCGGCGGCAGGGTCGAGGCGGGCCGAGAGTTCCTGCTCGTAGAGCGCCATGTCGGTGATCGGCCTGCGGGCGACGCCGGTGGCCATTGCCGCCTGGGCGACCGCCATCGGTACGGCTACGATCAGGCGGGGATCGAAGGGGGCGGGGATGATGTATTCCCTGCCGTAACGCAGTCTGCGGCCGGCGTAGGCGCGGTCGACCTCGTCCGGTACATCCTCGCGGGCCAGGGCGGCAAGCGCCTGGGCCGCGGCGATCTTCATTTCCATGTTGATCGTCGAGGCGCGGACATCCAGTGCGCCGCGGAAAATGTAGGGAAAGCCCAGGACGTTATTGACCTGATTGGGATAGTCCGAGCGCCCGGTGGCGATGATCGCGTCGTCGCGGACCGTGCGGACTTCTTCCGGCGTGATCTCGGGGTCGGGGTTGGCCATGGCGAAAATGATCGGCTGGTCGGCCATGGTCTTGACCATGTCCGGGGTCAGCGCGCCCTTGACCGACAGTCCGAAAAAGACGTCGGAGCCTTTAACCGCGTCTTCCAGGCTGCGGGCGTCGGTTTCGACCGCGTGGGCCGACTTCCACTGGTTCATGCCGGCTTCGCGGCCCTGGTGGATGACGCCACGGGTGTCGCACAACAGGATATGGTCATGGGGCACGCCCATCGCCTTGAGCAGCTCGGTGCAGGCGATCCCCGCCGATCCGGCGCCGTTGATCACCATGCGGACACTGCCGAGGTCGCGGCCGGTGAGATGAAGGGCGTTGATCAGGCCGGCGGCCGCGATGATGGCCGTGCCGTGCTGGTCGTCGTGAAAGACCGGTATGTCCAGCAGTTCGCGCAGGCGCTGCTCGATGATGAAGCACTCGGGGGCCTTGATGTCTTCCAGATTGATGCCGCCGAAGCTCGCGCCCAGAAAGCGCACGCAGTTGACGAACTCATCGACGTCGCGGGTGTCGACTTCCAGGTCGTTGCCGTCGATGTCGGCGAAGCGCTTGAACAGGACCGCCTTGCCCTCCATCACCGGCTTCGATGCCAGAGCCCCCAGATCGCCCAGCCCGAGGACCGCCGTGCCGTTCGAAATCACCGCGACGCAGTTGCCCTTGGCGGTGTAGTCGTAGGCCCTGGACGGGTCTTCGGCGATCCGCAGGCAGGGAATCGCCACGCCGGGCGAATAGGCGAGCGACAGATCCCGTTGTGTGGTCAGTGGTTTTGTGGCCCGGATTTCGAGCTTGCCGGGGCGCCCGCTGGAGTGAAAATCGAGGGCTTCCTGGTCAGTGGTGCGCGACGTATTTTTGGGCATGTTGCGTTTTCTCCGCTGGGTGGCCGTTCAGGCGGCCGACACTTTTTGTTTTGGTGATGACGATGCGAAACCGCGGCCACGGCCGCCGTTCCGGTGTTTGCCGTGTCCCTTGGTCAGCTCTGTGGCGGCCGCTGATGGCTGTGAACGTCCTCGGCGCCGTGGCGCGTCAGAATGTCCGCCGCGGATTTCACCTGCGTTTCGCTGTTGGTGCGGACCCACAGCAGGAGCGTGCCGGATTCCAGGGCGCGGGCGAACTGTTCGGTGTGGGGTGTCGCCCGCAGTGTGCTCAGCATTTCGCTGAGCGCGACCGAGGTAAAGCCCGCGGCGACCAGTCCGGCGATGGCGGCGCCGACAGGGCCGGTGGCGACCGCGATCAGTCCCGCCGCGGTGATCGGCCCGACGTACTTGATCTCGCCGACCAGCCCGCTCAGCGCATCCTGCCAGGCTTCGCTGGCAGACTCGCTGGCGCTCAGGGCCTCATGGGTATCCAGGACCGAGAGATCGCTCGGCTGGAAGCCGGCCGCGAGCAAAGTCCCGACCGCCGCCTTGAATTCGTCGCGTCTGGCAAAACGCCCGACGATCTCGGTCTGCTGTTCCGTGCCGCTATCCCGCATTTTTGTTCCTTATATCTTTCCCTGCGCCGCCGGGCTGCCCGCAGACCGAGCTGATCCTGGCGGCGCGCCGCTGCGGTCGGACTTTGACCGTTTCCTTGCCGCCGGAGATCTTGTTCAGGCTATATTGCCTTTTCCTACCCGTGCTTGCATAGAGGGCATGGGTTAGAGTAAGTGCGGGGCGCCTTTTTGTCCGACCGCCATAGCCTTCCCACTCTTCCCAGCCCGGTTTTGATGCCTGACACAAACCCCGATACCAACCCTGATACAAACAACGCCACCCGCCAAGCCGAATCCGCCGAAGCCAGGCCGGTGGCCGATCGCGGCGTGACCCCGATGATGGCACAGTATCTGGAGATCAAGGCGGGCTATCCGGATGCCCTGCTATTTTACCGGATGGGTGATTTCTACGAGATGTTCCATGACGATGCGGTGATCGCGTCGGCCGCGCTGGACATCACGCTGACCAAGCGCGGCAAGCACGAGGGCGCGGATATTGCCATGTGCGGCGTTCCGGTTCACTCGGCTGACGGGTATCTGTCGCGCCTGATCCGCAAGGGCTTCAAGGTCGCGGTCTGCGAACAGATCGAGGACCCGGCGGAGGCCAGGAAGCGCGGCAACAAGTCGGTCGTGCGCCGGGATGTCGTACGGCTGGTCACGCCGGGCACCCTGACCGAAGACGAACTGCTCGACGCGCGCAATCACAACTATCTGGCCGCGCTCGCCGAGACCGGCGCCGGTGGTCAGGGCGGCGGTGGTGTCGCGGGCGTGCGGTTCGGTCTCGCCTGGCTGGACATGTCGACCGGTGATTTTCATGTGCAGCCGCTAGGCGCCGCCGATCTCGGGGCGGTTCTGGCCCGTCTGTCGCCGGGCGAACTGCTCCTGCCCGAAAAGCTGCTTCAGCGGCCGGAACTCTTTGAGGTCTTCGCCGACTGGAAGGACCGGATGACGCCGATGCCTTCGTCGCGGTTCGACAGCGAGAACGCGCGGCGCCGGGTTGAAAGCCTGTTCGAGGTCAAGGCGCTGGATGCCTTTGGCGAGTTCGAACGGGCCGAACTGGCCGCCGTGGGCGCCCTGCTGGATTATGTGGAGCTGACCCAGAAAGGCAAGCTGCCCCGTCTGTCGCCGCCGCGCCGCCAGCGTCAGGGCAGCGTGATGGAGATCGATGCCGCCACCCGCCGGAATCTGGAACTCAGTCAGGCCCTGAACGGCGGCCGTGCCGGAACGCTTCTGGCCGCCATCGACCGGACGGTGACCGGTGCCGGCGCCCGCCTGCTGGCCGCGCGTCTGGCGGGCCCCCTGACCGACGCCGCTGCCGTTTCGGCCCGTCAGGATGTGGTGGCTTTTCTCATTGAACAGGATGCGTTGCGTGATGACCTCAGGCGCCGCCTGCGGCGCTGTCCCGATATCGAACGGGCACTGTCGCGTCTGTCGCTGGGGCGCGGCGGCCCGCGCGATCTGGCGGCGGTTCGCGACGGACTGGCGGAAGCCGGCGAGATGCGCGCGCTGCTGGCCGCGGAAAAGCTGGCGCCCCTGCCCGCCGATCTGGGCGGAATCCTGAAAGACCTGGGTTTTCACGACCCGCTGGTCGAGCGCCTGCAAAGAGCGCTGGCGTCGGATCTGCCGCTCCAGGCCCGCGACGGCGGCTTCATCGCCACCGGGTACGACGCCAGGCTGGACGAATACCGTGGTCTGCGGGACGAGAGCCGGAAGCTGATCGCGGCGCTGCAAAGCCGCTATGCGGAAGAGACCGGGATCGCCAACCTCAAGATCCGCCACAATAACGTCCTGGGCTACTACATCGAGGTGACGCCGACCCAGGCGCCCCGGATGCCCAGTGGCGCGGATGCGCCCTTCATCCACCGTCAGACCCTGGCCAGCGCCGTGCGCTATTCGACGGTCGAGCTTGCCGACCTGCAGCAGGAAATCGCCTCGGCGGCCGACAAGGCCCAGGCGATCGAACTGCAGCTTTTCGAGAATCTGGTGATCGAAATCGACCAGCGCAGCGCCGGCGTGGCCCTGGCCGCCGCGGCTCTGGCCGGGCTGGATGTGGCTACGGCTCTGGCCGAACTGGCTTTGCAGGGCCGCTGGTGCCGCCCGAAGGTGGACGACGGCACAGCCTTTCACATCGCCGCCGGGCGTCATCCGGTGGTCGAGGCGGCGCTGGCGAAAAACCAGGCCGGCGGCTTCGTCGCCAACGACTGCGATCTCGCCGATGAACGGCGGCTGTGGCTGGTTACCGGCCCCAATATGGCGGGTAAGAGTACCTTTTTGCGCCAGAACGCCCTGATCGCCATTCTGGCGCAGATGGGCGCCTTCGTGCCGGCGGATGCCGCTCATATCGGCATTGTCGACCGTCTGTTCAGCCGGGTCGGGGCCGCCGACGATCTGGCGCGCGGCCGTTCGACCTTTATGGTCGAGATGGTTGAGACCGCCGTCATCCTCAATCAGGCGACGCCACGCTCGCTCGTCATTCTCGACGAGATCGGCCGCGGCACCGCGACCTTCGACGGCCTTTCGATCGCCTGGGCCTGCGTCGAGCATCTGCATGAGGTCAACCGCAGCCGGGCGCTCTTTGCCACCCATTATCATGAACTGACCACCCTGGCCGCCAAGCTGCCGTCGCTTGCCTGTCACGCCATGCGGGTCAAGGAGTGGCAGGGCGAAGTGATCTTTCTGCACGAGGTGGCCGCGGGGGCGGCGGATCGTTCCTACGGCATTCACGTCGCCCGGCTCGCCGGGCTGCCCGCCGCCGCGGTCGCGCGCGCCGAAGAAGTCCTGGCGACCCTTGAACAGGGCGAACAGGCCGGGGTTCTGACCCGTCTGGCGGACGACCTGCCGCTCTTCGCGGCGGCGCGTCAGCAGCAGCAACCGCCCGGATTTTCGGAAACCCCCGCCGTGCCTTCGGCAGTCGAGGAACGCCTGTCGGAAATCAATCCCGACGACCTCACGCCGCGTCAGGCCCTTGAGCTTCTTTACGCGCTTAAGAGGCTGTCCGAAAACCTCTGAACGAAACAATTTGGAAATATTTTTTTTATAGCGTGCAATGACCAGAGTCTGCCGGCTCCGGTGATCGGTGGTTTCGGCGCGCTCCCTGGCGATTCGCCGTGGCCGGGCGCGGGTGCGGCGGTTCTGGCGGGGGCGATAACCCTGAGCGGCATCACCGACAGGGCGGGTGAAACTTCGCAGGAAACCTCGGGTGCCGCCAGGGAAATGATGCAGCAGGCCGGGCTGCTCAAAAGCGAAGTGATGAATTTCGTCAGGCAGGTTCGGACAGCCTGACCGGCTTTGCCCGCTTGCCTTAACCGGTGATTTGCGGTCTCTTGGTGGGGTAGTGTCTCAGTTTGAAATTTGATCAGATTGACAGGCTATCGAATCCGTCTGCGAATTCCTATATGCTTACCGGGAAGCATGGAGGTGTCTGATGGAGTATCGAGTTTACAAGGGAGCCAAGGGCATACAGGTTATCGTCTCCAAGGACGAGGACCTGCCATCTCAGGGCGCGCCCTACCAGTTCGTCAAAGGTCTAACGGTGAACTCGGGCGACGGTCCCCGCATCGGGGTCGGTTCAGATGAGATCATCAACAATGTGAGCACGAAAGGCTACCATGTTTGGCCAGAGGGCGCTGATGCCGACTGGACCTAAAGGACAGAAGCGCCCCGCTGATGTGATCGGCAACGCTGTACGCATTGCGCAGATCGCTACCGGCGAGATTGAAGACGATGTGCCAGACGATGGCAAGGACCCTGCTGCCAAGGCCCTTGGCGCGAAGGGTGGACGGAAGCGCGCCGAGAACATGACGCCGGAGCGGCGGAAAGAGATAGCGCAGAAAGCGGCGGCGAAACGGTGGGCTAAATAGCAAGCATATTTTTGTCAGCCCAACTTCATGCTTGCAATAATTTAGCAAGCATGGAATACATCGTTCTAGCAAGCATGGAGCGATTCGATGGACACACCACAAAGTAAGGGCGGCAAGGCCCGAGCAGAGCGCCTTTCCTCGGAAGAGCGTAGAGATATCGCCAGCCAAGCCGCTAAAGCGCGATGGGCTGAGGCTGCGAATCTCCCAAAGGCGACACATATGGGGACTCTGAAAATCGGCGATGCCGAAATCCCCTGCGCCGTCTTGTCCGACGGTACTCGTCTGTTGACACAAGCGGGTTTCTTGGGCGCGCTTGGGCGGTCAACAAAACCTAAAGGCCGGTCACAGCAGGTAACCGACGGTTTGCCCCCGTTCCTGGCCACAAAGAGCCTTAAATCTTTGATAACTAAAGAGATTATCGAGGCGACGGTTCCCGTGTCATTCATAACCACGACAGGCGGCAAGGCTCTTGGGTTCAAGGCGGAGCTACTCCCGAGGGTCTGCGACCTTTTCCTAGAGGCTAGGAATCTGAACCTGCTTACACTTCAGCAAGCTTCTATTGCAGAGAGCAGTGAGGTGTTGGTGAGGGCTCTGGCAAAAGTCGGAATTGTGGCGCTGGTAGATGAGGCAACCGGGTTCCAGGTTGAGCGTGATCGTGACGAGCTGCATAGGCTTTTGTCGGTCTACTTGGTCGAAGAGCGGCTTGCGTGGGCAAAACGTTTCCCGGACGAGTTTTACAAGCAAATTTATCGTTTGAAGGGGTGGAAATGGCCAGTGGGCAAAGCGAAGACCCCACTCCTTGGGCACATCACGAACGACATTGTCTATGATCGATTGCCTGAAGGAGTTTTGCCAAAGCTTCAAGAACTGAACCCAACGCAGGACGAGTCCAAGCGCAGAAAATTTAAACATCACCAATTTCTGTCGCATGATGTTGGGCAACCCGACCTCCGAGACCACATTCTCCAGATTCTCCCGATAATGAAAATTTCTAAAGACTGGAAAGCCTTCAAAAAGAATATCGACGTGGCCTTTCCGAAGGCCGGGAGCCAGATTGAGATGGAAATTGATATTGAATAATATGCTTGACACTAAGCATAAAAGTTCATATCTGTCGAGTATGGCAAACGTACTCGACACATCAAAGCGCGCTCAAATCCTCTCCATGCTGGTTGAGGGAATGTCCATGCGCTCCGTCTCCCGGATAACGGGCGTTTCGATCAACACGGTTTCGAAGCTTCTGGTTGATGCTGGTAATGCTTGCGCTGAGTATCACGACAAGACGGTGCGCGGCGTTAAGGCAGAGCGCGTCCAGTGCGATGAAATCTGGTCGTTCGTTGCCGCCAAGGCTAAGAACGTCAAGGATATGAAGGCTCCGGTCGATGGCGCTGGCGATGCTTGGACATGGACCGCGATTGATGCCGATAGCAAGCTGATCGTCTCGTATCTTGTTGGCGGTCGCGGTGCTGACTATGCATCCGAGTTTATGGCCGATGTCGCCTCACGCTTGGCTAGCCGGGTCCAGCTGACCACAGACGGCCACAAGGCATACCTTGAAGCCGTCGAAGGCGCATTCGGTGCAGACGTTGATTACGCCATGCTGGTCAAGATGTACGGCAATCCAGTCGGCGACAACGTGACGGTTCGCTATTCATCGGGCGAGTGCATCGGCATCAAAAAGACCGCTATCGAAGGTGAGCCCGACGAGAAACACGTTAGCACCTCCTATGTGGAGCGCATGAACCTGAATATCAGCATGGGCAACCGTCGCTTTACCCGCCTGACCAATGCGTTTTCTAAGAAGGTCGAGAACCACCTGCACATGCTCTCGCTGTATTTCGTGCATTACAACTTTTGCCGGATGCACAAGAGCCTTCGCATGTCGCCTGCTATGGCCGCTGGCGTGTCAGACACGCTTCGCGATATGGATTGGGTGGTTAGCCTGATTGATGCGCGCGCACCGAAGCCGGGTCCGCGTGGGCCATATAAGAAGGCTTCTGCCTAAGTCCGGCCACCATGTTGTGGTTTCATTCTTAAGACAAATCAGCTAGCTTTCATCACGAAACGGGAGAAAGTGCGATGCCTTCGGCTATCGACACAGCGCAATATATTCTTGAGCAATCGGGACCATTGACCGTAATGAAGGTCCAAAAATTGGTGTATTACAGCCAGGTTTGGTCGGTTGTCTGGGACGATAATGTCTTATTTGAAGACCCAATTGAGGCTTGGAAGAATGGTCCTGTTGTACGCTCCCTTTGGGAAGCGACTCGTGGCAACTTCCGCGTGGCGGCTATTCCGGGAGGAGTAAGTGCGAACGTGAATGCAGCTCAAAGGGAAACTATCAACCGGGTGCTTGCGTTTTACGGTGAAAAAGACGCTCAATGGTTGAGCGATTTGACGCATCTTGAGGCCCCTTGGCAGGAAGCATTTGCCCATGGGCAAAATACTGAGATAGGGCTTGACCGTATATCAGAATATTATTCTTCCCTTCATGCGAATGCCGAAGCGTGAAGCGCGCATAGCGCGTGAAATAGAGAAGCGCCTGAAACGAGACGCTAAGGCAGCTAGGCTTCGAGAGCAGCTTCCTATTCGCGGGGTGCGAACTGGTGCTGCCCCCAATGAACAAAAGCAAATACGGCTAGGCAATGATCCAACATCCATTTACGGGATGAAGGTTACATGGTCTTGCAAGACCCCTGATGTCGAAGGGGCTTGGTCATGGGGAACGCCACGCCAGTGGACCGCCGAAGAGTGGGAAACCATAATCCACCCAAAGTTTCAGCAATGGGAACAACTTTCATGGGGAGAGATCGACGATCTTTCATCCGGATCTGGTCACAAGATGCACCACAATATGGATACAGATACCATATGTGACGAGGCTCAATATCGGCTAGTAGAAATCGAAAAATACGGCGATATCATTTTCAGATTTAGGCTAGGGAACAAGCGCCGATTGTGGGGATTCCGCACATTGGCGGAGTTTGAGGTTTTATGGTTTGACCCTAAACACGAAATTTACCCAACTGATCCTGACTAATTTCAAACTGAGACACTACCCTTGGTGGGCCTGCCTGGAGCGGATCATGTTTTGCTGGAACCACTTCGTGGTTTCGGCGATCCATGCGAATTCGCTCATTATTATATAGTTGGATCAGGTTCACCGGCAGGACGGATCGCTTGTGGCGATTCCATCCAAACCGGATCTGATCCAGCTGCGGAATTTGGACATGCAAGACCTTATACCGGGAAATTCTTTCGAGACCGAGGTGCGCAACAAACGCACCATCGTCGACCGGCGCAGGCTTCTGGGCCTTATCGAGGATATCGTCGAGGCGGGAGGCTCCGAGCAGGAGGTTCGTCAGCAGGTCCTTTCGGCCCTGCGGGACGCCCTGGAGACCGGCCGCGCCGAAGTCCGGCGCCGCTTCGACGAGCGGGCCTCGGGTACTGTGGTGGTGCGCTCGAACTGCTATCTGGTCGATCAGCTGATCCGGGTGGTTTATGACCATGTGACCACGCATCTGTTCCCTTTGGCCAATCCCTCGACCGGCGAAATGCTGTCGCTGGTCGCCGTCGGCGGCTACGGGCGCGGCGAGCTGGCGCCGCATTCCGACATCGATCTCCTGTTCCTGCTGCCCTACAAGATGACCCCGCGCAGCGAGCAGGTCGTCGAGGCCATGCTCTATTTCCTGTGGGATCTGAACTTCAAGGTGGGGCACGCGACCCGCAAGGTTTCCGACTGTATCCGTCAGGCCAAGGCCGACGTCACGATCTGCACCAACCTGCTCGAGGCGCGCTGGCTCTGGGGCGACCAGAGCCTCTACATCGAGCTGCGCAAGCGCTTCCAGTCGGATCTGCAGGCCCAGGGCGGCGCCAAGTTTATCGAGGCCAAGCTGAACGAGCGGGACCTGCGCCACAAACGCAACGGCGGCACGCGCTATTCCCTGGAGCCCAATATCAAGGAGAGCAAGGGCGGACTGCGGGATCTGCACACACTCTTCTGGATTGCCAAGTTCCTCTATCACGTCGACGACATCGCACGTCTGGTCGACAAGAAGGTCTTCACACGTCAGGAGGTCCGCCGCTTCGAGAAGGCGCAGGCCTTCCTCTGGACCCTGCGCTGTGCGCTGCATTATCTGACCGGCCGCCCCGAAGAGCGCCTGACGTACGATGTGCAGAAATCCCTGGCCGACTGGATGGGCTACACCGACCATGCGGGCACCCAGGGGGTCGAGCGCTTCATGAAGCACTACTTCCTGATCGCCAAGGACGTCGGCGATCTGACCCGGATTTTCTGTGCCACGCTCGAGGCCGATCACAACCGGCGTTCGCGGTTTCGCCTGCCGTCTCTCATACCGTCCCTGTCGCGCCGTCGGACCGTTGGCGGTTTCCGGCTCGAGGGTGACCGGCTGAGCGTCAAGGATGAAGCGGTCTTCGCCGAATCGCCGATCGAGATGCTGCGGATTTTCGCGGTGGCGCAGAAACACGACCTCGACATTCATCCTGAGGCCCTGCGCTGGATCACCCAGAATCTCAAGCGCATCAAAAAGCCGATGCGCGACGATCCCGAGGCCAACAAGCTCTTCGTCGATATTCTCTGCGCCGATCGTGATCCCGAGACCACGCTGCGGCGGATGAACGAAGCGGGCGTGTTCGGACGCTTCATCCCGGATTTCGGCCGGGTGGTGGCGCAGATGCAATACAATATGTATCACCACTATACGGTGGACGAGCACACCATCTTCGCGATCGGCATTCTGCACGATATCGAGCAGGGCCGCCTGCAGGACGAAGCTCCCATCGCGACCGAGGTTGTGCACAAGGTGCTGTCGCGGCGGGTGCTCTATGTAGCGGTGTTCCTGCACGACATCGCCAAGGGCCGGCCCGGCGATCATTCCGAGGTCGGCGCCAAGGTTGCGCGGCGGCTCTGTCCGCGTCTGGGGTTCAACGCCGAGGAAACTGAGACCGTGGCCTGGCTGGTGCTGCATCACCTGGGTATGAGCGATACCGCCTTCAAACGCGATATCGACGATCCCAAGACGATCCAGGATTTTGCCGCCCTGGTGCAGTCGCCGGAGCGCCTGCGGCTGCTGCTGGTGCTGACCGTCGCGGATATTCGCGCCGTGGGTCCGAATGTCTGGAATGCCTGGAAGGCGGCGCTCCTGCGCGATCTTTACTGGCGCACCGAGGAAGTGCTTTCCGGTGGAATTTCCTCGGAAGGCCGGGCGCGGAGGGTTGAGCACGCCAAGGAAGCCCTGCGCGCCGCGATCGCCGACTGGCCGAAAGCCGAGGTCGAGGCGCATATCAAGCGCGGCTACCCCTCCTACTGGCTGTCGGCGGACACCGAAACCCACCTGCGCCACGCGCTGATGGTGCGGGAGGCGGAAAGACAGAAGCTGCCGCTGATGATCGACGCCTATGTGGACGACTACCGCGAGGTGACCGAGGTCAATATCTACACCGCCGACCATCCGGGACTTTTCAGCCGGATTGCCGGGGCCATGGCGGTCAGCGGCGCCTCCATCGAGGGCGCCAACATCATCACCCTGGCCAACGGCATGGCACTCGATACTTTCTACATTCACGACGCGTACGAAGGCGGCGCTTTCAAAAGCGGCGAACGTCTGGACCGGCTTTCGGAGAACGTTGAAAAGGTTCTTTCCGGTAAGATGCGCCCAAGCCAGGAACTGGCTAGAATGCGCTCGTCGATCCCCAGCCGCTACCGGGTGTTCAAGGTTGCGCCCCGGGTCCTGATCGACAACAAGGCCAGTGCGAGACACACGGTTATCGAAGTGAACGGCCGCGACCGGCCGGCTTTGCTGCATCAGCTCACCACCGCCATTACCCGCCTCAACCTGATCATCTCCTCGGCCCGGATCGCCACCTACGGCGCCCATGCGGTCGATGTCTTTTATGTGCAGGACGCTCTCGGCTCGAAGATCGAGAACAAGATCAGGCTGACCCGCATTCACAAGAAGCTGCTCGAAGTTCTGGAAAACGGCGAGTGTGCGCCGGCTGCCGTTACCAAATCTGCCGTTACCAGGCCTGCCGTCGCCAGGCCGGCGGCGGAAAAGCCTTCGAGCCTGAAGCCGGTCGAGAAACCCGAGTCCCGGACCACGCGGAAAAAGCCTGAGACCGCCGCCGAGTAATACGGCAAATCCGCCGGCCAGACGACCGGCGTTTTCGGATGAGGCCTCTTCCCACCCGCCGGGCTTTCCGATAGAAACGCGCGGGTATGGCATTGATTCGTTCCTTGGCCACCGTGGGGGGCTACACCGGGATCAGCCGGGTGCTGGGTTTCGTGCGCGATATTCTGATCGCGGCGGTGCTTGGGACCGGGCCTGTGGCCGACGCCTTTATCGTAGCCTTCAAGCTGCCCAATCTTTTTCGCCGCCTCTTTGCCGAGGGCGCCTTCAACGCCGCCTTCGTCCCGCTGTTCGCCAAGCGCCTTGAGCAGGAGGGCGAGGCCGCCGCCAAAGCCTTTGCGGAACAGACGCTGGCGGTTTTACTGAGCGTCGTCGCCGCGGTCTGTTTCCTGTCGATGCTGGCGATGCCGTGGCTGATGTATGGCCTGGCGCCGGGGTTCGAAGAGGATCCGGAGAAATTCGCGCTGACCGTCGAGTTGAGCCGGATCACCTTTCCCTATCTGCTGTTCATGTCGATCGTCGCGCTGCTGTCGGGCATCCTCAATTCGCTTTACCGCTTCGCCGCCGCCGCCGCCGCGCCGGTTCTGCTCAACATCTGCTTCATCGTTGCGCTGGTTCTGGTTCTGCCCTTCTCGGGCCTGCCGGGACACCTGCTGGCCTGGACCGTCGCCGTGGCGGGGATCGGGCAGTTTCTCATGCTGATGATTGCCGCGTCGCGCGCCGGGATGAGCCTGCGCCTGCGCCGGCCGCGACTGACGCCGGGTGTCCGGCGCCTGCTTGCACTGATGCTGCCGGGCTTGCTGTCGGCCGGGGCAATCCAGATCAACCTGCTGGTCGGCACCGTCATTGCCACCCTGCAGGCCGGGGCCGTGTCCTATCTCTACTATGCGGACCGGGTCTATCAGCTGCCTCTCGGTCTGATCGGCATCGCCTTCGGCGTGGTGCTGTTGCCGGATCTGAGCCGCAAGCTGCGCGCCGGTGCCGATGCGGCGGCCATGCACAGCCTGAACCGCGGGCTGGAGATGGCCATGCTGCTGACGCTGCCGGCGGCGGTGGCGCTGCTGGTGATCCCGAAGCAGATCACCATCGTACTGTTCGAGCGCGGCGCCTTCGACCGACTGGCGACCGATGCGACCTCGTGGGCGCTGGCGGCCTTTGCCGCCGGTTTGCCGGCCTTCGTTCTGATCAAGATTTTCCAGCCCGCTTTCTATGCGCGCGAAGATACCGTCACGCCCCTGAAGATGGCGCTGATTTCGATCGCGGTGAATATCGCGCTCAGCCTCGCCCTCTTCTGGCCGCTCGGACACACGGGCATCGCGCTGGCCACTTCGGTTTCGGCCTGGCTGCATGCCCTGCTGCTCGGCGGGCGCCTCGGGATCATGGGCTTTTTGCAACCCGACGCGGGCTTGCGGCGGCGCTGGCCGCGGATCCTCCTGGCTGCGGTCGCGATGGGTGCGGTGCTCTGGGTTTCCGCAGATCTTCTTGCCGCCTGGTTCGACGGCGCGCCGCCGTTCCGGATTCTGGCGCTGATGCTTCTGGTCACCGGCGGGCTCGTGGTCTACGCCGGTCTGGCGTTTGCGCTGGGCGCCGTGGATCGCGAAGCCCTGCGCGGTCTGCTGCGCCGCCGTGCGAAGCCCTAGACCGGATCATATTTTGTCGGAACCACTTCGTGGTTTCGGCGAAATATGTGAATCCACTCGATCTCATATAGTTAGCGCAGGTCTTGACCGCGACACCCTGCAGCGGCGATAACCCGGCGGCAGTTTTGCCGTTCTTGTATCTGGATTGATTTTCATGAAGCGCATCTTTTCGGGCGTACAGCCGACCGGGAACCTGCATCTGGGCAACTACCTGGGTGCCATCAGAAACTTTGTCGGCCTGCAGGCCGATTACGACTGCATCTACTGCGTCGTGGACATGCATGCCATCACGGTCTGGCAGGATCCGAAGGAACTGATCGCCAATACCCGCGAAGTGACCGCCGCTTATCTGGCCGCCGGGATCGATCCGAAGCAGAGTATCATCTTCAACCAGAGCCAGGTTGCGGCGCATGCCGAACTGGCCTGGATCTTCAACTGCGTGGCGCGGCTCGGCTGGATGAACCGGATGACCCAGTTCAAGGAAAAGGCCGGCAAGCAGAAGGAAAACGCCAGCGTCGGACTCTATGCCTATCCCACGCTGATGGCCGCCGACATCCTGGCCTACAAGGCGACGCATGTACCTGTCGGCGAGGATCAGAAACAGCATCTGGAGCTGACCCGCGATATCGCCGTCAAGTTCAACGGCGATTTCGGCCAGGAGGTCTTTCCGATCACCGAACCGCTGATCTTCGGGGCCGCGACCCGGGTGATGAGCCTGCGTGACGGCAGCAAGAAGATGAGCAAGTCCGATCCTTCCGACTACAGCCGCATCACCATGACCGACGATGCCGATGCCATTGCCAGGAAAATCCGCAAGGCCACCAGCGATCCCGATCTGATCCCCGGTGCCGAGGTTCTGGGGGAAGACGGCCGCCTGGATGATGAACTGCGCCGCGCCCGGCCGGAAGCCTTCAATCTTCTGACCATCTATGCCGCCCTGGCCGACCTTGAACTGGCCGCGGTGCTGGACCAGTTCGCGGGCAAGGGCTTCGCCGACTTCAAAGGGGCGTTGACCGAGCTGGCGGTCGAGAAACTCGGGCCGATCGGTGCGGAAATGAAGCGTCTGACCGCCTCGAGCGACCATGTGGATGCGGTCTTGAAGGATGGCGCGGAACGCGCGCGTGCGATTGCCGATCCGATCCTGCGCGAGGTTTACGACGTTGTCGGCTTCCTGCGGCCTTAACAGGCTGCTGAAAAATTACATAGGTTTCTGGTTTCAGACCCGGCTTGATGGTTTGGGCCGACGGCCAGAGCGGTTTGGTTTGGGCTTTTGCTCACGGTGGGCACTTTCTGGGAGCTGACCGGTT
>Ga0214472_10003056_pt1 | contig 17805 bp, 11 predicted proteins | sample RVTome_6_FD_207662 | JGI IMG/M metagenome (GOLD analysis project Ga0214472, IMG submission 207662) | Soil microbial communities from uranium-contaminated site in the Upper Colorado River Basin, Wyoming, United States - RVT140D175 | ecosystem: Environmental > Terrestrial > Soil > Contaminated >...
TGACCACCACGCCGTTTTCCAGATCGACATTGAGGATCTGGTTGGCCAGGTGGATACTGAAATAATCGGTGGTGTGGCTGTCTATCCGCTCGCCCACGAAACGGATCAGGTCGGCGGCGGCGTAGAAGGGGACCGTTTCGAAGGGTTTCTGAAAGAGGCGGATCTTGCGGCCGTAGAAGAGATCGACCGGATCGAAGGAAATCTTCCGGCCGATGCGTATCGGCTTGAGATAGGTATTGGTGACGCCGCACACCTTGCTCGGCATCTTCGGTCCGTGGGAAGGGTCCTGAAAGCGTTCCTCCGAGACCCCGATAAGGGTGAAGAGGCGATCCAGACACTCGACGATGTTGCGCACCGGAGCATCGCGGTCAATGTTTTTTTGCACTGCCACTCCTCCGCGGTTCGGCGTGATGGAAAAAGGGCGATCAGGTCCTTGATCCCCCTTTCGGAGCCCGTCAAAAAAAGGCCCGGGTCCCTAACCTGCTCCCTGCATGCTATAATGGACCTCATTGTCTCCTGTCAACAGAAAACCCATCCCGGCTCCGGGTTTTCCGAGTGGCCGGCGAAAAGAACACGGCACCGGTTCCGGGGGACCGCCAAAGCCGGCCGGGGAAGCCATTTGCAGGCCTCTTGTAATTTTGTTGGCTTTCTCCGCGATTATAAGCTATAGTACTCCCATTGTTGCGCAGCACCTGTTGAAAACATACGACAAGGCAATCGCACAATCCCCTTCCGGGATGTGCGTTTTTTTTTGTTCAAGATAATGGACAGTTGCTGCCGGCCGAGTTATCCCTCGATAAGTCGGCATCTTATTCAGTGGTTCCCCCCACGGGAACCTCACCACAAGGAGTAGTGCAAAATGTCGGAAGGAACAGTGAAATGGTTTAACGATTCCAAGGGTTTTGGCTTCATCGAGCAGGATGGCGGCAAGGACGTGTTCGTCCATCATTCCGCGATCCAGGCGGACGGCTTCAAATCTTTGACCGAGGGCGCCCGGGTTAGCTTCGACGTGGTCGATGGCGCCAAGGGACCGGCAGCGGCGAATGTTCGCCAACTGTAAGACCTGTCCAGGATCTTGAAAAAGCCCCGCCTCGCGCGGGGCTTTTTTTTTGCGAAAAAAAAATTACCCTGACGCTTATCGCCATTTTTCCGGAGTAACGGGGCGATCGACATAACGGCTCAGGCAGCTTTGAAATTCCGCGCCCGGAATCTCCCTGGCCCCGAGGCTCATGAGGTGGCGGGTGGCGAGTTGGCAGTCGATCAGCCGGCCGCCCCGGTTTTTCAAACGATCCACCAGGGCCGCCAGGGCCACCTTGGAGGCGTTGGCCTGCCGCGAAAACATCGATTCGCCGAAAAAGACCTCTCCCAGTTCGATACCGTACAGCCCCCCGACCAGTTCCCCGCCCAGCCAGCATTCCACCGAGTGTCCATAGCCCAGTTCGTGCAGGGTTGCATAGGCCTCGACCATCTCCGGAGTGATCCAGGTGCCGGGCTGACCTGGCCGCTCCATGGCGGCGCAGGATTCGATCACCGCGCAAAAGGCGGTATCCATGGTGACCCGGAACCGTTGCTGGCCAATGAGCCGGGCCAGGCGCCGGGAGATCCTGAATTCTTCCGGCAAAAGCACCAGGCGGGGAGCAGGCGACCACCAGAGGATGGGATCGCCGGGACCGAACCAGGGAAAGATCCCCAGGCGGTAGGCGAGCAGCAACCGTTCCGGCGACAGGTCGCCGCCCACTGCCAGCAGGCCGTCCGGTTCGGCCAGTCGCACCGGCGGAAATATCAGTTCCTTGGTGAGTCGAAAAACAGGCATGGGGCAGGGGACCGGGCTAGAGGCTGTAGGTTAAAGGCAAGGCTGTGCACTTAAGCCACCGTGGGAGCGGCTTCAGCCGCGAATACTGTAACTTCTCAACAACTTGTGGAAGAGGCACTGGGGGGGGTGCGCCTTTTCGAAATCGAAATCGAAATCGTCTTTACTGCTCGACCCCGATTTCGATTTCGATTTCGATGCCTTCAACCCGCATTTATTGAGAAGTTACAGAATACTTGTCATATCGTCATCGGCAAAGCCGGTTTGCCAATTCGATGTTCGACGTTCAGTCTTTTGTTGTCCTACAGCCTGTAGCCTACAGCCTATAGCCTACAGCCTCTATAGCCTTCAGCCTAAAAGCACTCTAAGCAACAAATGCAGCAACAGGCCGAAGGCGACCACCGTGGCCACGCAGGGCAGCAGGTAGAGATACATGCGGAGCAGGGGGGCGCTGAAAAAATCGCGGGTGAGCACGAAGCAGAGATGGACCGGCGAGAGCATCATGCCGGCATAGCCCATGGTGAAGGCGAGCACCAGGGCCGCCAGCAGGGGCATGGGAGTGGCGGCCGTGGCGGCCAGACCGGCGACCAGGGGGAAGGCGGTGCCAGCGAAACCGATGGCAATGCCGGTAACCAGACCGGCGACAAAAGGCAGCAAACCGATGATCACGGCCGCCGGAATGCGGGAGGCGGCCATCTCGCGGCCGGCCGCGGGCAACAGCTCCGAACCCTCCAGCATGGCCTGGAAGACCATGACCCCCATCAGGGTGACCAGCATGGTCGAGGTCTTGCGGCTGAACAGATTGCCGAACAGGCGAGGGGCGTCAGTGCCCGGCCGGGCCGGCGGTGGAATGAGCAGCAGGGCCGCGACCAGACCGACGAACATGGCCAGCAATTTGGCCATGGTGCCGGAAAGGCCGGGCCAGAGGCGGCTCACCGCGCCGGGCAGCAGCAGGGTGGCGACCACCACCAAGATGATCGGCGCCAGCACCGGCCATAAAGGGCCAGGTTCGTCGTCCTCGTCGCGTACCGCCACGGCGAGATGGGCCAGTTGCGGCCGCAGCAGAAAGAACCAGCCCGCCGCGATGCTGACCAGGGTGAAAGGGAGCTGCACCGCGATGAAGGCGTGGGGGGCCAGATCGAAGATCGACAGGGTGACGATGACCACCGGGTAGAGGGGCCACCAGTATTCCAGGATATGGCGGAACCAGTAATTGACCGCTCCCCGCCAGGCCAGGGAGAGCGGGGCCTCGCCCACGGTCCGGCCCACCAGGGGGGCGGAAAACAGGGCGCCGCCGGGCATGGGCACCATGCCGATGGCCGCCGGGATCAGCACCAGGCTGAAGGACTGGCCGTGGCGCCCCCCCCAGTTGCGGGCCGCCCGGATAATGGTCTTGCCGTTCTCGTCCCGGGCCATGAAATAGCCCAGTTCGACGATCAGGGAGATGTTCACCAGTAGCAGCCACAATTCGGGTTGCAACAGGGCTCGGCCGAGATCGGCCGCCGCGGCGGTGACGGTGCGGCCGGCCCAGAGGTCCAAGGCCAGGCCGCCGCCGATCAGCCCCAACCCCAGGGGCAGCCGCAGCCGGCTGGCCGCGAGCACCCCGGCGAAGACGATGAGAATTTTGGCGATGGCGGGAATTTCCATGGCGATGACAGGTTAAAGGAAAAAAAGGAAAGAGATGAACGTCGAACCCGACTTCGCCATGAGCAGGCTACGTCGGCCAAGCATCGAACGTCCAACATCGAATGGTGAATGGGGGCTCGCCCGTAGGTTGGGGTGAGTTTACGAAATTCTCGTTCCCACGCTCCCGCGTGGGAATGTCAACCGGGACGCTCCCGCGTCCTGGCGAGTTCGAGGTTTGATTCGGCTGCCGCCGGAGCGGTAAAGGATGAGGACGCTGGAACGTCCCGAAACTCGTTCCCACGCTGGAGCGTGGGAACGAGAGCGAAACATCCCTTGTTTTGTTGGTTCGCAAGGCTCACCCGCAACCTACATGTTCCTTCTACCCCTGTCTTTCATTCGACGTTCATCATTTTATGCACTCGCCCCTTACCCCTGTAACTTTTCAATAACTGGTGGAAGAGGCATGGGGGTTGCACGTTTTCCAAATCGAAATCGTCTTTACTGCTCAATCTCAATCTCGATCCCGATTTCGATGGCTCCAGCCCGCGGTTATTGAGAAGTTACTTACCCCTTTCCCTCTCGCCGCTTGCCTGAAAGCAAAAAGGGCGGCCCCATGGTGGAGCCGCCCTTTCTCAGCGAGTGGTTCGGCGGCAATATCTCCGGGAAAACGCTCGGCAGTGGTGCAGATGCGCGGCAGCGGCCGGTCCGCTATACATGAGGTATGCGGATCGGCCGCTAACAAAGCAGATGCGCTGCTGCCGGACGTTTTCTCTCTAACCGAAGGGCTGCATCACCCAGATGCCGCAGGGGCAGGTGTCGCGGCAGAAGCCGCAGGCGATGCATTTTTTCTGGTCCGCGAGATATTCGTAGCCCGCCTCGGTGGGTACCTGCCGGCGGGAGATGGCATTGGTGGGGCAGATGGTCTCGCAGAGATGACAGTCCCGGCACTTGCCGCAGGAAAGACAGCGTTCCGCCTCCGCCGCCGGGGTGTCGGCCGTCGGGGAGGGGCAGTAGTGGGCCACGGTGAGGTTCTTGAGATCGATGACCTTCTTCTCGAAAGGCTTCCAGGTCTCGCCCTTGCAGGTGGCGATGATGTAATCGGCGGCCCGCTTGCCGCCGCCCAGGGCGTTGGTGGCCAGGCCGGGCCGTTCCACGTCGCCCACCGCGAAGATCTTCGCGTCCGAGGTGAGGCCGGCCGGGTTGGTCTTGATCCAGGCGGCGCCGCCCACCTTGAGGGTCTCCACGCTGGCGGGAAGAAAACGCAGGGCCGGGATGTCGCCGATGGAGATGATCACCGTGTCGGCCGGGATCACCTCGCCCTCCTTGGTGACCAAGCCCTCCTCGGTGACCTCCTTGGTCATCACCGGCCAGCGGAAGAGCGCGCCCAAGGCCTCGGCCGCCTCTTTTTCCTTGCCAAAGGCCAGCGGTTTCTGGATATCCACCAGGGTGACCTGTTCGGCCCCCAGCCGGTAGGCGTCGCAGGCCACGTCGCAACCGACGTTGCCGGCGCCGATGATCACCACCCGTTTGCCGGGCCGGATGGGAGTGTCGCTCTTGGCGGCCTTGAGGAAATCCAGGGCCGCCACCACCCGTTCGTGGCCCGGGAAGGGAATGCGCCGGGGCTCGTGGGTGCCCACCGCCACCACCACGTAATCGTACTCCTCGCGCAGGGCGGCGAATTTTTCCCGGTCCATGGTGACGTTGAAGTGCACCCGGATGTTGGCCATGTTCATGAACCGGTCGATCTCCGCGTCCCAGGTGGCCTTGGGCAGCCGCTCCCAGGGAATGACCTGGGCCAGTTTGCCGCCCAGTTGGCTGTCCTTTTCGAAGATATGGGCCTCGATGCCGGCCTGGGCCAGTTGCCAGGCCGCGTTCATGCCGGCCGGGCCGCCGCCCACGATGGCCACCTTCTTGCCGGTGGCCGGACCGCTAGGCGGGGCCGGCACATCCTTGACCGCGCGGCCCAGCATGGCCACGTCGATACTGGTATCGACCATCTGGCGGGAGCACCCCTCCATGCAGAGATTGGGGCAGATGGCACCGCAGACCGAGCCGGGGAATGGGGTGTGTTGCAGGACCAGTTCGTAGGCCCGGTCCAGTTCGCCTTCCCGGATGAGCCGCAGCCGGTCGATGGTGGGGATGTGCACCGGGCAGTAGAAGGTGCAGGGGGCCGCCGACTCGTGGTTGGCCCAGTAGGGTCGTCTTCTCCTGAGGTCCCCGGTCTCGATCAGACCGATGGGAGAGCGGTCCAGCCCCGGGGCCAGGTCGCGCAGGGGATCGCCGCCGAAGGCCTTGTCCCACACCTTGGCCCGGAATTCGCCCATGGGCATGGGGCCGGAAAACATCAGGGCCCGCTCCTGGGGGGTGATGGCCATGAGGAGCTTCCACTCCTCCCGGCGCGACAGCTCGGCCAGCAATTCGGGCCGGCCGATCTTTTCCAGGTATTCGGGCAGCCGTTCCATGAGCCACTGCCACTTTTCGTCGTCCGGGGCGATCTCCTTGACATTGGTATTGGAATAGGAGCCGTCGGTGGCGCCGCGAAAGTAGATCCAGCCGCCCACCATGCCGACGCAGGGGCGGTAGCCCAGGACATTCTTGGGATTTTTCGCCTCCACGCCGCAGACCACCGCCACCCCGCCGCAGTTGAATTCGGCAAAGGTGTCGCCCACCGAACCCAGGACCCAGAGTTCCGGCCGGGCGTATTCCGGATTCCACTTGGTCATGGTCAGCCCCCGGGAGCCGATGGAACCCCGGATCATCACCCGTCCCTGGGCCATGGCGTTGCAGACGCCGTTGGTGGCGTCGCCCAGGACCGTGACATCGGCGCCGATATTGAGGTAGCCGACATCGTCCGAGGCCGGCCCCCGGCAGACGATGGTGGTGCCCGGCTGGCCCATGCAGCCGAGACGCTGGCCCGCCGGACCGGTCAGGGTCAGGCTATGGGGACCGGCGGCCGGCATCAGCCGGCCGCCGACATTGTGCTGGCCGTAGGTTTCCAGCACCAGGTTTTTGGCGGTCTTGGCCGCCTCCTGCACCAGAAACTCGAAATCCTTGGAACTGATGCGGTTGCCATGGGCGTCGACGCCCTTGACGGTGACCGTTTTCTGCGGATTATTTTCGGGACTCACTGAGTTGCTCCTTCATCAGCATAAAATGGTAACGCCGGCCGCGGCCGGGCCGGGCCGGGTGAGCGGCTGGACCGGGACAACGACCGATCGGGGATTCCCTAACAGATATAACGGATCTTCAACCGTTCGGCCGCGGCCGGATCGTCGATGCCGATGGCGTCGGACATGCCGATGGGCAGAGACTGGGAACGGCCCAGCGGCGCCATGATCTTTTTCATCTCGGTGCGGATGGACATGAAGGTCTCGGCCACCCGTTCCGCCACCTTGTCGGGATCCAGCCGCCGGTAGAGCTTGGGATTCTGGCTGGTGATGCCCTTGGGGCAGATGCCCAGGTTACAGACGTTGCAGCGGTTGCGCTCGCTGCCCAGACAGCCGGAGGCCGCCTGCATGATGTACTTGCCGATATGCACCCCCGAGGCCCCCAGCATGATCAGCCCCATGCCGTTCTGGGTGACGTTGCCGTTCTTGCCGATGCCGCCGGCCGCGAACAGGGGGATCTCGTTCTGGCGGCCCTGGGCCACCAGGTCGAGGTAGCACTCCCGCAGGTTGGAGGCGATGGGATGGCCGGTGGCGTCCATGCTGACGTTATAGGCCGCGCCGGTGCCGCCGTCGATGCCGTCGATCAACAGGGCCGAGGCATAGGGGTTGCGCACCAGGTTGTTGAGCACCGCCTTGGCCGAGGTGGAACCGGAAATCTTGGGATAGACCGGCACCCGGAAGCCCCAGGCCATGGAGAGCGACTGGATCATCTTCATGACGCTCTCCTCGATGGAGTAAAGGGTCTGGTGCACCGGCGGCGAGGGCAGGTCCACCCCCTCGGGCACGCCGCGCAGCCGGGCGATGAGCTTGCTCACCTTGAACCACATGAGCAACCCACCGTCGCCGGGCTTGGCCCCCTGGCCGTACTTGATCTCGATGGCCGCCGGGTCGCACTGCATCTCCGGGATGGCCCGGATGATCTCGTCCCAGCCGAAATAGCCGGAGGCGATCTGCAGGATGATGTATTTCAGGAAGGGGCTCTTCAACACCCAGGGGGGGCACCCCCCCTCGCCGGTGGCCATGACCACCGGGATACCGAGCACCTCGTTGCAATAGGCCACCCCTTGCAAGAGTCCCAGCCACATGTTGGGCGACAGGGCCCCGAAGGACATGGAACCGATGACAAAGGGGAAGATCTCGCGTACCGGCGGAATCCATTCGCCGCTCGCCCGGCGCCGCAGATATTCCTCCGGCGGCAGCACCCTGCCCAGCAGGGTGTTGAGCTGGAACTCGTGGCGCCCGGCGTCCAGGGCCGGATCGGTGAGCATGGAGATGCGGTTGAAGGCGATGCGGTCCAACAGGGACTCGCGCACGTTGCGGCGGCCGCCGCGCTTCCACGGTTCGCCCTTGTCGCTGTGCAGCAAACGGGTGCGGGGATCGTTGGGGTTGGGGGTGGGGGCGATGGCCTCGTTGGGACAGACGGTGGCGCACATGCCGCAGCCGATGCAGCGGTTGGCCGGATCGGTGCGTTGCCGCACCCCGGTGAAGGTGCGGTACTCGTTACCCCGTTTCTTCTGAAGGATGTCCAGACTGGGCATGCGCTGACGCCGGTAGGTCAGAAAAATGGCCTCCTTGGGGCAGACGGCGGTGCATTGGCCGCACAGGGTGCACCTGTCCTCCCGGTGCTGGATGATCCAGGGCAGATCGATGTAGCTTAAGCCGCCCGGTTCAGAGGCAATGGATCGAATTGCGACCATATCGTCAACTCCTTTCGGTCTGGAGGAATAATCACGGTGTTTTCCCGCATGGGTTGGAAATCGAGGGACTTGTCACGGTCCGGGATCATGGCGTCCACGCCGCACATCTCCGAGGCCATGGCCCACTCGCCCGGCTTGCCGCCGACGATGCCGGGCCGCAGTTTTTTGTGGTCCTGGACCATGAGGCAGGTTTCGTCGGGCAGGGTGCCGATGACGCAGTTGGGGCCGTCGATGATCATGCGGCGGCAGACGTTGCGCAGCCCCTTGAGGAAATCCCCCTGGGGGTGGGCCGCCAGCTCTTCGCTCTTCAGGGGGGTGATCACATGCTTGTAGGCCTCGACCGGCAATTGCAGCCGTTTGAGCACATAGTGCAGGATATGGGCGAAGACCTCGGAATCGGACTGATAGCCGACATAGCCGGGGAATTGGGTACCGATGAGCCACTCCTTGATGGGGATGAAGGCGGTGTTCTCGCCGTTGGTCATGGTGGCGATGCCCTGCAGGAAAAAGGGGTGGCAGGCATAGAGGTTGATGCCGTAGTTGGTGTTCTGGCGGCCCTGGGCCATGACCACCCTGGCCTTGATGCGGTCGTCGTGCAACCCCAGGGCCTGGCCGACCCCCAAGGGCCAGCCCACCTCCTTGATCATGGCCACGTCCGGCCAGAAGGAAAAAACGGTGAGATCGTTGCCGTTTGCCTCGCCGTCGCGGCGCAACTCCAGGCGGGTCAGCATCAGTTCCCGGTCGATGCGCTCCTGATCGTAGGCTTCCCAAGCCGCGGGCAACCGGTAGACCCGCACCAGGTATTTGTGGCGGTCCCGGGCCTCGATCTTGGAGAGGTCGGCGGCGAATTCATGGTCGTACTTCAACTGGAAACCCCGATCCCTCAGAAGGGCGTCCAGGCGGTGCAGGGCCGGCTCGCTGTGGGCGATGCCGGAGAAGATGGGGTCCCTGGCCTGATAGGTGTAATCGGCAAAGGTCAGGCCGCGCAGCAGCAGCCCGAGGCCGCTGCCGTCATACCCCTCCTGCATCGCCTCCATACCCACCAGCACCCGGTAGGGCGAGAAGGGTTCATTGGCGGTTTTCAAGGCTAACCGGCACATTTCTTACTCCTTGGGTTGCATGCGGTTGCCATCCCTGCAAACATGTGTCTTACAGGAATGTTTCATTATTTCTTACATATTTGCAAAATTTGCCATGCCGAAACGACGAACCCCTTTGTGTACAACGATCGATAATGGTTGTCAAGGAGAATCAAGGGCGAGCGGTTCGGCACCATGCGGCCGAACTCCGGAGGGAGGAGAACACGGCGGGCATTGCGGAAAAACCATGGTAATTTCTTCAACAACAGAGTCGTTAACCACCTGCTTTTCGAACCTGACAACTCATCAACAAACCTTAACAGTATAGAGGATACATGCAAAGTTCGCAATAAAAGGACAGCCCGCGATTCCGCAAAAAAATCTCGCAACCGTTAACCGGGTTGGGAGCATGGGGTGGCAAAACCTCCGCCGCTCTATAAACGTTCAACAGTGCCCCGGATGTGCGCAAGCGGAACGGCTCGCGTGCAGATGGGGTTGCTGCTGTACGTTTAAAAAACTCTACTTGACGCCCCTGGCCCACGCGGCTAGCCTGATTTGGTGGCATCGAAATCGAAATCGAAATCGCTATCGGCTTTTCATGCAGTCTTTTTTCGATCCCGATCCCGATCCCGATCCCGATTTCGATTTCGATTTCGATTTGGATTTGGATCTTTTATCACCGCATGCAAAGCTGCGAACGCTGTCTTCCTAAAAAGCCCTATACCCCGTCATTCCCGTCCCGGCGGGAACCCAGGAGTCCCGACACGGCATGCCGAACCCCAGACAAGAGCCCGGAGCGCGACCGAGGCCGGGACAGAAGCCAGGACAGAAGCCAGGACAGAAGCCGGATAAACCCTGGCAGGCCCTTTCCCTGCTCCGGCCCCTGTTCCGGCGGTACCGGCGCTGGCTGATCTTCGGTTTCGCGGCCCTCCTGGCCGTGGATTTCCTGCAGCTCACCATCCCCCGGGTCATCAAGCACGCGGTGGATTCCCTGGAAAAGGGCTCCGCCACCGGCCACTCCCTGCTGATCGGCGGCGGTGTTATCCTCCTGCTCTCCCTGGGCATCGCGGTCTGCCGCTTTTTCTGGCGGTATCTGATCCTGGGTTTTTCCCGCCGGCTGGAAGGGGACCTGCGCGGCCGCATGCTCGGCCACCTCCTCCTTCTGGACCAGCCCTATTTCCAGCGCCATCCCACCGGCGAACTCATGGCCCTGACCACCAACGACCTGGCCGCGGTGCAACTGGCCTGCGGCATGGGATTGGTGGCCTGCGTGGACGCCCTGGTGATTTCCGTGGCGGCCCTGGCCTTCATGGCCTATATCCATCCGACCCTCACCCTGATCGCCGTGGCCCCCCTGCCGGTGCTGGCCCTGCTGACCCGGCTGCTGTCGGCCCGGCTGCACCGCCGTTTCAAAAAGGTCCAGGAAGAATTCTCCCGCCTCACCGAATTCGCCCGCAACGCCCTCTCCTCCATCCGGCTCATCAAGGCCTACACCCAGGAGGCGGACCAGACCCTCCGCTTCGATGCCCGAGGCCGCGTCTATGTGCGCGACAATCTGAAGCTGGCCACCATCCACGGTACCCTCTTTCCGGTTGCCGGCCTGTTCGCCAATCTGAGTCTGCTGCTGGTCCTCTTCTACGGCGGCCGGCTCACGGTGCGAGGCGTGATCTCGGCGGGCGATTTCGTCGCCTTCATCACCTATCTCCACATGATGACCTGGCCGATGATGGCCATCGGCTGGGTGACCAACCTCTTTCAGCGCGGTGCCACCTCCCTGGCCCGGATAAAGGAACTGCTGGAGGCGCGGCCGGTCCTGCGGGACGCGGGCGAATCCGGTCCCGCCCCGGCCGGGCCAACGGGGAGGAGCAGCGGCCGGATCAGGGTGCGCCGCCTGACCTTCGGATATACGGACAACCGCCGGCCGGTCCTGCGGGACATCGATCTGGATATCACGCCCGGCCTGACGGGCCTGGTCGGCCGCACCGGCTCCGGCAAGACCACCTTCTGCCATTTGCTGGCCCGCCTCTATCCGGTGGAAGACCATACCCTGTTTCTGGACGATACGGATGTCAACCGCCTCTCCCTGGAGCAGGCGCGGGGGGCCATCGCCTACGTGCCCCAGGACGTGGTGCTCTTTTCCGACACCATCCGGGCCAATATCGCCCTGGGCAACCCGGAGGCAAGCCGGGAGGCGGTCGAGGCCGCGGCCCGGACCGCCGCGATCCACGAGGAAATCATGACCATGGCCAAGGGGTATGAAACCAGGATCGGCGAACGGGGCGTCAATCTCTCCGGGGGCCAGCGCCAGCGCATCGCCCTGGCCCGGGCCCTGCTGCTGGACCGGCCGGTCCTGATCATCGACGACGGCCTCTCCGCCGTGGACACCGACACCGAACACGCCATCATCCGGGCCCTGGCCGAACACATCAAGGGCCGGACCTGCCTCATCGTCTCCCACCGGGTGGCGCCCCTGGCCGCCGCCGACTCCATCGTGGTCCTGGAACAAGGCGCCATCGTGGCCCGGGGCCGCCACGGGGAACTGATGGCGGCAAACGATTTCTACCGCGCCATCTACACACATCAGCAGGCGGGGTGTGAACAGTGATCGGTCATCGGTGATCAGTTACCAGTGGAGATGCCGAACTGTGAACAGGGTAAGGGGGGAGGGAGTTGTTGAGTTGTTGAGTTGTTGAGAGGTGAAGAGGGTAAGAGCTGTTACCGATAACCGATTACTGATAACCGATCACCATCTATACAATATGCGACAGGAATACGGATATTTCGAGGAAGAGCAGCTCGGCCGGGTGGGCGATTTTTCCATCTGGCGGCGCCTGGCCGCTTACGGCCGGCCCTACTGGCACGGCATGGCCGGGGCGGTGCTGCTCTCCCTGGTCATCTCGGCCACCGGTTTGGCCCTGCCCTATCTGCTCGGCCTCGGGGTGGATCGCTACATTGTCAACGACAGGCTGGCCCTGGCGGCCCGGCTGCACGGTCTGACCCGCATCGCCCTGCCCTTCGCCGGCCTGATGACGGCCGGTTTTCTGGCCAATTTCCTGCAAGTAACCTTGCTCGAATGGACCGGTCAGAACATCATGCACCGCATGCGGCAGCATCTCTTCGGCCATGTTCTGGAACTGGAACTCGATTTCTTCAACCGCAACCCCATCGGCAAGCTGGTCACCCGGTTGTCCAACGACATCCAGAACATGCACGAGATGTTCACCTCGGTGGTGGTCACTCTGTTCAACGACCTGGTGCGCATCGTGGCCATTCTCGGAGTGCTCTTCTGGATGAACTGGCGGCTGGCCCTGCTCATGACCCTGCTCTTGCCGGTCATCATTGCCAGCACCGTCTGGTTCACCCGCCTGGCCCGCAAGGCCTTCCGGGAAATCCGCACCCAACTGGCCAGGATCAACTCCTTTCTGCAGGAGATCCTGACCGGCATCGGGGTTATCCAGCTCTTTCAGCGCCAGGCCGACATGGCCCGGCGGTTCGATTCCCTGAACCGGGGCTTTGTCGATAAAAGCCTCTATCAGATCAAGATCTTCGGCATCTTCATGCCCCTGCTCGAAATATTGAGCAGTCTGGCCATCGCCCTGATCATCTGGTACGGGGGCCGCGAAATCCTGGCCGGCCGCATGACCCTGGGGGTACTGGTCGCCTTCCTGGCCTATATGCGCCTCTTTTTTCAGCCCCTGCGGGAGCTGTCGCAGAAATTTTCCATTGTCCAGTCGGCCATGGCCTCGGCGGAGCGCATCTTCCAACTGCTGGATACCCACCCCGGCCTGCCGGTACTTTCCCGACCCGCCGCACCGGAAACGGTGCGCGGTGCCATCGAATTCCGCGGCATCACCTTTGGCTATCAACCCGGCCAACCGGTTCTGCAAGAATTCGATCTTACGGTGCGACCCGGCGAGACCCTGGCCATCGTCGGCGCCACCGGCTCGGGCAAGACCACCCTCATCAACCTGCTGGAACGCTTCTACGATCCCCTGGAGGGCGAAATCACCCTGGACGGCCTGGACCTGCGCCGCCTGGAACCACGCTGGCTGCGGCGCCAGGTGGGTCTGGTCATGCAGGAGGTCCTGGTGGTACCGGCCACGGTACGGGAAAACATCCTCCTCGACCTCGATCCGGCCACGGTACGGCTGGACGAGGTGACCGCCATGGCCCAACTCGACGCGGTGATCGACAATCTGCCCCAAGGCCTGGATACCCGCATCGGCGAGGGAGGTCAGACCCTCTCCGCCGGCCAGCGTCAACTCCTGGCCCTGGCCCGGGTCCTGGCCCGGAACCCCCGCATCCTGGTATTGGACGAGGCCACCGCCAACGTGGACAGCGAGACCGAGATGCTCATCGAACGGGCCATCGCCACCACCCTGGCCAACCGCACCAGCCTGGTCATCGCCCACCGCCTCTCCACGATCCGCCGCGCCGACCGCATCGTGGTCATGGATCACGGCCGCATCGTCGAACAGGGCACCCACCGGGAACTGATGACGAACGGCGGCCTCTACCATCACCTTCAGTCCCTGCAACACAATGGCTGCGGAGAGGTGGCGGTGACCGGTGATCGGTGACCGGTGACCGGTGACCGGTGGACGGTGGCCATTGTCAATTGTTGGCCCGGCTTCACCATAAGCAGGCTACGCCGGCCAAGCGGTAGGAGCAGACCTGTGTGTCTGCCCTGGTCGATGCAAACACGGAGCGAATCGGGGAAAGGACAAAGACGAACGTCGAACATCGAACGTCGAATGAAATACAAAACAGGGACAGCGGGGGCGGGCTGAGAGTTGGTTGAGGGTGATAATTGTCAATGGTCAACCGTAGGGGCGAACCTGCGTGTTCGCCCTGGTCGATACAACCGCGGAATGCATCGGGCGGTGATTGGTGGTTCGTGGTCGGCTTGCCCGCCGAAGTTGGTTCCCGGCTAAGGCGGGCGAAGGGGATTTTTGAAGTGTGATTTTTAATTTTGAAGTGAAATCAAAAATGGATATTCTCGTTCCCACGCTCCCGCGTGGGAACGTAAACCGGACGCTCCCGCGTCCCGGCGAAGCAAGACTTCTCATGGGCACATAAGTGACCAGGAAGCTAGGTAATAAGCGAGGGGGGCTCACGTGGTTAACAAAATCCCGAACTCTTGTGTATAATGAAAGCAATGATTACGCTGCATTCATTTGATCCTGCTTGACACGAAGAAAACGTCAAAATGGTACAGGCAAACAGTGCCTGTTATTTGAGGAAACACCATGCCGCAACCTGCGAGAAAAAAATCAACCTACGAGGAACTCTACGCTGTTCCCGAAAACATGGTCGGGGAGATTATTGACGGCGAACTCGTCGTCAGCCCACGACCGGCGCGAAGTCATCTGTTCACCGCTAGCGCTTTATCCGCCAAGGTAATTACCACCTATCAGTTTGGCGAAGGAGGCGGAGAAGGAGGATGGATCATTCTGGACGAACCGGAAGTTGCCTTTGGCGAAGACATTCTGGTCCCCGATCTTGCCGGTTGGCAGAAAGAAAGATTTCCCGTGGAAGAAGACCATAACTGGATATCCGCCATCCCCGACTGGATATGCGAGGTCTTGTCGCCAAGTACCGCCCGTACGGACCGGATAAAGAAGATGCGGATTTACGCCCGACACCGGGTTCCGTACATCTGGCTGATTGATCCGCTCCAGATGATCCTTGAGGTCTATGCGCTCGAAGAGGGCGGAAAATTGGTGCTCAAGGGCGTATATGGCGAAAACGACGCGGTGCGGGCCGTCCCATTCCCGGCAATCGAGATTGACCTGACCAACCTTTGGTTAATTATTCAGGGTCACGGAAAAGCGTGACCTCACGGCCGGTCTTGAATATTATCTGCGGACGACAGCGGTGTTTCGGCGCAGGCTTTCAGGATTGCCATTTCGACTTGTGCCTCGACTTGTGCTTCGACTTGTGCCACGACTGAGGCCATACCGGCATCCTGCCCTGCAATCCTTTCGTAATCAGGACACGTCACTACCATCGATAATCCGTTTGTTTTCCAAGGAGTCCAGCACCTCCACCAAACGACGTTTTGCCTTGTGCTTCGTTCGCAGGGTCGCGATGAGTTCCCGCCATTCGCCAAGCCTGTCCGTTTCCGTTGTTCGTTGCCCTGTTCCCACAGTTCCCTGCCAAGTTCGACCACGGCATCGGCCTACCCGGCCTTCAGAAGCCCGGCCAATTGCTCCTCGATGTGTGTCCCATTTTTTTTGAATCCAATTTCCTTCGGATAGGCATTCCCCCCCTCCGCCGAGCCTTGGCCCGGTTTCGGCTGGTGGAGGATACGAGGCTCGGAAGGATATTCCGATCGAGATCATTGATGGGTGCAGGCGAAATCTCTAAAGGTCGTCTTGCCATTCATGCTGGCTACCGGGAACAGAGTTTCGATTTGCCAAGTTTTGGTTGATAGCAGGTATCGATAAGCCGTCCCGGCCTGGGTGAATTCAACGAATTTAACAACAGTCGCCCAGGAAAACAGAAACTGAACTTAATTTCTGAAGAGCGACCCTGGTTCTCCACTCAGCGTTGATACCTCTCATACGAATAGGGCGTCCGCCGGCAACTCCGGATCGAGCGGTACCCTGGCAAGTAACCGCACAAGGAACAAGACGCAGTCCTTCAGTAGGCCCTGTCGCGTACGTTCGTAGTCGTCTCCCGTCATCGGAGCCCGCGAGCCGCAGTATCGCTCGAACGCTCCGGCCGCCGCCGCCAGATGCTTCGCCGCCACCTTTGGATCCGCCGACTGAACATGCGTGTGGAAGTTCCGAAACGCCACGATGCGTGGAATCGGTGACCGATCATCCTTGTAGCAGCACTTCGGCAAATTCGGCTTCACCTTACCCCTCAACTCCTGGGCCACGACGGCTTCACTCCCGTCATACAGAAGTCGCGCCAGAGCCCCGGCAAACACCGCGAAGTCCGCCCGACAAGTAATAGTCCGTCTGAGGAACACCTCGTCATTCCCCGCCATACACGACCGCCGGATCACAGTCTCCGGCCTCCCCACGCTCAACTGGTGGCGCTCGTTGATCTTCGCTACCAGTTCCTCAACTTCGTCCACGAGACAGGCCCCAGGCGATGCTGCGTCCGCTACGTCGCTATTCGTGACGCTGACAGACCTCGGGAACGTAGCGGCGGTCGCTCGCTCCAGGTACGCCCGCTGCGATCGGATCTCCTCCCCAACCCGCTCCTCCGCACGAGCCCGCTCCTCGCTTCTTAAGTCCCCGCAGACACGCCGGTCGACCGTCGCGTACCATCCGAAGCACGCTGCGTGCAGTAGTAGCGGGTGCAGAGATCCAGTCCAGCCGATCACCGCTCGTTCACCCTCTGGGTCAGGATCCAGCCCGACGTGCTGCCGGCCAGCACGCACCAGCGCAATCGCCTCCTCAGCACCTAGGTCCCCCAACACCGGCTGAGCCACCGCAAGAATCGGCGATAGGTCTGACACCACATCCCCCACGTACTCAAGTGACCGCACCGGAGGACACGCCATCCCCACGATGAGGCTGAACTGCGCGACGTTGACCACGGCGCCGCGCAACTCGCCCTGATCCGCATCCCGCAACTCAGGAGCCACCACATCGAACTCGTCTAGCACGAGCACGACCGGCCTGCCGACTCGCTCTACCGCGGCCTCAACCTCATCGATCAAGCATTGACATGACGCCCCCTGCGCAGGCACCCTCCCACCTGTTGCACGGTTCAGCTCAGCCACAATCCTCCCCCGCAAGGCGTCAAACCCCGTCCAACGACGGCTGCTCACGTCGAGGTATCCCACGCACCAGTCCGCAGCATCTGCCCGTATGCGTGCCCTTGTTAGTTATCACCATTGACGAGACAGAGAAAGGAGGATATTTTCAGATTGAGTTGACCAATTGAGAAAAAATGTCAGATAAAATGGGCCTTTTTCGAAAGGCTCCTTTTACTGCCGGCGATAAAAAAACGGGCGGAGAGTTTTGGCGAACTCTCCGCCCTTTGTGCTTTCGGGGCAAACACCCCTTTTCTATTGGAGGGCTTATGATATGGCAAGTTTCTGTTGATCTCAAGCAAATTCACGATCTGAAGCGTAATTATCCCTGGCCCCGTCCCGACTGCTGTAAGCGTTGTAGCAACTGGCGCGTTTGGGGGCATGGCTTCGTCAGGCGCTATTTCGACGGATTTGCCGAGGCCCTGTTCATAAAGTGTTATCGTTGTCCCCTCTGCGGCTGCGTGATGACGACGCGTCCGGCAAGTCATTTTCCCCGGATTAGCAGCAGCCGGCAGACGATTTTTTCGCATCTTCACCAGCGCATCTCACAGGGGCGCTGGCCGCCATCGACTCTTGCCCGTTCCCGTTTGCGACACTGGTTGGCCAATCTCAGACGGCAGATCACGGCGCGCCTGACCAATCTCTGGGATTC
>Ga0214472_10003057_pt1 | contig 17802 bp, 19 predicted proteins | sample RVTome_6_FD_207662 | JGI IMG/M metagenome (GOLD analysis project Ga0214472, IMG submission 207662) | Soil microbial communities from uranium-contaminated site in the Upper Colorado River Basin, Wyoming, United States - RVT140D175 | ecosystem: Environmental > Terrestrial > Soil > Contaminated >...
CATCGTCACCGGCGCGAACCGCTCCTCACGACCTTTCAGCTGGTCCAGGTCATCGCCGGTGCGGTGCCGGCGGGCTACCGACACGGCAAACTCCATTTTGCCACCAAGACCTTCCAGGCGTTACGGATGGCCGTCAACGACGAGCTGGGGAACGTCCAACGCGGTATCGCCGCCGCCCTGCGGACACTCAAGCGTCCCGGCGGTCGACTGATGATCATCGCATTTCATGGTGGTGAGGACCGGCTGGTTCGGGAACTGTTCAAAGAAGCTGCACGGGAAGGGCATGCACGCTGGGTCCAGCGTCGGACCATTCGTCCACTCTGGCAGGAAATGAAGAGAAATCCACGGGCGCGGAGCGCAAAGCTAAAAATACTCGAGACGGTATAAATCAGGTGATTCATCCATGCACCGACATATGCGACAACAGGGGAGCAGAGCGGTGGCCGGAGTGGTTGTGCGTCCCAGAATTTTGGCGTTTAATATGGCGCTCCTGGCTGTCCTTGCCGGTCTTTTGGCTTATTTCGTTATTCAAGCGAATGCCGGGACGGCATTTCAATACGACATTGGTGCCCGTACGGAGCAGTTGGCAAATCGACGAGAGGCATATCATGACATTGGTGCCCGCATTGCCAAGGCTGAGCATCCTGACCGTCTTGCCGCATTCGCCGAACAGGCGGGCATGGTCCTGGCTTCTGACGCCGCGTATGTGGCTGTTCCCGAGCCGCTCGCCGGTAGGTAGATATATATTCTTGAACGCGCCACCGACGCGCCACCGACGGTGCTTTTTTTGTGCGCGTACCGTAAAATGGGCCTATGATGAAACGTAGAGTGGATAGTTGGCGCCTTGCGCTCCTGGTCGGTATTCCGCTCGCGATATTCGCGGTTATTGGCTATCGCGTACTTACGGTAGCGTATGTGCATCATGCCGATTATTCCTCGCAGTTAGCCCGCCTACGGTCCACTTCAGGCAAGGAGCTGGTGCGCGGTGCTATCACCCTGACCGACCAGGATGGTATTGATGGGCATGTCGTAGCTACGACTAAAGGATTCCCCATCTTAACGGTGCATGCTAATGCTATCCCTTCCCAGGAGCGCGAACGGGCGTCTCGGCTGGTACGTGACCTGGCAGACGTGAGCGAGGAACAGGCCCACGAGCGGGTCTATGCTGACAGTGACCTGGCGCTTCCCATCGGCGAATATTTGGATGAACAGGAATGGGAGACGTATCGAGAGGCAGATATGCCGGGACTGGACGTAGTCCAGGTGACCGACCGGTTCTATCCGGACGGCGTCTTGGCCGCGGATGTCATTGGATTCTTCGGATTCGATCCCCAGGGCAGGCATGGACAATACGGGGTCGAGGCATTTTATGAGCAGGAGCTTGCCGGGAGGACCGAGCGGACCGGTGGTATCTCGGCACGCGGGCTTATCACTTCGCTTTTTGGTCTTCTTGGGCTATCTGACGAGCCGGCCCGGGTTGCGCGGACGGTAGCATCGGACGTAGTTTTGACGCTTGACCGAAACGTACAGGCGTTTGCCGAAGAAACATTAGAGGCGGTACTGGAGCGCTACGATGCATCCGCGGGCTCAGTCATCGTTCAGGATGTGACGACGGGTGCTCTCGTGGCGATGGCTGATAGTCCTTCGTTCGACCCGAACCGGTACGGGTTGGCCCCAGCGGAAGCGTACTTGAACGCTCCTGCACAGAGAGCATTTGAGCCCGGTTCGTCATTCAAGCCATTTACCATGGCTATTGGGCTGGACACCGGAGTCGTGGGTGCGAACACCACGTACACGGACACCGGCTCAACTCAGGTTGCCGGGTATACCATTAGAAACTTCACGAACGAGCCCTTTGGGACCGTTACGATGAGCCAGGTTCTCGAGAAATCCATCAACACGGGTACGATGTTCGTTCAGCGTCGAGTCGGCAATGACCAGTTCCTTGAATACCTCATTAACTTCGGATTCGGTCAGCGCACAGGTATCGACCTGCCGGGAGAGGCGACGGGAAATCTTTCAAACCTATATACGGGACGTGCTATCAATTTCCAGACCGCATCTTTTGGACAAGGTATTTCAGTTACGCCCGTACAACTGGCGATGGGATACTCGGCCATTGCCAACGGTGGTACGCTTCTGCGTCCGTATGTCGTGGAACGTATTATCAGTGATGGAGAGGTGACCTACCGAGCAGAGCCGGAGGTGGTCGGGATTCCCATACGGACCACGACCGCGGCCGATCTGCGAACAATGCTTACCGGTGTGGTGGACCGTGGTTTTGATAAGGCACGCATCCCGCGGTATCATGTTGCTGGGAAGACTGGTACCGCGCAAATCGCCGATCCCCAGGGCGGATACCTGGAGGATGAGTATATTCATAGCTTTGCCGGATTCATCCCATCCACGGACGATGCCCGGTTTACCATCGTTATCGTTATGGAGCGTCCTCAGGGCGTGACGTTCGCTTCCGATTCGCTTTCCTCCGTGTTCAAAGACATCGCCCAATTTCTCATCAACTACTATCGTATACCACCAACCCGATGACCGTTGTGGCACAACTCCTTGCTGCGTATTTAACCTACTGGGCTGAACGTTCTTTAGCGCGAACGGGCGTCCGTATTATTGCCGTCACCGGAAGTGTCGGGAAGACGACAACCAAAGAGGCGATTCGGGCCGTTCTGGAGCCACACGTGAGTGTCCGTGCCGCGCGCGGAAACCTGAATGGTCCTCACGGTGTCGCGCTGGTCGTGCTGGGCGGGGGATGGGACGAGGCCTACTATGCTTCCGGCGGCGGTCCGTGGTTTTGGTGTCGTGCCGCCTTGGCCGCGCCCTTTCGAGCGTTGTTCGGCGGGACACCAGAGCAGTATCTCATTTTGGAATATGGTGCCGACCACCCGGGCGATATGAGGTGGCTTGTGGAACATTTTCCGCCGCATGTGGCGGTCGTCACCGCGGTCGGCCAGGTACCTGTTCATCTGGAGTACTACGCCTCGCCTCAGCACGTCGCCCAGGAGAAGTCGCAACTCCTTACCTACCTAGGCTCCGAAGACACGGCCGTTCTGAATGGTGATGACCTCAGTGTTCTTGAGATGCGCGAGAAGGTTCACCGCGGGCGGGTGATGACGTTTGGAGTCACGCAAGAGGTGGATATCCGCGCCGCGGGCATCGAAATTCTTAATGATGACAATATACCCGCGGGCGTGACGTTTACACTCCATGCTGACGGTGTCTCGGTCCAGGCAGTGGTACAGGGCGCACTGGGGCGCTCGCAGGCAATGGCTGGTGCCGCCGCGGTTGCTGTCGCTCGGGCGCTGGATATATCATGTGCTCAGGCCGTGCAAGGATTAGAGGGATACCGCTCGCCCGCCGGGCGTCTTCGTATCATTCGGGGCATCAAGGGGACGACTATTCTGGACGACACGTACAACTCCTCGCCACTTGCTCTCCACAATGCTTTGGATACACTCAAGGCGGCTCCGGCCAAAAGGCGCATCGCCATCATCGGTGATATGCTCGAACTGGGCGACAGCACTATCCGTGCGCATCAGGAAGCGGGGAATATGGCCGGGGAAATCGCAGACGTGCTTATCTGCGTCGGTGAGAAGATGCGATTGGCTGTGGATTCGGCCGCCAATCAAATGAAACGAGAGGATATCCATTGGTTCCACACAGCTCATGAGGCGGGCCTGAAGGCGCAATCGCTCCTAGAGCCTGGGGACCTGGTGTTGGTCAAAGGGTCCCAGGGGATACGCATGGAGCATGTGGTAAAGGAACTTATGGCCGAGCCCGAACGGGCCGCACAGCAACTCGTGCGCCAAGGTTCCCGCTGGTTGAGGCGATAAGGAGGAGAGCGTATGAGTAGGTTTGAGGACGAGATCGTTCGGCGTAAGCGCGCCGAACGCAAACGGCGCCAGACGTTCCTACGGGAGCGGATAGGTCGCTATAGAATGGCCCGTCTCACCGTTGAGCATGCCTACCAGCTCTTTCGGTTCTTCGATTGTCCCGACCCGAGCGACGGTGAGCTCATGGTGGCGACCCAGCTCATTGAAGCACATATTGCCGATGAAGAGCTTTTCCGCAAAGAGCTTGAAGAGAAATTCGGCAAGTGTACCTAAGACGTCCCGCCCCTTTCGGGGGCGTTTTCTTGCCCAAGGGTTCAATGTGGGGTATACTCTCCTATCGGAAGGCCCTGTCGTATCCACCTTCGTCCGAGCTTCGGTGGGTGATGAGCTTCATACGGAGTTCTGTCGTAAGACAGAGGTAGTCGTTTTGGCCCTGTCGTCTAGTCTGGTCTAGGACACATGGTTCTCATCCATGAAACACGGGTTCGAATCCCGTCGGGGCTACATAAAGAAGGGTATAGTTTGTAGGGAGTAGTGAAGAGAAGTTGGGGTTATCATGAAAAAATGGAAAATAGTTATTCTCAGCCTCCTTATTAGTGTGGCCACGGAGGTCGCTCCTATGGTGAAAGTGGATCAGATTAGGCCGTTGAGCGGTGAGTTTGTTGACAAACCTTCAGAGAATAGTTCTGAATCTCATAAATCACCAACCCCATCGGGGGGAGCAGCGGGTTTCACTACTCAGGTTGGTACTACCAGTATCGCAGGAGTCCAAGGTGAGGGAACCTCATATATCACAGAAAATCTTCCAAGTTGGCGAGGAGGGCAGGTTGAGATATTTAAAGTTAAGTCTGAAGAGAACAGGAGTTGACGGAAGGTGAGGTATTTGCTACGCTATTCCGGCATTCTAATCATGACATTCGCGGTCATCAAAACTGGCGGAAAGCAATATAAGGTCTCTGAGGGCCAGATTCTTGATGTCGAAAAACTTGCCCATGAGGACAAGCAGGTGACCTTTGACCAGGTTTTACTAGTATCTACGGACAAAGAGACTAAAGTCGGCCAACCCACCGTTTCGGGCGCGTCCGTGACCGGTGAGATACTCGTTGAGGGCCTGGGCAAGAAAAAGATGGTCTTTCGCTACAAGAACAAGACTCGGTATAAGAAGAAAAAAGGCCACCGTCAGCCGTTCACGAAGGTCCGTATCGCCAAGATTTCCCTATAAACCAACCCTATTGGTACAATAGGGTTGGTTTATTCACCATTACTGACCCACGCGGTCCGTTTTTTTTATTTCCTGCTTTCCAGGGCGTGCTTGAGAGTCATCTCGTCGGCGTATTCCAGGTGCGTGCCGCTGGACAGACCTCGGCCCAGGCGAGTTAGGCGTACGTCCTTCAAAGACGCAAGTTCCTTGGCCAGAAATTGGGCGGTCGCCTCACCGGCCGTATCAGTCCCGGTGGCCAGCACGAGTTCGACTGAACCGTGCCGGGCTACGAGCTCACGGGCACGGACGGCTAGTTCGCGCACGCGCAGAACCGCACCTTGGTCGGTACCGACCGGATCGATGGTCCCGCCCAGTACATGGTAGCGGCCCTTCCAGAGCCCTGCGCGCTCGACGGCCTGCAGGTCGCTAATGCGTTCGACGACGAACAGCGCATCTACCGATCGTGAAGCATCCGTGCAGATGGCGCATTGGTCCCGGTCGGTCACATTAAAACATGCCTTGCAGAGTGTGACTTGCGTCGGCAGATCACCAAGCGCTTGGGCAAATGCCTGAATGTCTGTCGGGTCACGGCCCAAGAGTGAGAGGACGATACGTCCGGCATGACGCGGCCCGATGCCGGGCAAACGCGCGAATAGCTCGATGAGGCGGTCGTAGTGGCGATTCATAAGAAATCAGTTTCCTCGTGTGTCCGATCGATTTCGGCAAATTCCAGGGTGTCCGGGTTGATGTAGAAGTCGATATCACCGGTCGGTCCGTTACGATGCTTGGCAACCATGACCTGTGCGTGGTTCTCCGTGCCCATTTCCCGAGCGCGCTGGGGATTTATCTTGTCTTCACGATGAATGAAGACGACCACGTCCGCATCTTGCTCGATGGAACCCGAATCTCGAAGGTCCGACAGGCGGGGGCGGTCGCCGCCGCGCTGGTCAGAGGCACGGGAGAGTTGAGAGAGGGCAATGACCGGCACCTGTAATTCCTTGGCCAGTCCTTTTAGGCCGCGGGAGATGTCGGTGACCGTCTGCACCTGGCTGTCATACTGGCGACGGGAACTCATAAGCTGGAGATAGTCAACGACCAGTAATTCAAGCTTCTTTTCGGCCTTCAGGCGTCGCGCCATGGCGCGCATCTGCAGGACGTTCAGTCCCTGGGAATCGTCTATGTAGATGGGCATGTCTTTGAGTTCACTGATGGCCGAGGTGATACGAAAAAAGTCGTTGTCCTCTCCCTCGTGGCTTAAGCGGCCGGTACGGAGTTTCCACAAGCTGGTGCGCCCGTGCGAGGCGATGAATCGGTCCACCACCTGGTCCATAGACATTTCCATACTAAACACACCCACGGCCTTTCCCTGGGCGGCTACGCGTCGGGCGATGTCGATAGCGAATGCCGTCTTACCGACTGAGGGGCGGGCCGCCAGGATGATGAGGTCGCTCTTCTGAAGTCCGCCGAGCATGCCGTCCATGCGCCTATGCTGGGTGGCCAGTCCGCGCAACTCGCCACTGTCGATGTTTTGGATGCGCTCAATGGCCTGTTCCAATTCGTAGGAAAGATCGCCGAAGGTCTTGGAGACGGTGTTCTGCGACACGCTGAACATGAGCTGTTCGGCCTCGTCCAGAAGGGTAGCGACATCCTCGTCTTCCTTGTATCCCAGAGCGACGATACGATGTGCGGTCTCGATGAGGCGGCGCAGAACACGCTTCTCTCGGACGATGCGCGCGTACGTGGAGACATGTGCCGACGTCGGAACGCTGTTGGCCAATGAGGTCAAATACCCTACGCCGCCGGACTGGTCCAGGTGGCCGGTGTCGCGCATGCGTCCGGAGACACTCAAGATGTCTACGGCACGCTGATCCTCGAAGACGGCGAGGATGGATTCGTAGATGAGAGTGTGGTTGCGCTGATAGAAGTCCTCAGGCTTGATGATGTCTGCCACCGCGTTGACCGCCTCGGGGTCAATGAGGAGCGCACCGAGGACGGATTTTTCGGCGTCGATATTCTGCGGCGGAATTTTGTCGGGGAGAGTCTCAACCATGGCTCGTTCCATTATGACAATCGGGTGGCATGGGGCAAAGGCAGGTGTTGATGCACCGTGGATGACGCACCAAGAGGGGCTCATTTACAAATCGTATAATTCATTGTATTGTAGTGCCATCTTTTCCAACGGAGGGATACATGCCGCAAGACTACGGGTACGGGCCAGGATTGTACTGGCATCCAGATGCGTTCGACCTCCTCGGATACTGCCCCCAGTACAGGGAACGGGTTGAGGATTTTCTCCGGGAGGAAGAAAAGCTGGCGGGACAACTGGGAATCCGCCTTCGGCTTTTTCAGCCCGTCAGAGGGCCGCTTCCCAAGGCGCTCGTCAAGGCCAGGAAGGCTCGTGAAAAAGCACAGAGGGCCCACGACAAGGCATGGCAGGTCTACTTCAAGGCATGGCAGGTCTACTTCAAGGCATGGCAGGTCTACTTCAAGGCATGGCAGGTCCGCGACGAAAAACTCCAGGCCTACGACGAGACACTGAAGGCCAAAATCAAAACAGGGCAGGTTTACTTCAAGGCATGGGTGGCCCAGCATGCGGTAGAGCAAGCCCACGAGGTCCGCGATAGGACAAAACAAGCCTATAATAAGGCACGGCATGCCTACGACAAGGCATGGCAGGCCCTGGTCGGGGCCTGCCGAAACGATATGACCACCCTTGAGAGGCTCCACGCCGAGCAGTGCCCGGACTGTCCCTGGAACGGGCAGACGATCTTTCCGGGCCTATAATAGCCAGAGCGTCTCTCGCACGCGGGTCCTCGGACCCGCGTTTTTTTTAGAGCTTTTTGATGAGCGGGCCGTAGGGAGTGTCGTCGATGGTGTATCCTTCTTTTTGAATGTGGTCCCGGAGACGGTCGGCTTCGTTGAAGTCCTTGGCGTCACGAGCTTCTTGGCGTTTGTCTACGAGCTGTTGTATGTCAATGCGGACAAGAAATCCTTTTAACGGAATGATGCCGAAGATGCGGGAAACCAGGGAGAAGAAGGTCTGCGTCTCTTCTGCTTCGGACGGTGTGATATTTTTCTTTGCCAGAGCGTTGTTGAGTGCCTTGATTGCGTCGAATATCGCACCAAATGCGGTGGGGACGTTCATATCCTGATCCATAGCTTTTTCCACATCCTGTCCGGACTTCTTTATGGCAGAGGACAACTCTCCGCCATCTCCTGTTTGGGTAACAGGAAGAGTATTGAACTTGTTAATTGCCTCATAGATACGTTGAGTGGCGGCTGTAGCGGCATCAAGTGATGCCTCAGTGAATGCCAGAGGTTCGCGGTAGTGTGCGGAGAGCAGGAAGAAGCGGATAGCTTCAGGACTGTAGCGGGCGAGCGCCTCTCGGAGTGAGAGAATATTGCCGACCGACTTGGACATCTTGGCGTCTTTGAGTTCCAGGAATCCGGCATGCATCCAGTGGCGGACGAATGGCGTCAGGCCTGATGCCGCTTCCTGCTGGGCAATTTCTGCTTCATGATGGGGAAACTTCAGGTCCAGGCCGCCACCGTGCAAATCATACTGGGGCCCAAACCGATGCTCGGTCATGGCGGTATCCTCGATATGCCAACCCGGACGCCCCGCACCCAGTTCGGCATCTTCCCAGGACGGCTCGTCCGATTTTGAGAGTTTCCAGAGTGCGAAGTCACCAGGATTGCGCTTGTTCGGATTCTCATCGATGCGGCTGACCGCGTCGTCCGCCTCTAGGGAGGTCCGGCCGGAGAGCTTGCCGTATGCAGGGAATGTAGCTAGGTCGAAATACCAGCCGTCGCCTTCAATGAGGTAGGCGTGACCCTTATCCCGAAGCGTTTTGACTTGGGCGATGACCTGGGGGATGTGCTTGGTGGCGCGGACGTGCTCATCCACGGCGTTGTTGTTCAATGCGCGCATATCGTCCAGGAACGCTTCGGTGAATCGTTGCGCCAGCGCCAATGGCTCTTCGCCCCGCTCGGCGGCGGTTCTGATGATTTTGTCGTCGATGTCGGTAATATTTTGCAGATACACAACCTTAAATCCCCGGTGGCGGAGCCATTTGGCGACTACGTCGAATACGGTGAATGTACGTGCGTTGCCTAGGTGCACGAAGTCGTAGACGGTCGGTCCACAGACAAACATCTCGACCTTCGACGGGTCGGCGGGAGCGAATTCCTCGATGGTACGGGTGAGTGAATTGTAGAGGCGAATGGTCATTGGTCTTGATTATGCGAATAACACAACGAACGTGCCGGTCAACATAATAAACATTGCTCCGATGCCGAGCCAATGGACGCCGGGCTTGCTTATGTGTGTACCTACAATCTTCGGGTTGCTCGCCATTTGAATGATGAGCATCAACATGAGTGGGGCGACGAGTGCGTTGACGATAGCGACCCAGAAAAGCGCCTTCAGGGGCGTGATGCCGAACAAGGGGACGAGCATACTCGCAAGTATCGAGGCAATCATGACCAGGTAGAAGTTACGGGCGCGAGAGAATGGGTGGTCGATACTTGCTCCCCATCCGAATGTTTCGGAAAGGACATAGGCGCCCCCGCCCGCGAGGACCGGTATGGCAAGTAATCCGGCACCAATGAGGCCGAATGTGAACAGCCAGGTGGCATAGTGTCCTGCAACCGGTTCGAGTGCGGCGGCGATATCGCGGAGTGACTCCGGATTTTGGCCAGTACTGAAGAGCGTTGCCGCCGCGAGCGCGATAATAAAAAAAGCGATTAGATTAGAGAATCCCATCCCGATCTTAGTGTCCATATCAATCTGGGCAATAACGCCGCGGGGCACTTCTCGAAACATGCATACACGCAGACCAGGCCGCTCCTGGCGAATAACCTCAGCCTCCTCGCTGGCTTGCCAGAAGAAAAGATACGGCGAAAGGGTCGTGCCGAGTATAGCGAAGATGAATAGAAGTGTTCTAGGATTTTCAGGGATTTGTGGGATGAGTGCGTGCGTAAGCAGTTTTCCCCATTCCAGGTCGACGAGAAATGCCGCGAGAATGTAGACGGCAAGCGAAAGTGCGAACCACTTGAATACGGAAGCGATAGTTCGGTAGCGAAGCTTGATGATGAGGACGATTACCGTGACGGCGGTGATGACCGAAAGCGCCGCAACGGGCAATGGAATGATAAGATTCAGTGCGCCGGCCATACCGTAGAGATTTGCGGCGACATTCAGGACACTGGAAATGACTACCGCAATGACGGCAATGATGAGTATTCCTCGGGAGTAGTGGCGCTTGAGGTTTCCCGCTAGTCCGCACCCGGACAGCGCACCGATACGGGCACACATGTTTTGGATAGCGACCATGAACGGCGTAAGAAACACAACCATCCATAGGAGGCCATACCCAAGCGTTGCCCCGGCGAGGGAGTAGGTGGCAATCGCAGACGGGTCATTCCCAGATCCGCCGGTTACCAATCCCGGCCCGAGTGAGCGCCATAGTTTACGAAGCCGTTTACGCATAGATAGAGATATACGGAGCAGTATACCATGGTGGAGGTACGGTCGCGTGAGCGGGTCACTTTCTTTTCGTCAAGGATACTTTACTATCAGGGCATGCGGGATAGTATCGAGAATACAGTGTGTGAGTACCGCCAGGGGCGGGGACTGACCCAGGAGGCGCTGGGACAGGCGGTCGGCGTGACCCGACAGACGGTCATTGCTATTGAGCGGGGTAACTATGCGCCCTCGGTCGCCCTGGCATTGCGCATCGCCGCTTATTTTGGGGTTTCCGTGGAATCACTTTTCTCTATAACGATAACGCGATGAACAATAATCTCACCGAATTTGGACTTCCGCTCCTCCTGGTGGCGGTACTTGCGACACTCGTGTGGCCCGTCAGCCAGGATCATACGATGGTCATGGCGACGCAGGGTATTTTGCTGGCAGGCATCATCGCCTTAGCGTTGTTCGTGTGGCGTGAATCCATTGCCGATGAGCGTGAATCTCTGCACCGTATGGCCATTTCTCGTATCGCTTATTTAGTAGGGGCGGGTGTTCTCGTTGCCGGAATCGTTGTGCAGAGTGTACGGGGTGTTGTGGATCCGTGGCTCGTCTGGGCGCTTATGGCCATGGTTGTCGCCAAGGTCGTCGGCAGTGTCTGGTTGCGCCTGCACCGCTAGTCTGTGAGGTTTGATTTTTCAGACATACGCTAGTTGTCCACATCGTTGATGTAAAAAGAACTTTACCTGTTGCGCAGGACCGATATACTCAAGGCATGAATACTTCACTACACGCGCAAGGCCATACTTCACGGCAGACAGGCATGGCAATCCCGCTCGTCTTAGCTCTGATACTCATAGCGGCAGCGATAGCGGGAGCGGTCTATTTTGCTCAGCGCGAGGATGGCGAGCGTACTCCGTCCGATGCCATGATGGAAAAAGACGACGCCATGATGGAAGAAGGCGACGCCATGATGGAAGAAGGCGATAGTTCCATGACCGAAAAGGACTCAATGCTGATGGAGCAGGGTGTATCGTTCCAAGGAAGTGGCCAGATTCTGGCGGGTTCAACGACTCCACTGGTAGACTTCAGTAGCGAGGACTACCAGAAAGCGCTTGCCGAAGGTCGCACCATCTTCCTCTATTTCTATGCGAACTGGTGCCCGATTTGTACGGCAGAGCTACCGCATATGTATGCCGGATTCAATGCGGTGGATCTTCCTCAGGTAGTTGGGTTCCGGGTGAACTACAACGACAACGAGACGGACGAATCCGAAGAAGCGTTAGCTCGCCAATTCGGCATCGCTTACCAGCACACCAAGGTTATCGTTATCGACGGTCAGCAGTTTCTCAAGGATGGTTCGACCTGGGAGACAGACCGGTATATCGAAGTATTACAGAACGCGACACGCTGATATGGAACTTTCATTCGGCATTGCATTTATCGCAGGAATCATCTCATTCCTGTCTCCATGTATCCTACCTATTATTCCCGGGTTCTTGGCCTACCTGGGTGGTACAACCGTCAGTGAAGCATCCGGTCATCGTCGTGAAGTGTTCCTGAACGCGTTGTTCTTCGTGCTTGGGTTCTCGACCGTTTTCGCCGTACTCGGCGTTCTCCTCAATACACTTTTGTCCACGGTTGCCTACGATGCACGCATCTGGATGAGCCGCATCGGTGGCGTGTTTATCATTATCTTTGGTCTCTATTTGGCGAAGCTCATCCGTATTCCGTTTCTGGAGCGTGAGTATAAGTTCAGAGTGGGCGTAGGGCATATCAAATCCCGATATGCCAGCTCGTTCGTCTTTGGTGCGGCATTCGCGGCCGGTTGGACGCCCTGTGTTGGAGCGGTGCTTGGCGGCATCCTGACACTAGCGGTTGTACAGCCGGGTTCGGCATTCTTCCTCCTACTGACCTATGCGCTGGGACTGGGGATTCCGTTCCTTCTCGTCGGCCTGTTCGCCGCGGGAGCGCAGTCGTTTATCGCTCGGCATGGCCGTACCATGGAATACTTAACCGTCGCGTTCGGGTATGTCCTTATTGTCCTGGGAGTATTCGTATTCACCAACCGCCTGGCTCGCCTGGCGAACTTTGATCTGCTTAACCGGTTCTTATTGCAATAAAAAACCAGGTCTGCAGACTCGGTCGTGGGTGGCTTTACTTCTTGGGCGACCCTCAGCACCAGAGGGCGGAAGCCAAGAATGCCAAAAGGAGTAGGTCAAGGAGTAGGTCCATTGGCGAGAACCGTAGTCCCAACCCCTGAGTATCAGTGTCCTCACTCTAACTTGTATGTCAATTTTCACTCGCCGCCGCATTACGCTCATCGTTACGCTCGTAGCCGTCATCACGGTTATCTGGTTTTTGGAGGGCGAGCGCGCCATGGGGCCCGGTGTGCCGGCCGGGGAGAGCCGTATTGAGGGTATCGAGTCGGTGTCTGATAAGGCCAGCCGGTATCCCGAGGCCCGTGAATTGGTCGGCATCGCCGACTATCTTAACTCATCTCCGTTCAAGCTGGCGGACTTCATCGGGGAGCGCGTGATTCTCATCGATTTTTGGACGTACTCCTGCATCAATTGTCAGCGAACCACTCCGTACGTAAAGGATTGGTGGGACAAGTATGAGGATGACGGCCTGCTCATTGTTGGCGTACATACGCCCGAGTTCGAGTTTGAAAAAGATGCGACGAATGTACAGGCTGCTATGGCACAGTTCGGTGTCACCTGGCCAGTGGTTCAGGATAATGACTATGCTACCTGGCGTGCCTATGGGAACCAATACTGGCCCCGTAAGTATCTCATCGACGTGGACGGATACATTGTCTATGACCACATCGGTGAAGGCGCCTATGGGGAGACCGAAGAGCGTATCCGCCAGGCACTCGCTGAACTCAAGGCTCGACAAGGCGTAGAAGACGGCCTGGATGGGGATATGAGTACGCCCGAGGATGCCGTAGATGTCGATTTTCAGCAGGTGCGTACTCGAGAGATATATCTGGGTGCAAGCCGAAATGAGGTTTACCTTGGCAATGCCCGTGGTTCACGAACTGGCACGCAGACGCTTGAGCTGGGCGATGCGGATACAGAGGCGCGGGACCGGGTTTACTTGGGTGGCACCTGGGAGTTTCACGAAGAGTTCGTCCGGTGTCTCAGTGGTTGCCGTCTTCGGCTTGCCTATTCGGCCAAGCAGGTGAATATCGTAGCGGGGGACGTGAGTGGCTCTACCGTGCGCATCTCGCTCGATGGCGCATTGGTACGGAGTATGCTCATTGGCCTCGAGACACTCTATACCGTCATCGAAGGAGCGGACTACGGTGAACATATCCTAGAGCTTGAGTTCGAGCCGGGTCTGGAACTCTACACGTTCACCTTCGGATGAGTGCATCATAAAACCGCCGCGGTCCTTTCTTTCGCATGGGCCACGGCGGTTTTATGATGCAGGGAGGGACATGTGGATAATTGGCACTCTTGACTGATGACTGCCAATTATATAACATGGCAGTATGGTCAAGGGACTGCTAACTCCCCGACAGCGCAAGCTCATAGGGTGTGTCATCGAGGAACACATTCGCACTGCCGAGCCCGTCTCGTCTGGTGCGGTTGCCGCTAGCGGCTTTTTTGACGTGCAGTCCGCGACTATCCGCAACGAGATGGCAGACCTGGAGGAGGCCGGTCTCTTGGCCCAACTGCATACCAGTGGCGGGCGCGTGCCAACGGCCCGAGCGTACCGACTCTATGTGGATGATTTGCTGTTGTGTGAGGGTGTCGTCATTTCCCATACTGCGCGCCGATGCTTGAACGAGGCGTTTGAGGATGCGGACCTGGAAGACCCGGAGCATATCAATAAGGCGCTGGCTCGGACCATTGGCCAGTTGACTGGTGCGCTTATCATGGCGAGCATGGATGAAGATGTCGCCCCCGGTGAGCCACGACGCTGGCGTGAAGATGCCTATAAAGTGGGTCTTTCCAACCTGCTCAACTTGCCGGAGTTTCGGCAGTTGGACCGGCTCATGGGGTTGACCGAGTTCTTCGACCATTTTGATACGACGTTTGGTCGATTGCACCGCCGTATGTGGCCTACCTCATCGGCAGGCGGCCCGGACGTGAAGATTACTATCGGGACCGAGAATCCCGACGACCGCATCAAGGACGAGACCCTTATCGTGGCTCGATACTGCCTCCCTGATGGGTGTACCGGCTCACTGACCCTGGTGGGTCCGATGCGGATGGATTATCGCAAAAATATTGGCATTATGACCTACGCTGCGCAGATTGCCGACCGTATTGCACGTGCATAAATTGATTCTATGAACGACGAACAGAAAAAAGCTGAAGTCACCGAAGAGATGGTCACCAAGGCTGACTATCTGCGCCTTGCCGCCGACTTTGAAAACTTCAGGAAAGAGCAGGAGCGTCTACAGGGCGAGTTGACTCAATTTGCGTCCTTGATGGTCGTGACTAAGATGCTCGACGTACTCGACCTGCTGGATGAGGCAGTTGTCCAGGCGCCCCAGGAGGTCACTGGACAGAAAGAATGGTTCACCGGATTGGAGCAGGTTCAGAGGCAGTTCGCACGGACGATTGTCGATGCGGGTGCCGAGCGTATTGAAGTTGAGGGAAAGGAATTTGACCCGGTCACCATGGAAGCGGTTGGGACCGCTCCGGGCGGTGAGGGGGGTACCGTGCAGTTGCAGCAGCGCGCAGGCTGGACGATGCACGGCAGAGTTATTCGTCCCGCGCGAGTTACCGTGTACCAATAAAACCGTTAATCATAGTCCGTTCATCGTTGTCCGTTGGCAGTCGGAAAACTGCAAACGGGGAACTGCAAACGGTCACACGCGTATCAATGTCTATCACGAAACACGATCCCTTCCGTGACCTGGAACGGTTTTTCGAAGATGATTTTTTCGGATTCGTTCCGGCAGTCCGGCGCGGGACAGAGCCGGCCATGGACCTATATCAGACCGACGGTGCGTTAGTCGTCGAACTGCAGGTCCCCAAGACGAATCCCACCGACATTAAGGTTACCGTTGAGGAGGGTGTCCTGAAGGTCGAAGGCGGTACCGATGAAGAAAAAGAGGACCAGGGTAAGCAGTATTTCCGCCGGGAGATTCGCCGCGGGCGGTTCGTCCGTATGCTTTCTTTGCCGATTCACGTCAAAGAGGATCAGGCAAAAGCGACATTCGAGCACGGCGTACTGAAGATTACGCTCCCCAAGGCCGAGGAAGCAAAGCCTAAGGCCGTGGAGATTGAAGTGAGGTAGGGCGTACACGGACGATGCGGGTGCCGGGGGCCTGCAGGAACCGTAGGCGGTGATGTAATACAAAACGTTGTCTGTGTACCCTTTTCCGTTGACCGAACGGATAGCGGTAGACAGAAAACAGAAACCACACATGTCAAAAATACTGGGAATCGATTTGGGAACGACGAACTCGGCTATGGCCGTAGTTGAGGGTGGTCAGCCTCGTGTTCTGGAGAATAGTGAGGGAATGCGTACTACGCCGTCTATTGTCGCCGTCGGCAAGAATGGCGAGCGCTACACCGGTGTGACGGCTAAGCGTCAAGCAGTTACCAACCCAACAAACACCGTTTTTTCCGCAAAACGGCTCATCGGCCGACGCTTCTCCGACGAGGAGGTTCAACGCGATAAGGCCCTCTTGCCGTATGAGATACGTAAGGGTGCTGACGATTCGGTCGAGGTGAAGATGGGTGCCGGCGAATCCGAGAAATGGTACAAGCCAGCGGAAATTGCGGCGATGATTCTGCAAAAGATGAAGGCAGATGCAGAGGCAAAGCTTGGGCAGAAAATTACCGAGGCTATTATCACGGTTCCGGCATATTTCGATGACTCTCAGCGTCAGGCGACCAAGGACGCTGGTGAAATTGCAGGACTAACCGTTAAGCGTGTCATTAACGAACCGACCGCTGCCGCGCTCGCCTACGGGTTCAACAAGAAAAAGGACGAGCAGATTGTCGTCTACGACTTTGGCGGTGGCACTTTCGATGTTTCGGTACTGGAGGTGTCCGAAGATACCATAGAAGTCAAAGCAACGGGCGGTGATACGCACCTCGGTGGCGATGACCTGGACCAGCGCATCATCGATTTCTTTGCCGCAGAGTTCAAAAAAGACCAGGGCGTAGACGTTTCCGGAGACCAGATGGCACTCCAGCGTCTCAAGGATGGGGCAGAAAAAGCAAAGCATGAGCTGTCATCAACCGCTCAGACGGAGGTAAATATTCCGTTCTTGACGGCGGATGCTTCCGGCCCTAAGCATTTCTCATTGAACTTCAGTCGTGCCAAGCTCGAGGAGCTTACCGGCGAACTCATCGACACATCCGTTGAACTGACTCGCCAGGCGGTCAAGGATGCCGGGTTCCAACTCTCCGACATCGACGAGGTCATTTTGGTCGGTGGGCAGACCCGCATGCCGGCCATTATTGAGGCGGTTAAGAAGCTCTTCGGCAAGGACCCGCATCGGGACATCAACCCGGATGAGGTGGTTGCCCTGGGTGCGGCCATTCAAGGCGGTATCATGCAGGGCGACGTCAAGGACGTTCTGCTCTTGGATGTGACACCCTTGTCGCTGGGCATCGAAACCCTCGGTGGCGTCTCTACGCCGATGATAGAAAAGAATACGACCGTCCCGACCAGTAAGTCGCAGACATTCTCTACGGCCGCGGACAATCAGCCATCGGTGGAGATTCATGTCATGCAGGGTGAGCGTCAGTTCGCCAAGGACAATAAATCACTTGGCAAGTTCATTCTGGATGGTATTCCACCGGCACCTCGGGGTGTCCCACAGGTTGAGGTGACCTTCGATATCGATGCCAATGGTATCTTAAACGTCAAAGCCGTGGATAAGGCGACCAATAAAGAGCAGTCCATTCGTATCGAAGGGTCCAGTGGTATTAGCGATGAGGAGAAGGAGCGCATGGTGCGTGAGGCCAAGGAGCATGAGGCCGAGGATACTAAGCACAAGGAGGTCATTGATACCCGCAACACAGCCGAACAGCTCGCCTACACGACCGAAAAGCTCATTAAGGACTCAGGCGACAAGATACCAGACGAAGATAAGAAAACGCTCGAGGACGGCATCGCCTCAGTTCGGGAGACTCTTAAGGGTGAGGATCTGGATGCCATCAAGAAGGCATCCGAGGATTTGTCTACTGCGGCCCAGAAGGTAGGTGCCGCTCTGTACCAGGCCGGTCAGCAAGCGAGTGATGCCGACCAGCCCCAGCCGGAACAACAGGGTCAGGAGCAGAGAACTGATGAACAACAGGGTCAGGAGC